>Ga0308390_1000139_pt1 | contig 55096 bp, 44 predicted proteins | sample Hotspr2Sample149_FD_202358 | JGI IMG/M metagenome (GOLD analysis project Ga0308390, IMG submission 202358) | Hot spring phototrophic mat microbial communities from Mushroom Spring, Yellowstone National Park, Wyoming, United States - 20040719_149 ...
CCAAGCGCTGGCGACGATTCTCCAGCGAACGGCAACCTGTCCCCTTTCAGTTTGTCTCACCACCGGGGTTCAGTCCAAAGGGGAATAGGCGAAGAGGCGAAGGGGACAGCCTGAATTGAGCCCTTCGCTGATACGCCAAAGAGTCAGAGCGCTCCGTCCCCTTGGCGAAATCAGGAGCCGGACCCGCCCCCCGCCACTCGCGTCATCCCGCCGGGGCTCTTTTCAAACGACCATCGCCGCCACCGCCGCTGGAAGCGCGCCTCCATTTCCACCACGAAATCCTCGCTCCCGAACGGCCGGCCAGCATACGTGCACCTACGCAGCAGCCGTAGCTCGGACAGCTCCTCCGGCGTCATCAGCAGTTGTTGCCAACTCTCGGCGCCGCCGGACTCTCTCCAAAAGTCCAAATCCAGCAGCCCGAGCCTGTCTTTTTCCAGGCCGACATGGATCGCCGCACTTGACCACCGGTATTGCTCGGGGCGTTCCACCATACCGGCCCGCACCGGATTCCTTTCCACGTAAGCCAGCGCCCGCCACAGATGGGTCTTTTCGAGCGGGCAACTGAAATAGCGGTTTTGAAAGAGGTGGCCGGTCCGGCTTCGCCGGGCGTTGAGCATCTGGGCGTAACGGCCGTGAACGCGGCGCAGCAGCGTGGCCAGCGAGTCAGCGGCCTCGGGGATCACAACCAGGTGAACGTGGTTGGTCATCAGGCACCAGGCGAGGATGCGAACACACGCTTCCTCCCTTGTCGCCGCCAGCAGCTGCAAATAGGCTTTGTGGTCGATGTCGGCGAAGAAGATTCTTTGACCGTTGGTTCCACGCTGGGTGACGTGGTAAGGGATTCCCGGGGCGACACAACGAGCGTTTCTGGGCATACACCAGAAAAGTGGAGGCTGGCCTTGAAAAATCTCCAAGGGGACGGAGCGCTCCGGCTCTTTGGCGTATCAGCGAAGGGCTCAATTCAGGCTGTCCCCTTTGCTCGTCCCCTTTGCCCCCCTTCGCCCTCACGCTGGGTGAAGGGGTAAGGGATTCCCAGGGCGACACAACCAGCGTTTCTGGGCATACACCAGAAAAGTGGAGGCTGGCCTTGGAAAATCTCCAAGGGGACGGAGCGCTCCGGCTCTTTGGCGTATCAGCGAAGGGCTCAATTCAGGCTGTCCCCTTCGTCCCCCCCTTCGTTCCCCTACGGGCGCAGATCGAATTCGAAAGGAACCACCAGCGGGGCGCCGGTTTCTGTCACCGTGGTGTTCGAAACCTCCATGCGCAACCTCACGCGTTGCGCCGTGCCGGGAGCGCCGGGGCGAAGGCGGAGCTGGACGACCGTCGTCGAGCGCGGCGGGACCACCGTGGCCTGCGGCTCCATCCACGCGGGCGCCTCGGCGGGCTTCAGCTCGAAGGTCAACGCCGAGTCGTTCCTCAGCGCCAGCCCGTTGTACCAAAAGCCCGGCGTGAATCGCACCCCGGACGGCGCAACCAGGCACGAGCGGACCAGCAGCTCGAGCCACTCGCGCTTGCCGATCAGCCGCCGCGCTCCGTCCCAGGCGACGGTGCGTCCTGCGTGCAGCGCTTCGCGCACGCCCTCGGCGCTGCGCTCCTTGGCAAACACCAGGTTCACAGTGCGGGCATCGTCCGGCAGCGAGGCGTTGTGAATGTCCGAATTGCCCATCACGGTGAGCCCGTATTGGCCGATCCACTGCCGCGCTTCCTCGTAATAAACCGGGCCGTTGAGCAGTTCGATACCCTGGAAGAGTTTGTCGGAATAGGCCGTGGCGATCACCGGCCACCAGTCGGCGCGGCCCTTCCACCCCGGATGATTCCAGAACGAGAAGGCGCCCTGCTTCCTGGCTTCCGCCAGCGCGGCCAGGAGCTCCTTGCCGCGAAAGGCGTTCGGATCCTTGATGAACAGCGCATTGAAGTGGATGTCGCCCTTGGTGATCTCGACCCCGGGCACGATGACGATGCCAAGCCCTTCGGCAATGGGCCGCGCGATTTCATAAGGGCGGTTGAGATCCATGCTGACGTCCTTCTCGTTGGGCCGGTAATCGTCATGGTCGGTGATGGCAATGACGTCGAGATCCTCGCGCCAGGCCTCCATCACGCGCGTCACGGGCCACACCTGTCCGTCGGAGAACACGGTGTGCATGTGGAGGTCGGCCTTGAGCACCAGGTAATCGCCCGCCTTCGGCATGGGGCGGTGGCGCCGCACCATTTCCTGCTGCGCGCCCAGCGGGGCAAACACGGCAAGCGATGCCAGCGCTGCAAAACGGAGAACGCTGCTTCGAACCATGTCCCTATCCATACCACCGCGGAATGACAGGCGCGTGAACGCGACCCGCTGCCGCCCAGCCCGCCCGCAGGCGTTGCTATGCTGAATAGTTCATCGCCGTCAAGGAGGACCCTCATGTTGCGCGTCGGCATCATCGGAACAGGCGCCATCAGCCACAAACACGCCCAGGCTTACCGCAATATCGGCTACAAGGTCACCGTATGCACGGACATCTCGCGCGAGGCGGGCGAGAAATTCGCGGCGCAGTACGGCTGCCAGTTCGTGCCCGCCCACGAAGAAGTGTGCAGCCACCCGGAAGTGGATTTCGTCGATGTCTGCACCTTTCCGGATTTTCGTTTGCAGCCGCTCGAGATCGCAGCCAGGCACGGCAAGTCGGTGCAGGTGCAAAAACCCATCGCCACAAACCTCGAGACGGCGCGCAAGATGATCGAGGTGGCGCGCCAGGCGGGCATCGTGCTCGGCGTGGTGAGCCAGCACCGCTTCGACGATTCCACCATCTTCGTGAAGAAAGCGATCGCCCAGGGGCGGCTCGGCCGCATCCTGCAAGCCGACGCATACGTGAAGTGGTGGCGCAGCGAGGCCTACTACTCGAGGCCGATCAAGGGCAGCTGGGCGGTGGAAGGCGGCGGCGCGCTGATCAACCAGGCCGTGCACCAGGTGGACGTGCTCAACTACCTGACCGGCGGCGTGCACGAGGTGTTCGGCTACTGGCAGCTCGGGGCGCGGCACAAGATCGAGAGCGAGGATGTCATCTGCGCCGTGGTGAAGTACAAGACCGGCGCGACCGGCGTCATCCAGAGCTCGACGGCGTTCTGGCCCGGCTATCCGGAGCGGATCGAGATCCACGGGACCAAGGGAACCTGCATCTTCACCGGCGACAAGCTCACCGCGTGGGACGTGGAAAACGATGAAGGCGAGCCCGCGCCGGTCGAGAAGCAGGTGATGAGCGGCGCCAGCGACCCGATGGCCATCCCGCTCACGCCCTTCGAGCGGCAGTTCCTCGACTTCGGCAACGCCGTTAAGAACCGCACGGCGCCGCTGGTTTCCGGCGAGGAGGGGCTGAAGGCGCTGGAAGTCGTGCTCGGCATCTACGAGAGCTGCCGCAGCGGGCGCCCGGTGCGGCTCGCAGGCGAATGAGCTGGACGGAGGTCCGCGTCCCGGCCACCAGCGCGAATCTTGGCCCCGGGTTCGACGCGCTGGGCATGGCGCTCAGCATTTATCTGGAATGCCGCTTCCGGCCTGCGGAGACGCTGAAGATCCGCGCCGAAGGCCGGGATGCCGCAATGATCTCCTGCGGACAGGACAATCTCATCTGGCAAACGGCGCTCCAGGTGGCCGGGCACCTGGGCCGCCCCATGCCCGCCATCGAGCTGGAAATCCGCAACGATATTCCCATCGGCAAGGGGCTCGGCTCGTCGGCGGCGGCGCTGGTGGCGGGCGTGGTGATCGCCGACGAGATCCTTCAGCTCGAATGGGACCGCCACCGGATTCTCGACGAGGCGGCGCGCATCGAAGGGCACCCGGACAACGTGTCGGCGGCGGTGCTCGGCTCGATCGTCGCCAGCGCGATCGACAGCGAGGGCGTCACGCGCGCCGTGCGGATGCAGTTGCCGGCGCGCTATGGCGTGGCGATCGTCGTGCCCGATTTCATTCTCCCCACCTCCGAGGCGCGCGCGGTGCTGCCAAAGATGTATTCGCGCGAGGATGCGGTGTTCAACATCCAGCGCTCGGCGCTGCTGATCGCGGCGATGCTCACGCAGACCACCGACGCCTTCCACGAGGCGCTGATGGACCGCCTGCACCAGCCCTACCGCGCCCCGCTGGTCCCGGGGCTCCAGGAGATGCTCGAGTTGCGCGCCCCCGGGCTGCTCGGCTGCGCGCTGTCGGGCGCGGGCCCGAGCGTGCTGGTCTTTTACGAGCGCGGGCACGAGAGCGTGTGCGAGAAGATGCGCGAGATCTTCGCGCGCCACGGCCACGCAAGCGAAATCCTGCCGGCGCACATCCCCGACCACGGCTACGACCTGATGCACGGGCTGTAAGCTCCGGCCGGAGCCGCTGCCACTTGTGCAAAATCGCCGGCCGGATTCCGGCCTCGGCGCGCGCCCGCGCCCGCGTCAAAGCCCTCGCCCGCCCGCTGAACCGGGCGGGCACAGCAAGGGCGTCTGCAAAAGCCTCAAACCAAAAGACATACAGCATATTGAAGATTTCTCTTGACCAACCACAACATCTTGGGGTATTGTTCTGATTGCCCCCTGTGACAGCCGAATGAAGCGGCATTCATTTCGGGGACGATTTTCGCCACAATCAGGATCAGGAGAGCCAGCATGGGACAGCTCAGTGTCGATCTGACGTCGGAGGTCAGGACGGTTCGGAAGAACCTCAGGAAGGAAGAGCGCATGGGGGTGTCGTTCCCCCGCTATTTCACGGCCCGCCTGGAGCCGGGAAAGACGCCGTATGACGAAATCCGCTGGGAGCTGCGCACGGCGACCATCGCCAACGACAAGGGCGCGGTGATCTTCGAGCAGAAGGACGTGGAGGTGCCGGCCGACTGGTCGCAGACGGCCACCAACATCGTCGCGTCGAAGTACTTCCACGGGCGGATGGGCACGCCGGAGCGGGAAACCAGCGTCCGGCAGCTCGTGCACCGCGTGGTGGACACCATCACCGAGTGGGGCATCGAGGGGCGGTACTTCCGGTCGCTGGAGGACGCAGCGAATTTCCGCAACGAGCTGGCCCACCTGATGCTGACGCAGAAGGCGTCGTTCAACTCGCCGGTGTGGTTCAACGTCGGGGTGAAGGACGAGCACCGCGGCTACGGCTGGTACTACGACGAAGCCACGGACACGGTCCGGAAGCTCGACCGCAGCGTGCACAGGCCGCAATGCTCGGCCTGCTTCATCAACTCGGTGCAGGACTCGCTGGAGTCGATCCTGGAGCTGGCCAAGACCGAGGGGATGCTGTTCAAGTACGGCTCGGGGACGGGGACGAACCTGTCGACTCTGCGCGAGGAGAACTGCCCGCTGCAAGGCGGCGGGCGGGCGTCGGGGCCGCTGTCGTTCATGAAGGGCTTTGACGCCTTCGCCGGCGTGATCAAGAGCGGCGGCAAGACGCGGCGCGCGGCGAAGATGGTGATCCTGAACGTGGACCACCCGGACATCGAGCAGTTCATCTGGTGCAAGGCCAAGGAGGAGCGCAAGGCGCACGTGCTGATCGAGGCGGGCTACGACCCGAGCCTCGACGGCGAGGCCTACTCGTCGATCTTCTTCCAGAACGCGAACAACAGCGTGCGGGCCACCGATGAATTCATGCAGGCGGTGGTGAACGACGGCGAGTGGTGGACGCGGTCGGTGGTCAGCGGCGAGCCGGTGAAGCGCTACCGGGCGCGCGACCTGATGCGGGCCATCGCCGAGGCGACCTGGCAGTGCGGCGACCCGGGAATGCAGTTCGACACGACGATCAACCGCTGGCACACGTCGAAGAATTCGGGCCGGATCAACGCTTCCAACCCGTGCTCGGAGTACATGTTCCTCGACGACTCGGCCTGCAACCTGGCGTCGCTGAACCTGATGAAATTCGTCAACGCGGCCGGGCAGTTCGACGTGGAGGCCTTCCGGCACGCCGTCGACACGATGATTCTGGCGCAGGAGATCCTGGTCGACAACGCGAGCTACCCGACCGAGAAGATCGCCCGCAACTCGCACGACTTCCGCCCGCTGGGCCTGGGCTTCGCCAACCTGGGCGCGCTGCTGATGTCGCTGGGCCTGCCCTATGACAGCGACGCGGGGCGCGCCTGGGCGGGGACAATTTCGGCGATCATGACCGGGCAGGCCTATCTCACCAGCGCGCGGATCGCCGAGAGCGCAGGCCCGTGCCCGGGCTTCGCCGTGAACGAGGAGCCGTTCCTGGAAGTGATCCGGATGCACCGCGAGGCGGTCAACGGCATCGACTCGAAGCTGGTGCCGCAGGCGATGTTCGAGGCGGCGCAGCTGGTCTGGAGAAACGCATACGAGCTCGGCCGGCGCACGGGCTACCGGAACTCGCAGGTGACGGTCATCGCGCCCACGGGCACGATCGGCTTCATGATGGACTGCGACACCACCGGCATCGAGCCGGAGCTGGCGCTGGTCAAGTACAAGAAGCTGGTGGGCGGGGGCGTGATCAAGATCGTCAACAACACCGTGCCGTCGGCGCTGATCCGGCTGGGCTACCGGCGCGAGCAGGTGGAAGAGATCGTGCGCTACATCGACAGCACGGGCACGATCGAGGGCGCGCCGCACATCAAGCCGGAGCACCTGCCGGTGTTCGACTGCTCCTTCAAGGCGCCCAACGGCACCCGCTTCATCCACCACATGGGCCACATCCGGATGATGGCCGCCGTGCAGCCGTTCATCTCCGGCGCGATCTCGAAGACGATCAACATGCCGGAGGACAGCACGGTGGAGGACATCATGAACGCCTACATCGAGAGCTGGAAGCTTGGGCTGAAGGCGGTGGCCATCTACCGCGACGGCTCCAAGCGCGTCCAGCCGCTGAGCTCCGGCTCCGCCAAGGGCGAGAAGAAGGCGGGCGCGCCGGGGCCGGCCCGGGTGGAGGAGCGCATCGTGTACCGCCCGACGCGGCGGAAGCTGCCCGACGAGCGGCAATCGATCACGCACAAGTTCTCGATCGCCGGCCACGAGGGCTACATCACGGTGGGCCTGTACGAAGACGGGCAGCCCGGCGAGCTGTTCATCACCATGGCCAAGGAGGGATCGACCATCTCCGGGCTGATGGACAGCTTTGCCACGGCGGTCAGCTACGGCCTGCAATACGGGGTGCCGCTGAAGTTCTTCGTCGACAAGTTCAGCCACGTGCGGTTCGAGCCTTCGGGCTTCACGGGCAACCCGCAGATCCCGTACGCCAAGTCGATCATGGATTACATCTTCCGCTGGCTGGCGCTGAAGTTCCTGGGGCCGGAGGCGGTGGAGGCGCCGGAGGTGGGCGAGACGCCGAGGCTGCGGCCGACGGAGCCGGAGCCGCAGCAGAAGCTGCCGTTCGCGCCCGCCGACGGCATGGAAGACGCCCCGGCCTGCGCCGAATGCGGCGGCATCATGGTCCGCAACGGGTCCTGCTACAAGTGCGAGAACTGTGGCAGCACGTCAGGCTGTTCATAAGGCGACGGGCCTGCCCGCAACAGGGAAAAGCCGCCCCGGCCGGGGCGGCTTTTTCTGTCTGCGGTTCAGGCGATCGCTCTATCCACGGTTCTTGCCCGGGATCCGAAGTCGGGACAGAAGGAGAGGCGCGCGATGGAACCGGTGTTATACCTCGGGCTCGTTCTTGCCGGGTTGCTGCTGGGCGGGCTGCTTGCCGGCCTGCTTTTCCGCGGGGGCGCGCCGTCGCTCAGCGCGAGCGAGGCCGAGCTGGCGGAGCTGAAGGCGCGGGCCGAGGAGCGCGAGGCGGCCCTCGGCGCGCTGCGCGCGGAGCTGGAGCAGCAGCGGCAGGCCGCGGCGGAGCTTCAGCGGCAGCTGATGGAGAAGGCGGCGGCCCTGGCGGCGGCCGAGGAGCGGGCGGCGAGGGTGGAGCGGCTCGAGGAGCTGATCGAGCAGAAGGACGCGCTGGCGGCGTCGCTCCAGGACAAGATCGCGGCGCTCGAATCGCGGCACGCCTCGCTGCTCGTCCGCCTCAGCGAGGCCGAAAAGCAGCAGGCCGAGAAGCTGGCGCTGCTCGAGCAGGCGCAACAGAAGCTGGCCGAAACGTTCCGGGGCGTGGCGGCGGAAGCGCTGGCGAAGAACAACGAGAATTTCTTTGCGCTCGCCCAGGCCGACCAGCAGACGCGGTTGCAGACGCTCGGCGAGATGCTGAAGCCGTTGCAGGAGCGGCTGGAGGCGCTGCAAAAGGACGGCGTGGAGCTTTACGCGGGGCTGGCGAAACAGTTTCAGCTGTTGCAGGAGGCGCAGCGCGAGGCCGCCGGCGAAACGCGGCGGCTGGTGGACGCGCTGCGGACGCCGGCCGTGAAGGGCCGCTGGGGCGAGATCCAGCTGCGGCGCGTGGTCGAGATGGCGGGCATGGTGGAGTATTGCGACTTCGAGGAGCAGGTCAGCGTGGACGGCGACGGCGGGCGGCTGCGTCCGGACATGATCATCCGGCTGCCGAACGGGCGCGAGATCGTGGTGGACGCGAAGGTGTCGCTGGCGGCGTATCTGGCGTCGCTCGAGGAGCCGGACGAGGCGCGGCGCCGCGAGCTGCTGGCAGAGCACGCGCGCCAGGTGCGCGACCACATCCAGCGCCTTTCGGCGCGGGGCTACTGGGAGCAGTTCGAGCGCGCGCCCGACTTCGTGGTGGCCTTTCTGCCCGGCGAGACGTTCTTCAGCGCGGCTCTTCAGCACGACGGCGAGCTGATCGAGTACGGCGTGCAGCACAAGGTGCTGCTGGCGACGCCGACGACGCTGATCGCGCTGCTCAAGGCGGTGGCCTACGGCTGGCGGCAGGAGCGGCTGGCGCGCAACGCGCAGGAGATCTCCGACCTGGGCAAGGAGCTGTACGAACGGCTGCGCGTCTTCGCCAATCATTTCGACGGCGTGCGCAGCGGGCTGGAGAGGGCGGCGGAAGCCTACAACCGCGCGGCCGGGTCGCTGGAGAGCCGCGTGCTGGTGAGCGCGCGGCGGTTCCGCGACCTCGGGGCGGCCTCCGGCGAGGAGATCGGCGAGACGGAAGTCGTGGAGCGGAGCCTGCGCCGGTTGCAGGCCGCCGACGTGGAGCTGGGCGCGGGCGAGGCGGAGCCGCCATCAGCCGAAGCGCGCCCGCTGGCGGCTCCGGCGACGGATTAGCCGCAGGCGGGCGCTGGCGGGGGCCGGGATACCGCTTCTCCAGGAGAGCCTGGAATTGTTTCAAACAGGACAATCGCGGTTTGTGCGGTTGCCCGGCAGCCGGGCGGGCAGGCGCGGCGGTGCAAGCGCCGCGGCCCGTCAGGACTTCGTCAGCCCGTATTCCTTGAGGCGGTACTGAAGCGTGCGCAGGCTGATGCCCAGCTCGCGGGCGGCGTGCGTGCGGTTGCCGCCGTGTTTGCGCAGGGCTTCCTCGATGGCGCGCCGCTCCAGCCCGCGGACGTTCAGGGTCCCGGCTTTCGCCGGGTCGACGGCGCGCTCGCCGGAGAAGGGCAGGTGCTCGGGGAGGATCTCGCCGTCGCTCAGGATGGCGGCGCGCTCGATCACGTTTTCCAGCTCGCGGACATTGCCGGGCCACGAGTGGGCGCGCAGCTGGTAGCGGGCGGCGTCGCCGAGGCGGAGCTGGGGCTTCTGGAACCTGGCCGCGGCGAGGGCGACGAAGTGGTCGGCGAGGGCGTCGATGTCGGCGGGGCGCTCGCGCAGGGGCGGGATCTCGATGGGGAAGGCGCTGAGGCGGTAGTAGAGATCGGCGCGGAAGCGGCCTTCCTGCACGTCGCGGTTGAGGTCGCGGTTGGTGGCCGAGATGATGCGGACATCGGTTTCGAGGGTTTCCTCGCCACCGAGCCGCTCGAACCGCTTCTCCTGGATGACGCGCAGCAACTTGGCCTGAAGCCCGGGGTCGAGCTCGCCAATTTCGTCGAGGAAAAGCGTGCCGCCGCGGGCGCGTTCAAAGACGCCGTGGCGGCGGGCGACGGCGCCGGTGAAGGCGCCGCGCTCATGGCCGAACAGCTCGCTTTCAACAAGAGTGGGCGACAAGGCCGCGCAGTTGACCGCCAGGAAGGGCCTGTCGGCGCGGCGGCTGTGCTGGTGAATGCAGCGGGCAATGACTTCCTTGCCGACGCCGCTTTCGCCGAGCAACAGAACGTTGGCCGAGGTCGGGGCGACTTTCTCGAGCAGGTCGAGGATGTGCAGCATGCGCGGGTCGCGCGCGACCATGGAGCCGCACAGGCCGGGAGTCGCCCTTGGCGGGGCCGGCTGGCGGGCATCCTCTTCCTGCGGCGCTGAAAGAGCCAAGGCCCGCCGCACGAGGCGCCGCAGCTCTTCGGGGCTGCGCAGAGGCTTTTCGAGATAATCGAGCGCCCCGCGCTTGAGCGCCTCCACGGCTGTGGCCACGGTGCCAAAGGCGGTGATCAGGACGAAAGGGGTGCCGGGCGAGCGCTCCAGCAAGAATTTCTGCACGTCGAGGCCGTCGCCGTCCGGGAGCTTGAGGTCGGAAATCACCAGTCCGTAGCGCCGCCTGGCCGCTGCGGCGCGGGCCTCCGAGACCCGCGAGGCCAGCTCGACGGGGTAGCCCTCCCGTTCCAGAATCGCCGCCAGCAATTGGCGGAAGCCCGGATCATCGTCGACCACCAGGATGGGATCCATGGCTTGAGACCGTCCCTTCTGCAAAAGAGCGTTGCTACCGGAGTGATGCAAGATTTGCGCGAGGGTGACCGCGGCCGGTGTGAGGCGCTTCCGCCAGAGGAACTCTTCGGGTTCGCACCAGCAAGTCTCCCGAGCTCTCATCACAGCCTGAAGATGAGAAATAAATACTTTCTAACGAATCACTTCTGAACAAGGGGCGGGTTCGGCGGAAGACCCTCCCTAGCTTCGCCTCAGGCTGGCAATGCGAGCCGGCCGAGAAAGGAGGCGGGCATGGAGACTTCTCCGATCATCATCATCTTCCCCCCAGATTTTTGCTGAGAATAGTCCACCGGAGACAGCACTAACCCTCATGGTGGACGGCAGAGTCCGATCCAGGCAGATACCAAATTTCATTTGGTAACCCCGATGGGGTTCTGATATAGTCGCGAGTGAGAGGTTACTAGAACTCTTAGTACCCTCTCCCGGGCTGATCCGGTTTCCTGTGATCGGCAACCCGGGATTTCCGCCTCGGAAGCGTGAACGTGGTTCGCTTGGCCTTGATCCTGGCAGGGATTCTCGCTCCGCATCTTTCTGCGCCGGCGAGCCCCGCTTCCTGCCCGCCAGGATGCGACGCGAAAACCCTTGCCCGGCAGGCTGTAGAGGCATTGGCGGCGAACCGGCATGGGGATGCAGAGCGTCTGCTGGAGGCGGCGGAGAAGCAGGCCCGCGCCGAGAACAATCCCGCTTTGCTGGTGAAAATCCTCAACAACCTGGCAGCGGCGCGGATGTATCGAAAGGATTACCGAAAAGCCTTCGAGGCGCTGGAAGCCGCCCGCACGCTGGCGGAAAGCCACCAGTGGCGCGAGCTGGAAGCGGGCATCTGGTCCAATCTCTCCTCCCTTTACAGCATGCTGGCCGCGTGGCCCGCCGCTGAAGAAGCGCTCGTGCGGGCCTTGTCCCTGATGCCCAGGGAAAGCCGTTACCGTCCTGCGCTGCTGGCGCAGCGGTTGAGACTCGTCCTTTCCAGGAAGGACACGGATGAGCGGACGGCGAATCGCCTGTGGCAAGAGGCAATGGAAGCGGCCGAGGAATCGGGAGACTGGCAGGTTCAGCGGCACCTCTGGGACGATTTGGCGCAGCGGCGCCTCGATGCGGGCGACACCGAACAGGCCGAGGCGGCGCTGGCAAACTCCTTTCGCCTGGTGGCGCTGCACCGCCTGAGAGACCCGCAATCCCTCTGGATGTTCCTGGCTCGCCTGCGGCTGGCGCAAGGCAAGCCGGAAGAGGCCGAGAGGTGGATCAGGAAGCTGGTGCGCGACCGCGGAGCGGATGAGTCCCCCATCAATGCATTGCAGCTGGCCACGGCGCAGCTGGAAGTGGAGTTTCAGCGGCGTGGCCCCACGGCGGCTCTGGCTGTGTGTCGAAAGGCTTGGCCGGAAGTGCTGCGGTGGAGGAACACCGTGCTGCCCGACTCCGGCGCAGAGCGTGCGGCCGATGTGGCGATGACGGTGTTCGCCGATTATTACGCGTCGCTGGCCAACGGCCGCAACCGGCCTGATCTTTCCACAGAAGCCTGGGCGGCGATCGAACAGAGCCGCGCTCTGGGGCTGCTGCGCATGCGGGACCGGCGTGCCGGGCAAGCCCCGGTTGTTTCCGCGGGAGCCGAAGATGGCGCCGGGGGGCGTTACCGGAAGGCTGTATGGCGGACTTCCGCAAGCGGGCCGGCGGCCGCAAGCGCCTTGGGGAAGGACAACCCAGGCCCCGCGGTTCCCTTCCGGGGAAGCCCGCCCGCCGGGATGCTGGCCGCGGTGCAGGCCCGGTTGCGGCCGACGCAAACTCTGTTTTGCTTCTGGCTGGGCCGCAAGAGCACCGCAGTGTGGGCTGTCACGCGCAACGGCTTTTACAAAGCCCTGCTGATGCCGCGAGAGGAGCTCGCCGGCCGCTTGCGGCGCTTCCGGCAAGAGATCATGGCGGGCCAGCGGGACCCGGCTGCGGGCAGCGAGATCTACCAGTCGCTGTTTGGCGTCCTGCCTGAAGAACCCCTGCGAAACCCGGAATGGCTGATTTCCGGAGACGACGAACTGCTGTTGGCGCCCTTGGGGGCTCTGCAAGCCGTCGAAAACGGGCAACGCGTGTATCTTGCCGAGGCGCATTCCCTGACGCTGATCCCGTCGGCTTTGTACCTGTTCGAGGACGCCGTTCAGCTGGCGCCGAGGAGGCTGCTGGTTGTAGGCGACCTGGTGCACAATCTCGCTGATCCAAGGTTCGCGCAGGTCGCAGGCTCGCAGCGGCCCAGCCGCGCATTCCGGGCCGGAGCAGCGAACCAGGCCGGAGGGCGCATGCCGAAGCCGGAACTCGAGTTGCCGACACTTCCCGGCAGCGGGAAAGAGGCGGAAACGATTCTCGCGTTGTGGAAGGAACGCGGCCTTGCAGGGGATGCCTTGACCGGCTTCGATGCGACCGTTGAAAACCTGGAGCAGAGGCTCCGGCTTCCGTTGACGGATCTCCACTTCGCCACCCATGTCCTGCCGGCGCCTGGCGTGGAAGCCTACAGCAATCGGGTCGCAGCCCTGTGGCCGAACCCGGTCCGGGTTCTGTTTCCCGTCGGCGAGCCGTTTCTTGCACTCTCTTTGCGGCGCGACGGAGGCCGGGACGGCCTGAGTGCCGCCCACTTGGCGAATCTGCCCGGGGGACAGTACAGGGTCGTCCTGAACGGGTGTTCGACGGGAGCGGGGCCCGCACAGCCAGGTGCCGGAGTGCACAGCTTTGCCACGGCCTGGCTTGCGGCAGGGGCTGTGTCGGTCGTGGCCAGCCTGTGGCAGGTGGCCGATGACGCGGCCTTTTTCGACTCTTATTACCGCCGTTTGCTGGATGGGGCGCGGCCATCGGCCGCGCTGAAAGCCGCCCAAACCGCCATGATCCGCAGCGGAACATGGCGGGCCCAGCCCCGTTACTGGGCTGCCTACTTTCACCTCGGGAAGGACTGATCCAGATGGCCTGGAACCCCGATGCTGGCAAGCAGAGCAACCCGCCGGATCCGTCCGGAGGCCCGCGGGAGCCGGCGCCTGAGAGGCCTGGACCGCGCTTGCCGAATCCGCGCTGGGCGCGCATCGTGGAGGGAGTGCGAGCCAACGACAGCGCGGCGATCGAGGAGCTGTACCGGCTGTTTTCCCGGGGCATCCGCTACTTCCTGTGCAGGCACCTTGGGCCCAACGATCTCGACGACCGGGTCCACGACACGTTCCTGGTGGTCGTGCGCGCCATTCAGGGGGGCGGCTTGCGCGAGCCCGACCGGCTGATGGGCTTTGTCCGGACGATTGTGCGGCGCCAGATCGCCAACTACATCGAGGAAACGATGCAGCAACGGCGGGAGGCCGGCGAGCTGGAGCTGGGCGGGCGGATCGCGGACCCGCGATCCGACCCCGAGCAGAATGTCTTGCGCGAGCAGCGCATCGAGCTGATGCTCGAAGTGCTGCGCAGCATTTCGCCGCGCGACCGTGAAATCCTGACCCGCTTCTATCTCTACGAGCAGACGCAGGAGCAGATCTGCGAGGAGATGGGGCTGACGGAGACGCAGTTCCGGCTGCTGAAGTCGCGGGCGAAGGCGCGCTTCGGGGAACTGGGGCGGAAGCGGCTGACGGCCGCCCCGCTGCTGCGGCTGCTGCGGAAAGTCACGGGCGCCTGAAGCGGGGGCGGATTTCCCCACCCGCGTGTCTGATTTCTGACATGCCAGTTTGATATAGTGGGATCGATTCGCGCGCCGGCCGGCTCCCGCGAGGGGCCCCCTTGCCGGCGCTGTGGACGCCGCGAATCGCGGCCGCCCAAATCCCGTTCAGGTACACGGAGAGCCTCATGAAATACGGATTGAACATCCCCCCGTCAGGCGCGTTGGACTTTCTCAGCCTTGGCGCGTTGGTGCACCGCCTCGATCCCGGCATTGTGCCCTTCCGCAAAGCGACGGAGTGCCAGATCCATGTCTCCGGCGGCGAGTACAACTGCGCGGCGAACCTGGCCGACTGCTTCGGCCTGAAGACGGGCATCGTCACGGCGATGGTGGACTACCCCATCGGCGACCTGATCGCCGAGCGGGTGCGCGCCATGGGCGTGCGCGCCTTTTACAGGCGCTTCAAGCACAACGGCGTGAACGGGCCGAACATGGCCACGGTCTATTCGGACCGCGGCTTCGGCGTCCGGCCGCCGGTGGTGTTCTACAACCGCTCCAACGAGGCGGCGGCGCTGCTGAAGCCGGGCGACTTCGACTGGAAGGCGATCTTCGGCGAAGGCGTGCGGTGGTTCCATTCCGGCGGCATCTTCGCGTCGCTTTCCGAGACGACCGGCGAGCTGATCATCGAAGCCATGCAGGCGGCCAAGGCGGCGGGCGCGGTGACGTCGTTCGATCTGAACTACCGGGCCAAGCTGTGGGCCATCCGGGGCGGACAGGAGAAGGCGGTGAGCGTGCTGGACCGGATCGTCCGCCACGTGGACGTGCTGGTGGGCAACGAAGAGGACTTGCAGCTGGGCCTCGGCATTCCCGGGCCCGAGGTGACGGCGAAGTCGAAGCTCGACCCCTCGGCGTTCATCGCCATGATGGGCGACGTGGCCAGGCGGTATCCGAACGTAAAGATCGTGGCGACGACGCTGCGCGAAGTTCACTCCACGAACCACCACAGCTGGAGCGCGGTGGCGTGGATCGAGGGCCAGACCGTCCAGGCGCCGACGGCGGAGCTGCCCATCTACGACCGCGTCGGCGGCGGCGACGGCTTCGCCTCGGGGTTCTTCTATGGCCTGCTGACCGGGGAAGAGCCGATGGAGGCCGTAAAGCTGGGTTGGGCTCATGGCGCGTTGCTGACGACATTCCCCGGCGACACGACCATGGCCACGCTGGAACAGGTGCGCGCGTTCGCCAGGGGCGGCTCGGCGCGCATCCAGAGGTAACTGTACCCGGGGCCCGGCGCCGCGCCGGGCACGGGCTTGCAACGGAAATTCTCAGAGAGTCTCAGGAGCCACCATGGCAGAACAACTATCGGACATCGGACTCGTCGGGCTGGCCGTCATGGGCCAGAACCTTGCTTTGAACATCGCGGACCACGGGTTCCGCGTCTCCGTGTACAACCGCACCACGGCCACGATGGAGAAGTTCGTGGCGGAGAACCCCTCGACCCCGGGCGGGCTGGCCGGCTTCGCCGACCTGAAAGACTTCGTCGCCAGCCTGAAACGCCCGCGCAAGATCATCATCATGGTGAAGGCCGGCGCCCCCACGGATGCTGTCATCGAGCAGCTCGTGCCGCTGCTGGAGCCTGGCGACATCCTGATTGACGGCGGCAACGCCAACTGGAACGACACGATCCGGCGCGAGCGCGAGTTGAAGGCGAAAGGCATCCGCTTCATCGGCTCCGGCGTGAGCGGCGGCGAGGAGGGCGCGCGCTTCGGCCCGTCGCTGATGCCGGGGGGCGACTACGAGGCCTACAAGGAGATCGAGCCGATCTGGACGGCCATCGCCGCCAAGGTGGACCCGGAAACGGGCAAGCCGCTCACTGGCGCCAGGCCCGGAAAGCCGGTCCAGGGCGGCGTGCCGTGCTGCGCATATATCGGGCCGGACGGCGCCGGGCACTACGTCAAGATGTGCCACAACGGCATCGAGTACGGCGACATGCAGATGATCAGCGAAGCCTACTGGATCATGACGAACGTGTTCGGCATGTCGGCGCCGGAATGCAGCGAGGTCTTCGCCGAGTGGAACAAGGGCGTGCTCGACAGCTTCCTGATCGAGATCACCGCCGACATCCTCCAGCAGAAAGACCCCTGGACCGGCGGCTACCTGGTCGACTCCATCCTCGACACGGCCGGCCAGAAGGGCACCGGCAAGTGGACTTCGGTGAATGCGCTCGATCTGGGCGTGCCCGCCAACACGATCGCCGAGAGCGTGTTCGCGCGGTTCATGTCGGCGCTGAAGGACGAGCGCGTGGCGGCGTCGAAAGTGTTGCAGGGGCCGCCGGCGAAGAAGTACGAGGGCGACCGCAAGGAGTTCCTCCAGGCGATTCACGACGCGCTGTACTGCTCGAAGATCTGCTCCTACGCGCAGGGCTTCCAGCTGATGCGCGAGGCGCAGAAGGAATACAACTGGACGCTGAAGTTCGGCGAGATCGCCATGATCTGGCGCGGCGGCTGCATCATCCGCGCGCGGTTCCTCCAGAAAATCAAGGAGGCGTTCGACCGCAACGCGCAGCTGCCGAACCTGCTGCTCGACCCGTACTTCAAGAGCGAGATCGACCGCTGCCAGGCGAACTGGCGCCGCGTGGTGGCCGAGGCGGCGCTGCGCGGGGTGCCGGCGCCGGCCTTCGCCTCGGCGCTGGCCTACTACGACGGCTACCGCTCCGAACGGCTGCCGGCGAACCTCATCCAGGGGCAGCGCGACTTCTTCGGCGCGCACACCTTCGAGCGCACAGACCGGCCGCGCGGCAAGTTCTTCCACGTCGACTGGCCGGAGCCGGGACGCCCGATTCTCGAAGTCTGAGGCTTGCCTTCTCGCCTGCGGGCGCCGTCCTGTCCGGGCGGCGCCCGTCTGGCGTCCCGGGGCCTGTTATCATCAAGACCACGCAGGAAGCATGGTTGCGGCGATTTCCGTTTTCCTTTTGTCTGCGGCGGCAGCCGTGGCGGCCCCGCCGGAGCCGGCCTTCGCGGCCCGGATGGCGAAGCTCGCCATGGAGTGCGCACACCGCGAGTATCCGAACAAGATCGCCCATGTGCTGAATTCGGACGAGGACGCGCGGCCGCCGCGGCAGCTCACGCCCGCCTTCTACGGCTGCTATGACTGGCACTCCTCGGTACACGGCCACTGGCTGCTCGCGCGGCTGTTGCGCCTGTATCCTTACGAGCCGTTCGCTCCGGAGGCGCGGCGCGTGCTGGCGCGAAGCCTGACGGCCGAGAACCTGGCCGCCGAGGCGCGGTATCTGAACGGGCCGGGGCGGCAGACTTTCGAGCGGCCCTACGGGCTGGCGTGGCTGCTGCAACTGGCGGCGGAGCTGCGCGAATGGGACGACATCGACGCACGGAGATGGTCCGGATGGCTGAGGCCGCTCGAGGACGCCGCCGTGGCTCGCTTGACGGCCTGGCTGCCGAAGCTCGCGCACCCGGTGCGCTCCGGCGAGCATTCCAACACGGCCTTCGCGCTCGGGCTGGCGATCGACTACGCGCGCACAGCGGGCCGCAAGGATTTCGAATCGCTGCTGGCGGAGCGGATCCGGGCGTTTTATCTCAAGGATGCGAGCTGCCCCCTGTCGTACGAGCCCTCCGGGGAGGATTTTCTTTCGCCGTGCCTGGCGGAAGCCGATGCCGTGCGGCGCGTGCTGCCGCCGGCGGAGTTCGCCGCGTGGCTGGCGCGATTCCTGCCGCGCATCGGCCTCGAGCCGACCCGCGTGACGGATGTCACCGATGGCAAGCTCTACCACCTGGCCGGACTGAACCTGTCGCGCGCGTGGATGCTGGAAGGGATTGCGGCCGGGCTTCCGGAAGGGCATCCGCGGCGGGCGCCGCTCGGGAAGCTGGCGGCGCGGCTGGCCGAGGCGGGCTTTGCGGCGATCCGCGCCGAGCATTACGAGGGCGGCCACTGGCTGGGCTCGTTTGCCGTTTACTATGCGACGCGGCGGGGAGTTCCAGTCGCGAACGGCTCGCGGTAGACTCGCTGTCAGGATGGTGCTGCCACTGGCGTTGCTGCTGCTGGCGCCGCCGGAGGCGCAGGCGGCCTACGAAAGAGGGGTGGCGCTGTTCTCACAGAACCGCGCCGCGGAGGCCATCCCGCATTTCGCCGAGGCGGCGCGCCTCGCGCCGGACAACGCGCAGTACTGGAAGGCGCTGGGGGTGGCGCATGCGAAGATCGAGGACTACCACGGCTCGATCGAGCCGCTGCGCCGCGCCTGCGATCTGGCCCCGTCGCTTGCGGACGCCTGCTATTATCTCGGCCGCGCCTACTACGCCGCGGATCTTTACGAGAAGGCGATCGAACCGCTCGAGCGGGCGCTGCGGTACGACCCGGTGAAAGGCCGTGTGGAGGCGGCGCTCGGGCAGTGCCACGAAGCGCTGCTCCGCTTTGACGAGGCCGAGCGGTGGTTCCGCTCCGCGATACGGAGGAAGGACGCGGGCCGGCAGGCGGCGCATCTGGCTTACGCGCGGTTCCTGACGCGGCAGGGGCGGGCCGCCGAGGCGGTGCCGGTCGCGGAGGCGGCGCAGGAGCCGGAGACGCCGGAGGCGCGGTTTGAGCTGGCCCTCGCGTTGTCGCAATGCGACCGGCTGGAAGAAGCGTTGCGCGCGGCCCAGCGGGCGCTCGAGCTGAGGCCGGACTACGAGGAGGCGTTCGTGTTGCGCTCGAAGATCCTGGCGCGGCTCAAGGCTCCGCCACCTCGATAATGCGCCCGGCGGGGAGGTTTTCGAGCGTCTGTTTCTTTCCCGAGGGCCAGGTGATTTCCACGAGGTCCGCCCTGGCCGCCTCGCCGAGGCCGAAGCGCACGGTTTTTTCGCTCGAGCACTGGTAGCCGGTCGAGGTCGTCACGTGGTTGTGCTGCGCCATGCCGCCCGCGACCACGCGGATCTTTGCGCCGATCGCATCGCGGTTGCTCTTCGCCCCTCTGAGGCGGAAACCGATCCAGTTGCGGCCGTCGCCCATGCGGTTGCGGTAGAGCTTGGCCGGCCCGTTGAGCACGCTGACCACGGCGTCGATGCGGCCGTCGCCGTCGAAATCGCCGAAGGCGGCGCCGCGGTGCTGCGCGGGCGTGCCGAACAGCATGCTCAGGAAGGTCTTGCCCTTCTGGTTCAGGAACAGCTGGTTGCGCTGCTTCGACGCGCGGCTGGAGAACAGCTCCGTGTTGTCCTGCACGTCGCCGTTGGCGGTGAAGATGTCCTTCCAGCCGTCGTTGTCGAAGTCCTGCACGCCGAGGCTCCAGCCGCTGTGGGGCAGCGAGGCCGCGCCGATGCGGCTGCGGTAGGTGATGTCCTGGAAGACGCCGTTGCCGAGGTTGCGGAACAGCGGGAAGGTTTCGTTGGCGAGCGCGGTGAAGAAGATGTCCGGCCAGCCGTCGTTGTCGAGGTCGCGGAACTCGCCGCCCATGGTGGAAAGAATCTTGCCGTCGTCGGCGATGGCGACCCCGGCGGCGAAGCCGACTTCGGTGAAGCGGCCTCCGCCGTCGTTGCGGAAGAGGAAATTCGGCACGGTGTCGTTGGTGACGAGGACGTCCGTCAACCCGTCGTTGTTGTAATCGGCAAAGAGGATGGACATTCCCTTGCCGATTTTTGCGGCGATTCCGCTGCTTTTCGAGATGTCGGTAAAAGTTCCGTCGCCGTTGTTTCTGAGTAGTGTATTCGGCAGGCCTTCATAGTATTTCGGGTGGCAGTACGTCCTGTACCCGGCGCGTTTGTCGCCGCAAAACGGCTCGTTTTTCGGGTCCCAGACGCAGTAATTCACGATAAACAGGTCCAGGTCGCCGTCATTGTCCATATCGAACCAGCCGGCGGAAATGGGCCAGTGGGTGGGGGGAATGCCGGCCTTCTTCGTCACGTCCTCGAAGGTCCCGTCGCCGCGGTTGCGGTACAGGCGGCTGAAATGGACGCTGGTGACCAGCAGATCGGTCCAGCCGTCGTTGTCGTAGTCTCCGGCGGCGACGCCCATCCCGTAGCCTTCCCCTTCGAGTCCGGCCTTCTCCGTGACGTCTTCAAATTTCCAGCCGCCCAGATTGTGGTAAAGGCGGTTCCACCATTCGGGGCCTGACTTGACCAGCGAGGGCTGCGGCGCGCCATTGAGAAAGTAGATGTCCGGCAGCCCGTCGTTGTCGTAGTCGAAGACCGCCACGCCCCCCGGCATGGTTTCGATCTGGTGCTTTTCCGGCGTGGCGGCGTTGCGGAGCGTGAAGGGAACGGCGCCGGCCAGCTCCTCGAACGGCTCGGGAGATGGCGCCTGATAGCCGCCGAGGGCAAGGGCGGCGAGGGCCAGGACGGCCCAGGCGGCTTGCATCGGGAACGCGGCCCTGCCGGGGTTCATCTGCCCTTATTGTGCACGACGCGCGGCGCCTGCTTCACTTCACCCGCCGCCAGCCGCCCCCCTCCTCCACCTCGATCACCTGGTTGGCGTCGAGCGGACCGATGGTTTGCACCACGCCGGAAGGCCAGCGGATTTCGAGCGAATCGACGCGGCGCGCCTGACCAAGCCCGAAATGCTGGCGGCGCTGGCTGGTGGCGCCGAAGCCTTCCGAGCCTTTCACCTCCCGGAAAACAAGCAGGCTGCCGGAGCGCGCCGTCAGCCGGGCGCCGATGGCGTCGCGGTTGGATTTCACGGCTTTGAGGTCCACCTGCAACCAGGAATTCCGGTTCCCCTTGAGGTTCCGGTAAAACGCATTTCTGGCGAAATCGCCGGGATAATGGCCTCCGAGCTGGGCGTAAATATCGAGGTCGCCGTCTTCCTCCCAGTCGATAAAGGCGACGCCGTGGCCCTTGTTTCCGGGGCGCTGGAATTTCACGAAATCGGTGAGATCGCTGAACGTTCCGTCGCCGTTGTTGCGGAAAAACCGGTTCGGCTCGAGCCGCGACATCTGCGGGTCGCCCACGCCCAGATACAGGTCCAGGTATCCGTCGTTGTCCAGATCGGCCACGCCGGCGCCCATGACGCCGACGGGGAAGTGCAGCCCGGCCTCGAAAGTGACATCGGTGAACGTGCCGTTGCGGTTGTTGCGGAAAAGGCGGCTCGAATCAGGATGGACGCGCGATTTGGGCACGACGTAGTCGATGCGCAGGGCGGCCACCACGGACTCCCACGCTGCGAGGCTCGTGGTGAGCGCGTCGGGCCAGCCATCGTTGTTGTAGTCGAACAGGAAACAGACGAAGCCGTTGTGCGGCGGCTGCACGAGGCCGGCTTCTCGCGCGACATCGCGGAACTTCCAGCCGCCAAGGTTGCGGTAGAGGCGGTTCGGCGCGGGGTCGAGGCCGTTGACGAGGATGTCGACACGGCCGTCGAGGTCGTAGTCGCCCAGCGCGATGCCGATGGCGCCGTACTCGGGCGGTTCCACGATGCCAGCCTGCTTCGTCATGTTGGTGAAAGTGCCGTCGCCGTTGTTGCGGTAGATCTGCGGCACCGAGCCGTCTTTCAGCACGCCGTTGGCGATGGCCAGATCGGACAGCCCGTCGTTGTCGAAATCGGCCCAGAGGGAAACGAAGCCGTCGCCCGGGTCGCCTGCGCCGGACCTGTCGGTGACTTCCTCGAAGCGTCCGCCGGCATTGTGAAAGAGGCGGTTCTTCATGGGGCCGCTCCAGCCGTTGAGCGAAATGTAGAGATCCGGAAGGCCGTCGTTGTCGTAGTCAACAAGATTGAGGCTGTAGCCGGAGGGCACGCGGGCGAGGCCCGCTTCGGCGGTGGCGTCGGTGAACCGGCGCCCGTCGTTGCGGTAAACCCGGATGAATTCGCCGCTGCCGGCCTCGAACAGATCGAGGTCGCCGTCGAGGTCGAAGTCCGCCCAGGCGGCGGTGCCGTTGCCGTCGTAGCGGTCGATGCCGAGCTGCGGGGCGATGTCCTCAAACTCGAGCAACGGCGCCTCGCCGGCCTGCGGCAGCAGCGGGCGGGCCGGGAACAGAAACTGCTTCGGGATCGGCGGGGCTTCGCCCGGCAGCTGGTCCATGGCAACTTTCAGCAGCCACTGGTCGACGTTGTTGTTCACCTGGAGGGCCTGGTAGAAAAGCCGCGCAGCCTCGCCGTAATCCCCCATGCGGTAGTATGCGGCGCCCATCTCGCGCAGCAGTTCATGGACGAGCGCGGGCTCTTTGGTCCGCTCGAGGGCCTGCCGGAAGCAGAGCAGCGATTCGCGGAAGTTGCCCCTGCGGACCAGCGTCTTCGCCATCGTCGCCAGAGCGGTGAGCTCCTCGTTGCTGTAAGGCATCGAGCCGTCAATCACCTGTTCGAGCAGGTCGATGGACCGGTCCAGCCCGAGCAGCGGGTCGTGCGGCACCCGGTGGCCGGTGTCCTGCGAGAAGCGGACTTCGCCGCTCATCCAGTCGGAGAGGTTGAGCAGGAAGCCGTAGGCGTTGGGTTCGAGCTTCGCCACGCGGGCGGCGAGTTCATAGGCGAGATTGGGGTCGTAATAAAGCAGCTCGGCGCGGGCGTGAATGACCGCTTTGGCCTTCAGGGAGGGGATGTGGTTCGGGTCGCGGCGCAGGGCGGTGTCAAGCGCCTCCATGGCAAGGCTGAGCGCGGTGCGGCGCTTCGCGTAGTCCGTGCCGGAGTAGAAGTCGAGCAGGTAGCTGCGCGCCAACTGGTACCACGTCATGGCGTCGCCGGCGCCGCCCTGGATGAGGCGCTGGAGCTCGCGGCGCGCCTCCTCGGTCTTGCCCTCGCGCAGCAGAAGCTGGGCCTTCCGCAAGGGGCCGGATTTTTCAGGCAGCGGCGCCGGGGGCGGTTGAGCCGGGCGGTGCGTCGAAGAGTGCTGCGCGGCGAGGCCCGCCAGCACGGCGCCAGAAAGCAGGAGCGCCGTCAGGCCTGTCCGTAACGAAGGACTTTGACGCTTTCCCATGTCACCAGCCCGCTGGAGCCGCTGTCCCGCATCATCTCGTCGACGACCGGGAGGAAGGTTTCGATTTTCGCCTTCGAATCGACGATTTCGATGATGAAGGGCAGGTCCTCGCTGAGCCGCTCGAGTTTCGCCGTGTGCAGGCGCGAGGAGCGGCCGAAGCCCATGGGGCCGCGCAGCACGGTGGCGCCCGCCATGTGCAGCTCGCGCGCCTTCAACACAATCGCTTCGTACAGGGGGCGGCTGCCGCAGCGGTCCTTCTCGCCGAGGAAAATGCGGAGCAGAACAGCGTCTTCCGGCAGTTCCATGTCAATGCCTCTGGTTGAGCATCATCGCCGCCTGGTAGCCCGCCCACACGCCGGCCAGGCACAGCAGGAGGCTGGCGGCGATGTTCCAGCCCGCATAGGCCCACTCGCGGTCCTGAAGCAGGCGCAGGGTCTCCAGGCTGAAGGTCGAGAAAGTGGTGTAGCCCCCGCAGAAACCGGTCATGACGAAAAGCCGGATGTTGGGGGGAGCGATGAGCCGGCCCTCGGGCCCGGTCAACGCCACGAAAAAGCCGATGATGATGGCCCCGGTGACGTTGACGAACAGCGTGCCCCAGGGAAACGCCCCCCCGGCCAGGCGAGCCGCCATGCCCGAGAAAAAATAGCGGAGCATACCACCCAGCGCCGCGCCCGCGGCAATCCACAAATAAGTCACTTAACGATATCCTACTCCCGTGAGAACGATTGCCGCATTTCTGCTTTCCCTGCCGCTGCTGGCCCAGGAGCCGGCGGCGCTGCTTGAAGCGAAGCTGATGGACCGGCTGCGCCAGATCGAGCAGCGGTTCGACGGCGTGATGGGCATCGCCATCATCGATCTGGCCGCGGGCAAGACGATGTCGGTCAACGGGGACCTGCTGACCGCGCAGGCAAGCCTGATCAAGGTGCCCGTTCTCGCGGCCGCATGGCAGAAGATCGAGTCCGGCGCGCTGGCGCTGGACCAGAAGGTGGAGTTGACCGGGAAGGACAAGGCGGGCGGCAGCGGGACGCTCGACGCGCGCCTGGGGCCGCAGCCGGTGGCGGTCACGGTGGAGGAGCTGCTGACGCTGATGATCCGCGATTCCGACAACACCGCCACGAACAAGATCATCGCGCTCGTCGGCATGGACAGCGTGAACCAGCTGATGTCGCAGCTCGGGCTGCGCTACACGCGGCTGCGGCGCGTGATGATGGATTCGGCCGCGGCGAAAAGGAATGACGAGAACACGTCCACGCCGCTCGAAATGGCGCGGCTGCTCGAGTTCATCTACCGCGAGCGCCTCATCAGCCGCAACGCATCCCGGCGCATGATCGGGATGATGAAACTGGTGCAGGCCGACTTCCGCGCGGCGCTGCCGCGGGGGGTCGAGTCGGCGTCGAAGCCCGGCGCCGTGCCGGGCGTGCGCACGGAGGCGGGCATTTTGTTTCTGGAAGGCCGGCCGTATATTCTCTCGGTGATGTGCTCGATGATCGCGGGCGAGGCGAACCCGATCCGCGACGTTGTGGAGGCGGTGCATTCGTATTTCGTGCGCCTGGCGCAAAGCAACCGGTACGGGCACCGCGTGGCCGAGCCGATTTACTGAGAAACGCGCGGGGGCGGCGGCGCGTCCCTGCGGGCATGAAGGCGAAGGAGGACGCATGAACCGGGTTGTGATGCTTGCGGTTGCCGCCGCAGCGGCGCTGTCTGCGCAGACGTGGCGGGGGGAGGAGGCGGTGATCCAGGCCAGCATCCGCGGCGGAGGGAGTCCGGACCGCGGCAAGTGCACGGCCGAAGTGGAGGTCGACGGGGTGGCCGAGGTCGGCATCCGCGGCAGCGAAGGGCGCATCCGCACCATCAGCGGCCAACCGGCTGCTTGGCGCAGGCTGGAGTGCACGGGGCCGATGCCCGCAACCCTCTCCGATTTCCGCTTCCGGGGCGTGGACGGGCGCGGGCGGCAGACGTTGCTCGTGGACCCGCGCACGAACAACGGCCTTGCGGTGGTGCGCATCGAGGACCCGCAAGGCGGCCGCGAAGGCTACACGTTTGACATCGAGTGGCGCGCCGGCGCCGACTGGAACAGCGGGCGCGCCGGAAGCTGGCGGCGCGAGCGCGGCGAAGACTGGACGAGCGGCGTCGCCACCCTGCGGGCCACGCTGCGCGGCGGCAGGGGCGACGGCGGCAAGTGCACCGCGGAGGTGGAAGTGGACGGCGTGGCCGAGGTGGGCATCCGCGGCGACACCGGCGAAGTCCGGACCATCAGCGGGCAGCCGGCCACGTGGCGCAGGCTGGAATGCACAAGCCCGTTGCCTCCGATGCCGGCGGATTTCCGCTTCCGCGGCGTCGACGGGCGCGGACGGCAGGAGCTGGTGGCGGACCCGCGCAGCAACCGCGGGCTTGCGGTGGTGCGGATCGAAGACCCGCAAGGGGGCCGCGAAGGTTACACATTCGACATCGAGTGGCGCGGCTCGGGCGGCGGAGGCCTGGCGCCGGGCGCAGGCTGGGGCGCGGGTCCGGGCGGCGGCTGGGGCCCCGGGTCCGGCAGCGGCTGGGCCGGCGGCGCAGGCAGCGGCTGGAGCGGCGCCGGCTGGGGTTCGGGCTGGGGCCAAACGTTCACCTGGCGCGGGCGCGGCAGCGGGATGTTTTCTCCGGACAATGGCGCCGGGTACGATTTGCGCGGCGTCTGGCTCAGCATGGACCGCGCGAGCGGCGACGTGGAAATCCGTTTCGATTCGCGGCTCGGCGCCGATGTGCTGCGGTTCCGCGGGCGGCTGGAGCGCATCAGCAACAATGTGATCGAGGCGCGCCTGTACGAGGGCGTGAATCAGGGCGATGCAGCGCCGGCGGAAGGCCGCGCGCGGATTCTTCTGGGCGAGGGCAGCCGGGTCCGCTCGGTGGCGATCGACGGCGTGGCGCGCGGCGTGCGCTTTCGCGTCACGTACAGCGAGTAGCGCTACGCTTCGGTGACGAGCTCGAAGCCGAGCAGGCGGCTCATGCGCTCAAGCGACCGGGTGTGGTCGCCGTAGAAAATGACGCGGTGCAGCCCCGCCTGGTAATTCTCGAGCCACTTCTCGGCGTCCCTGACGCGCGTGCGGATCTGGCTGCGGCAGCCGCGGTCGCTGTCGCCGTAGCCGGTGACCACGGCCGTGGACACAAGCATGCGCTTCGGCCCGGCGAACCGCGCCACCGTGACCGTCTCATCGCACGGCATCAACACCTGCAACACGGCGCCTTCGTGCGTCTCCAGATGATCGCGAATGATGTAAGGCGAGGCCGGCCCGTCCGGCCCCTTGAGCTTCGTCGCCGAGACGCAGTGGGCGTGGATCACTTCATTGCGGCTGAGGTCGAACACCGGGTCGCTGACGAAGCCCGGCACGCCGGCGTAAGAAGTCACCAGCATCTGCGTCATCGTCGAGTGCAGGTCCGCCTCGCAGACGCCGTAAAGCCCTGCGTCGTTCAGCTTGCTCCAGCAGATGCAGGGATAGCCGGGCAGCGTGTTGGCCATGAGGGTGCCGAAGCAGTCAATGGTGAATGCATTCGCCTTCTCGGCGAGCATCATCGACTTCAGCGCCAGATGCATGCGCAGGCCGTTGACGATCTCTTCGGGCCTGGGCTCCACCACGCGGAGCGCGTTTCGCGTGAACTCTTCGGCGAGCCGCTGCGCTTCCCGCGCGTCGGCCGCCTGGAAGGCGCGCCTGATTTCCGCGCCAGGCACGAACCGGAACTCGGCCCCGAAAGCGGCCTTGTATTCCTCGGCCGCCTTGCTGCGGCTGGCCGGGTTCTCCGTGCCGACGAGCACCCTGCTCTTGCGCAGGTGGTGCGCCGTGCGGAAGATGCGAAACCACGGATCGAGGTCGCCGTAGCTCGACGAAGCGACCACATCCACGCGCCGGCCTGCCTTGCGCAGCCCCGCCACCGATGACCAGGCGTGCGTGGCGTATGGGCGCGAGAACACGAGCACGGGCGCGGGCGCCGCTTCGATCAGCTCGTTGAACCCCGGCGTCGGCTGCGTCAGCGGCAACAGCAGAATGCCGTCGAGGTCCTGCTGGCGCGCCAGCCAGGCTTTGACCTCCTCCGGGCTGCGGAGCAGCTCGCCGCCGGAGAGCTCCACGAGGTGGGAATTCTTGCGGGCGGCGACGGCGATCTGCGCCTCGACCTCCTTCCTCTCGGCTTCCACATCCAGCGTGGGCTTGGGCCAGTGCGGCGCGCCGGCCAGGTAGACGCGGGCTACGCGCGCGGGGCCGTTCCACGGCATGGAGCGGAAGGCTTCGAATTCATCGGCTTTCAACAGGCCGGAAAACGGCAGCCCGCAGGGGGCCGCGTGAAACGAGCGCCGGGTGAGCATGGCAGGCCTCCTGATTTTCAGATCCTCAGATCCTGTTTATCGCTCCGGAGGCCGGGATGCAAGCCCGGCGCTATCTGCCCGAGGAGCCGAACCCGCCCGCGCCGCGGCGCGTGTCGCTCAGCTCGGCTTCCACCCACTCGATGGCCTCGTAGCGCGCGACGACCATCTGCGCGATGCGGTCGCCCTTGCGCACGAGGTAGGGCGCGCGGCCGAGGTTGAGCAGGATGACGCGGATCTCGCCGCGGTAGCCGGGGTCGATGGTGGCCGGCGCGTTGGGCAGCGTGATCGCATGGCGCAGCGCCAGCCCGCTCCGCGGTCGGATCTGCGCCTCATAGCCGGGCGGCAGCTCGATGGCCAGCCCGGTGGGCACAAGCGCGGGCTCGCCGGGTTCGAGCAGGACGTCCTCGACGGCGTGCAGGTCCAGCCCGGCGTCTTCTTCCGGGCCATGCGCATAGCGCGGGAGCACGGCGTCGGGATGCAACAGGTTCACTCGGATGCGCACTGCCCGCTATGATAACAGCCGTGCCTCGCGTGATCACCACCGGGCCGATGCCGCCCGAAAAGCTTGCCTATGCGCTGGCCCGCTACAGCCGCTCGCCGGACTCGATCCGCGACTCGGTGGAGTGGGTGCGCGCGCACGACTCCTCGAAATTTCTCGAAAGTTTCTACTTCCAGTACGGGCACGCCTCCATCGCCGACCTCGGCCACCTGGCCCTCTGTTTCGAGGGCGTCAGCGAGCTGGCCGCGGTGGAGATCGAGGACGAGCCGCTGTGGGACGGGCAGGCGCGCTCGTCCCGCTACCAGGATTTCGCGCGCGGCGGGTTCGTGACCCCGCCGGAAGCGCAAGGGGACGCGGCGCAGATCTACGCGCGGGCCGCGCAACAGCTGCTGGAGGCCTACCGCCGCCTGCACGCACGGATGGTGGAGCACCTGAGGTCGAAGCTGCCGCGCCCGGATTCGATGAAGCCTGATGCCTACGAGCGCAACATCGCCGCGCGCGCTTTCGACGTGGCGCGCTACCTGCTTTTCCTTGGCGTGCCCACCGGCGTCGGGCAGGTGACCAGCATCCGCACGCTCGAGCGGCAGATCCGCCGCTGGCGGGCCTCCGAATACGCCGAGCTGCGTGAAATCGGCGAGGAGACGGCCGCCGCCTGCGCGCGCCCGCCCGAGGTGGAGTGGGAGCCGGCGGCCAGGCCTGAGCCGCTGGCGCCAACGCTGGCGAAGTATGTGGACCCGGACCCGTACCCGCCGGCGGCGCTTGCGGCGGTCTCGCAGTGGGCATGCGCGAACCTGCCCGCCTGGGACGGCGCGGAAGCCGGCCCGGTGCGGCTCACGCGGATCGACGATCCGCTTGCCGGCATCGCCGCCACGCTGCTGTACAGCGTGACGCAGTGGCCCTTCGAGCCGCTGTATCAAAGCGTGCGCTCGTGGAGCCGCGCGCGTCGGGTGGAAGTGCTCGAAGCCGCGCTCGGCCCGCGCGGACGCCGCGACGAGCTGTTGCGCGCTTTCCGCACGGCGCCTTACGCGTTCGATCTGCGCATCGACATCGGCGCTTACCGGGATCTGCACCGCCACCGCCGCTGCCATCAGACGCGGCAGGCGTGGACGTGGCGCCACGGCTTTGAAACGCCGGACGCGGTCCGCGAAGCCGGGCTGGAAAGTGAGTACAACGCCGCGCTGGAAGCGGCGCGGCAAGCCGCCGGGCGGCTGCCGGAGAAGGCGTCCCACTATCTGCTGCCGTTCGCCGCGCGCGGGCGGTTCCTGTTCCAGATGGATTTCGCCGAGGCAGAATACATCATCCGCCTGCGGTCGGGCGTCAAAGGCCATTTCAGCTACCGCCGCGCGGTGTGGGAGATGAAGCAGGAGATGGAGCGGGTGGAGCCGGAGCTGGGGCGCCTGATCGAAGCCACGCCGCCGTGGGTCGAGGACCCGCTCGTCCGTTGAAGCGCGCGGCTGTGATATTCCTGTCCTGAAGCCATGCAGGAAACATCCAGCCTTGCCGCCGCGCTCACGGTCGTCGCCGGGGGCGTGCTGCACGGCAGCTTCGCGCTGCCCATGAAAAAGATGGCCGCGTGGAAGTGGGAGAACACGTGGCTCGTGTATTCGGTCAGCGGCCTGGTGGTGCTGCCGCTGCTGGTGGCCCTTGTCACGGTGCCTTCGTTCGGCGAAGCCGTGGCGGCCACAAGCCCGGCTGTGCTCGCGCTGATCGTGGCCTGCGGCATCGGCTGGGGCGCGGGCTCCACGCTGTTCGGGCTCGCCATCGACCGCGTGGGCATGGCGCTGACCTTCGCCATCGTGCTGGGCATCACCTCGAGCCTCGGGTCGCTGCTGCCGCTGCTGATACAAAACCCGGAAGAATTGTTCTCGCGGCGCGGACAGATCCTGCTGGCCGGGCTCGCGCTCGTCATCGCCGGCATCATCGTCTGTTCCAAAGCAGGCGCGCTGCGCGAGCAAAAGCAAAACGAGCAGGCCGGCCGGGCGCAGAAGCGCGGCGGCGTGTTCACCGGGCTGTTGATCTGCATCGCATCCGGCGTGCTGTCGCCGGCATTGAACTTCGGCTTCGTCTTCGGCGAGCCGCTCAAGCAGGAGGCGATCCGGCTGGGCGCGAGCCCTGATTTCGCCGGCAACGCGCTCTGGGCGCTGGCGCTGGCGGGCGGCTTCCTGGTCAACGCGGGCTACGCCGTGTATCTGCTCGGCAGGAACCACACCTGGAGCGCCTATTCGAGCGCCGAAGCGCGCGGCTGGTATTGGGCGGGGGCGGCGCTGATGGGATTCCTGTGGTACATCGGCGTCAGCATCTACGGCATGGGCGCGGCAGCGATGGGGCGGCTGGGCGGCGTGCTCGGCTGGCCTATCTTCATGAGCACGGTGATCATCATGGCCAACGTCTGGGGCGCAGTGACGGGCGAGTGGAAAGGCGCCGGCGCGCGCGCCACGCGGCTGATGTGGACAGGCGTTGTGATCCTCGTAGCCGCCATCGCCGTCATCGCGCAGGCGAACTGAACCTGCGGCAAATACGGAAGGCTTCTCTGGAGCCCGGCCTGAGAGTCCGTCGCGTTAAAGCCGCAGCCTTGTTTCGTCGGGTCGGTGGCATCCGAAACCCGGTTCGGACGTCCGCTTCCGCAGGCCAGCTCAAAAGCCCGCACTGGCGGATCTTGCCCGTTGCATACCTGGACTTCGGAACCTTGGCCAGATTCAGCGGAACAAACCTTGGTTCAGTTCTCCTTGCGAGGTTCCGGGATCGAACTCCCGACGGCCTGACTTTCCCAGATCAAAAACTCTTCTTCATTCCGGGCGCGGTCCCCCGCACGGCCCGGCTCATCCCGGAGTGGAACGCCCGCTGGCGACCCGGCGCCGCAGCCCGGTTAACGCGGCGGGCCCGAACCGCCGCGCACCGGAACGGTTCCCGGGAAAGCAAGATCCACGTTTTTTGTTTCGGGCAGGAGGAAGACGAGCGCCGCTGCGGCGAGGAAGAAGCCGGAGTTGACCGCAAGCGCGGCGCCCACGCCGTGGCGGTCCGCCAGCGCGCCGACCACAACCGGCGCCAGCGCCGACAGCCCGCGTCCGAAGTTGTAGGCGAAGCCCTGCCCCGCGCCGCGCACCGCCGTCGGGTACAACTCGGCCAGCATCGCGCCAAACAGCGAGAAGAAGCCTGTTCCGAAGAACCCGATCAGGGGGCCCATCCAGAAAAGCAGTTCCGGCCAGTGGCGCGGCGCCATTCCGTAAAGCGGCGTGAGCAATGCTGCCGCCACCACATAGGCCGCGAACGCCGGGCGGCGCCCGAAACGGTCCGCCAGCGCGCCGAAAGACAGGTAGCCGGCAAACGCGCCCGCCTGCACTGCGAACACAAAGCCGCTGGTGCGTACGATGGTCATGCCCGCGCCGCCTTCGCTCGCCGGGAGCGAGAGAAAGCCGGGCAGCCATGTGAACAGGCCCCAGTAGGCGAACAGCACGCTGGTGGCGAGAGTGGTCGCAAGCACGGTAAAACGCAGGTGCGGCGGGCGGAAGATGGCGTTCCACGGGCTGCGGGCGCGCTGCTCGCGCCAGACCTCCGGCTCTTCCACCTTGCTCCGGATGTAGAGCGTGAGAAATGCCGGCAGCACTCCGGCAAGGAACAGCATGCGCCAGCCGAAGCGAGGCAGAATCAGCGCCGTCACCCCTGCCGCCGCCATGTAGCCCAGCGCCCAGCCCGCCTGCATGAAGCTCGCCGCCTTGGCGCGGTGCTCCGCGGGCCACCACTCCGCCACCAGCGTCGCGCCGGCGCTCCACTCGCCGCCCAGCCCCAGCCCGACGAGCGCGCGCCAGAACACGAGATCGGCAAGCCCACGCGAGGTTGCCGTGCCCGCCGAGGCGAACGAGTACAGCAGGATCGTGTAGACCAGCGTCCGCCTGCGGCCGATGCGGTCCGAAAGGAAGCCGGCCGCGACGCCTCCCGCCGCGCTTGCCAGCAGCGTGGCGGACGCCGCCAGCCCCGCCTGCGCGTTGGTCCAGCCGAACTCCTGCCGCAGCGACGCCAGTGCGAAGACGTACAGCAGCACGTCCATCGCATCGAGAAGGAAGCCGAGCTGCGCCGCCCAGAGCGCGCGCCAGCGGGGCGTGCTGAAGATGCCCTCGAAGAAACGCAACGTGGCGCCAGTATAACGCCGCGCCTATTCGTAGTGCAGCGCTTCGATCGGGTCGAGCCGCGCCGCGCGCACCGCGGGCGCCAGCGCGGAGACCAATCCCGTCACGAACAGCACGCCCATCGAAACGAGGACGGGCTTCAGGCCGACGATCAGGCGGATGTCGCCGACGCCGGTCGTGTCCTTGAACGCCGGGCCGAGGAAGGGCATCGAGCCGATCACCGCGGTGGCGCCGCAGCCGAGAAGCACGCCGAGGGCGCCTCCGGCGAGCACCACCAGCACCGCCTCGCAGAGGAACTGCCGCAGGATCACGCTGCGCGGCGCGCCCAGCGCCTGCACGGTGCCGATCTCGCGCGTCCGCTCGAGCACCGACGCAAGCATGATGTTGGCCAGCCCCACGCCGCCGATGGCCAGCGTCAGCGCGCCGATAAAACCGAGTAGCAATTTCACCGCCAGCGACATGCCGTTGATGATGTTCATGAACTTGGAGAAGGCGAGGATTTCCACCGCTTTTTCATCCGAGGGCGAGAAGCGGTGCAGCTCGGCGAGCCTCGCCCGCACCATCCGGATGGCCTGGTCGCGCGAGTCCGGCGTGACGGGCCGCCAGACATAAAACCACGGATACCGGATGTCGCCAAACACGGAAAACGTCTCGTAAGGGATGAAAATGCACTGGTTGTCGCGGCGGTTATAGTTCGAAATTTGCAGCTTGTTGTCCATCACGCCGATGACGGTGAAGCGCAGCCCGTTGAGAACAATTTCCTCGTTCACCGCCGGCGCGCCGCCGAAGACCTCCCTGGCCACTTCGTAGCCGAGCACCGCCACGCGGTGGCGGCGCAGGCGGTCGTCTTCGTTGATCCAGCGGCCATCGGTGATCCGGATGTTGCGGATGATGCTGTATTCTGGCCAGACGGCCCGCACCGTGGCTTCCTTTTCCCGGTTCCGGTATTGTAATTTCAGCCCGTGCCGCATGACTTCCGGGGAAAGAAATTCGACAAGCGGCACGCTTTCCTTGAGAACTTGAGCGTGATCATATTCCAGCCGGATTTTGCGGCCGGTGCGCATGCCGCCGGCTTGCAGGCTGGTCTGCCCGCCGAAGGTGATGATGAGGTCCTGCCCGACGGCGGTGAAAGCCTTGACGAGCGCGCGCTCGAAGCCGTCGCCGAAGCTCATCAGGATGACGAAGCACGCCACGCCCCACGCGAGGCTGAGCGTGGTGAACATCGTCCGGTGGCGGTAGAAGCGCAGCGCCGCCAGGCTCTCGCCAAAAATGAACCGCCAGCTCATGCTTCACCTCTCGTAGCGCAGCGCTTCCACCGGCGTCAGGCGGGCCGCGCGCCGGGCGGGCGGCAGCGCCGAGAGCACGGCGACCGCGCCCAGCGCGAGCGTCGCCAGCGCGAGCGTCTTCCACTGGATGGGCAGCCCGCCGAACATCGCCGGAAGAGGCAACGAATTCACCGCGCCGGAGACGAGGAACGTCAGCACGAGCCCTGCCGCCCCGCTCAGCGCGGCCAGAAGTGCGCCCTCAAGAAAGAAGTCCAGCAGGATGCGCCGGCGGGTGGCTCCGAGCGCTTTCTTGAGGCCGATCTCGTTGGTTCGCTCGGCCACGGCGATCATCATCGTGTTCATCACGCCGATGCCGCCGAGGGAAAGGGTGATCAGCGCGATGGCGCCCAGGAAGATTTCCGTGGCGTTGAAGATGGCGTCAAACATTTGCGCGCTCTCGATCGAGTCGAAGATGCGCAGCGCGCCCTTGTCGGCAGGCGAGAAGCCGTGCGCGCGCGCGAGCACGGCGCGCACCTGCGCCTGCGCTTCCTCCCATTTGGAAACGTCGGAGGGGCGGTAGAGGAACCCGTAGACGCGGCGCTCGGCATATACCTGCCTGTCGGACGGCGCGTCGCGCAACAGGGTGGTGTGCGGGATGAGGATCTTGTCGTTGTCCCATCCGTCGTAGGAGCTGTTCTGCTCCTTCTCGCTCATCACGCCGATGACTTCGAACGGGTAGTTGTTGATGTAGATCCGTTCCCCGACGGGGCGCGGGTTGCGCTCGAAGAGCTGCTTGCGCACGCTGGCCCCCAGCACGGCCACGCGACGCGCCTCGCGCACATCGGCCTCCGAGACTGTGCGCCCGGACTCGACCGGCAGGTTGCGGAGCTTGAGGTACTCAGGGTTCACGCCGACCGTGAGGAAGCGCCCGGCGTTGGTCGCGCTGCGCGCAGGCACGTCCCAGGTCTTGTGTTCGGCGGAGATGACGGCCACGGCAGGGCAGTTGGCGCGGATCAGTTCGATGTCGGACTCGCGCAGCCGGATCTGCCGGCCTGCCCTCTGCCCTCCGGCCTGGTCCTCGGTGACGCCTCCGAAGACGAAGACGATGTTGTCGCCGATCTGCGACATGTTCTTGCGCTGGCCCTGGCGGAAGCCGTCAGACAGCGCCGACATCAGGACGAGCGAGGCGATTCCCCAGGCGATGCCGAACAGCGTGAGGAAGCTGCGGAGCTTGTTGCGGCGGATGTTCCACAGCGTCTGCCGCAGCAGGTCCGCGGCAAGCTCGCCGGCGTGCATGCGGCGCCGCGGCGCCTCAAGGGCGGTCCTCGCGGCAATGGCGGCAGGGCGGGGCTCGGCGATGCTGGTCACGTTGTTGTCCTGCACATGGGAATACGCACCGCGGCGGCGCAAGTTCCGCGGTTGTCTCATGCCGCGCGCGGCCGGGCTTTTGGCACAATATGGACCATGCAGTCCGGCAGGCGGCGCGAAGACGAGACGACACGCCGCACGGGAATTGTTTTCGATGCGCGCTGCCTGCTGCACGAGCCGCCGCCGGAACACCCGGAGTCCCCGCACCGGCTGCGCGCGCTGCACCGGCGGTTGGAGCTGGAGCGAGTGCTGCCCCGGCTGGCGGCCATTCCGGCTCGGGAGGCGAATGACGACGACCTGCACCTGTGCCACACGCGCGCCTATCTGGCCACGGTGCAGAAAGACATCGCCCGCCGCGCGCCGATGCTGAGCACGGGCGACACGCACCTGAGCGGGCATGCCGACGCGAGCGCGCGGTTCGCCGCAGGGGCGGCCATGGCGGCGGTGGACGCAGTGATGTCCGGGCACGTGAGCAATGCGTTTGCCGCCGTGCGCCCCCCGGGACACCACGCGACGCTTTCGCGCGGCATGGGCTTCTGCCTCTACAACAATGTCGCCATCGCCGCGCGGCACGCGCGCCGCGCCTGGGGCGTCGACCGCATCCTGATCGTCGACTGGGACGTGCACCACGGCAATGGCACGCAGGATATCTTCTACGACGACCCGAGCGTGTTCTTCTTCAGCACGCACCAGGCGCCGTGGTATCCGGGTACAGGCTGGCCCGACGAGACGGGCGACGGCCCGGCGCGCGGAACCACGTTGAACTGCCCTTTCCCCGCAGGCGCAGGAAGGCGGGAGATTCTGGGCGCGTTCCGCCGCAAGCTGGCGCCGGCGATGGAGTGGTTCCGTCCTGCGCTGGTGCTGGTGTCGGCGGGGTTTGATTCAAGGCAGGGCGATCCGCTGGGCCTGTTCCGGCTGCGGGACGAGGACTTCGCCGAAATGACGGAGATCGTGCTGGAGATCGCCGATCGTTGGGCCGGGGGACGGGTGGTGAGCGTGCTTGAGGGCGGTTACTCGCTGGAAGGCATGCCTCTGGCCGCTATGGCGCATGTGCGCGCGCTGGCCGGAATCCCGGGCAGTTGACAGGCAAGGATGCCGCCGCTCTGAGGAATGGCTACGCCAAGGGGCTGGGCAGATGGAGAGCGGGTTTTTCGGGTGATTTGAGTTGGGGGAGCGGGAGGGGGGCGGATGGGGGAAATCCCTCCCGCTCCTGGCGGGTGGTGGAGCCTTAAATATAGCAAACCCGTGAAAAAATGTAAAGGGGCCGCCCCCAGGAAATTTCCTCCCCACGCAAAAATGGGGTCAGACACCCAATGCACCTTTTTCTGGTGCCGGTTTTGCCGGAGTTCACACAAGATATTGGGGGTCCTGTGGCAACACGCCGGTCGCACTGCCGTGCTCTGTCCTCCTGGCCCTAATCCGCACTGTTTGGCCGATGGCTCCCGCTTGTTTCATCATGTTCATCATCTTGTTGCTTGTCAAGCGGTTGCGGATCATCGTTGCCGCCGCCATCCGGTTCGGGCGCTGGCGTGGCCGGTGAGACCAAAAAAGGTGCATTGGGTGTCTGACCCCATTTTCGGGCTAGACTGGTGGTCTGTCGGGCATGGCAGAATCACGCCCACGGCGGCAATGGCTTGAGCGGTGCCTGGAGCAGGTCCGCCCCTACTACCTGCGCGGCCTCTACTTTCGCCTGCACCCGGAGCGCCGCCCGCCGGAATTCTCCCGCTGCTGGACCGTCCCCCACGAATTTCAGGGCGATCCGCCCCGCCTGGACATCCCTCCTCCGCAACCCGGGCTTTCGGACGTCCTGATCCTGCCCATGACCGACTGGCACCACCGCCTCCAGCGCAGCCAGCATCTGGCCTTGGCGCTGGCGCGGCAAGGCAGGCGCTGTTTTCTGCTCAACCCGCATCTCGGCCGCGAGTACCCGCAATCTCCCTGGCGCCGCCGCCCGCCGGCTCTGGCAAAGCTGGGAGATCGAGTCTTCGAGATCCACGCCCCGCTGCGGGCCGAACCGGTTTTCCACCACCGCCTGCTGGCGCCTTCCGAGTCGCTCGCGGTCGCCGATGCAGTTGACTGGGCTCTGGAGCGCGCGCGCGTGGATCAGCTCGACATCCTCTTTGCCCTGCCCACGTGGAAAGACTGCGCGCTCGAACTGCGCCGCCGCCGGCAGGCGTTGCTCGCCTACGACTGTCACGACTGGCTCGCCGGCTTCCCGAACATGGCGCGTGTCATCGCTGACGCCGAACCGGAATGCATGGCCGTCTCGGATCTGGTTCTGTTTTGCTCAACGGGGCTGCGGGAGCTGTATGAATCGCGGCTGCCCTGGATCCGTACCCGCGCTCACTTTGTCGGCAACGGGATCCCGGACTGGCCGGAACCCCCAAAATCCCGGCCGCAGTCGCCGGTCGTGGGTTATGTCGGGGCTCTGGAGACGTGGTTCTGGACGGAGGCGGTCCGGGAGGCGGCGCGGCGGCTTCCGGGAGCGCAATTCGTCCTTGCCGGCGATCCCTGCGCGAGCGTCCGCGCGTCGTTGGCGGGGCTGCCCAACGTGACGCTCCGGGGGGAAATCCCGGCCGGCGAGGTTCCTGCATTCCTGGCCGGCTGCCGCGTGGGGCTGATTCCGCGCACGAGCGCGCTGTCGCGCTACATGGCGCCCATCAAGGTGTTCGAGTATTTCTGGTTCGGCCTGCCGGTGGTCTCCGGAAGGATGCCGGAACTGGACCGCTTCGGCCCGCTGGTCTATCAGACATCCGCTCCGGACGAGTTCGCCCGCGCGGTGGAGGCGGCCCTGGCAGAGAACGATCCCGCCCGCGAAGAGGCGCGCCGCGCGGAAGCCCGCGCCGCCACATGGCGGCGGCGCGCCGAGGAGCTGCACGAGCTGCTCGCGGAAACGCGGCGCCGCCTCGGCCGCCGGGTATCATAAAGCTCAGGGCATGAACTGGCAAGGCAAGCGGGTCGTCGTCACAGGGGCGGATGGTTTCATCGGCTCGCATCTGGTGGAACAGCTCCATGCGGCCGGCGCCGAGGTGACAGCGCTCTCGCTGTACAACTCGTTCAACTCCTGGGGCTGGCTGGAGGAAATCCCCTGCCTTCCGGCGATCCGCGTGATCACCGGCGACATCCGCGATCCCCACTTCTGCGAGGAGCTGTTGCACGGCGCCGAGGTCGTCTTCCATCTGGCGGCGCTGATTCCGATTCCGTACAGCTACCGCGCCCCGGCCAGTTTCGTCGAAACCAACGTCCATGGCACGCTGAACCTTTGCCAGGCGGCCCGCCGCCACGGCGTGGAACGATTCATCCACACCTCCACCAGCGAGGTCTACGGCACGGCGCGCTACGTGCCCATCGACGAGGCCCACCCGCTGTGCGGCCAGTCGCCTTACGCGGCTAGCAAGATCGGCGCGGACGCCATTGCGCTCAGCTTCTACTACTCGTTCTCGCTGCCGGTGGTGGTGGCCCGCCCGTTCAACACCTTCGGGCCGCGGCAGTCGGCTCGGGCCGTGATCCCCACGATCATCTCCCAGATCGCCGCCGGGCGCAGCCGCATCCGCCTCGGCGACGCCACCACGACGCGCGACTTCACGTTCGTCGAGGACACCTGCCGCGGGCTGATGGCAGTGGCCGGCGCGCCTGAAGGCTGCGGCGAAGTGTTCAACATCGGCACCGGCCGCGAGATCAGCATCGAAGAGCTGCACCGGCTCATCGCCCGCCTGATGCAGCGCGAGGTGGAAGTCGAGCAGGATCCCGAACGCCTGCGGCCGGAGAAAAGCGAAGTCCGGCGCCTGCTGTGCAACGCATCCAGGCTGCGGTCGGCCACCGGCTGGGCGCCCTCGGTGACGCTCGAAGAAGGGCTCGCGCGAACCATCGCATGGTTCTGCGACCCGGCCAACCTCAAGCGGTACAAAACGGAGATCTACAATGTCTGACCGCGCCGTCATTCTGGCCGGGGGGCAGGGAACGCGGCTGCGGCCCTACACGGTGGTCCTGCCGAAGCCGCTGATGCCGGTCTGGGAGTACCCGATCCTGGAGGTGGTCGTCCGGCAGCTGGCCCGCCACCGCTTCCGCCACATCACCATGGCGGTGAACCATCAGGCCGAGCTGATCCGCGCCTTCTTCGGCGACGGCGACAGGTGGAACCTGCGCATCGACTACTCGCTGGAAAGCCAGCCTCTCAGCACGATGGGGCCGCTGCGGCTGATCCCCGATCTGCCCGAGCATTTCCTTGTGATGAACGGCGACGTGCTCACCGACCTCGATTTCCGCGAGTTCCTCTCGGGCCACATCCGCGCAGGCCGCGCTTTCACCATCGCCGCCAGCCGCCGCGTGCAGGTGATCGACTACGGCGTGCTGGAAGTGGACGGCGGGGGCCTTCTGCGCGGCTTTCACGAAAAGCCCTCGTCGACCTATCTGGTCAGCATGGGGGTCTACGCCGTCAGCCGCCGGGCGCTCGACTTCATCCCCGAAGGCAGGCGCTACGGCTTCGACGACCTGATGCGCGACATGCTCGCCGCGGGGGAGCCCGTCCATGTGCAGGAGCACCCGGGCTACTGGCGCGACATCGGCCGCCCCGACGACTACATGCAGGCCATCGAGGAATTCGAGGGTCCGCTGAAGCAGGTGCTGCTGCCTTGAAAATTCTCGTCACCGGCGCCCGGGGGTTTGTCGGCTCGCATCTCGTGCCCCGGCTCTGCGCGCTGGGCCACGAGGCGGCCGGCTTCGACATCGAGCAGGGCGATCTGGCGCGAACCATGCCTGAGGCCGATGCGGATGCGGTGATTCACCTGGCCGCCCGCTCCTCTGTGGTCGAGAGCTGGAATGATCCTCCCTCGTTTTACGAAGCCAACGTGCTGGGCACGGTGCGCATGCTCGAGTTCTGCCGCCGCCGCGGCGCGCGGCTCGTGCTCGTCAGCTCCTACGTCTACGGCCGCCCCCGTTATCTTCCCGTAGACGAGGACCATCCGCTGGAAGCGTTCAACCCTTACGGCCACAGCAAAATCCTCGCCGAGGAAGCGGCCCGCTATTACAGCCGCGCGTTCGCGGTTCCGCTGGCCATCGTGCGGCCCTTCAACCTCTACGGTCCCGGACAGAGCCGGCAGTTCCTGGTGCCGACTCTCATCGAACAGGTTCTGGACCCGGCGCGGCCTTCCATCGAGGTGATGGACGCGCGCCCTCGCCGCGACTTTCTCTTCATCGGCGACTTCATCGATCTGCTGGCGCGCCTCGCCGACACCGGCAGGCAGGGCGTTTTCAACGCCGGCAGCGGCGCCTCGACGTCGATCGGGGAGCTCGTGCGCCTCCTGTGCGAGCTGGCGGGCGTCGACAAGCCGCTCGTGGATCTGGGCAAGCCCCGGGCCGAGGAAGTTCTCGACATGTACGCCGCCGTGGGGCGCGCACGGGCCGAGCTTGGCTGGCAGCCGCGCACGCCGCTGCGGGAGGGGCTGGCCCTAACGCTGGCCCGATGGCCCCGGCCTGGCGGGGGACAATAGGCGCCCGCCTGCGGCCCGGTCTTCGCCTGCGGCTCAGGGCACGAAGCGGTAGCCCACGCCGCGCACCGTCTGGATCCACCGGGGCGCCTGGGGGTTGTCCTCAAGCTTCTGCCGCAGCCAAGCCACATGGACATCCACCGTGCGCGAGGTCACTCCCGAGGCGTAGTCCCAGACCGCCTGAAGGAGCTTTTCCCGCGACACGGCCTGCCCGCGGTGCTCCACGAGATACCGGAGCAGTTGCAGCTCCTTGCCCGCGAGCGACACGGGGCGGCCGGCTTTGGTCGCCACGCCGTGCTCGAAATCGACGGCGACGTCGCCGAACTCGAAGCGCGCGAGCGCCCCCCACGAGGCCTTGCGCGACCGCCGCAGCAGCGCCTCGATGCGCGCCATCAGCTCGGCGGGGTCGAACGGCTTGGCCAGATAATCGTCGGCGCCCGCTCTCAGCCCCACCACGCGGTCCGCCACCTGCCCGCGAGCGGTCAGCATCAGGACGGCCGATTCGCACCCCTGCCGCCGCAGCTCCTGACAGACCTCGAACCCGGTCTTGCCCGGCAGCATGACATCCAGGACGAGCAGGTCGTAGCGCTCTTCGAGCGCCTTCTTCAGGCCTCCAGGCCCGTCGCCGGCCGAATCCACCTCGTAGCCTTTCGCAGCGAGCAGGTCCGTCAGGGTCAGCACCAGCCCCGGTTCGTCCTCGACGACCAGAATGCGCGCACTCATCTTTTGCCGCCTCCGGGGGAAACGGCCTGCGCTTCCTCGGCGGCTGGCTGCGCCGCGCGAAGGCGCAGAATGAACTCGGTCCGCTCGCCCGGCCGGCTCCGGGCCTCGACTTCACCGCCGAAGGACTCCACCGCGCTCTTCACCAGAGCCAGCCCGAGCCCCGTGCCATGCACCTGGCCGTCGATGGCGCGGCGGCCGCGGAAAAACGGCTCGAAAACGTGCGGCAGCTCCTCCGGGGGAATGCCCGGGCCGTCATCAGCCACCCGGATTTCCACTCCGCCGGCGCCGCCGGCAGCGGCCACCCACACGCGGCCGCCGCCGTATTTGATCGCGTTCGAGATCAGGTTCCGGATGCATTGGGCCAAGGCCTGCGGCTCGGCGAGAACCGGCGGCAGGGATTCATCGATCTGCGTCTCCAGGCGGCAGCCGGACTCTTCGAGCAGCGCCTGGCAGGAGGCGGCCGCCTCCCGCACCGCCCCGGCCACGGGCACCGGCTCCAGCGCCGCCTGCGGGGCGGACTTTGCCCGGGCGAACGCAAGCACCTGCTCGACAATCCGCGTCAGCCGCTCGCTCTCCTTCTGGATCAGCACCCCGTATTTCTCCACTGCCGCCGGGTTCTGCGCGAGCCGGCCGCGCAGGTTGTAGGCGGCGGTGCGGATCACCGTCAGCGGCGTCCGCAACTCATGAGAAACACCGGTGACGAAATGCATCTGGAGCTCGGCGAGCCGCTGCGCCCGGCGCGTGGACAGGATCAGCGCCGACAGCGCTGCCATCATCAGCAGCAGAATCGCGCCCGTCACCAGAAGGTTCAGCAGCCGGGTGCGCGCCACCACGGCATCGAGCGACCCGGCCCTGTGCTGCAAGGAGAGCCAGAGGCGGCCCGCCTCGGCCGTGGCGCGGCGCCCGCGCGGGGGCTGCCGCATTCCGGGCGGCGCCATCCGGCGGAACAGATGGTCGTAATTGAGGTCCACCACGGCGACTTCGGCGTCCGGCTTTCCGCCCGCGGGAGCAGGGCTGTTGGTGTAGAACACGAGCGAAGGATCGCCCCGCCAGGAAACCCGGACATGGTAGTCGTTCCAGGCCTCGCCCAGGTAACGTTGCAGGTGCTCCGGCAGCATCGTGTCCCGGAGATAGCCGGCGTTGAGTTCAAAGACGAGCCACGAAGCGCCGCGCGGATCGAAGGGGCCGCGCCCGTTGCGCGAGATTTCAAACAGCAGGGCTTCCTCGCGAGAGGGCGGCTCGAAAGGGAAAGGCCGGCCGCCGGCGGCCTGCGGGTCGAGCAGCGCTGCCAGGCGCGCTTCCATTCTTGTGCGGAGCGCCTGCCACTCCGGCGGCCAAGCCGACTCGCGCACTTCGCCGCTGGCGGCATCGAGCAGCCAGAGGGTCAGCTGCCGGCCCTCCAGCCTGACCAGGCCGATGCGGGAGAACAGCCTGTCGTGTTGCGCGGACTCGCGCCACTGGCGGTACAGATTTTCGAGTTCGGCGGGTTCCAGCGGGCCGCCGGGAGGGCGCCCGGACGGCAGAAATGCGGCGACGGCGCCGGTCAGCTCGGCGTTGACGGCATTGGAAAGCCGCACAAGCGCCGCCTGGAGGCCGGCGCGGAGACGGTCGCGCTCGGCGCGGGAAGCCTCGTCAATCCAGCGGTATTGCAGCAGGCCCAGCGCCGCGCACAGGGCCATCAGCAGAAGCGGAAAGCCCCAGGACTGTGCGCCAATCTTCAGCATCCGGGGCTTCGGCCAACCCGGCATCTCAAAATCAAGGACGGAAACCGGCCGCCGCAAGGCAACGGCGGCCGGCAAAATTTTGTTAAATATCCGCGCCCTTCAGGCCGATTTGAAACCGTCAGGCCAGCGGGGGAATCTGTGTTACTGTCACAAATGCCGCCGGGCTTGATGTTGCCGGTATGAAACGCCGCATTTTCTGCACGATTTTGGGCGCCGCGTGGGGGCTGCTGCTCGCTGGTGCGCCATCCGCGGTTGCCGCGCCCGGTCTTTACGTCGTCGAGCTGGCCGACCGGCCCGCGGTGGAAGCCGCGGCCCGGGAGATGCGGGCGGGCCGCGCCGCGCGCGCCGGCCGCGGGTTGCCCGAATGGCGGCGCCATGTGGACGGGGTGCGCTCGCGCCAGGCGGAAGTCCGGCGTCTGGCGGAGGAGCGCGGCGCTGTGCTGCGCGGATCCGTGAGCATCGCCGCCAACGCGTTGTTCGTGGAGATGGACGAGGAGCAGGCGCAGGCGCTCGAATCCCTGCCGGGCGTGCGGCGGGTGAGGCCGGCGAGGGAATACCGCATGACGATGGACGCCGCGCTGCCGCTGCACCGGATCCGCGAGGCGTGGGAGCTGGCCGGCGGGGAGAACCGCGCGGGGGAAGGCGTCAAGATCGCGGTGATCGACAGCGGCGTGCAGGCATCCCACCCGGCGTTCAACCCGCAAGGGTTCCAGGCGCCGGAAGGATTCCCGCGGACCGGCTCGGCGCTGGATGAGCCGAACACCTCGGCCAAGATCATCGTGGCCCGCAGCTACGTGCCGCTGTTGCGCAATTGGGATCCCGATCCCTCGGCGGCGGACCACGTGGGCCACGGGACGGCGGTTGCGATGATCGCCGCCGGTGTGCCGCACGAGGGGCCGATGGGCTGGGTGAGCGGCGTGGCGCCGCGCGCCTGGATCGGCAACTACCGCGTGTTCGGCACGCCCGGCTACAACAGCACCACGAACGATGCGGCCCTGCTGAGCGCGCTCGACGACGCCCTCGCGGACGGCATGGACGTCATCAATCTCAGCCTTGGCGTGGACATCTCCCTGCGGCTTGAGGAAGACACGCTGGCCCAGGCCGTCGAAAACGCTGCGGCGGCCGGGGTGGTCGTCGTGGTCTCGGCGGGCAACAACGGGCCGGGCTGGAACTCGATCGCCACCCCCGCCACCGCGCCCACGGCGCTGTCCGTGGGGGCGTCCACCAACAGCCGCACGTTCGGCTGGAGCGTGCGGTTCGACCAGCACGACCCGGTTCTCGCCATCCCGGGCAACGGCCCGCCGCCGGCGGAGGCCGTGACCGGCGAGCTGGCTGACGCGTTCACCGTTGACGAGACGGGCCTCGCCTGCAATCCGCTGCCTGACGCGAGCCTTGCCGGACGGATTGTCCTCATCTTGCGCGGCACGTGCACCTTCGAGGCGAAACTGAAGAACGCGAAGGCCGCCGGAGCTTCCGGCGCGCTGATCCAGGCCCGCGAGGACGCTCCCGAGCCGATCACCATGGCCGTGGGCACGGCCGACCTGCCGGCGATGATGATCTCCTACGGCGACGGGGAGCAGATCCGGCAATGGATGCGGGAGGAGGGCGCCCTGGCCGCCGCCATGGACTTCACGTTCTCGCGGGTACAGCAAACTCCGGGGCGCCTGGCGAGCTTCTCTGCGCGCGGCCCGAACGTCGATCTCGGCATCAAGCCCGATCTGGTGGCCACCGGCGCCGACATGTGGATCGCCACGCAAACGCTGGATTTCTTCGGCGAGATGTACGACCCGAGCGGCTATGCGCTCGTCAACGGCACCAGCTTCTCCGGCCCGCTGGTATCGGGGGCGGCAGCCGTGCTGAAGAGCGCGCGGCCTTCGATGGATGCCCGCGCGCTGCGCTCCGCGCTTGTCAACACGAGCGCCCCGGCGGCGGATCCGGCATCTGCGTGGGTGCAGAAGAGCGGGGCGGGGCGGCTCGACCTGGAAGCAGCCGTGCGGACGCCGCTGGTTTCGTCCGATGTGTCGTTGAGCTTTGGCGTGGCCGCTCCCGGCACTGCACCGCAGGGGCGGAGTTTCACCGTGACGCACCTCGGCGAGACGCCCGAAACGTATTTCGTCCGGGTGGAACGGAGGCGCGGCGCAGTGGCGCCGGCCGCTTCGGCGGAGCAGATCGAGCTCGCCCCGGGCCAGGGCGCCGAAGTCCGGCTCGAATGGCCGGAAGCTGCGCCGGACACCGGCCCGGCGGAAGGTTTCGTGGTGTTCGAGGCCGCCTCCAGCGGCGCGGTGTTGCGCGTCCCTTATTGGCTTGCCGTAACGCGGGGCGAGCCGGCCGGCTTCACGGTGCTGGACGCCACGACGCAGGCCCGGCGCGGCTCCTTCATCCGTGATGCGGTCATCTTCCGCATTGTCGACGAAAACGGCGCGCCCGTTGGCGACGCCGATGTGCGGGCCGAGACGCTGGAAGGAGGGACGGTTTTCAGCGTCAACAATTACGACGGCGACTCGCCCGGCGTCTACTCGGTCACCGTCCGGCTCGGCCTGCTGGCAGGGCCGAACCGCTTCCGCATCCGCGCCGGCGCCGCCGAGCTGGTCGTCACCATCAACGGCATCTGACGGCGCGATTTTGATAACGTGAACCCCATGAGGGTTCTCGTGTGGATGGCTGCGCTCGGCCTTTGCCTCCAGGCCGAGCACCGCCTGCATGCGCTTGGCGTCACCACGAAAGGATGGGTGGTGGGCGCAGCGCTGCTGCCTGGCGGCGTATTCATCCGTCAGCCGTCGGGCGAGTGGGTGAATGCGGGCTATCGGCATCCGCTCCTCACCGCGCTGGCATGGTTTCCGGACGCGCCCGGCACGCTCTACGTCGCCGCCGGCGACGGCGTCATCCGCATCGGCCCGGAGGGCCGCTGGCGCGTGCTCACCGACGAGACGGTCACCGAGCTCCAGGACATCAGCGCGGGGCCCGGCGGCGTGCTCGCCTTCGGGCACACGGCCGGCTTCCGGCTCTCCGAAGACCGCGGCCGGACGTGGCGGGATATATCCGGCGGCCTGCCGCGCCGCTACGGGAAGGCGATCCGCGTGGATCGAACAAACGGCCGCAAGATTGTTGTCGGAACAGAGAACGGCCTTTATGTTACCACTGACGGCGGCGCCTCCTGGCGGCTGGCCGGGGCGGCCGGCTTTCAGGCGATGCGCATCGAGCAGTCGCCGCACGACGCCGCCTTCTGGCTCGCGGTGACGCAGAAAGGCGGCGTTTTCCGCAGCACCGACGGCGGGCTGACTTTCGAAGCGACGCCGCGCGACCCGGCGGCGGGCAGGAATCTCTATGACATCGCCTTCGATCCCGCCGACGCGCGGCGCATCGCCGTCTGCGGCTGGGGGCCGGGCGTGCTGGTGAGCGAGGACGGCGGCCTTGCCTGGAACGCCCGCAACCAGGGCCTGCCGCGCCATGACGTCTGGAGCGTCGCCTTCGACCCGGACAAGCCGGGCAGGCTGTATGCCAGCGTGCACGAGGAGGCGCTGTACGTGTCCGAAAATGCCGGCAAGACCTGGCGCGTGGAGGGGCTCCCCGGCAGCATCGTGCTGAAAATGGCTTTCGTTCCGGCGGCAGGAGGGGCGCGATGAGGAGATGGGTTGCGGTTGCCTTGCTGGCGGCCCTCGCCGCGCCCGCCTCCTTCGCGCAGGACTACGAGCAGCGCCGCCGGCGGCTGATCGAAAAGACCGCGCGCGTCCCTGACGACAAGATGGGCTACGGCCACATCGCCGCGCGGCTGTGGCTCCGGGAGGGCGTCCCGGCGGCCGAAAAGCGGCTCCGCGAGCTGCTGGAAGGCGACATCAGCGGCGACATGTTCTGGATGTTTCCGATGACCGCCATCGCCTATCTCGACCGCGGCCAGCTGTCGGATTCGACGCGCGCCCTGATGCGCAAGTCGTGGAAACGCTATTACCCGTTCCGCGGCGACACGGAAAACCACTGGCTGCTGTATTACACCTCGATGTACCTGATGGCGCAGATGTGGCCGGATCTCGATGGCGAGGGCTGGTTCAACGGGAAAAGCTCGAAGGAAAACATGGAGGAGGCGCGGCGGTGGATCGACAGCTGGGTGCGCCTCACCACCACGAAGGGGCAGGGCGAGTATGATTGCACGCACTACATCGGCGTATACCTGCTGCCGCTCGCCTATCTGGCCGCGTGGGCCGAAGAGCCGCGCATGAAGAAGCAGGCCGCGATGATGATCGAGTGGGTGACGGCGGACTTCGCCGCCGAGAGCCTCGACGGGATCTACGTCGGCGCCCACGCGCGCACCGACGACCGCCAGGTCGTGGAAAAATGGGCCGGCGTTTCCTCCGATTTCGCGTGGCTTCTGTTCGGACAAGGCAAAGAGACGCCGCCTTTCGGCGGATACGCGCCTTTCTACGCCATGGCCGACGGCCCCGAGCCCCCGGAGATCCTGCGCCGCATCGCCACCGACCGCAGCCGCCCGTACACGCACTACGAAAAGAAGCGCACGCGCAACCGCTGGCGCTTCCATGATGAATTGCACGGCCCGGTTTACAAAACGACCTACATGACGAAGGATTATGCCGTCAGCTCCGATCAGGGCGGCGTGCTCCAGCCGGTGCAGCAACATTCCTGGGACGTCACCTGGCGGCTGGAGGATCCCGAGGGCCGCCACAACACGCTGTTTTCGCTGCACCCGTACTCGGGCATGGCGGAGCTGGAGGCGTATTTCACGTTTTCGCCGGATTTCGGCACCGAGGGAGTCTGGCGCTCCAAGCAGACCTACGATTCGCCGGACAAGTTGCTGGGCGGCTCGCCGTACGAGCGCATCGCGCAGAGCGAGGATGCCGTCATCGCGCTGTATGACATCCCGGCGGGAACGCGCTTCCCTCACATCAACGGGTTTTTCTCAAAAGACCTCGAAGAATTCGAGGAGGACCCGTCCGGCTGGATTTTCGTGCGCGGCGGGCGGGCGCGCATCGCTTGGCGCCCGCTGGCGCCGTATGTGTGGAAACCGGTCGCCGGCGGCGGCAGGCGACTGTTCAGCCCGTATCTGAAAAACGGGACGGTTGTACAGGCCGCCAGCGTCGACGAATTCCCCTCGGCCGAATCGTTCCGGAAGGCGGTGCGCGCGCTGAAGCTCGAGTTTGCGCTCGAGCCGCGGCCGCGCGTGCTGTTCCGCACGCTGCGGGGCAAGGTGATGGAGTTCACGTTCGGCGATACGCCGCGCATCGACGGCAAACCGCTCGATTACGCCAACTGGCCCGCCTTCGGAGGCCCGTTTCTGAACGCCAAAGCCGGTGAGCCGCGCCTGGAGATGACCCATGGCGGCGTGCGCCGTGTGCTGGATTTCCGGACGCTGACCGTGAAAGAAGAGAAAATCGCCGGCCCGCGTTGAGCCGGCGCAAGGCAAAGGAGGCCGGATGGAAAGAAGATCCTTTCTCGGCGCGGCCGGCGCGGCCGCATTCACAATTGTCAAGCCGGAGCTGGTGCGCGGCACGCAGCGCAACTCCGCCGTGCGGATCGGGTTGTTCGGCTGCGGCGGGCGCGGCACCGGCGTGGCGGAGTCGTTCCTCGCCAACACGGGCGCGGTGTTCACGGCGCTCGGGGACCTGTTTGAAGGACAGCTGGCGAAGGCCAAGGACCGCCTGGACACGGCGGCGGCGAAAGCGGGCAAGCCCGCCATCGACCGCGCGCAGCTGTTCGCCGGGCCGGAATCGCTGGACCGGCTGCTCGAGTCGAAGGCGATCGACGCCGTGCAGATCACCACGCCGCCGTATTTCCACCCCGAGCATCTGGCCAAGGCCGTGGCTTCCGGCAAGCACGTGTATTGCGAGAAGCCGGTGGCCGTGGATGTGGCCGGCTGCCTCAGCGTGATCGAAAGCGGAAAGAAGGCGCAGGGGAAGCTGAGCCTCGCGATCGGGTTTCAGCTCCGCCACGCGCCGCCGTATGTGCAGATCCGGGACCGCATCCGCAACGGGCAGATCGGCGACGTGATTTGCGGCCTGTCAAATTACTATGCGGGCGCCATCCGCCGGCCCGAATGGCCGAACGCATCGCCCGCCGAGCGGCGGCTGCGGAACTGGATTCACGACAAGGTGCTCAGCGGCGATATTTTCGTCGAGCAGAACATCCACCTGGTCGACCTGAACAACTGGCTGCTCGGGGCGCGGCCTCTCTCGGCGCAGGGCGCGTGCGGGCGGCGCGGCCGGCGCGACCAGGGCGACTGCTCCAGCCACTACAACGTCACCTTCACCTACCCCGGAGACGTGCACATCACCGTCGCCTCGACCCAGTTCATTGAAGGAACGTGGGACGTGGGCGTGCGCCTTTTTCGGGACGGAGGGCAACGCCGAGCTGCGCTACGACGCGCCGGTGCGCATCACCGGCCGCCGCCCGTGGGACGCGCCGGGCGTCGGCAAGCCGGAGAAAACCGAGGACACGGCCGCCGTCGCCGGCGCGTTCAAAGGCGCCATCGAGGACGCCGACGCGGAGAAGGAGAAGCACTGGATCGCCAGCATCACCAGCGGCAACTTCCTCAACGAGGCCGAACAGGGCGCCGAGAGCACGCTGAGCGCGATTCTGGGCCGCACCGCCGCTTACACCGGCCGCGTCTGGACTTACGAGGAGGTGGTGCGCAGCGGCGAGAAGTGGGACGCCGGGCTCGACGTGCGCAAGCTGTGAGGCGCGCGGGACGGGCGGCGCGGCGGATCTGCTATCGTAGAAGATTCCCCCGATGGAATCGACGCTGCCCGACATCCTCGCCCGCATTGTCGAAAAAAAGAAAGCGGAGGCCGCGGAAAAGCAGGGCCAGAGGCGCAGCCTCGAGCTTACCGCGGCCTTCCAGAAGAGCCAGCGGCGGGATTTTCGCGCCGCGCTGTTGCGGCGGCAGCCGGCCATCATCGCCGAGATCAAGAAAGCGTCGCCGAGCAGGGGCGTGCTGTGCGAGGACTTCAACCCCGGCGCGCTCGCGCGGGCCTACTTCGCCGGCGGGGCTGCGGCGCTTTCCGTGCTGACGGACGAGACGTTCTTCCAGGGCTCGCTCAGCCACCTGAAAACGGCGCGGGCCACCGCGTATCTGCCCGTGCTGCGCAAGGATTTCACCATCGACGAGATCGACGTCGTCGAAGCCGCCGCCGCAGGCGCCGACGCCGTGCTGCTGATCGCGGCCATCCTCACCGCGAAGGAAATCGCGCAGTTCCGGCAGGCGGCCGAGCGGTACGGGATGGCGGCGCTCGTGGAAGTTCACGACGAAGCGGACCTGGACAAGGCGCTGGAGGCGGGCGCGGACATCATCGGCGTCAACAACCGCGACCTGCGCACGTTTGGCGTGTCGCTGGAAACAGCCGAGCGGCTCGCCCGCCGGCTGCCCCGCGAAGCGGTGCGCGTCGCCGAAAGCGGCATCCATGGCCGCGCCGACATCGAGCGCCTGACCGCTGCGGGCTACCATGCGTTTCTCGTCGGAGAGCATCTGATGACGAGCGCCGACCCTGCGCAGGCGCTGAGGGAGTTGAGGGGCGAGTGACGCTCGTGAAGATTTGCGGAATCACGACGCTCGAAGACGCGCTGGCCGCCTGCGACGCCGGCGCCGACGCGCTGGGCTTCAACTTCTGGCCGCGCAGCCCGCGCTACATCGAGCCTGCGCGCGCGTCGCAGATCATCGAGCGGCTGCCGGGCGAAGTTCTTGCCGTCGGGGTTTTCGTGGACGCGCCGGCGGAGGCGATCGAGGAGACGGCCGCCGCGGCGGGCGTCGAGATCGCCCAGCTTCACGGCGATTGCGGCATTCCGCGGCTGCGGTGGTGGAAGGCGCTGGAGGCCGGCCCCGACGTGCGGCGCCGGATGGAACAATTCGAGGCGGAAGCGTTTTTGCTGGACGCGCCCGCCGGCGCGCTCCGCGGCGGCACGGGGCGGACGTTCGACTGGCGGCTGGCGGCCGGTCTGCCGGGGCGGATCGTGCTGGCCGGGGGGCTGGGGCCGGACAATGTGAGAGAGGCGATCGAAGCGGCGCGGCCGTGGGGCGTGGATGCCTGCTCGCGGCTCGAGAGCGCGCCGGGGCGCAAGGATGCCGCCCTGGTGCGGGCCTTCATCCGCGCCGTGCGGGAGACAGGATGACCAACAATCCGATCCAGGTGCCGGACGAGAGGGGACACTTCGGCCCCTACGGCGGCCGTTATGTGCCCGAGACGCTGATGGCGCCGCTGGAAGAGCTGGAACGCGCCTTTCACGAGGCGCAACGCGACGAGGCCTTCCGGCGCGAGCTGAACGAGCTGCTGGAGACTTACGCCGGCCGCCCCACGCCTCTGTACGAAGCGCGGCGGCTGAGCGGCGAGCTGGGCGGCGCGAGGATTTTCCTCAAGCGCGAAGACCTGCTCCACACCGGCGCGCACAAGATCAACAACTGCCTGGGGCAGATCCTGCTGGCGCGCCGCATGGGCAAGCGGCGCATCATCGCCGAGACGGGCGCGGGGCAGCATGGCGTGGCCACCGCCACCGTCTGCGCGCTGTTCGGCATGGAATGCGTCGTCTACATGGGCGAGGAGGACATGCGCCGGCAGCGGCTGAACGTGTTCCGCATGCGGCTGCTGGGCGCAAAGGTCGTGCCGGTGAGGACGGGCAGCCGCACGCTGAAGGACGCCGTCAGCGAGGCGATGCGCGACTGGGTGACGAATGTCGAAACCACCCACTACCTGCTGGGTTCGGCCCTCGGCGCCCACCCCTACCCGCTGATGGTGCGCGAGTTCCACCGCGTGACCGGCGAGGAGGCGCGGCGGCAGATTCTGGAGCGCGCCGGCCGGCTGCCGGACGCCGTCATCGCCTGCGTGGGCGGCGGGTCGAACGCGATCGGGATCTTCTCGGCGTTCATTCCCGATGAACGCGTGCAACTGATCGGCGTGGAAGCGGGCGGGCGGCGCCTCGAGCCGGGCGAGCATGCGGCGCGCTTCGCCGGCGGCTCGCCGGGGGTGTTGCAGGGGGCCTACAGCTACCTGCTCCAGAACGGCGACGGGCAGGTGCTGCTGACGCATTCGGTCTCGGCCGGGCTGGATTACGCGCTGGTCGGCCCTGAGCACGCCTGGCTGCACGACACGGGGCGCGCGCAATACGTCGCCGCCTCCGACGCCGAAGCCCTGGAGGCGGCGCGGCGGCTGGCGCGTACGGAAGGCATCATCCCGGCGCTCGAAAGCGCCCACGCCGTGGCCGAGGCCATCCGCCGCGCCCCGCAGGAAAAGGGCCGGATTTTCATCGTAAATCTCTCCGGGAGAGGCGACAAAGACACGGATATTTACAGGGAACATTTCCCGGAACTGGACCAGACGGATGGAGCCGACTGAAAGAATCCCGCGCCGGTTCGCCGAAACCCGCGCCGCCTCGAGGCCGGCGCTCGTCGTGTACCTGACCGCGGGCGACCCGTCGCCCGGACGCACGCCCTCGCTGGCGCTGGCGCTGGAGCGCGGCGGCGCGGACATCCTCGAGCTGGGCGTGCCGTTTTCCGACCCGATCGCGGACGGGCCGGTCATCCAGCAGGCCTCGGACCGCGCCCTGAAGGCGGGGACCACCGTGGAGCGCGTGCTCGAAATTGCGGCGGAAATCCGCCGCCGCAGCGAAATTCCGATCGTTCTTTTCAGCTATATCAACCCGCTTTTGCGGTACGGTTTTGACAAATTGTGCCGGGACGCGCGCCAGGCCGGCGTCGACGGCGTGCTGGTCACCGACCTCAGCGTGGAAGAGGCCGGCGAGCCGGTGGAGTCCATGCGCAGGCACGGGCTGGACCGCATCTTCCTCGCCGCGCCCACCAGCACGGACCGCCGGCTGGACCTGGTGGCGCAATACTCGAGCGGCTTCGTCTATGTGGTCTCGCGCACCGGGGTCACCGGCGCGCGGGAGACCGTCAGCCGCGGCGTGGAAGAGCTGGCGCGGCGGCTGCGCGCGCGCACGCCGCTGCCGCTGGCGGTGGGCTTCGGCATCAGCCGCCGCGAGCACGTCGAAGAGGTCGGACGCTACGCCGACGGCGCGGTGGTCGGCAGCGCGGTGATGCGCGTGGTGGACGAAAGCCCGGACGAGGAGCTGGAAGCGAGGCTCGAGGAGCTGTGCAGGGAGCTGAGCGGCAGGAGATGACCATCGAAGAAGCGCAAGCGGCGCTCGACGAATTGCGCCGGCAGATCGACGTGCTCGATTTGCAGATTCTCGATCTTCTGAACCGGCGCGCCGTGGTGGCGGCGCAGATCGGCGACGTGAAAAAGGCCGTGGCGCTGCCCGTATACGAGCCGAAGCGCGAAGAGGAGGTGTTCCGCAACGTCACGGTCAACAACCCGGGGCCGTTGTCGGAGGCCGCCGTGCGCCGGCTGTTCGAGCGCATCATCGACGAAATGCGGCTCCTGCAAAGGGAGCGCCTGGGCAAGGAGCAGGGCCGATGATCATCATCATGGAGAAAGGCGCCACCGAGGAGCAGATCGAAGCGGTCATCGAGAAGCTCATCGGACTCGACTTCAACGTCCACCGCTCGACCGGCGCCGTGCATACGGTTTTGGGCGCGGTGGGGCCGTCCGAGCTGGTCGACCCGGACGAGTTCAGGGTGATGCCCGGCGTCATGGAATGCTACCGCGTGATGACGCCCTACCAGCTCTCGGCCCGCGCCGCGCGCCCGGAAGGCACGGTGATCCGGCTTTCGGGCGGGCGCGCCGGCGAGGTGGAAATCGGCGGGGCGCGCGTGGTGCTGCTGGCCGGGCCGGGCAGCGTCGAGGGCGAACAGCAGTTGTTTCGCTGCGCCGAGCTTGCAGCCCGCGGCGGCGCGCGGCTGTTCCGCGCCGGCGGACTGCGGGCGCACCTCTCGCCTCTGAACGTGGCGGCGCCGGACGAGGCTTCGCTGCGGCTGATGCGCCGGGCCGCGGACACATTCGGCATGTTCCTGGCCGGCGAGGCGACCGAGGCGGGCCTCGTGCCGATGGTGGAAGAGCACGCCGACCTGCTGCTGGCCGGCTCGCGCAACATGCAGAATTACCCGCTGCTGCGGGCCCTCGGCAAAGCGCGCAAACCGGTTCTGCTCAAACGCGCGCCCTCGGCCACGTTGCAGGAGCTGCTCGTGTCGGCGGACATGATCCTCGAGGGCGGCAACCCGCATGTCATCCTGTGCGAGCGCGGCGTCCGCACCTACGGCTCATACACCAAGAACACGCTGGACGTGACCGCCGTGCCCGTGCTGCACAAACTTTCGCACCTGCCGGTGATGGCGGATCCGTGCCGCGCCGCGGGCCGCCGCGACATGGCCCCGGCGCTGGCGCTGGCCGCGGTGGCGGCGGGCGCCGACGGCCTGCTGCTGGATGTGCATCCCGACCCCTCCAGGGTTCTCGCCGAAGGCGCGCAGTCGCTGGAGCCGGGCCAGTTCATGGAGCTTGCCAGACAGCTGCGCGCCCTGGCGGCGGCGCTGGGAAGGAGCTTCTGACGCCCTGATGGAAACCGTTGCCATTGTCGGCGTGGGGCTGATCGGCGGCTCTTTCGGGCTGGCGCTGAAGAGCGCCGGGTTCCGCGGGCGCATCCTCGGGGTGAGTTCGCCGGCGACCGTGGAGAAAGCGCTGCGGCGGGGCGCGATCGATGAGGGCGCGAGCCTGGAAGAGGCCGCGCCGCGAGCGGACCTGGTTTATCTGGCCGGTCCGATCCGCGCGATTGTCGACACCCTGGCGAAGCTCGAGGGGCTCGTGCGCCCCGGCGCGCTTGTCACCGATGCCGGCAGCACGAAGCGGCGCATCTGCGAGGCGGGCCGCGCGCTGCGCGCCGGCCTGTTTCTCGGCGGGCACCCCATGGCGGGCAAGGAGAAACGCGGCGTCGAGGAGGCGGAGGCGGAGCTTTTCCGCGGCCGGCCCTACCTGCTGACGCCGGCGCGCGCCGGGGACCTGGAAACGCCCGCCGCGGGCGAGTTTCTCGCGTGGCTCGGCCGCATCGGCGCCGAGCCGCGCGTGATGACGCCGGAGGAGCACGACCGCATTGTGGCGCTTGGCTCGCACCTGCCGCAGATGATCTCGACGGCGCTGGCCGCCACGCTGGCCGCGCGAGGGGAGGCCGGCGCGGTGGCGCAGGCGGCCGGCCCCGGGCTGCTCGACATGACGCGGCTCGCCCTGAGCGGCTGGGACATCTGGCGGGACATTCTTGAAACAAACCGCGACGAAATTGTTCGCGCCATCGGGTTCTTCGAGCAGCGGCTCCGGGCGCTGGCAACGGAGCTGGAACAGGGCCTTCCGGAGGACGACTTCCGGCGCGGGGCGGAGTTCGCCTCCAGGCTGCGCGAAGGCCGGTAGCTCATCCGGCCGCGCCGCTGGCGCGCCGCGCGTGCACAAGGTTCGGCCCGGCGCGAGCGCGGAAACCGCTAGCCCAACTTCGTCACGAGAGCGCCCATAGGGCGGCTAAGTCGTTCAGAATCAATTCAGGCTATTGCCGAGTCTGCACTACATTGGCGATTGAGTTCGAAGTGCTTGGGGAGGTT
>Ga0308390_1000143_pt1 | contig 54462 bp, 51 predicted proteins | sample Hotspr2Sample149_FD_202358 | JGI IMG/M metagenome (GOLD analysis project Ga0308390, IMG submission 202358) | Hot spring phototrophic mat microbial communities from Mushroom Spring, Yellowstone National Park, Wyoming, United States - 20040719_149 ...
GAGGTCGATGACGGCACCGGTCGCGTCGCTGTCGACCCCGTCGGCGCGGAGATCGACGGGCGCAAGCTCCTCGACCGATTCGAGCCAGTGGAGAATGGGGAGGGAGCGACGCTGCGCAACGCTGGGATGTCAGTCGAAGTCCGCGCGGCCGAATGGCGGACGCTGAGATACCAGAAGATCGAAGAGGCGGTGCTCGTCGGGTATCCGGTGTACGTCCTCGGTGTGCTACAGGACGACGGCAGCATCGGTCGTCCCCCGGAGGGCAGTCGTTTGCGTCAATTCCTGATCAGCGCCCGCTCCGAGGAAGAGCTTGGCACCAGCCTCCGCCAGCGCAGTTATCTGTTCCTGGCCGGCGCGATCACGAGTTTCGTCGTTGCGGGGATGTTGCTGATCGCGCTGCTCGTGCAATCGGTCATCAGCATTTCTTGATCCGCGAGTAGCTCGGAACGAGCGCAGGCTCGAGCAGCGTTTGGCCACAGTGGAGCTTGACCCAACGGAAACCAGGCTTCGTACCAGCCGGACACTCGCTTCGGACGGTGAGCGCACTAGGACGCGATCGATCAGTCAGCGTACCGTGCTCGGCACGCCCCACCCTGTCTGACAGGCGTCCAGAGGTGCTGCCCGGCCCGAGACGGTGCGAGGCAATACGGTTCCTGCTCCTGTCGTGCTCCAAAGTCTCACCGGAGAAACTCGGCCCACCGAGCCTGGCCCGTTCGATGCCTCTCAGCGATCGCTCCACCCTTCCCGTCGGTACTCGCCGTCGCACCCTATCGGGAACACGCGGCGCCAGCCGATCTCCATCCATTCCGCGACTCCCTGAGGTCGCAATGGCCAAGATACGACGTCAGCCGATCATCCCAGCCCCGCAGCACGATCCTGGCACGCGCTGTGTCACGACCGTGTCCCGACGGAGCGGTCCGTTGCTGCACGGCTGCGACGTACGCGTGCTCTCGCTCGCGCGACTCGCGATCTCCCGTGAGGAGAATCACCGAAACGCACACTCCCCTCTTGACAACCATCGCTATTACCCCTAGGATGGAGGCAGTTCAGAGAGCGGAACGGCTTTCGAGATTCCGAACGAAAGTGGTGACGATGCCGGTACAGTCTCCAGCTGTGTGGCGTGCGGTGGCGAGCCTGGACGCCGTGGCGCGAGCCAGCGATGGGTTGACGCTCAGCGAAGTGGCCCGGGCGATCGGCGAGCCGAAGAGCACGCTGCATGCCGTCCTCGCAACCTTGGTCGAGGCCGGTCTCCTGATCCGGGAGGAGACCAGTAAACGGTATCGGCTCGGTCCCCACATCCTGGCACTCGCTGGCGCCTACGCTCGTCAGAGCGACTTGATCCACGCCTTCACGGAGGTCGCGCGTCCGCTGGCCCGCGAACTCGGCGAGACGATCCAGCTCGCCATCCTCCAGGGGCGCGAGGTGCTGTACATCGGCAAGCAGGAAGGCACCCAATGGGTTCGCTTGGCCTCGGAGGTCGGGACGCGCCTACCCGCGCACGCCACGTCCCTCGGGAAGTGCCTTCTGGCCTGGCTACCAGAGAACGAACTCGAGCGCCTTTTGGCCGAAGGGCCGCTGGTCGCCCTCACCCCGCGCACCATCACCGATCCGGACGCGCTTCGCGCCGAGCTGGCTCAGGTTCGCGCGCAGGGATTCGCCATCGATCGCGGTGAGACGCTTCCCGACGTGTGGTGCTTCGGTGCGCCGGTCCGCGACACGCATGGTGTCGTCGTGGCCGCTCTGAGCATCTCGGTACCGGTGACCCGTATCGGCGTCGAGCGCGTGGAGGAACTCGTCGGAGCAGCCCGAGCGGCGGCCGACGTGCTTTCCCGACAACTCGGCTTCAGCAGGGTCGATGATCGAGTGATCGATCGGATGGGATTGCATAGTTCGAGGAGGAGGGTTGCACCATGACGAGGAAACTCTCGCGTCGGCACTTTCTCGGCACCATGCTGGTGGGAGGAGGGAGCGCGCTGCTCGCTGCCTGCTTACCGGCACAACAGCCGACTCCCACCCCCACGCCGGGGTCTGGAAAACTGACGGGAAGGCTGACCTTCTGGGGGCACCCTGACCACCCGCTCGAACGGATTCGCGACGCCTTCAAGAATGAATACCCCGATGTCCAGCTTGATTGGGTGCTCACGAGCGACTACTACACCAAATTTCAGACGGTAATGGCGGCAGGCGGCGAGGGAGCACCGGATCTCTTCTGGCTCGAAGCTTCCGATGTCCAGCTTTACGGGGGCAAAGGCCTGCTCCTCGACGTGACTGACCTCATCGAGCCGATTAAAGATCAGTTTGTTCCTGCAAAACTAGCGGAAGCGTATGTCCCAAAGACTGGTCGGTATTATGGAATTCCCGGGGATGTATCCGTCTCAGGCATCTACTTCCGGCCCGATCTCCTCGAGCCAATCGGCGTGACGATTAAAGACGACATGACCTACGACGAGTTCCTAGACGTGTTACGTCGGATCGCCGCCGCAGGGAAGAAGGCTGTCCTCTATCCGTCCGGAGGGGGAGGAGTGGCTGCCGCGTATTGGTCTTGGTTCGCCGCCCAATATGGTGGCAGTGGTGTTGCGACCTGCGACGGCCGCCAGATCACGGTCGACAATGAAGCTGGTATCGCCGCGGCGCGCTTGCTGCGCGATATCGTCGCAACGGGTGCCACGTTGAACACGGACTTCTGGACTCCCGAGTACTGGGAAGCCCTCAACTCAGAGCGTCTCGTCCTTGATTTCGCCGCTGCATGGGCACGCGGCTTTTGGGAAACCAATCTCGACGCGACACAACTCGGTAAGTGGCGTGTCGCACCACTCCCGCGCGCCGTCTCCGGTGGTCCACGTTCCGGCGTCTGGGGAGGCGCGACATTAGTGGCGACCGCGAAAACGCAGAATCCTGACCTTGCGAAGCAGTTTATGAAATTCGCGTTCGCCTCGATGCCTGGCTGCCAGGCTGCTGCCGATTGGGGAATCATCCCATCGTGGATCCCGTTTTTGGAAGGCCCCTTCCTGAAAACGCAATTCCGGTTGTTCGGCGATCAACCAGCACCACGGCTCTGGCTCGATCTCAGCAAAGAGCTAAGCACTGCCTATTGCCGCCCAGCAATCTATGGACCCGCGGTTGATATACTCAGTACGGATCTGGATCCGATCGTAAAGGGACAAGTGACTCCTGAAGAAGGGATGAAAGCGATCGCTGACAAGCTCCGCGGGATTCTGCCCGACTTCCAGTGAAATCCGTTAGGAGATCTGTGCATGCTTGCTCGGCCTGCACTCCGATTCCGGCGAGCCTCTGAACGCGAGTTAACTCGTCCCAGCCGGCTTGCTATGCAGCGTGGCTTACTCGTTGCTATCCTGTGTCCTTTCATTGCCATCGTATCTCTTTTCCACCTGGTGCCCTTCCTCTGGAGCCTCTACCTGAGCTTCCACCGTTGGGCAGGTGTCGGGGTACCACGCTGGGTCGGGCTCGAGAACTTTGCACAGATCGTTAAAGATGCAACCATTCGAGCCGCATTTCTCAACAGCGCCCTGTTTATCCTGGTTCTGGTGCCAGTATTGACTGCACTCTCGCTCGCCTGTGCCATGTTATTGAACCAGGCTCTGCTGCCAATGCGAGGGGTGTTGCGTGTCCTTATCTTTCTTCCCTATCTAACCCCAGCTATCATCGCAGCGGTCATCTTCTCCATCCTCTTCAACGAGCGCTTCGGTCATGTCAACGGTATGCTCCAGCTGATAGGCATCCCGCCAATCGACTGGCTGAAAACCCCGACTGGCGCACGAGCCGTTGTCGCACTGACCGGCATCTGGCAAGTGCTCGGATACACGACACTGATCACGCTTGGTGGCTTGCAAACACTCCCTCAAGATCTGTACGAAGCGGCAGCGATTGATGGGGCTAACGCGTGGCAGCGTTTCTGGTCAATAACCCTTCCGCTTCTCTCGCCCACCCTCGCTGTGGTCTCGGTTATCGTTCTGCTCTTTGTGTTGAACCTCTTCTTGCCCTACTTTCTGTTTCCGGCAACCAGTGGATATGGCCCCGAACGAAGTACAGTCACGGTTTCCGTGGTCCAGTACGTCTACGCCTTCGCGAACCGACGGTATGGCGAGGCAGCAGCAGTTGGCTGCGCCGTGGGCTTCGTTGGTTTCCTGCTTGCCCTGCTGCAGATCAGGATCTGGCGTTTGAGCCGAGGATGGATGGCATGACGAGAATCGCTCCACGCTCGCCGACGACACATGTCACCCATCGACGGTCTGTACTCCTCACGCGTGTCGTTCTCCTCGTCCTGGCGATCGTGGTCGTCCTACCCTTTGTCTTACCGTACTATAGTATGCTCGTCCTCTCATTCATGCCACGCTCGTCGATCATGCAGCCTGTCCTCCATTTGTGGCCTGAGCCATGGATTTGGGAGAATTACCGCCGCATCTTTTTCGGTGAGTGGGTGTTGAGCGTCTCAATCTTTCGCGCGATCGCCAACAGCTTCATCCTGGCAGCTGGGCAGACCATTCCTATGTTGCTGCTCTGCTCACTGCTAGCCTTTCTATTCGCGAAGTGGGACTTTCCCGGAAGGCACTTGCTCTTCGGCCTGAGCTTGGCAACGATGTTCATCCCCTACCAAGCGACACTGGTGGCCTTCTACCTTCTCGTTTCCCGACTCGGGTGGCTCGATTCATTCTTGCCACTCTGGATTCCTTGGTGGGTTCCTGGCTTCGCCATCTTCTTCTTGCGCCAGTACATTGCAGCCTCCATACCGGACGAACTCATCGACGCCTCGCTGATTGATGGTGCCGGGATCCTCCGGCAGTACTGGTCAGTCATACTCCCCCTTATTATTCCCGGGCTTGTCGTTGTCGGTGTCCTTAACTTCGTCAACGCATGGAATGATTACATATACTCCAATCTGGTCTTTTCCGACGTCCAACTCTATACGAGCACACTTTACTTGTTCAGTTTCCAGGGTTCGCGGATCGCTGTGCCGGAGTATGGCATGACCACAGCGGCGAGCATCCTATCGAGCCTTCCCCTCATCGTTATCTTTCTCATCTTCCAGCGACAGATTATTAGTGGCCTCACCCGAGGCACAATTCGGTAGCCGCTAGGAAAAACGACTCCGCGCGCGGTACAGCGCAGCGAGGTCGCTGAAATCTGGTAGCCGCAAGGAGAGAACTATGCGGGTCGAACAGGTTACAGCGTACACGATCCAAGAGCTAGTAGCGACGCCGTACCGCTGGCGAAGAGGCTTGCCAGGCAGCGGGACTACTCACGAGATCACTTGGCTTCGCTTGGTGACCGACGAGGGCATTGACGGCTGGGCACCTGTTCCGCGTGGCCCCATAGCGCTCGATATCATCGAGCGACGCTTGAAGCCGCTCGTACTCGGCAAAAATCCCCTCCTGAAAGAGGTTCTGTGGCACGAGGTGTGGGAGGTCGATCGGATTGAGGAGTTCCCAATCTATCTACTGGGCGCGCTTGACGTTGCACTTTGGGACATTACCGCCAAGGCGGCAAATCTGCCATTGTATGTCCTCCTTGGCGGCGCACGCGAAGAGATCATAGCCTATGCAAGTACCGTAACTTTTGAAACCCTTGAAGAGTACTTCCGCTGTGCCGAACAGTGCCTGAGTCTGGGTTATAAAGCGATCAAGCTTCATGCGTGGGGCGACGCACGCCTGGATGCTCAGCTCTGCCGCGAGTTACGGCGCTTCGTGGGTGATGACATTGTCCTCATGTACGACGGATCGGCTGGATTCAATCCTTACGATGCTTTTTATCTCGGTCGTGCACTCGAGGATGCCGGCTTCTACTGGTATGAGGAACCATTGCGCGAATTCAGTATCAACCAGTATCGCTTGCTTTGTGATTCCCTGGATATACCCATTTTAGCGGCTGAAACTTCAGACGGATGCCATTACAACGCTGCCGATTTCATCGCATTCGGTGCCGCCGATATGATTCGCGTCAGCACGCACTACAAGGGAGGCGTGACCGGCGCGATGCGTATCGCACACCTTGCCGATAGTTTTCAGATGAAAGCTGAAGTGCATGGCGGAGGACTCCTGCATGCACACCTGTGCATGGCGATTCCCAATACTACCTTCTACGAGGCGCTCATCACGTCCCTGCCAGTCGTCGATGATCCGCTCGTCAGCAATGGGATCGTGCGTGCACCTTCTCTTCCGGGTATTGGTTTCGAAATGCTTATCGATGTGCACCGACTCCCGTCGCAAGCAGTCGCTCGTCTCTAGCCAACGGGGTATTGCGCGTGGTACTAGCGCTCACCAACCGTGTCGCCCTCGTGACCGGTGCTGGTTCCGGGATCGGTCGTGCAATCGCCGAGCGGTTCGCCTCTGCCGGTGCACTCGTCATCGCAGCGGATCTGGACGCCACTGCGGCCGAGGAAACAGCCCGGCGGGCACCGGAACGCATCGTTCCCGACCACGTCGATGTGCGCGACGAAGCGAGCGTGCGCACGCTCATGGAGCGGACACTCGACCGCTTCGGTCGCCTCGACATTCTGGTGAACAACGCCGGGATCGGCACGACGAAGGATCTCGTCGAGACTGATCTGGCCGAGTGGGAGAACGTTTTCGCGGTCAATGTACGTGGAGTCTTTTTGTGCTGCAAGTATGCGCTTCCCAGCATGCTCGCCCGCCGCTCGGGCGTGATCATCAATATCGGGTCGGTCGCCGGCCTCATCGGTATCCCCAAGCGAGCCGCCTATTGCGCGAGTAAGGGAGCTGTCGTCACCTTGACCAAACAGATCGCTATCGCCTATGTCCGCGAAGGCATCCGCTGTAACTGCATCTGCCCAGGAACCGTCGACTCCCCATGGGTCGAGCGACTGGTCGCGCGAGAACCGGATCCGGTCGCCGCACGCCGGGCACTGGAAGCGCGCCAACCGATGGGGCGCCTGGTGCAGCCAGAGGAGGTCGCGGCAGCCGCGCTCTACCTGGCTTCCGATGAGGCCGCCGCGGTGACCGGCAGCATTCTCGTCATCGACGGCGGTTGGCTCGCCCAGTGAGGAGGTCGGGCCGATGAAATGCTATGGTCTCACCCTCTGCCTGCGCGACGATCCGGACGCGATCGCGGCCTACATCCAATACCACCAGGCGGTCTGGCCGCAGGTGTGCGCCCGGATCCGCGAAGTCGGGATCCACACGATGCGAATCTTTCTGCGCGGCCGTCGGCTTTTCATGTACATCGAAACTGACGACGCGTTCGATCTCGCACGCGACTTCTCGCGCGTGAACGAGGACCCTGTCTCAGCCGAGTGGAACCGCCTCATGGCGACGCTCCAGGAACGCGCGCCCGAGGCGAACCCCGACGAATGGTGGGCACCGATGGAGCTCGTCTTCGACCTGGATTGGCCGCAGCACCGTCACGGCCTCGCGCAGGAAAGGGAACCCCGGTCATGATGTCGCTGCCTCGTCGCGTACTGGGCCGCACGGGACTCGAGGTCAGCAGCGTCTGCGCGGGTTGCGCGCCGCTCGGCGATATGCCCGAAGCGTTCGGCTACCGCGTGCCGGAAGAGCAGGCTCTGGCGACTCTGCGCGCGATCTTCAGCAGCCCGATCACGTTCCTCGATACTGCGGCTGCGTACGGTGACGGTGAGAGCGAGCGACGCATCGGGATCGTCCTCCGCGAACTCGGTGGCCTTCCACCTGGCTACGTTCTGGCGACCAAGGCCGACCGCGATCTGGCCACCGGCCGCTTCGACGCTAAGCAAGTCCACCGCTCGGTCCAGCGCAGCCTCCGCCTGCTCGGGCTCGAGCGGCTCCAGCTGGTCTATTTTCACGACCCCGAGCACGCTGGCTTGTCGGTGGCTGAGGCGATGGCACCCGGCGGTCCGGTCGAGGCACTGCTCGCGCTCCGCGATGCGGGAGTCATCGAGCATGTCGGGGTGGCCGCTGGTCCGATCGATATGCTCATCGCCTACATCGAAACCGGCGTGTTCGAGGTGGTCATCACCCACAATCGATACACGCTCCTCAACCGGACAGCCGAGCCGCTGATCCAGCGAGCGAACGAACTTGGAGTCGCCGTCGTCAATGCCGCGCCCTATGGAAGTGGCCTCCTCGCCAAAGGACCGAGTGCGTTCTCCCGCTATGCGTATCGCGAGGCACGGCCTGACGAGATCGAGCGCGCGCGGACGATCGAGGCGGTCTGCGCCCAGTACGGTGTCCCGCTAGCCGCGGCGGCCCTGCAGTTCTCGCTGCGCGATCCTCGCATCAGCGCCACGATCGTCGGTATGAGCCGACCGGAGCGTGTCACCCAAACGATTCAGTTCGCCACCTGGCCGATCCCGGATGCGTTGTGGGACGAACTGAACCAGGTCGAACCGCTTCCCTACGACCCACAGACAGGCCAGCTCGTCGCGACTGGAGAGGGAGGAAGCGAGGATGCCGATCGCCGGCGTGCCGATCACTGACACGCACGTCCACTTCTGGGAGATCGAGCGGTCCGATCTCTACTGGATGACACCCGACCTGGTCGAGCAGCTCGGCCCATTGCGGCGGAGCTTCACGCCGGATGACCTCGATTCGCAGCGGCTGGCTACCGGTGTCGATCGCATCGTCATCGTGCAGGCTGCGCGCTCCGAGTGGGATCACCAGTGGTGGTTCTCGCTCGCCGAGCGGTATCCCTGGATCGTCGCCGTCGTCGGCTGGGTCGACCTCGCCGCGCCAGAGGTCGGTCAGCAGCTCGACCGCCTGGCGACTCATCCTGCCTTCCGCGGCGTCCGAGCGACGGCCGAGAACGTCCCCGATCCGGACTGGCTGGCTTCACCCGCCGTGCAACGCGGTATCGCTGCGGTCGCCGAACGTGGCCTCACCCTGGACCTTCTGGTTCGCGTCGAGCATCTTCCCCATGTTCCAGGCCTCGCCGAACGCTTCCCGGATCTCACGCTCGTCGTCGACCACTTGGCCAAGCCACCCATCGCGAGTGGCGACCTCCAGTTGTGGCGCGAGCGGATGGCAGCGCTCGTCCCCTATCCCACCATCTGGTGCAAGCTCTCCGGTCTCCTGACCGAGGCCGGCCCACGTCCGACGGTCGAGACGCTCCGTCCAGTCGTCGACTTCGCACTCGACCGGTTCGGGCCACAGCGCCTCCTCTGGGGGAGTGATTGGCCGGTGGCGACGCTGGCCGCTGACTATCTCAGCACGTTCCGCAACTACGAAGCGCTCACTGCCGGGCTCACGACCGAGGAACGGGCAGCGATCTTCGGTGGCAACGCCCAGCGGATCTACCGTCTGTGAAGTCGATCGTGTCCGAGCGTCCCGGTAACCAGTGAACCACCCGAGGTTGCCTGCCAGCGGTTCTGCTCGTTGCGCTCCGCACGAGTCGATGCGCATCCGGAAGACGACGCGGCGAGCGCGTGCACGAACCAGCGTGCTCGGGCATGCTGGATGTGCACGAGTCGATGAGGCAGGGAGTGATGGCTATGCAGTTCGACGAATTCATCGGCAAGGTCCAGCATCGGGCACGTTTGGCCTCTCGGGGCGAAGCGGAACGGGTCACTCGTGCCGTCTTGGAAACGCTCGCAGAGCGGCTAGCTGGGGGCGAAGCGAAAGACCTGGCCGCACAACTCCCGATGATCGTCAAAGACTACATCTTAGAATGTCCTCATGCTGGTGAGGGACGGCACATGTCTCTCAAGGCGTTCTATGAGCGTGTCGCTGAGCGACTGCACGCGCCGATGCCGGAAGCCGCCTTCTGGGCTCGTGCGGTCATGAGCGTCGTCCAAGAAGCGGTCAGTGCCGGCGAAATCGAGGACGTCAAGCATCAGCTCGGTCCCGATTACGCACCGCTCTTCGAGTGGGAAGGACCGCGCTGAAACGACGTCCCTCCCTCCACGGGAGTGCCCTGGTCCGAGCGACGCTCGGGCCAGGGCACCGATCGTTCGGCTCCTCCGATCGACTCCCCTGCTGAACACGTGGTCGCTCCATCCTCGCCGACCTGGCAAGAGCGACAGTCAGGATTCGGTCGCCGCCGAGTGAACGGATCGTTCCTTCCCGTCCGCCCCAGTCACTGGAACTCCTCGCCGCGGCGACGACGGATCGTCGCGTTCGAACCTTTTCGAGAGGTGACCACATGGGTCTGAGCGCTCCTGCTCTCACGAGCCGACGGTCACGGCGAGGTTGCGCTGCTCTCCTCTCGTGCGGCGAGACCATTGGTCGCACGCTCGGAATATCCTGCCGAGCACCCCGTGCGGATCCGCAGTAGACTGGTGACTGGCAGAACGAGCGATGCGGGAAGGGAAGACTGATGGCTGAGCCGCAGTACTGGATCCTCGTCGGATCGGCCGAGAACCTGGAGGCGACGCAGGCACACGGCTTCACCGTCCAGGGCTTCAAGTCGCGTCACCGCAAGAAGGCTGAGGCGATGCGTCCTGGTGATCGCCTCGTCTATTATGTGACCGGTGTCCAGGGCTTCGCTGCCATTGCTCGGGTCACCTCGGACGCTTTCGAGGATCACACGCCGATCTGGAAAAGCAAGGACCCCAAAAAAGCTGCGGAAGACTATCCGTGGCGTGTCCAGATCGAACCGGAGATCGCTCTACCTCCTGGTGTATATCTCCCGGCTGAAGACATCGCCCTTCAGCTTCACCATGTCCAGAAATGGCCCAAAGACCATTGGCGATTAGCCTTCCAAGGGCAGCTGCATCGCATCGACGAGCATGATTACGAGCTGATCCGTACAGCGCTGGTCCAGGCAGCGAATAGGCAGAGCGTTGCCCCATGACGCGCACTGTTTGGCGTCTGATCAAGGGTTTCGGTGTCGCGCTCGCGGTGATGGTCCTGAGCATCCTGCCGCCGGGTTTGCATCTCGTCTTGGGACCACTGTCGCCACTGATCGGTGGCTTTGCCGCCGGCGTCGTCGGAGAACTGCGCGCTGGAGAGGCGTTCGTGCTCGGCCTCGTCGAGGCGACGGCAGCTGGTCTCGTGGTCAGCTTCATCCTTCCGCTACTCGCTCATCTGGAGTTGGGAACCGCGACACTCTGGTTTTTCGGCGTCGGGGCTGCCATCTACGCCGGCACACTGAGCGGGGTCGCTGCGTATTTCGGAGGCCAGCAGGGTCAGCGTGCCAGGTGAGAGAGGGTGAGCGAATGGGTTATTGTCCACGTTGCGGTGAACACACGCCGTATCGGGGAGAGGATCGGGAGCGGACGATGGAACTTCTTCCGATCCGCATCCCAGTCCACTCCCGCATCGTGCCGATTCCGCCGGACGTTCCTGATGGGACAACGATCCGATACGCTGGATGCCTTTTCAGTGTGCGCCGGGTCGGGGAAGCATACGAGTTGACGCTGCTCCGGGTCGGACACGTCTGAGTCCGCGTGTTCCGCCGTGCGAGCGGTGGCCAGCCTGGCCAGGTGATCGCTGAGCAGCAAGCAAGCAGCCACGCTGCAATGCTGAGTTGCTTCCTGTCGCACGACAGGCGGAATCTCCGCAAAACGGCAATCGACAAGCGACCAACGTGATGGACCGGTCGTCGCGAGCGAGCGAGGACCAAGACGATGGCGTCCAGTGAGACGCATCCGCCTCGGAAGAACGGCGACGTGCCCCACAGTCTCGACCGGGAATGCGAGGACGGACGCTTCTCACCGGCACCGATCGCCCGGTGAAGCGCGGCAAAGAGCATCCCTCGCGCTCGCCCAGCGACCTCGTGCGTTTCGCGCTGCGCTGGGTGCAGAAAACGAGCGCCCCGACAAGCTGCCGAGGCGCTTTCTGGTGGAGATGGGGGGAGTCGAACCCCCGTCCAGAGCGTTCAGCCGAGGATATGCTACAGGCTTAGTCGGTGTTCTACTGTCGCTGCCAGGCTCCCACCGACAGGATCCCGGTCAGCCGAGCCGGATTACGCTTGACCTGGCCCGCACCGGCGCTGGGGCCAGGGGCACCCTGGTCTTGCGACGCCCGCTCCGAACCCACCAGGGAAGGGTCCGGGCAGACGTGGCTGCGTGAATTACGCAGCCAGAGCGAGTTTGCGCTCGCCAGTTACTTGGCTGCCCCTTTTTACGAGTTCGTGGGCGACCTCGGCCTGCAATCCTCGTACCTACGGCCCTGTCGAATCCAGTCATCCCCAAAGCCGCTCTGCGATTGCAGCCTCAAGTTTACACGAATCACGGGTCCTCAACAAGGACGCTCAGCCACCTTCGACGGAAGTCGTCGCTGACGACCCGACTTCAAACATCCTCCCATCTGCTCTCGGAAGAGTCGACGCCAACACCGTACTGCAGCAGTCATCGTTTCCACACGCAGGCAGCGAGCACGAAACAGATCTCCTCGACTGGAGCACGCCATCACGTCCGGACCGGTCGCACGGAATCCCTTGCCGGTAGCGCAACCCGTCGGCGAACAAGCCAGCGCCAGCCTCCGGCGTCCGATCCCTCTCTCTCTGAACCACTCCTTGACACGCACCTCGAAGACTGGTACCCTCTTGGGCGTTCGCACCGCCCGCGTCACGGTGCGGCAGCTGTCGGTCGGCTCGTAGCGGAGGGTACCGCGTATGGAACGCAACCAGCCTCCAGAACGTAGTACCGGGTCCCTCGGGTCGACGGGGGCAGGCTAGTAGCTATCCGGTCCAGCCACCTCTTTTCCTCCATTCTCTGGCGTATGCTGCCCGCACTCCGCTCTCCTGGGGGTACCCGTCAGGACTACCGTGACCTGACGGAAGGAGGGTGACTCATCGATACGGGCCTCTGATCCGCGGTCCTGATAGGGGTGGGCACCTGCCTATCCAGGAACGGCGTAAGGCTCGTTGGCGGGCAGCCTACGAGCTCGATTTTGCTCGCCGATTCCTGCCGCCTACAGGACAAAGCGAGAGAGGCTCGACGGACAGTCTGGCTACACGTGCGCTGCACTCGTGGGTCATCCCTCGCCCCGCCCACTCGTCGGCGACTTCGCGATCACCTCGACGCTCCTCTCGGTAGCGAGGGTTGACCGTGTCCTGGGGCAACTCGTGAATCATGCTGAAAAGGTAAGGAGTGTCGCGATGGACTGCCGGAAGCTGCTCCTGCTCGTTGTGGAGGGCGATTTGGCCAGTGCGAAGACTTTGTTAAACGATGTTGGCGTCGCGGAGCTCGTCGCTTGCTTGCGCCGCATGAAGCCGAGGAATCAGGTCGTCGTGTTCCGACTTTTGGACAAGGAGCGTGCTCTCGAGGTCTTCGAGAGCCTCACGCGAGGCGAGCAGCGCGACCTCGTTCAAGCGATGGAAGACCCTGATCTGGTCAAGCTATTCGCACAGCTAGACACCGAGGAGCAAGTGCGGTTGTTCGAGGAACTCCCCGCCAAGGTGGTGAAGCGCGTCACGCAGGAACTCCCGCCCGAATCCCGCCAAGCAGCTAGCGCGATCCTCGGTTACCCGGAGGGAAGCGCCGGACGAGTCATGAACCCGGATTACCTGGCCTTGCCTGAAGAGACCACCGTAGCCGAGGCCCTCGACCAGGTGTCCCGATCGCAGCTCCCGCAGGAAAACTTGGAAGTCGTTTTCGTACTGGGCCCTGGCCGCCTTTACCGAGGTTACGTGCCGCTTGCTTTTCTGCTGAAGGCGGCACCACAACAGCCTCTTAAGGATCTTGCAATCGCTGGACCAGCGGTCTCGGTGTACGATTTACAAGATCGCGTCGCAGAACTGTTCAAGCGCCACCAATATCCTCTCATTGCTGTCGTCGATCGAGAGAAGCGATTAGTCGGCGCGATCGATGCACAGCGAGGCGTCGAACTCGTCGAGGCCTACGAGGCTGCGCGACTCACCACGTTCGGCGGTATCCTCGCCGCAGGGGGTCCCGACATTGACCTCCTGAGCAGCCCGCTCCATGTCATCCTGCGAGCGCGGGTCATCTGGTTGGCCATCCTCACGCTGTTCGGTGTCATCGCCTCGAACTTCGTTGCTGCCCAGGAAGCGATCCTCGCCGAAGTCATCATTCTCGCGGCCTTCATCGCGCCGATCATCGATATGGGCGGAAACACCGGCAGCCAAGCTGCCACACTTGTCATCCGGTCGCTCGCCCTGGGGCAGATCCGACCCCGGCTCTCAGACTATCTTCTCGTCTTCCGAAGAGAACTCCCAACCGCTCTCGGGCTCGGCATCATCATCGCCATATTGGAAGCCCTGCTCGCGTTGGTCACGAAAGGCGTTGGCGTCCCGATCCTCGCTGTCGTGGGATGCAGCATGCTCACGGTAACCGCTCTCGGCGGGCTGATCGGGTCGGCTCTCCCCTTCCTCGCCCGACGGCTCGGATTCGATCCGGCTACCCTGAGCGGTCCAGTCATCACGTCCATTATGGATATCCTCGGCCTCCTAGTGTACTTCAGCTACGCCTCAATCTTTTTGCGCGACCTCCTGGAGTGAACTGAGAGCGCCCGGACACTGTTCCTGGATGCCTCCACCCCGCTGAGCAGACTGGGGTGAAGGCATCCAGAGGACACGTCGCACTCTCCCGACTTCCCCTCCCGACGCTTGGTCAACTGTGAACCCGCACACGTCTTGCTGCGGCTGAACCAGTGATACCGCGCCGCCACCGGCTCAGCTCCCCCATGACCCATAGCCTCGAGAAGACGAGCGCCAAGGGTCAGTCTCAGGCAGGGCTCGCTCTGCCCCGCCTCTCATCCGGTATCCTCGGTCCCGACCAAGCCCGCTTTGCCGACCTTTGCTGACTCTTCATCCTGAACGAGGCATCGATGCACTCGAGCAACCCCTTGAGAAGAACCGGAACGCAAACAGTCGGCGCGCTCCGGGGGCCGCGGCATCTCCGCCGAGAGTCGGTCGGGGCTCTCCGAGCGATCAGTAGGCAACCGACGAGTTCCAACCGACCGGTGCGACACGAGAACAGGGGCAGGCGAGCGCACCGGCGCTCAGTGCCATCGGAAGGGATCGCGTGGGAAGTCACGCGTCTTGAACTCGTGACAGCTCGGTTAACGGGTCAGCCTTTCCCACAGCTTCACCGGCGACCATGATTTCGTGTCGTCACCACCGTGGGCTGATCGCCCGCTCGATCTCGCGCCGCGCCTCCCGCTCGGCGATCGCCTCGCGCTTGTCGTACTGCTTCTTGCCGCGCGCCAGGACGAGATCGATCTTGGCCAAGCCCCGACGGATGACCAGCCGGAGCGGCACGAGCGTATACCCACGCTTTTCCAGCTTGCCGCGGAGATAGTCTAGCTCCCGCTTGTGCACCAGCAGTTTGCGCGGACGCGTCGGTTCGTGCTGGTGCTTTCCACTCGCGCCGGGGTACGGGCTGACATGCATGCCGATGAGCCAGAGTTCACCGTCCTCGATGCGCGCGTAGGCATCGCGGAGGTTGACACGGCCAGCCCGGATCGACTTGATCTCCGAGCCGGTGAGCTGGATGCCCGCCTCCAACTCTTCTTCGATGAAATAGTCGTGGTACGCCTTACGGTTGACCGCGATGACCTTTTCGCCCTCGCGGCTCTTGGCCGTTCCCTTGCTCATGCCCCAATCCTACTCCGCTACGCCGGTGCGCTCCAGACCGCTTCCGCCAGCCACGAGACAGGACAACACGATGCCTCCAGGCAACGAGCGTTCTGCTGGGTTGCCACCGATCGATCCAGCCAGCAGCCGATCCGCGCTCTCGGTGGCCTCGCTGAGTACACTGGATGGGGATGGGTGAGACGATCGACGCCTACGAGATCATCGCCGACTATTACGACCTCGAGTTCGCGCGCTTGAGCGACGACATCGAGGTCTATCTGGCCTTCGCGCAGCGCACCGGCGGTCCGATCCTCGAGATCGGCTGTGGAACCGGTCGGCTACTCGCGCCGCTGGCCCGGGCTGGATACACCGTTCACGGCGTCGATCGTTCCCCCGCTATGCTGGCCCGCGCTCGCGAACGTCTCCGTGCCGAGGGACTCGAGCATGTCCAGCTGTTCCAGGCCGACGCGGTCGATCTCCGGCCACTGGCCGACGGTTTCTACCGGCTCGCCATCATCGCCCTGAACGGGTTCCTCCATCTCCTCGATCGGACTGCCCAGCAACGAGCGCTGGCCGAACTGCATCGTGTCATGACCACAGGCGGGCTCCTGCTCCTCGATCTTCTCCACCCCACCCCGGTGCAGCTCCAGGCCTTGGAGCAACCGCTCAGCTGGGACGGGAACTGGCGCTTACCGGACGGCAGTCGCCTCGACCGCTTCGCCAGTCGCAGCGTGCATCCGTCGGAGCAGACGATCACCACGACACTCTTTTACGACCGGACCGATGCGCACTCCGGCCAGGTGACACGCCGGGTCGTCACCTACAAACTTCGTTTCGTTCATCGCTTCGAGTTGGAACTATTGCTCGAACAGGCTGGGTTCGCTGTCGAAGCCATCTATGGCTCGTACGATCTCGATCCGCTTACCGACGAGAGCCCGCAGATGTTCGTCGTGGCGCAGCGCCAGCTTTCCCCGGCTATACTCGCTCCGCGTCGAGCGTGAGATCGTTGCGGAGGCACGGCTGTGATCCACGGTGTCGAAATCAAGCGGCTGGTCACCCACGTCGACGAGCGCGGTTCGCTGACCGAACTCATTCGCTGCGACGATCCCTTCTTCGAGAAGTTCGGTCAGTGCTACGTGTCCGTCTCTTGGCCCGGGGTCATCCGCGCCTGGCATTGGCACAAGAAACAGACCGATTACTTCGTCTGCATCAGCGGGATGATCAAGGTTCCCTTGTTCGACCTGCGTCCGGAGTCGCCGACCTACCGCGAGCTCAACGAATTCTTCCTGGGCGATGACAATCGGATCGTTCTCAAGATTCCGCCGGGTGTCGCACACGGGTTCAAGAACATCGGGACGGAACCCTGTTATCTACTCAACTTCCCGACCGAGCCCTACGATCCGGACGATCCGGACGAATATCGCTTGCCCTACGACACACCGGAAATCCCGTACTCGTGGGAGATCAAGTATCGCTGAAGGAGCTGCTGTGACACTGCATCGCAACTATCCGCCTCGCTTGCCCATTCGACCCACCGAGCAGCCAGTCGACGCCATCGTCCGGCTCCCGGGTTCGAAGAGCCTGACCAACCGGGCACTCGTCCTCGCCGCCTTGGCCGATGGCGTCAGCGTGCTCGAAGGTGCCCTCCTCAGCGAGGACAGCTGGGTGATGGTCGATTCGCTGCGCCGTCTCGGCATTCCGGTAGACGTCGACGAGCCCGCGGAACACATGATCGTGCAGGGGAAGGGCGGCACGCTGCCAGGGACGCGGGCCGAGCTGTTCGTCGGCAATTCGGGCACGACGGCTCGTTTCCTCACTGCGATGACGGCGCTCGGTCACGGCGAATACCTGATCGACGGCGTGCCGCGCATGCGCGAGCGACCGATCCAACCGCTCCTCGACGCACTGGCGCAATTGGGTGTGCAGGCGGAATCGCTGCTCGGCACCGGTTGTCCGCCGGTCCGGGTGCGGAGTTATGGGCTCGCCGGAGGAACCATCCGCCTGCGGGGCGACATCTCCAGTCAGTATCTCAGCGCGCTCCTCATGATCGGCCCGTGCACGCGCGACGGTCTCCACATCGAACTCGAGAGCCCGCTCGTCTCCGTGCCCTATGTAGAGATGACGCTAGCCGTGATGGCTGATTTCGGGGCGATCGCCACGCACGAACATGCCCAGGTCTTCCACGTCCCGGGGAACCAGCGCTACCGATCCCGCACCTACGCCATCGAGCCGGATGCCTCGGCCGCATCCTACTTTTTCGCCCTCGCCGCCGCAACAGCCGGTCGTATCCGCGTCGTCAATCTCGGCACGCGATCTCGCCAGGGTGACGTCCAGTTCGTGGACCTCCTGGAGCGCATGGGCTGTACCGTCATTCGCAAGCCCGATGCTCTCACGGTCATCGGGAAACGACCGCTTCGCGGCATCGAGGCGGACATGAACGCGATTTCCGATACGGTTCCGACGCTCGCCGCTCTCGCGCCGCTCGCCGAAGGTCCGGTCATCATTCGCAATGTGCAGCATATCCGGTACAAGGAAACCGATCGCATCGCAGCGGTCGCGAACGAACTCCGCCGCTTGGGAATCACCGTCGAGGAGTTTCCCGACGGACTGCGCATCGAGCCCGGTCCCGTCCAGCCGGCCGTGATCCGAACCTATGGGGATCACCGCATGGCGATGAGCTTCGCGATCCTCGGCTGCGCCGTCCCCGGCTTGGAGATCGATGACCCAGGATGCGTGGCCAAGACCTTCCCGGACTTCTTCGAGAGACTGGAGGCAGCGCTCGGTCGCCGCTGAGTCGTCAGACGCGGGCCGCGCGGTTCATCAAATAACAGTCGGCCAGGACCAAGAGGAGCATCGCCTCGGCCACCGGAACCACACGAGGGCAGATCGACGGATCGTGGCGCCCCTCCACCACGATCGTGCGCTCGTTCCCGTGGATATCGACCGTTCGCTGCGGCCGTGCGATCGAGGAAGTCGGCTTCACCGCCAGGCGTACGATGATCTCCTCGCCGGTAGAAATCCCTCCCAGCATGCCGCCGGCATGGTTCGTCAACGTGCGCACGCGACCATTGTCCAGGATGAAGGGATCGTTGTGCTCATGACCACGGAGGTGCGCGGCAGCAAAGCCGTCGCCGATCTCGACTCCTTTGACAGCTGGGATACTGAGCATCGCATACCCGATCAAGGCATCGAGCTTGTCCATCGTCGGCTCACCGAGTCCGGGCGGCACGTTGCGTGCCCGAACCTCGACGATTCCTCCGACACTCGTTTTCTGCTCCTTCGCTTCGAGGATAGCTGCCACCATCTTTTGCGCTGCGACCGGATCCGGACAGCGCACCGGATTGCGGTCGATCTCATCACGATCGAACGTCTCGATCGTGATTCCACCGAGTTCGCGGACGAAGCCGTAGACCTCGACGCCCGCCACCGTGCGCAAGAGTTGTCGCGCGATCGCACCGGCAGCGACTCGTCCCCACGTCTCGCGGGCACTCGAGCGCCCGCCACCACGGTGATCCCGGTGCCCGTACTTCACCCAGTAGGTGTAGTCAGCATGGCCAGGACGGAAGACATCGCGCAGCGGTTCGTACTTGCTGGAATCAGCGTCAGCATTGTAGGTGATGAGCGAGATCGGAGCTCCGGTCGTCTTTCCCTCGAACACTCCGGAGAGGATGGTCACGCGGTCGCGCTCCTGACGCGGCGAGGTCACTTCGCTCTGCCCGACGCGCCGCCGATCGAGGTCACGCTGGATGATCTCCTCGTTCAGTTCCAGGCCTGCTGGACACCCGTCGACGACCACACCGAGTGCAGGCCCGTGCGATTCGCCCCAGGTCGTCACGCGGAACAATCGTCCGAACGTGCTGCCCATCGTCCCTACGCTCCTCCGTTTCCTCGCCAGCTGCTTCGGTCCCATGCTTCGATTGGATCAGCCAGCCAGCGTCCGTAAAGTCGGTAATCGAGTTCGGGAACACGCCGGAATCCGAACCGCTCGTAGAGCCGCCGGCTCCGCTGATTGCTCGCCTGCGTGCTGAGCGCGATGCGATGCGCTCCACGAGCAGCCAGGACCTGCGCTGCCCAGATCAGAGACTCGTACCCGTATCCACGTCCCTGGAATGCCGGCGCTACCGCAAGCCGATCGAGATGTCCCCACCCGCGCAGACGCGTGATGCCCACGTAGCTGACCGGCGTGCCGTCCCGTTCCCGCCCGAGATAGACATCGACGCGGGGATCACTCATGTACGCATCGAACTCCTGCTCACTATTCCACCAGAGCCACGCGAAGGCTTCATGATCCAGATCCAACAGTTCTCCCATCGCGAAGGGGTCTTCGAGCACAACGCGCTCGAACCGCAAGCGGGCTGGACCCGGCGGCGTCGAATAGAGAACCATTTCGTAGACGAGGATCTCTTCGATCAACTCGAAACCCCACCGCTGGTAGAAGCTACCTGATCGCCGCTCCTCCTGTTCCGTGGCAACCAGGAGCTGTTTCCCCTGTTCGGTGGCCGCTCGCGCCACGGATTCGATCAGTTGATTGGTAAGGTTCCCCGCCGTCACCTCCAGAAGCGCAACGATCTCCTCACGGTGACGCCACGGCCCCGCCAACACGTACTCGCCGGTCGTGGGTGCCCACAAACAGAGTCCGGGCGCCTCGCGCACGAGGTGAGCCACGTCCCGGAGACCGTAACGGGTACCCCACTTCAGCCGGAGACGGGGTAGATCTTCCGGTTCGAGAGGAACGATGAGTGTCGATCCAACCATCACGCAGTCGCCCTCGGCCGATTCTCGCATCAACGGGCAGCACGCTCCGGCGCGATCCAAACTCTCTCCAGACCGAGGATACCCAATGGGGTGACCGGAAGGTCGCGCACCCGCGGTGCGACGAGCAAGTATTCCACGTCGAACGTCAGCGGCAACACCACTACGTCGTCGAGGATCTGCTGCTGAGCGGCCAGGAACAGCGCATGCCGTTCCTGCGGATCAGTGGCCCGCCGGGCAGCCGCGAGGAGCTCTTGCACCGCAGCATTCCGATAGTCGATCGGCCGGTTCGGACTCTCCTCAGCGAAGAGCGCATCGATCACCGCCTCCGGATCGGGATAGTCAGCGACCCAAGAGAAGACGAAGATCGGTAGGCGCCGAGCATCGAGTTCAGTCAAGTAGTCGGGCCAGTCGTACTGGAGCACTTCGACTTCAGTTCCGAGCTCGCGGCGCCACACCTGCCCCAACATGATCGCAACGTCACTCCCAGCGCTGGCGACTTCCACACGAAGCGAGCGGCTGGTCAGCACCCGACGCGCCTCCCCCGGGTCATCGGGCAGCACTGTCGCTTCCCAAGGACCTCCCGGCATTCCCTCCGGGATGAGTCCCTGTGCCAATGGCACTTTCCCCTGCAGCGTCACCCCGGCAACCTTGGCGCGCGGGAACGCCTGGATCAGAGCGCGCCGCACCACGAGGTCGTCCAGCGGCGGAACACCTGGATTGAAGAATACGTAGGTTCCACCGAGGAGCGGCTGGGCGATCAGTTGGTCGCGGTACGGCGATTCGGGCGCGGTCAGGCGATCCACCGCCCAAACGGGAACAGCAGCGACATCGAGCTGTCCCCGTTCGTACTGGTTGAGCGGGGACAAGGCAGCCGGACCGATCCGGATGCGGACTTCGCGCAAGTAGGCAGGCGCCGGCCGGTACTGTGGGTGACGGCCCAGCACGATTTCCTCGTCGGTCCAGCGCACGAGCCGGAAGGGCCCGCTTCCCACCGGCTGACGCCACCAGTCCGGCCCGCGCTCGACAGCACCGCGCTTCACGACACTCGCCACCGGGAGAGCCAACCGAAGGAGAAAGGTCGGGCTCGGCTCGACGAGGTGAAGGCGGAGCGTTCGCTCGTCCACGACCTCGATACCGGGGACATCACTGCGGCGGCCGAGCATCCGCGCCTGCGCACCGACGAGATCGCGCAGGAAACCCCAGGCTGGTAACGCGCGGCCATCGCCATCAGCGAGAGCGGGATCGCAGGCCCGTTCGAGGGAGTACTTGACGTCCGCCGCGGTGATCGGGTCTCCATCGTGAAACCGCGCATCAGCACGCAGACGGAACGTGTAGGAGCGCCCGTCGGGCCCGATCTCGATCCGCTCGGCCAGCTCCGGTACAGGGACGAGCGCGCGATCGAGCCGGACGAGACCGCGGAAGAGCTGCTGGACGACGAACGCTGATTCCACGTCCCGCACGAGCGCCGGATCGAGCGTCAGCGGTCCCTCCGGCGTGCCAGCCAGGCTGAGCACCTGCTCCGCACTCGAGGACGGTGGCGTGGGCACTGGCGGCGCGGTCAGAACGGTTCCCGGCAGGAGTGTTGCGGTCACCGACACCGTCGCCGACGCGGGGGGAGTCGGCGACGCCTCGATAGGCAGTACGAAATCGGGAGTGGGAGTGGCCGACCGGCTGAGCGGCAGACTGAACCGACACCCAGTGAGCAGCACGGTGATGGCGAGCAAAAGCGAGAGAAGCCGCTCACGTCCCATGCTGACCCGCTTTCTCGAGCGCTCGCAGGATCCGCTCCACCACCTCGCCCACCGTCAGCCGACCAGTATCCAGCACGAGATCAGCATGCGCGCGCGCTTCAGACAATCGCCGCTGTTCTTCCTCGTAGAGCCAAGCCGGCCAATCAGCACCTCGCCGCTCTCGTACCGTCTCCAAACTGGCATCGAGGAACACGACCAGATCAGCCACCGGTCGGCGCCAGAGATCGCGAATGATCGAATGCTCTTGGCCCACCGCGATCGCCTCCACACCACGAGCGGCGAGTTCTGCAGCGATCGTCGATTTTCCCGCACCACAGGGACCGACGAGCACGACTCGCATGCCCTGCCTCACCAGACTCGACCGTGAAGTGTAGCGACTGGGCCGGGCGACAGCTCACTCGGTCAGCGGGAAGGTGAGCGAGAGTCGGCGAACCGGTTGCCTCACCCCACCAGCCCGCAACCGCAGTACCACCACTGTCATGTCGTCCCGCGGATGACCGCGATCGGCCGCGAGCGCTGCGGCCAGGACGCGGTCAGCCAACTGCTGTGCTGTCTCGCATAACGGAGACTCCTGGCGGGCCAGCGTTGCAAGATCGATCGTTTTCCCGGCGTGCGCCCCGGCATGCGCCACTCCATCGCTCACGACGATCACGGTCAGCCCCGGCTCGAGCGTCCACTCTGTCACACTCGGGCGCGTATGCCGGTACAGTCCGATCCGGCCACCGGTCGAAGCGATGATCTCCACGTCGCTGTCGCGGATCAGCACGAGTGGTGCCTCGCTGTTGCGCGTCACCACCAAAGTCCGGCTCGCCAGATCGACCGAGACGATATCGAGTTCGGCCGAGACCCGCCCACCGCGCAGCATAAAGAGGAAGTCGTGCGCGGCGCGAGCCGCCGCACCATCGCGCACCCCCTCATTGAGCAGCGTCAGGACACGACCGGCCACCTGAAGACTCAACAGCTTCGCGGCCATTCCGCTGCCTTGCGCATCGACCAGGACGACCGAGAGCCCGCCGCCCGGTCGTTCGATGAGTTCGACCGTATCGCCGCTTTCGCGGTTACCAGCCCGATGCGTCTTGGCCACAGCCAGCTCGATCGTCAGCGTCACGGCTGGTTGCGGTATCCTTCTCGTCCCTGGTAATTGCGCGCGTAATACGCGGCGAACGCGGCATCGCGGCGTGCCGACCACCAATCCGTCCGCGCCCGATACCAAGCGACCGTCCGCGCCAAACCGTCCTCGAAGTCGACCATCGGCCACCAGCCCAGCGCCCGCAAGCGACTCCAATCGACGGCATAGCGCCGATCGTGTCCGGGCCGATCGGCGACATGCACGATGGCACTCGGGTCGGCGCCGAGTAGATGAGCCAGGGCTCGCGCCACCGCGATGTTCGGTCGATGCTGCCCTGCTCCGATGTTGTAGGCCTGACCAGGCTCACCGCGCACCAGCACGGTCCAGATGGCTCGGCAGTGATCCTCGACGTAAAGCCAGTCGCGCTCGTGCAGTCCGTCACCATAGAGAGGGATCGGTCGGCCAGTGAGAAGATTGGTGATGGCCAAGGGAATGAATTTTTCCGGATGCTGGTAAGGACCGTAGGTATTGCAGCCACGAGTCACCAGCACGGGGAGGCCGTAACTCAACCAATAGGCGAAGACGAAGTGCTCTGCGGCTGCCTTGCTCGCCGCGTAGGGATTGCGGGGCCGCAGCGGCTCATCCTCGCTGACTGAACCGCTGAGCACCTCACCGTAGACTTCGTCAGTGCTCACGTGAAGAAAACAACCGACACCCAACCGGAGCGCCTGCTCGAGAAGCACCATGGTGCCCCACACGTTCGTCCGGATAAAGGCCGCTGGCTCCAAGAGGGAGCGATCCACATGCGTCTCGGCCGCGAAGTTGACCACCGCGTCGCAGCCGGCCATCGCTTCGGCCACTGCCGCTGGATCAGCGATATCTCCCTCGAGGAAACAGACACGCGGATCGTCGAGCACGTCTTCCAGGTTCAGAAGACTCCCGGCATAGGTGAGCTTGTCGAGAATGACAACGCTCGGGATGCCAGCTGTGAGCGCGAGACGGACGAAGTGACTCCCGATGAAGCCAGCCCCGCCGGTTATCAGGATGCGTCGGAACATCGCGTTGGTCACCGCATCCTCCCGCTTGCCTGGCCCAGCCTAGCATCGTCGGGGGTCGGGGGCAAGCCCAGTTGACCCCAACCGACGGCACGCTCGGGAGGCCGATCCGGCCCCGCCGCCGAAGAGGCGCTAGCGAATGGGAAACCGGCGTGCCAGCAGCACACGTCACGACCGAACGACCGTTCTACGACGCTCGTGAGAGGTTCGTAAGAAAACGCTCTCGTCTGATCACGCCCTCTCGCCAGCACCCGCATCGGTTGGAGCATGCCAACCCTCGGGACCAAAGTTTGGGTACTCAGATCTTGACAGGGAGAGTCTTTTGTACTAGCTTGGCAGTGACCAGTCGTACTGGTCTCGGGAACTTCGCACTAAGAGTAATCGGGATGCAGGTACTACTCGGTCCGGGTCGGTCGCAACACGGGAAGGGGGACCCCGGTGAAGTGGAAGAGTTGGAAGATCCGCTGAATCCGGCGAGCTCCGCGCGAGGAGCGGCCAAGGAGCCCCGGCTCGCTGGCAGTTCGTGAGGCCGTGGCTCGCCGTCTCCGGATATTACGGACTTTCCTCCCCCTTTTCAGGGACGAGAGTCGCGTCGAAATCACTCACCGGAGTACGATGGTTCGCTCGGAGCAGGTGTGGTACAGCATTTCTGGACTGATCGGATCCGAGAGCGTCCATGACCGTGCAGCGTGCGGCAGTCGCTCTCCAGCGACTTCTGCCGATTCTGATCCCATTGTCGGCAGCGAACCTGGCTGCCTGGGTTTACCTCACTCAGCTGTGACCTCCTGATTTCACCCCGCGAACGCTTTTTACTGCCGCAATCTTCGTCGCGCTGATCGTCCTCGCCGAACAACTGGCGATCGACCTCCCGATCCCACATGCTCGCATTACCGTTTCCTTTTCCTCGGCTATCACGTTCGCGAGCGTTCTAACACTCGGCCCTGCGTTGAGTATTCCAGTAGCGGTGCTCGGCACGGTTATCCATGATCTGATCGATCGTCGCAAGCCCCTGAAGATCCTTACGAATGCAAATAATTACGCCCTACAGGGTACTATCCCGGCCCCCTCTACTTCACGCTCGCCGACGAGGGATCCCCTCTGGCAAGTATGCGCAACTTTCTGGCCATGCTGCTGGCAGCGGTGGTTTCCTCCAGCTTCCAGACTGTTCTCCTCGCGCTCGTTCTCTCGCTCGTCTCCGGGACGAGCGTCTGGTACCTCTGGCGGGGGATGGCGCGCGGTCTTCTGGTCGAGTTTTTGGCTCTGCCCGCGCTGGGAAGCCTGTTTCCCATACTCGCCCGCGAGCACCCGCTGGCCCTCGTCCTCATGGTCATCCCACTCGTCGGCCCCTACCTTGCCTTTCGCGACTACCGCCAGCTCCACCATGAGACCCAGTCGACGTTCGAACTCTTGGCGGATCTCCTCGATCGCCGCGATCCCTATACTGCTTCTCACTCCCAGCGAGTCGCCCACCTCACCATGCTCATCCTGGACGAGTTCCCCGCACTCTCGGCGGACGAGCGCGATGCCATCATTGCGGCGGCGCGCATTCACGATCTCGGCAAAGTAGCGACGAGCGATCTCATTTTACGCAAGCCAGGTCGCTTGACCGACGACGAGTTCGCCGTCATCCAGCGTCATCCGGTCGACGGAAGCGAGATCCTCCGCCACCTCACTCCCTACCGCCACATCGTCGAGATCGTTCGCCATCACCATGAGCGATGGGACGGGTATGGCTATCCGGATGGACTAGCCGGGGAAGCGATCCCCTTCGGCGCACGCGTCATCGTTGTTGCCGATACCTATGATGCGATGACGACCGATCGACCCTATGGTCGCGCGCTCAGCCACGAAGAAGCGCTCGCCGAGCTACAGCGGGGTGCCGGCACGCAATTCGATCCCGTGGTGGTGGCCGCCTTCGAGCGAGCACTAGCGCGGGCACGCGAGGCCGTTCGCGAAAAGACCGTTCCCTCCATGAGTGCGCCGGTTTCCTGAACCGCTGCGCCGGACGCCTCGTTCTGCTAAGCTCTCCCAAGAGGGAGCAGCCGGCGATGCGCTTCGATGTCTTCACGATCTTCCCCGGAATGTTCACCGGTTTCCTGACCGAGAGCATCCTCAAGCGAGCCCAGCGGGTTGGGTTAATCGAGATCGCCATCCACAACATCCGGGACTGGACGACCGACAAGCACCGCACAGTCGACGACACCCCCTACGGTGGCGGACCAGGCATGGTCATGATGGCGCCACCCATCGTTCACGCCGTGGAATCCGTACTCGGACAGGAGCAGAACAGCACCCCGATCATCATCATGAGCCCATCCGGCGAACTCTTCACCCAGGACATCGCTCGCCAACTCGCCTGCTTTCCCCGGCTCGCTCTCATCTGTGGCCGTTACGAGGGAATCGACGATCGCGTGCGCATCATTCTGCGAGCACGCGAACTCTCGATCGGCGATTATGTGCTCACTGGTGGCGAAATCGCCGCAGCCGTCGTCATCGATGTGGTGAGCCGGCTGGTCCCGGGCGTGATCGATCCGGAGTCGCTCGCTGAAGAATCGCACAACTCCGGTCTCCTGGAATACCCGCAGTACACGCGTCCACCGATCTTTCGCGGCCTGGGCGTACCAGAGATTCTGCTGAGCGGCAATCACGCCAAGATCGCCGAGTGGCGGCGGATGATGGCGCTTTGTCGCACCGCGGCACGCCGCCCGGATCTCTTAGCACGTGCCGCGCTCACGCCGCGCGACCACGAACTCCTGCAACGGTGTCCACCGGATCCCTTCGCCCACCAGGGGCCGGTTTACGAGGGAGATCAGCTCGAGCGACCAGAGGGAGGAGAGCAGGGTGCTTCCCGCTGAACCACGTTCGTTGCTCGGCTGGCTGGTGATCGGCTTCCTCGCTGGGTGGTTGGCCGGACTCCTGACACGCGGGCGGGGATTCGGTTGTTTGGGCAATGTCGCGATCGGGTTGCTGGGTGCGATTGTCGGCGGTTATCTCTTTCAGCTGCTGGGCGTCCGGGGACCAGCTGGCTTCTTGGGAAGTCTCCTGGTCGCACTCGTCGGTGCCGGCGTTCTCCTGCTCGTCGTCAATCTGATGCGCCGCTGAGAAGCGAGAGAGGCGCGAGCTGATGTCACATCCACCGCTCGTCCGACTCGACTGCATAAGCAAAGTCTACCGAGACGGGCAGCGCGAAATCGTCGCGCTCGACCAGGTGACGCTCGACATCACCGCTGGTGAGTGGGTGGCGATCATCGGGCCATCCGGCTGCGGCAAATCGACTCTTCTCAACCTGATCGCGGGCATCGATCGACCGACCAGCGGGCGCGTGATCATCGCTGGCACCGATCTCGCCCAGCTCGACGAGGAGGCACTCGCTCGCTGGCGTCGCAGCCACGTCGGAATCGTCTTCCAGTTCTTCCAGCTCCTGCCAACGCTGACCGCCCTCGAAAATGTTCAACTTCCACTGGTCTTGGCAGGTCGCCGGAATGCTCCCCAGCGAGCACGCGAGCTCCTCGAGCGCGTCGGGCTGGCACATCGGGTGCACCGCCTTCCCAGCGAACTCTCGGGCGGCGAACAACAGCGGGTCGCGATCGCCCGGGCGCTGGCCAACGATCCGCCCCTGGTGCTCGCCGATGAGCCGACCGGCAATCTGGATAGCATGAGCGGTGAGGCCGTTCTCGAACTGTTCCATGCCGCTTGGGTAAACGGGACCACGATCCTCCTGGTGACTCATGACCGCGAGGTGGCTGCGCGGGCGCAGCGGATCGTGGAACTTCGCGACGGGCGCCTCGTCTCCGACTCGCTCGTTGACCGGAACATCGAGCTCAGTCCTGCGGGATGAAAAGAAGAACCGGGCTGCGCGGCCCGGTTCCCCATCCGCGATCACGCTCGCCTTTCACGCTCGGCGCCAGTCGCCGATGTCCCAGACATCGGAGGACCACGTTGACGGCTTGTACCCCGTCAGGCTCTTGGCTGCCGCCGATACGAGATTGCGGTGTACGAGTGGGATCTCGACGACATCGGTCACGCTGATCCTGTTCACTTGTCGGAAGAGTTCGGTCTGCTTATCCGGATTCATCTCGGTCGCGAGCTGGTCCAGCACCTTATCCATCTCCTGGTTCTGATAGCGCGTGACGTTGACGCCCGACCAGTTGTTGGCCTTGCGCGCCACTTCCTGCGAGTGATAGCGCCGCGCCTAGTTGAGCGGGAACGGATTGGAAGGACCATTGGTGTACATCTCCAGGTCGGCATAGAAGTGCCCGTAGGTATCCGGATTGCCGGCATCGGAGGAGAAGAAGACCGAGGCGTCGATCGACTTCAGCTCGACCTTGAAACCGATCTTCTCCAGTTCGGCCTTGACGATCTCCTGGGTCCGCTGGCGGATGGAATTGATCGAGGTCTGGTACAGAATCTGAAGCGGCTTCCCGTTGTACTCGCGGACACCATCACCGTTGGTATCCTTTGCCCCTGCCTCGTCCAAAAGCTGGGCTGCCTTTTCCAGGTTCAACTCCCACTTGAGTTCCGGATGCTTGAAGCGGGCCGGCGCATTCAGGTTGTTGGCCGTCGCTTGTCCAGCTGGACCATACAGCTGCTCGGCGATGACATCGCGCCGGATCGCCAGCGCGATCGCTTGCCGAATGTTCTTGTTGGTCAAGAAGGGATGCGGGACATCCGGTTCAGCGCGGGCACCATCCTTCTCGGTCAAGGGATCAGCGAAGTTCACCATGATCCGTTCCGTATTCGGGCCAGGCGTAATGATCAGCTTCCCTTGCCCAGCTTTCTCCAATTGCAGCAACACTTGCGCTTCGACCTGCAGGTTCCACGCCCAGTCGACTTCACCGGTCTGGAGAACAGCCCGCGCGGCACTCGTCGCGTCACCGCCACCTTTGAGTTCCACACGATCGAAGTACGGCTTCCCCTCCTGCCAGTAGTCTTGGTTGATCTCGTAGATCACCACGTCACCCGGCTTGAAATCGACCACCTTGTAGGAGCCGGTCCCGATCGGCTTGAGATTGAAGGGCGCGTTGCGCGCCCTCTCTCCCTTGTACTCGCTCAGAATGTGCTCCGGCAGGATCAGGCCCAAGCCGCCCACGAACGGCTCGAACCAGGCAGGATTCGGATTCTTGAAGTTGACCTTGACCGTGTAGGCATCGATGATCTCGACGCTCTCGATCGCCCGGTACGAGGCGATCGTCGTCGCGGTTGTGGCTGGATCGATCACGTACTCGTATGTGAACTTGACGTCCTTGGCGGTGAAGGGCTGGCCATCATGCCACTTGACACCCTTGCGCAACTTCCAGATAACCCAGCGACCCTCCGGGTCCAGCGTCCCCTTCTCGACCGAGGGGACCTCCTCGGCCAGGCGCGGGACGAGCTTGTCCTCGGAATCGAAGTAGGCCAGCGCCTCCAGGACGATATTTGACGCATCGAAGTCCTTCGTCCCCTGCGCCAAGTGCGGGTTGATGATCGTCGGCGCTTGCCACCAAAGCAGTCGCAAGGCTCCTCCACCGCCCCGTTGCGCTACAGCTTGGGTCGGTGTCGCCTGAGCAGCCGGCGTAGCAGCTGCTGCCGGCGTCGGGGTCGCGGCTGCTGCTGGCGTTTGAGCCGCTGGAGCCGCAGTCGGTGTCGCCTCTTGGCGCGCGCAGGCAGCCAGCAACGATGCGATCACCGGTGCACTGAGCCCCAGCGCCGCCGCCCGGCGCAGTACCTCGCGCCGCGTCACCTGACCACTCGCGATCTCTTCCCGCAATCATTCGAGTTCCTGCATCGGATCCCCTCCTCGACACTTTCCCTCACTCACGCTGATACCAGCTCGGTATCCATCGTAGTGGAATCGTCACACCCTGGCAAGACCCCTTGTCGTTCACTCGAGTGACACCCCATATCCGCCCGTCCTCGAGATCATCGCGGCTGCGCGATCCCGCACGCATCGGTTCAGGCATCAGCGAAGGCGGTCGTGTGAACGAGCAGGGCCTCGACCGGGTGAGCGACCGTCGGCCGGTTCTTCACATCGCGTACAATCCGCCAGCGGAGAGGTTGGCTCGGACGTGCGGATCCCGCTGTTCGCTGCCTTCGCGATGCGCTCCCTCCGTTTGCGCCGTATCCGCGCAACGCTCGCTGGCGCGAGCATCGCGCTCGCCGTCTTCGCCGTCGTCGCCATTCGGAGTGCTGGTCTGGCATTGATCGAGGCGCAGCAGCGGACCTATGCGGCGACCGGACAGCCGGATATCGTCGCGAGCGTTCATGGCCTGACACCCGGCCTCGTCGCAGCGCTGGCGAGACGCGACGGTGTTCTCGAGGCGGAGTCGCGCCTCATTCAGCCGAGTCGCCTCACCGTGGATGGGCGCTGGCGGGCTGTCCGACTCGTCGGCATCGAGCGGTTCGACCAACTGGCACTCGACCGTCCCGAGTTGGTCGCCGGACGGTGGCCAGAGCGAGGCGAGGTAGTGCTCGACGTCACCGCTCGACACCTGCTCGGTAGCGAAATCGGGACGCTCGTCGCTTTCCAAGCCAACCCGGGTGATCCGATTCACTATGCGCGCGTGAGCGGCTTCGCCTGGGTTCCCGCTCGCCCCAGTGCGACGCTCCTCGACCAGTTCACAGCCTATGTGCCGCTGCGCACGCTACGCCAGTGGACCGGCAGCGAGGCAGCGAACACGTTACTGGTCCGTGTCGACAATCCGGCGCTGGCCGGTCGAGTAGCGAGCGAACTCCAGCGGTTCCTCGCAGCACGCCAGATCCCGAGCAGCGGTTGGACGGTCCGCGACCCCGCTTCGTTCCTCGGTGCCCGCGAACTCGCGACGTTGCTTCTCCTGCTGCGCGCCTTCGCGATACTCGGTACGTTGACAGCACTCTTCATCGTCGCCAACACGACCATCGGGCTGGTCATGGAGGAACGCCCCCAACTCGGCACCTTGCGCGCCCTCGGCACCACGCGGAGCCAACTCGTCAGCGCCTACCTGGCACCACACATCGTCATCGGCATGGCCGGAAGCGTGGTCGGCCTCCTCGCCGGGACAGCCGGTGGGTACGTCCTGACCGCGTACCTGGCCGGCCTTGCCGGGCTCGTACTCCCACCGCTCCGAGTCGCACCCAGCAGCGTGCTCCTCGCGCTCGGCTGTGGCCTCGGGATCGCGGTGGCCGGTGCACTCGGCCCGATCCTCCACGCCACGCGAACGCCAGCCGCTCAGCTCCTCCGCGGCGACACCCGGGCACCGGGCGATCCACCGCGCTGGCTGACCCGCTCGACCGGCTGGTTGGCCCAGCGCTCTCCCATTGTCGGCATGAGTACCCGCGATCCCTTCCGTCGCCCACTCCGCGCGGCACTCACTGTCCTGGTGACGGCTGTGGCACTCGCCGCGCTCCTCGCCAGCCAGATCGTCGACCACTCGTTGCGTGCCGGTATCGCTGCGCTCTACGATCGCTATCGGGCAGATGCCTGGCTCTTGACCAACCCACCGGTTCCACCCACTTATGCACACCGGTTGGCGAACAGCCCTCCTGTCCGTGCCGCGGAACCCTGGGTCCTGACATCCGGCGCGATCGGATCGGTCCGCACCGACGTCTGGGGGCTTCCAGCGAGGACGAGCGTCTACCAGCCGGTGATGCTGGCTGGTCAGTGGCTCGACGACGCGCCCGCTGCCTATCCACCCCGCGCGGTCATCACTGGCAATCTGGCTCGGCGCCTCGACGCCCAAGCGGGTGACGTTCTCCCCCTCGACCTCGGCCGACAGCGTCTCCCGATTCAGGTCAGCGGAATCGTCGATGACGAAAGCACCTATCTAGGGGCAACGGCCATCGGCAAGGTTTTCCTGGATCGCCAGATCCTCACTCGGCTCCTCGGACGCGACGATCGAGCAGCGCTCTACGCCCTTCGGTTCTGGGACACCGTTCGACCGAGCGACTCTTTGACGACCGTAGAGCAGTACGCTCGCACGCTGCGCCCGCTCACGCTTCTCATGGCGGAAGATCGCGCCGCGACCGAGCGTGTGCTGGCCGTTTTGACCATCCTGGCCCGCATCGTCGTCCTCGTCATCACTATCGCGACCGTTTTCGGAATTACCAACGCGCTGCTCCTCGATCTCACGGAGCGCCGCCGCGAGTTCGGCATCCTGCGGACGCTCGGGACGGAGCGCGCGACGCTCGTGCTGCTCCTGGCTGGCCAAACGCTGGTTATCGTCGTTTTCGGCGCACTACTGGCTGTTCCGGTTGGCTTTCTGCTCGCCGTGAATATCCTCGCGCTGGTGAGCCGCCAGCTCTTCGCCATCCCACTCGCGCTTCCCTCGACCGTGGTGCTCGTTCTCATCGCAGCGGTCGCACTCACGACCGCACTCGCCGTCCTGATCCCGGCTGTGCTCGCTGTCCGACTTCGTCCTGGCGAGGTCCTCCGCTATGAGTGAGCGACGTCGTCGCTCGCTGCTGATCATCCTGGCACTCGTCGCGGTCGCCGTCGTCGCCGGGCTGTGGCTCTGGATCAGACGACCGAGCGAGACGGTCTGGGTCGTCCGTCGGGATAACTTGACTGCTTCCGTCGACGTGCCAGGGCGCCTCATCGCCCTGCGTACGCTCCCACTTCGCGCCAGTTACGAGACACGCGTCCGTCTCCTCGCCGTTGCACCGGGAGACCGGGTTCGTGCTGGCGACATCGTCGCTGTGCTCGATGACACACCGCTCCTGACTCGTCGAGCCCAAGCTGAGCAGCAACTCCTCCAGGCTGAGGGAACGCTCAGCCAAGTGGAAGCGACCGCTGCACCGCTCGAGGCTCGACTGCGGGCTGAGCAACAACGCCGCGAGGCGGCGCGCGTGTACGATGAGGTGACGCGCCAACTGGCTGAGAAATATGTGCTCGCACCGAGCGACGGTATCGTCACCGAACTCCTCGTCAGCGAAGGGGCACCGGTCACCACTGGCAGTATCCTCGCCCGGCTCGCTGACACGAGCGTTCTCGGCGTTTCCGCGACGATCGACGAAGTCGATGCTCGTTTCTTCGCCGAAGCGACGACAGTTCGCGTGACGGTCGACGCGCTGCCTGGCTGGCAGGGTCGCGGGGAAGTGATCGGACGAGGAGAAAGTGCTACCCAGCAGGCTGGGATCGTCGGCTTTCCGCTTCTCATCCGGCTCGCCGAGACCGCGAGCGACCTGCGGCCCGGAATGACTGCCACGATCCACCTCGACACGATCGTACGCCACGATGTTCTCGTCGTCCCCGAGCGGGCCATCCGCACTGTTGGGGAACGCGCCTTCGTGACCGTGGTGACGAATGGGCGCCGGGAGGAACGCGAGGTAACACTCGGCCTACGGAGCAGTGGACTCGTCGAGATTGCGGCAGGACTCATCGAAGGTGAACAGGTCCTCCTTCCTGCTGGAAACTGAGAAAACGGAACGAGACCTCGGCAGGACGGGAGTCCCTCTACGGGAACGATCTCCTCTCGCCGATACTCCTATCGAGGAAGTCGACGCGGAAGGACGAGGCATCGTTCACCAGGCGATCCAGATCGAAACGAGCAGCCTTCCAGTGCTAGCCCAACCGACGAGCCTGGAGGAGGCAGGGCTGGATCTGCAACTCGTCCTCGAACTCGCCCTCAAGTTCCTCTACGCCCATGGTACCCAGATCGCTCGTGAACTCGTCGAAGCATTGTGTCTGCCGTTCGCTGGCCTCCTGGAACGGGCCCTGAGTTAAGCGAAGCGCGAGGAACTCGTCGAGATCACCGGAAGCAACGGGATCGGCGAACTGGGCTACCGCTATGCCTTGACGAGCAAAGGTCACTAGCGAGCTCAGGAGTTCCTGGCACGCAGCGGATACATCGGCCCAGCACCGGTTCCGATCAAGCAGTATCGACAGATCGTCGCCGCGCAGAGTCTCCGTCACCTCTCTGTGACACCGAGGATGATCAAGGAAGCTCTCGGGCCACTGGTCTTCACTGAGAGCGTGCTGGATCAGATCGGCCAGGCTCTGAACAGCGGGCAGGCCATTTTCCTCTTCGGCAAACCGGGTAACGGCAAGACTGCACTGGCACAGCGTGTCGTCGCGATGGACGGCGGTGCGGTCTTCATCCCGCACGCGATTCTCGTCGACACGCAGATCATCCGCGTCTTCGATCGCCATCACCACCATCCTCTACCCGAGCAGCCGACCAGTGACCGTCGCTGGATGCTCTGCGCCCGCTCATTCAAGTCGGCGGAGAACTGACCCTCGAGCAGCTCGATCTCATTTACGACGAACGCAATAGCCTCTACGAGGCACCGCTCCAGCTCCGGGCCAACAATGGCGTGCTCTTGATCGACGATTTCGGTCGGCAACGCGTGCCACCGCGTGCCTTGCTCAACCGCTGGATCGTCCCTCTCGAGCAACGGATCGATATTCTCACGCTACACACCGGTAAGCAGGTCGAGGTTCCCTTCGAGGGACTCGTCATCTTCTCGACGAACTTGCAACCGACCGACCTCGTCGACGAAGCCTTTCTCCGTCGTATCCCGAACAAGATCCACCTCGCGAACCCGACAGTGCAACAGTTTGCGGAAATTTTCCGCCGGCAGTGCGCGGAGCTGGGTGTCCCGTTCGATCAGCGCGGACTGGCCTACCTCCTCCGCACCTACTACGTCGGCAAGCGCGAGTTGCGGGCTTGTCATCCCCGAGATCTCTTACGCGCGCTGATCGGTGCAGCTCGGTACCTCGGCCAGAAGCCCCGTCTGACGCCCGACCTGATTGACCGTGCGTGTCGCTCGTACTTCATCGATCCGTAAGCTCACGCGCCATAGAGGAGCTGCTTGCCGAGCGACCGCGAGCGATCAGCGCAAGAGGTCCAGATCAATTTCAGGAAGGAGAACAGAGCGCAAACGAAACGGGGGTACGGTGTGTCGCACCGTAGCCCCGTCGAAAGCGATGGTCAACAATCAAGCGGTCGCTCGCCGGGTCGCAGCTTCCGGCAACAACGGGTGAGAATCAGCCGGACGCCCGAGAGCGATCGAGTCCTCGATGAAGCGGCGCAGGAACGGCGGTAGACGGAAAGCCGCCCAGTGGATTTCCGGAGAGTAGTACTGACAATCGTCGATGCCGCGCTCCCGAAGACGAGCGGCGACCGTCTCGATGTCGAGAGCGGCCGGATCGACATCGCGCGAGGCGACCGTGAAACTCCAGAAACTATCGTACGATTGCACTGTCGTCAAATAGGTCCGGACGATCGGCAGCACCTCACGCAAATGGAGATGCGTGGCTGCGGTCTGGATCGGCAGCAGCATCGGTGACTCGGTCTGCTGCACGACCAGCCCGCCTGGGACCAGCATGTCGGCGAGCCCGTGGTAGAAATCCGGCGAGAAGAGAACCATACCCGGTGTCGGGCCGAGCGGATCGGGGCCATCGACGATGATGATGTCGAAGGTCGCCGAACGCCGCTCGACGTAGGCAAAACCGTCCTCGAAACGGAGCTCTACGCGGGGATCATCGAAGGCACCGCGATGAATGTTCCAGAGATGCTCGCGGCAGGCCTCGACGACTTGCTGGTCGATCTCGACCATCGTGACCTGCTCGACGGGGTGCTGGAGTACCCGCCGCAAGGCACCACCATCACCCCCGCCGATGATCAGCACCCGGCGCGGTGCCGGATGGGCGATCATCACCGGATGCACGAGCATTTCGTGGTAGCAGAATTCGTCGCGCTCCGCAGTCTGGAGCACGTTGTTGAGTACCAGGGCACGGCCGAAGAGCACGGTCTCGATGACCGCGATCTCTTGGAATGGAGATGTGCCGCGGTACAGAACATCCCTCACCTGCAGGAAGACCCGCTGGCTCGAGACTTCCGGATCATCGGTATGCCAGAGCCCGCCGTCAATCAACGATCATCCCCCTACTCACCTGCATCACTTCCATCCGCTGCGGCCGGAACCGCTCCCGCAGGACCGGGATCGCCGCTTCCGGATTGGTGTGCTCGCCACACGTAAAAACGTCCACTGCCGCATACCCGAGCTCCGGCCACGTGTGGATACTCAGGTGCGACTCGGACAGGATCGCGATGCCGCTCACTCCGTTGTACGGCTCCCAGGGAAAAACCTGCAGGTCGCGCAACGTCGCATTGGTTGCCGCGACTGCATCGCGGATGGCCTCTTCGACTGCCTGCAGGGAGTCGATGTTCTGGCAACCCCAGAGTTCGACAATGACGTGTCGCCCCAGGCTCTTCACTCCCCACGGACCTCCATTTAGCTGTAGACGATCACCCCCCCAACAGACCGTGCCCAGTCCAACGGGCAGCGACACTTCAGTCTAGCACCGCTGATCGCTGAACGCAACCCCTCGCGAGCCTGGCATCATGTCTTCCCGCTGGCATCGCACCATCCTGCCGTTTTCGATCCAGTGCCGCGAGTGCCCCTTACCGACCGATCCGCGGCGCGAACGGCACGATGCGGCCCCGCATCGCTCCAGGCGGAACCGTCACGATGCTCTCCCACCTGCTGCTCGCTGCCGAGAAAGATCGCCACTCCCGCGCATCCGGTGTCTCCCCACCATACCGTTGAGAGCAAACCGCGACGCCCACTCCCGGCTGCCCACTCGGGCATGAGGTAGCCGCACTCTCCACGATTCCCTACACTTTCCAAGGAGGGAGGATGCCGATGGGGGAGACGTTGCCGACACCACGCACCCTACGGACCGTTCCGCTCCATTTGGAGGACATGGCTTACCAGGGCGCGGCGATCGGGCGCGAAGACGGTCGAATCGTCTTCGCCGAGTATGGGATTCCTGGCGAAGACGTACTCGTCGCAATCGAGAAGGACCGCAAGGACCACTCGCTCGGGCGCGTCATCGAGGTGCGGACCGCTTCACCGGAGCGGGTCGATCCTCCCTGCCCATACTTCGGGACCTGTGGTGGATGCCAGTGGCAGCACATCCGTTACGAATACCAACTCGTGCTCAAGCAGACCGTCGTGCGCCAGCAGTTGCGCCGCATCGGCAAGTTCGACGATCCGCCTGTCTTGCCCACTGTCCCCTCGCCGCAGCCGTACGGTTATCGAAACCACGCTCGCTTCTCGGTCGATGGCAAGGGGAACCTCGGGTACATCTCGCGCCCCGGCCATGGCTACCGCTTCCTCCGCATCGATCGCTGCCTCATCATGCATCCAGCGATCAACGAGGTACTGACGTGCCTCCAGGAACGAGCACACGTCAAGCACCAGCTCATGGTCCGATACGGAGTCAATACTGGCGAGCTTTTGGTGCATCCGGACGTCAGCGCGATCGATCCGACGATTCCCTCCGGCCAACCCGCTTACCACGAAAGTCTGCTCGGGCATCGCTTCCGGATTTCGGCCTCGTCCTTTTTCCAGACCAACACTGCGGTCGCCGAGCGCCTCATCCAGCTCGTCTTGGAACGGATCGCTCCGACGGGGAACGAGGTCGTCGTCGATGCCTATGCGGGTGTCGGCACCTTCGCCGCTTTTCTCGCCCCACGCGTCGCGCGAGTGATCGGGATCGAGGAGTCTCCCTCGGCCGTCAGCGATGCGCAAGTCAACCTCGATCCCTTCGACAACGTCGAGTACGTGCAAGCCAAGGTCGAGCAGGTGCTCGGCAAGTTGGCCGTTCGGCCGGATGTCGTCATCCTCGATCCTCCGCGTGTCGGTTGCGCGCCGGAGGCGCTCACCGGTGTCCTGATGCTGCGACCACCTCGACTCATCTACGTCTCGTGCGACCCGGCAACGCTCGCACGGGACCTGAGGAAGCTCGTCGACGGCGGTTACCGACTACTCGATGTCACACCGCTCGACATGTTTCCACAGACCTACCACATCGAGTCGGTCGCGACACTGGAGCTGGCCGAGGGAACGCCGTGACGCTGGTCCTCGCCTCGGCCTCGCCGCGCCGGCGTGCGCTCTTGGCCACACTCGGCATCCCCTTCGTCGTCGATCCCGCGGCGATCGACGAGCCGCTCCCCGAGCGGCACGCCCATCCGGAGCGTATCGCCCGCGCATTGGCACGTCACAAGGCCACGGTCGTCGCCGCCCGGCGGCCGGGCGACTGGGTACTGGCAGCTGACACGGTCGTCGTCTTTCGTGGCCGGCTACTCGGTAAGCCGGAGAGCGCGGAGGAAGCACATGCCATGTTGCGCCTCCTGCGTGGGCGCTGGCACCGAGTTATCACTGCTGTCGCGCTCGCTCGTGGTCGTCGCCGTCGGGTCGATCACACCACGACCTGGGTCCTCATGCGCCAGTACAGCGACGAAGACATCACGGCCAGCATTGCCCGCGGTGAGCCGTTCGACAAAGCGGGAGGCTACGCAATTCAGGATCCCGACCTACGCCCAGTCGAGAGCTGGCGCGGCTGCTACTGCAACGTAGTCGGTCTCTCCATCTGGCTGACCTGGCGGCTCCTCCAGCAGGCCGGTTTTCCAGTCTCCACACCAGACGAGCGTACTCTCCCACCGGTCTGCCAGCAGTGTCCTCTCGCACCAGCAGAAGTCACGTCGCGCACAGCCAACAGGGAATAGCACGGTTGCCTGCGGGAACGAGGCGACTGAGGCGGCCAGCGGTGTGATGGTCGCACCACGAGGCAGCGAAGGCGCCAACGGGTAAATGCCGGATCCTGCAGTCCGCCGCGTGGTCACGAACGTCGGTAAGCCCGCGTTCAGGCGAGGGAACGGCCTCATCGCACGCTCCAGTGAGATCGAGGAGCCCCGTCTACCAGCAATCGGGCGCCGCCACAGCAGCGGGGTTGACCAGCGTTTGGTCACGCGCTATACTTGACACTCGAGTGTCGAGAGCATAGCGTACGAACGCGACTGACTGGAAGAGGCGTGCACGGCAGCGGTAGCCCACAACCTCGGATCGAGCGAGCGAGCGGGCCTCTGGATTCAGCCCGAATCCAGAGGCCTTTTTTATGGGGTTCTGCGCTGGTGCTGCGGGGCGGTCGTCTCGTCGATCCCAGTCAAGGGATCGACGGCGAGGCAGACCTCCTCGTCGCAGATGGGCAGGTTCGAGCGGTCGGCGGACGAGTTCCGGAACCTTCTGGAGCGACCGTGATCGATGCCGCTGGACTCGTGGTCGCGCCTGGTTTCGTCGATGTGCACGCCCATCTGCGGGATCCCGGCTTTCCAGAAAAAGAGACGCTGGAAACGGGCAGTGTCGCGGCCGCGGCCGGTGGCTTCACGACCATTTGTTGCATGCCGAACACGATGCCGCCGCTCGATACACCGGAACGGATCCGCGAACTGGTCGAGCGAGCGCGCAGTCTCCCCGTACGCATCTTCCCGATCGGCACCATTTCGCGCGGCCGTCGTGGGGAGGAACTGGCCGACCTCGTCGGCATGGCTGAAGCCGGAGCGATCGGCTTTTCCGATGACGGTGACAGCACGCGGAGTGCCCGTGTCATGCGCCAGGCTCTCCAGCTCAGCCGGCTACTCGGGCGACCGATCATGGTGCACTGCGAGGACGCAACGTTGTCAGCGGGCGGCGTGATGCACGAGGGGGGAGTGTCGCAGCAGCTCGGCCTCCCTGGGATTCCAGCTGCTGCCGAGGAAATCGTCCTGGCTCGCGATCTCGAACTTGCTCGCCTGACCGGCGGCTGGCTCCATGTGCTCCACCTGACCACCGCTCTAGGACTGATGCTGGTGCGGCGAGCCAAGCGCGAGGGGAACCGTGTCACCGTTGAGGTAACGCCGCATCACCTGCTCATGACTGACGAGTGGGTCGCAGGTATTCGTCGCTTCGCCGGGGAGATGAAACCGTTTCCTGCCGGCCCCTGCCCCGATCCCAATGCGAAGGTCAACCCACCCCTGCGGCCGGAAGCGGATGCCCTGGCCCTGCGCGCCGGGTTACGCGATGGGACGATCGATCTCATCGCCACCGACCATGCGCCGCATCATGAGCAGGACAAGCCGCCGGTTCTCGAGCGAGCCGCGTTCGGGATGATCGGATTGGAACTCGCCCTCCTCTTACTCCTACGGCTGGTGCGCACCGGAGCACTCACGGTAAGCGAACTGGTCGAGTTCCTCTCCTGTCGTCCCGCCACGCTGTTCGGCCTGCCAGGAGGGACCCTGAGGCCGGGTTCCCCGGCCGATGTCGTCGTCTTCGATCCGGAGGAACCCTGGCAGGTCACGCGCGCGACATTGCGCTCGCGCAGTGCCAACACACCGCTCCTCGGACTGACCCTGCGTGGGCGCGTCCGACTCACGATCGTTGGAGGGAAGGTAGCCTATGTCGATACAGCGTTCGCGGATCGGTGCACTCGTTCTGGAAGACGGGCGGATCTTTCCGGGTACTCCATTCGGAGCACGCCGCCCGGCTGAGGGCGAAGCGGTCTTCACCACGGTCATGACTGGTTATCAAGAGGTGGTCACTGACCCCTCTTTTTATGGGCAACTCGTCTGCATGACATACCCACTCATCGGTAATTACGGTGTCTGTGACGAGGACGAACAATCCCGACGCCCGTGGGCCGCCGGGCTGATCGTCCGCGAGTACTGCGACCGTCCGAGTCACTGGAAGGCGAGCGAGACGCTCGCCAGTTATCTGGAGCGATGGGGCATACCAGGGCTGGCTCATGTCGATACGCGCGCTTTGACGCGCCACCTGCGCACGCACGGAACCATGCGTGCGATCCTCGTTCCCGACCGCACGGGCCTGACCGACGCCGAACTCGTTGCCTGGGCGCAGCAAGCCTGGACGCCCGATCGAGAAGATGTCGTCCCAGCCGTTCGCGGCAAGCCAGCGACCTTCGGGCCAGCGGATGCACCGCACATCGTCCTCATCGACTGCGGCGTCAAGCGCAACATCATCGCCTCCCTCCTCCGCCGCGCTGTACGCCTCACCGTCCTTCCCTATGGGGTCGATGCAGCGACCGTCCTCGCGCTGGAGCCGGACGGGATCGTCGTCTCACCTGGCCCCGGTGACCCGACCCGAGCCACTGATGCCATCGAAACGGTTCGCGTTCTGGCCACCTCGGGGATACCGTTCTTCGGTATCTGCCTGGGTCATCAGCTCCTGGCCCTCGCAGCCGGCGCTCGGACGATCAAGTTGACCTTCGGCCACCGTGGCGGCAACCACCCGGTCAAGGAGATCCCCACCGGCCGGGTGCGTATAACGTCACAGAATCACGGCTACTGCGTGGCCCGCGACAGCATACCCGAGCAGGATGGTTGGCAAGTGTGGATGATCAACGTGAACGATGGAACAGTCGAAGGGCTCCGGCATCGCTCGCTTCCTGTCCTGACTGTCCAGTTTCATCCCGAGGGATCACCCGGACCACAAGATAGCCAAGATCTCTTCGACGCTTTCGTCGAACTCGTCCAGCAGCGGTGGCGAGCACGCGCAGCGCGGCCGATCGTGCTCGCTGGGGAAGGGGCATGAGGATGGCACGGCAGCCGTTGGTTTCCAGCGTCCTCGTCATCGGATCGGGTCCGATCGTCATCGGGCAGGCCGCGGAGTTCGACTACTCGGGAAGTCAAGCGTTGCGGGCTCTCCGCGAGGAAGGAATCCGCACCATCATCGTCAACTCCAATCCCGCGACGATCATGACCGATGAAGACATGGCCGATGCCGTCTACATCGAACCGCTCACGGTCGAGGTGCTCGAACGCATCATCGCCCGCGAGCGGCCGGAAGGCTTGCTGGCGACGCTCGGCGGTCAAACCGGACTCAACCTGGCGGTCGCGCTGGCCGAGGCAGGCGTTCTCGATCGCTACGGCGTGCGCTTGCTCGGGACGCCGCTGGAGGCGATCCGTCGGGCGGAAGACCGTCAACTATTCAAGGAACTGCTGCTCGAAATCGGTGAGCCAGTGCTGGAAAGCCTCACTGCCTACAGCGTCGAAGACGCGCTCCGCTTCGCAAAGGAAGTCCCGCCACCTTTGATCGTCCGTCCAGCCTTCACGCTCGGCGGAACCGGGGGTGGCATCGCTTTCAGCGAAGACGAACTCGTCACCCTCGTCCAACGCGGGATCGCAGCCAGCCCGATCGGCCAAGTGCTGGTCGAGCGCAGCCTGCTCGGTTGGAAAGAGATCGAGTACGAGGTCATGCGGGATGCCAACGATACCTGCATTACCATCTGCAACATGGAAAACCTCGACCCGATGGGCGTGCATACCGGCGACAGCATCGTCGTCGCCCCCTCGCAGACATTGAGCGACCGCGATTATCAGATGTTGCGGAGTGCCGCACTCAAGATCATCCGAGCCTTGGGTATCGTCGGCGGCTGCAACATCCAGTTCGCACTCGACCCTCGCTCCGATCAGTACTATGTGATCGAAGTCAATCCCCGCGTCAGTCGGAGCTCGGCACTGGCCTCCAAAGCGACCGGGTATCCGATCGCCCGCATCGCAGCCAAGCTCGCGATCGGACGGACCCTGGACGAAATCCCTAATCCCGTCACCGGAAAGACGATGGCGTCCTTCGAGCCAGCACTCGACTACTGTGTCGTCAAAATTCCGCGCTGGCCCTTCGACAAATTCCGGCACGGCGACCGGAGACTCGGCTCCCAGATGAAAGCGACCGGCGAGGTCATGGCGATCGATCGATGCTTTGAGGCTGCACTGCAGAAAGCGGTACGTGGGCTGGAGACCGATCAGACCGACCTCACCTGGGAAGATTCTCGCTGGCAGGATCCATCCGCTTTGGAGCAGGCACTCCGGATACCCACCGATCAGCGCCTCTGGGCAGTTGCCGCAGCGCTGCGGCGCGGTTGGACACCGGAACACGTCAGCGCGTTGAGCGGGATTGACACCTGGTTCGTCCGGGCCATCCAACGTCTCGTCGAGATGGAACAGCGGCTCGCGAGTGAACCACTCACGGCGGAACTTCTCTGGGAAGCCAAGCGTCTCGGCTTCGCTGATCGAACGATCGCTGCCCTCCGCACGACGACGGAGCAGGAGATCCGCGCTCAGCGTCTCGCGCTCGGCCTCGCTCCTGTTTACAAGCTCGTCGATACCTGCGCGGCCGAGTTCGCAGCCGAGACCCCGTACTTCTACGCCACGTACGAAGACGAAAACGAAGCACCCCCGCTCGACTCTCCCAAGGCTGTCGTCATCGGCGCAGGACCGATCCGCATCGGTCAGGGCATCGAGTTCGATTACTGTAGCGTCAAGGCTGCACAGGCGCTCCACCGGGCCGGTGTGGCAGCGATCATGCTCAACAACAACCCCGAGACCGTTTCGACCGACTTCGACGCATCCGATCGCCTCTATGTGACACCGTTGGACGCCGAGTCGGTCCTCGACGTCCTCCGGCATGAGGCGAGCAGCCAGTACGACCAGCTGCCACCGGTGATCGTCCAGTTCGGAGGACAAACCGCCATCAACTTGGCGGCCGACCTGGCAGCAGCTGGGGTACCGATTCTCGGCACCGATCAGGACGCGATCGATCTGGCCGAAGATCGGCGCCGCTTCGAACGCTTCCTCCGCGAGTTGGGTATTCCTCAACCGCCGGGCGCAGGCGTCACGACACTGGAGGAGGCACTGGAGACTGCCGAGCGTATCGGTTATCCCGTGCTGGTGCGTCCCTCGTACGTCCTGGGTGGTCGAGCGATGGAAGTCGTGTATCGTCGAGAGCACCTCGAGCAGTATCTGGCCACCTCTGGAGCCTTCGCGAGCGGTCGGCCCGTTCTCATCGACAAGTATCTAGACGGAATCGAGCTGGAAGTGGATGCACTCTGCGACGGGCACGAAGTGCTCGTACCAGGCATCATGCAGCACATCGAGCGGGCAGGCGTCCACTCAGGAGACAGCTTCGCGGTCTACCCCGCAGTCGAATTGCCATCCGTCCACGTGGACACGCTCGTGCGGTACACGACCGAGATCGCGCTGGCCCTCGCTGCACGCGGTCTCATCAACATCCAATTCGTTCTCCATCAGGGAGTGGTTTACGTCCTCGAGGTCAATCCGCGAGCGTCGCGCACGGTCCCCTTCCTGAGCAAAGTCACCGGGGTGCCGATGGTCGACGTCGCCACCCAGATTCTGCTCGGGCGCTCACTCGGCGATCAGGGATACCGTGGTGGGCTGTGGCCGCGCCAGCCGCTCGTTGCGGTCAAGGCGCCGGTCTTCTCCATGGCCAAGCTCCAGGGTGTAGACGTGCAGCTCGGGCCGGAGATGAAGTCGACCGGGGAAGCGATGGGGATCGACCGCACGTTCGAAGCTGCGCTGGCCAAGGCGTTCCTCGCCGCTGGCCTTGCGATCGAACGGGGTGCCCCGGTCCTATTGAGCCTGGCCGATAACGACAAGTCCGCCGGTGTGGAACTCGCCCGCGGCCTTCTCGCCCTCGGTCACCCGCTCGTCGCGACAGAGGGAACCGCTCGCTATCTCCGGGCGCATGGCGTGCCGGTCGAACTCACAGTCGCGCACATCGGGCATGGGCACCCGGACGTGCTGGAGGTGATCCTCGAGCGAAAGGTGCGCGGGGTGATCAATACCCCGGGTCGCGACGAGGGGACGATCCAGGACGGCTTCTTGATTCGCCGGGCTGCCGTGGAGCGCGGCATTCCGTGCCTCACGAGTCTGGATACGGCCCGTGCACTCGTGCGAGCTCTGCTCGGCGGCGGCACGAGCTTTTCCGTCCAACCGCTCCCCGCCTACCGGACGCGCGAAGCTGTCCTCGCCTGAGGGGGATCATGCGCCGGTGGCTCGCGGGGCTGCTTCTGGTTCCACGCGCGCTCGAGTTCCTGCACGCGCCGCCGCTCCCAGCCCTCTTGGCTTCGGCCGCGGTGCTCGTCCCGCTCGCTGCTCTGCTCGGTCGAGCAACGGAGGAAGCAGCGGCGCACACCGGCCCGCTGGTCGGGGGACTACTCGATTCGACGCTCGGCAAGGCTGCCGAGCTGATCATCGCGTTGGCGGCCTTGCGGGCGGGCCTTCACGAGTTGGTGAAGGCCTCGCTTGCTGGTTCCATCCTCGGCATCCTCCTGCTCATACTCGGAGCCTGTCTTCTCGTCGGCGGACTGCGCCACGGTCTCCAGCAGTTCGCTGCCCATCTTGCCGGAATCAGCGCGCCGATGATGATGCTCGCCGTCGTGCTTCTGCTCGCCCCCGGGCTCTTCACCTTGGGACCGACCCCCGTGCAGGGTGAGGCGGTCGAGTGGATGAGCGTCGGCCTCGCCCTCGTCGTCGTCGGGCTTTACGCCCTCTCTTTGCTCGCCACTCTGCGCCTTCCAGGAACGGTTACCGAGCATGAGCACACTGCATGGCCACTGCGGCGAGCAGCCCTCGTCCTCGCCGGTGCAACGATCGGCCTCCTTTTCATGAGCGAGGTTCTCGTCGGCGCAGTCGAGCCGGTCGTCGCAGCGACTGGCATCTTCGCGTTCTTCGGCGGAGTCGTGCTGGTACTACTCGTCGAAAGTGTTGCGGAGCATTTCGTCGCGGTGTAGGTGGCGCATCGGAACCGCATGGACTCCAGTCTGGGAATCGGCTATGGATCGACCTTGCAAATCGCGCTCGCCGTGCTGTCCATTCTCGTTTTCGCTCGTCTCGTGCCGAGCCGGCCGCTATCGCTCGTCTTCGATGTCTCTGAACTCGTCGCCCTGCTCGGCGCAGCGCTGGTGTCGACACTCATCGCGCTCGCACTGGCTGAAAGGAGTGATCCTGCCTGCGGTTTACGCTGGCCTGGCCGTGGGCTGTTCCTTCTTGCCATGCTCGCTGCTCTTCGAGTACCGGGCCAGGGCACCGTCTGCGTGTCTGACCCGTATCGGTCGGCACGTGTGTCGACTCGGGTTCCCGACACGTCTTCGTACCGGGAGCTCCCGGTTTCTCATTCGCGCCTCGAGCTTGGAGCGCGCACCAGTTGGACGAGTATAGGTGAAGCGGATCGACCCTTCGGCGCAGCATGGGCGAGCAGCCAGTCGATTGTCCGAGCCGCAGGCACCATCGGAGGAGGGAGCGATGGTCGAGGTTCTCGCCGACGAGCAGACTGCCCAGACACTCCTGCGAGACTTGCACGACGTCGGCGCACTGTTGACAGGGCATTTTCTCCTCGCCTCCGGCCGTCACAGTGATCGCTATATCGAAAAGTTCGCTCTGCTCCGCTGGCCGCGCCGCGTGGAAGAGATGTGTCGCGAGCTCCTCGCGCGGCTACCGTGGCGAGGAATCGACGCCGTCGTGGGACCGACGACCGGTGGCATCCTTCTGGCCTTCGAGTGCGCCCGGCAACTCGGCATCCAGGCAGCGTACGCGGAACGCGAGCACGAGGGGAGCAGCCGGCGGGTGATCCGGCGCGGAACCCGTTTCTCACCCGGCACGCGCGTCCTCGTCGTGGACGATGTGTTGACCACCGGTGGCTCGCTCCGCGAAACGCTGCGCGCGGTGGGCGAGCATCCAGTCGAGATCGTTGGGGTTGCCGTCCTCATCGATCGATCGACCGAGTCGATCGATCTGGGAGTGCCGCTCGTCGCGCTGCTCCGGCTGGACATCGCGAACTGGCCACCGGACCGATGCCCCTTGTGTCAGCAGGGTCTCCCGCTGGTCAAACCAGGGACGACCGCACTGCCGGGGCATGCCTCATCATGAACGAGCGGCGGCCTCGACTTCGATGCCCGACTCGCGCAGCATGCGCAGGAGGTCTTCTTCCCCCAGGATCGGTACACCGAGCTGCTGTGCTCGCACGTATTTGCTACCGGGATCAGCGCCCGCGAAGACGTAGTCGGTCTTGCGCGAGACACTGTCGGTCACGTGGGCGCCGGCACGCCGCAGCAACTCCTCCGCCTGACTGCGCGTCAGCGTCTCCAACCGTCCGGTCAGCACGACCGTCTTACCCGCCAACGGCCCCTGAACGGTAGCCACCGCAGTCGCTTCTTCCTCGGCCATGCGCACCCCAAGACGGCGAAACCGCTCGATCATCTCCCGATTCTTGGGCTCCCGGAAGAACTCGTAGACTGATTGGGCGACGGCCGGACCGAATCCCGGAATCTGCAGAAGCTCGTCGATCGTGGCCTCCATGAGCCGGTCGATCGAGCGGAAATGGTCGGCGAGAAGTTGCGCATTGCGCTCCCCCACGTGACGGATCCCCAAGGCGAACAGGAAGCGCGCGAAGGGACGGTTCTTGCTCGCTTCGATGGCTTTTCGAAGATTTTCCACCTTCTTGGGGCCAAAACCTTCCAGCTGGAGGACACGTGCCCAGTCGATTTCGTAGAGATCAGGCAGCGAGCGGATGATTCCGAGGTCGACGAAGAGATCCGAGATCTTCTCACCGAGGCCCTCGATGTCCATCGCATTGCGCGAGGCGAAGTGGCGCACCGAGGCTTTCAGGCGAGCCGGGCAATTCGGATTGGGACAGTAGCGATCGACCTCTCCTTCCAGCCGGATGGTATGAGCACCGCATACCGGGCACTGGCGCGGAATGTCGACCGGTCGCTCGTCGCCATCGCGCCGCTGCGGGATCGTGGCGACGACCTTGGGAATCACGTCACCTCGGCGTTGCACCACGACCGCATCACCGATGAGCAGACCGAGTCGCCGGATCTCCTCCTCGTTGTGCAACGTTGCTCGCTCGACAATGACTCCACCGATTTCGACCGGTTCGAGCACTGCCACGGGAGTGAGCTTCCCCGTCCGGCCGACGCTCCAGATCACCTCCTGGACGATGGTCGTCTTCTCATGAGCCGGGAACTTGTACGCGGTGGCCCCGCGCGGCTCGCGTCCAACGACGCCGAGCGCCTGATAGAGCGCCCGGTCATTGACCTTGATCACCACTCCGTCGGCTTCGAACTCGAGCGCGTCACGACGCTCCTGCCAACGATGGCACTCAGCGATCACCTCGTCGACCGTACAGCAGAGCCGATAATCGGGAACGACCGGAATCTGCAGCTGGCGGAGGAATTCCAACGTAGCCAGATGCGTCGCGGGCGGCTCGGTTCCCTCCCAAAGGCCGATATCCCACGCAGCGAAACGGAGCGGTCGCGAAGCAGTCACGCTAGGGTCGAGCTGGCGCAGCGAGCCAGCAGCCGCATTGCGGGGATTGGCGAAGAGCGGGAGTCCCTGCTCCCCGCGCTCGCGGTTCAGCCTTTCGAAGTCCCGCACGTTCATGTAGACCTCGCCGCGCACCTCCAGGACAGGTGGAACGATAACCCCCTCGGGGGGATACAGGCGGAGCGGGATCATGCGGATCGTCCGCACGTTGTTCGTCACGTCTTCTCCCGTGTACCCGTCTCCACGCGTCGCACCGCGCACCAGTACGCCATCTCGGTAGAGCAAGGAGACCGCGAGACCATCGACCTTGGGCTCGGTCACGAACTCGACATCCTGCCGACCGCTCAGCCGGTACACCCGCTCCGCCCATGCCCGGATTTCCCCATCGGAGAAGACGTTGCCGAGCGAGAGCATGGGGATTTCGTGCTGGACTGTGGCGAACCCTTCGGCTGGCGGTGCACCTACCCGCTGGGTCGGCGAATCCGGAGTCACCAGTTCCGGGTACTGTTCTTCCCAGCGCCGAAGTTCGAGCATCAGTGCATCGTACTCGGCATCGCTTACGGTCGGAGCATTGAGCACATAATACTCGTAGTTGTAGCGCTGGATGAGCCGCCGCAGCTCTTCGACCCGGGCACGAACCTCCGGCGGGACACGATCCGCCTGCAGCGCTGGTTGCTCCGCCATCCTGTTCCTCCCTCGCTGCTGACTCGCGTCTGGCGTTCCATCGCGCTGGCGAGTATACGCCAGCGTCCTCTCCGTGCAGCAGCTGGTCGGCAGGATGAGCCGTCGACCGTGGGTCGGGTACCATACCAGGGGTGCGGGACGAGGAGTGCGGGATGAGCGACCAGCCCGTGGAGCCAGCCTACGATCGTCTCCGCAGTCGAGCTCGGCAGCTCTTGTTGGCGCGAGGAGGGATCGCCAGCGAAGAGCAGCTGATTGAGGCGCTCTTTGGCTCGCTCGGCAACCGCCGGCTGTGGGCACCATTCCTGGCTCAATTGCTGGAGACCGACGCGGAGATCGTCCGTCGACCGGATGGGACCTGGGCACTCCGACGTCGCCCGCTGGTACCCAGCGAGGGGTGGCCTCGCTCGTTCGTCGCGCTCGATGTCGAAACGACCGGCCTCCGCCCAGCTCGGCACCGCATCATCGAGATCGGCGCAGTGCGCTACGAGGACGGCTGCTGCGTCGAGCGCTTCTCGGTCCTCGTCAACCCCTATCGGCGCTTGCCGGTCTACATCGTCCGTCTGACCGGGATCCGGGACGAGGATCTGCTGACGGCACCGTCGTTCGTCGATGTGGCCGCCGCATTCCGTATCTTTTTGGGCGAGAACACGGTCATCGGCTACAACGTGGGGTTCGACCTCGATTTTCTGAACGCCGAACTCCGGCGCATCGGTCAGGGACCGCTCCCCAATCCCGCACTCGATGTCTTGCCGCTCGCCCGGGCACTTCTCACCGCAAACGGCCGCTACGACCTCGACGCGATCTGTCGATCCATCGGTCTCGCTCGGGGCACCCGTCACCGTGCGCTACCGGATGCCGAAGCGACTGCCGTCCTCTATCTCCACCTCATCGAGCGAGCCGAGCAGGTCGGATACCGCTCGCCGAGCGACTTCCAGCCAGCTGCCACGCGTCGACCGATCGTCGTCGAGCCGGTCGCCCGGGGGCGCGCAGTCCTGGACCAGCGCCTGCTGGCCGACACACCCGAACTTCCGGGGGTGTATCTCATGCGCGATGCGCTGGGACGTGTCCTGTATGTCGGCAAGGCGCGCAATCTCAGACAGCGAGTTCGCTCCTACTTCAGTCAACCACTGGGATACACCCGCAAGATGGACGGCTTGCTCGAATCGGTGGCCGAGATCGAGACGGTCGTTACCGGCTCGGAGTTAGAAGCACTGCTTTTGGAGAGTCAATTCGTCCAGCGGTACAAGCCGCCGTACAATACGCAACTCCGCAATCACGAGGCATACCCCTACGTGAAGGTCGAGCTCGGTCGCCCCTGGCCGCGCCTGATGCTGGCTCGTCAGCGTGACGATGACGACGCCGTGTACGTCGGGCCTTTTCGAAGCACGGCTGCTGCCCGCTCGGTCGTCGAGTTGCTCCACCAACTCCTCCCGTTGCGCACCTGCCACCGATCGTTCCGGGATGCCCGTTCCTATGGGCGCCCGTGCTTGCAACTGACGCTGGGACGCTGTATCGGCCCATGCACCGGACGCGTGACGCCTGACGAGTACCGAGCGCTCCTCGACTGCGCGCTGCGTTATCTCAGCGGCGAGACCAGCGTCGTCGTCGAACGTGCTCAACAGCTTCTCGCTGACGCGGTGGAGCGACTCGACTTCGAACGAGCAGCGCGCTTGCGCGATCTCTTGCGGCGCAGCGAGGAACTCGTGTTCAGTCATCGATTGGTCCGCCAGACGATCAGCGGACGACCGTGCGTCATCGTCACTCCCTGTCCTGAGACCGGCGATCGCGCCTTTCTCCTCATCGTTGCCGGACGACTCTGGGCGCGTGTCGTGGCCGATCCGTGCGAGCACGATGCAGCCGTGGCCGCCCGATTGGGAGCGGCCTGGGAACGCGCCCAACAGGCCGCTCCCTGGACGCTCGACCAGGACTCGCTCGATGCCGCAGTGATCATCGCGCGCTGGCTGTCCGAGCACGCGGAGGACCCGACCGTCTTCTTCCTCGAGCAGCCGGTGGACTGGCTCGCACTGGTGCGGAACGGTCGATCGCTGCCCGCGTCGGCTTTCGCTGTCCATGCCCCGGTGGATGACGAGAACGGGACGACGAAACGAACGAGAGGAGCAGACAGTGAGCGAGGAACGCAGTGCGAGCGAACTCCTGGAAAGCATCGCCGAGCGCGTCCGTCACTGCACGCGCTGCGATCTGTGGCGGACCCGCACTCAGGCGGTGCCAGGTGAGGGGGATCCGCATGCTGAGGTGATGTTCATCGGGGAGGCACCGGGGTACCACGAAGATCGACAGGGTCGCCCGTTCGTCGGAGCAGCAGGACAATTCTTGAACGAGCTTCTCGGGCGAGCCGGACTACGACGCGAACAGGTCTATATCACGAACGTCGTCAAGTGCCGACCACCCGGGAACCGGGATCCGCTCCCGGACGAAATCGCTGCGTGTGCTCCCTACCTCGACGAGCAAATCGCGGTGATTCGTCCGAGCGTCATCGTGACGCTCGGGCGCTATTCGATGGCACGCTGGTTCCCCAACGAAAAGATCTCCCGTATCCATGGAAAGCCGCGCCGGTTCGGGGACATTGTCGTGGTGCCGATGTATCACCCCGCAGCTGCCTTGCACCAGCCCGCGCTCAAGGAGCTCGTCGAAAAGGATTTCGATGCACTGCGCGAGATCATCGCCCAGGCCCGGGCTGAAGCAGCGCGCACAGTAGAGGCGCAGCAAAGCGAGGAAAAGGCACAGCAGATGCGCTTGTTCTGACCCCCTGCTATAATCCGTACGGACACGCGAACGAACGCAGGGGGACACGATGGCGCGGAAGCGAGCAAAAGAACGGAGAACCAGAGGGGAGACAGCACCGCTCGCCGCCGGTTCCCAAAGACGCCGCCTGCGCGCGATCGTCACCCGGCTGGCACAGGTGGCAGCACTCGTTCCGCGCCGCCTGCCGCGTGACCTCGCTGGGCTGTTTCTCGCCACGGTCGGCGTGCTCCTGACCCTGGCGCTTCTCGGCCACGAGCGCGAAGCTGGGCTTGCCGGCTGGTTCGCCCAGACCTGCCGGCAACTCTTCGGCCGCGGTGCGATCATGGTCCCGCTCGCCTGCTGGTGGGGTGCCCTCGAACTCGTTGCCTCCCGCTCGCGAGCCGGCACGATCCGCCGGGCCGTGGGGCTCGCACTGTATGGTTCCGCAGCCGTCGCCCTGCTCGACGCTCGCCCGGCTGACCAGGTCGAGGAGGCTGGGGGGTACATCGGTGCCGGCGTGGCGGCACTCCTCCGGCTCATCGGGGGTGACCTCGGTCTTGGGCTCCTCGCTCTGGCCCTCGGCCTGGCCGGCTCGACGCTCGTCGCTGGTATCGAGCTCGGCACGCTCGCGCGAACGATCCTCACGGCGGCGCGACGAACCGGGCAGATCGTCCGGCGGAGATCATCCGCTCGCGCGGTCGACCTCACCGCGTCTCCAAAGCCAGCGGAGTCCGGCCGCTCGGACGAGACCGTCCAGCGCGAAACAACGCGACCGGTCATCGCGACACGCCACACACCAGCGAGCCGTTCGCGTGGGCGCCGAACGCCCGTTTCCCCTCACCAGCGTGTCCAAGAGCGCCCGTCCGGTGAGCCGGAACCGGTCGCAGCGAACGCGGCCATGCCGGCTGCTGTAGGGGATCAGGTGCTTCCCGAAATCAGCCGCTTGCAGCGGTACGAGGCGAGCTTGCCCGATGCGGAAGAACTGGAGCGTAAGGCCACGATCATCCAGGAGACGCTGGCAAACTTCCGAGTAGACGCTCGTGTCCGCGAAATCTATCCTGGTCCTGCCGTGACGTTGTTCACCCTGGAACCCGGTCCCGGCGTCAAGGTGCGGCGCATCACCGAGCTTCAGAACGATCTGGCATTGGCGCTGGCTGCGCCAGCGATCCGGATCGAGGCACCGGTTCCCGGTATGGCACGCGTGGGCATCGAGGTCCCCAATAGCGCGATTTCCACGGTAGGCCTGCGTGAGGTCCTGGAATCGGCGACCTTCCAGCGCTCTCGAGCACGCCTCCCGTTGGCTCTCGGGCGGGACGTGCACGGCGAGTATGTCGTCGCTGACCTGACTCGCATGCCGCATCTCCTCATCGCTGGCGCGACCGGATCCGGCAAATCGGTGTGCATCAACGGCATCATCGCCACCTTTCTGCTCACGCGCCGGCCGGACGAACTCCAGATGCTGTTGATCGATCCGAAGAAGGTCGAACTCGCTGGTTACGATGGAGTGCCGCACCTCAAGCGCCCAGTCGTGACCGATATGGGACTCGTCGTCGGTGCGCTGCGACGCGTCCTGCAGGAAATGGAGCGACGCTACGAGCTTTTCGCCCAACTGGGAGTGCGCAATCTCGAAGGTTATCGCCTGCGACGCGAGGAAGACCCATCGCTCGAGCCCTTGCCCTATCTCGTCGTCATCATCGATGAGCTAGCTGATCTCATGCTGACGACACCGGACGAGGTCGAGACACTCCTGGTGCGACTGGCCCAGATGGCCCGTGCCACTGGAATTCACCTCCTGATCGCGACACAGCGGCCCTCAGTCGACGTCCTCACCGGGCTGATCAAGGCCAATGTGCCGGCGCGAATCGCCTTCGCTGTCACCTCGCAGACCGATAGCCGGGTGATTCTCGATATGCCCGGGGCCGAACGCTTGCTCGGGCGCGGCGACATGCTCTATCTCCCGCCCGACGCGGCACGTCCCTTGCGCGTACAGGGTTCGTTCATCGACGACCGCGACTTGGAATACGTCGTCGAGCACTGGCGGCAACTCTATCCGGTCCCACAATACGACCCGAGTTGGCTCGATCTCGAGGAAACCATTCAGGAGACGTGTCGAGGCGAGGACCCCTTGCTCGAACAGGCCCGCCAACTCGTTCGCCAACTCGGGACAGCCTCGACGTCGCTCCTCCAGCGACGACTGCGGATCGGCTACAACCGGGCAGCACGCCTGATGGAGCAATTGGAAGCTGAAGGAATAGTCGGCCCGGCTGAGGGAGCGCGCGGCCGCGTTGTCTATCTCGGTGACGAGTGACGGGGACGAGTGGAACCGGCCCTTCTGGTATACTCGAACCAGTGAACGCGCGTTTTGCCTGACGGCGACCGAGGTGACAGTGCGCGCACGTGGGCCAGCCGAGCCGATCGCTCGGTTGATGGAGGAATTCGCGAAGCTTCCTGGAATCGGTCCTAAGACCGCATCACGGCTGGCGTACCATCTGTTGCGGTGTTCGCGGGAAGACGCGCTCGCCCTGGCTCAGGCGATCATCGAGGTGAAAGAGCGAGTGCAGCTCTGCTCGCGGTGCTTCAATTTGACCGATGTCGATCCCTGCCCGATCTGCGCTGATCCGTCGCGCGATCAGCGGACGATCTGCGTCGTCGAGGACCCGCTCGATGTCCTCGCCCTGGAGCGAACTGGTGCCTACCACGGCGTTTACCATGTTCTGCACGGGGTCATTTCACCCGTCGACGGCATCGGGCCCGAACGCTTGCGGATCCGCGAGCTCGTGCATCGGGTCCAGCAAGAGCAGCCGAGCGAGGTCATCTTAGCCTTGAACCCGAACATCGAGGGCGATGCGACCGCCATGTACATTGCACGCCAGCTCATTCCGCTCGGCGTCACGGTGACCCGGCCAGCCAGCGGCTTACCGGTGGGTGGCGACCTGGAGTACGCCGACGAGATCACGTTGGGTCGCGCGCTCGCCGGACGACGCGCGCTCTGAAGCGCGCGGAGGAGGTCCTGGCGTGTTCTGGAGGCGAGCCAACAACGCACCGATGATCGCGGATGACTCGTCGGATCAGCCGGCAGCTGCCTTGCGCGGTGATTTGGTCGCACTGCCAGCTGCTTTTCATCTCTC
>Ga0308390_1000145_pt1 | contig 53239 bp, 49 predicted proteins | sample Hotspr2Sample149_FD_202358 | JGI IMG/M metagenome (GOLD analysis project Ga0308390, IMG submission 202358) | Hot spring phototrophic mat microbial communities from Mushroom Spring, Yellowstone National Park, Wyoming, United States - 20040719_149 ...
CCGCGGCCGGTTCGCCGCGTTTCGGCCGATCTGACGCGGCTGCCCGACCTGAAGCCTCACGACGTTGTCAGCCTGGCCTATGTGCTCAACGAGCTTCCCCCCGCCGCGCGCCCACGCCTGATCGAGGAAGCCTGGCGGCTGGCGCAGCGGGCGCTGGTGGTGGTCGAGCCGGGCACTCCGGCGGGCTTCGCAGCGATTGCCGCCGCGCGCCGGCAGCTCCTGGAAGCGGGCGCCAACTTGCAGGCGCCTTGCCCGCACTCCGGCCCCTGTCCGCTGGAGGGCAAGGACTGGTGCCACTTCGCCGTGCGGGTCGAGAGGTCGCGGCTCCACCGGCAGCTCAAGGGCGGCTCGCTGGGCTATGAAGACGAGAAATTCTCCTATCTCTGCGCGCTGCGGCCGGCCGCAGCGCCCGCCGCGGGGCGCATCCTGCGGCGCCCGGAGATCCAGCCAAACCGCATCCGCCTGACGCTTTGCACGCCGGATGGCGTCGTGGATCAGACGGTGACCCGGCGCGACCCGTTCTGGCGCGCGTCGCGGAAGGCCTCCTGGGGCGACCGGTGGCCGCCGCCGGGCGAGAGCACCCCGGAGTAGTGAGTCGATGCAGCATCTGCTCGCAGCCCTGGCATTGGCGTTCACGACCAGCGCGGCCGCGGCGGACCTTGGGACCGTGCTGCGGGGCGTCGAGCAACGCTACAACCGCGCGGCAACGCTGGAGGCGGATTTCGTCCAGCGGCACCTGGTGAACGGCCGGCCGCGGCGGGTGGAATCGGGCCGCCTCATGCTCCGCAAACCGGGCCGCATGCGCTGGGAATACGCGCAGCCCCCGGGCAAGCTCTTTGTCTGCGACGGCAAGTGGGTCTGGTTTTACTCGCCGGCTACCGGCCAAGTGGAACGGGCGCGCCTGAAGGAGGCGGACGACTTTCGCGCGCCGCTGGCGTTTCTTCTCGGGAGGCTGGATTTCCGCAAGCTGTTCGGCACGCTGGAAGCCGCCGCCACGGGCGAGGGCACGGAAATCCGGGCTTGGCCGAAGTCCGCGCGCGCGCCTTTCACCCGGGTCGAATTCACCATCGGGGCGGATTTCCGAATCCAACGTCTGGTGATCTCCTCGGTCGACGGCACTGCCATGGAGTTTCTGTTTGCCAATGAAGGGCTGAACCGGCCGGTGCCGGACAGCGCGTTCCGCTTTGAAGCGCCGCCCGGGGCGCCGGTGATCGACACCGAACCGTAGGACTTGCAGGCCCGTTGCGCGGCCAGGTGCAATCCTTGCGCGCCGGCAGGTCCCGCAGGGCCCGCAATCTGTTGAAAACGGGCGGCCAGTGAGTTTGGATGGCGGGTTGCTCTGACAGGGGGCGAGGCTTGAAGGAGGCCTTGAAAGATGAAGAAGATGTTGGCAACCGTGACTTTCGCGATGTTCACCCTGGCGCCGGTGTTTGCGCAGGCGCAACCGGCGCCGAACCCCAACCCCGGCACAACGGCCGGCCAGAAACTCGGCAAGCGGCAAGGCAAGAAACTGGGCCCGCAGGACGGCTCCGGCCCGATTCACACGCCGGGTACCGGCGGCGGCACCGGCAGGGGGCAGCGCGGGCCGCGGCGCTGAGTGCATTCCAATCCGGCCTGGTTTTCCGGCGGAGTCCGAAAGGACTCCGCCCTTTTATATGCGGCGGCAGCGCGGGGGTATGGTACCGGACGGACAGAAAGCCGGGACAATTCTGGCTGTTGCGTGTTGACGGCCGTAAGTAAAAGTTCTTAGATGGATGTTGAGTCATCCGGTGAGCGAAAAGCGACGGTCGAAGCGCTACGAACTCCGCCTGCCTGTCGAAATCGTCCAGATTGCAGGGCAGCCTGCAAAGGCCTATCTCAACAGCGTGAACATCTCTGCGCGAGGGGTTTTGGTGTCCGACCCCGATGCTCTGCTCCACAAGGGGCAGCAGGTGGAGTATCTGGTGCACTTGCCCACCGGAGAAGAGGGAGTCGAAGTCGCCGTGCACTGCCTGGGCACGGTGGTGCGGCGGGATGCCGCCCGGCGGTCAGCCGCCGTCACCTTGCAGCGGTACGATTTCGTCCGGATGCCGTCGCAGTCGGCGGCTGCGGGGGCGAGATAGCCGCAATCGGCAGTTCTGGCCGAGGGCGGCACGTGAACTCTTGCCCTGCCCTGGCCCGCAGGGTCGCCGCGCAGCCGTGCGAAAATGGGACGGCGCGAGGAGGGCGGGTGCGCCGGGCTGATCGAAGGAAGGACACGGCTGCTCATGCAATCCCACAGACCGGGCTGCCGGCCCGGCCTCCCGGGCATTGACGCTCTCGCCAGATTGCGCTAAGTTTGCAAAGAAAAGGCGAAAGAGCAGCGATGAATCTGAGTCTGAACTTTCCCGAGCCGCAGCGGGACGAGTCGCTGGGCCTGTCCCGGCGCGCCGACCTGGACGCCGCCATCGCCCGTTTGACGGCGTGGATGGAGGAGCCGAACTCTCCGATTCGCGCGGTGCGCTGCCAGCCCGCGCAGCCGGGACGGTTCGAGCCGATCCCGGAGGAAGTGGCGCCCGCTCTGCGCAGGGTTCTCGACCAGCGGGGCATCCGGCAGTTGTACACGCACCAGGCGGCCGCCTTCCGGGCGCTTCAGGCGGGAAGCCACATCGCGGTGGTGACGCCGACGGCAAGCGGCAAGACGCTGTGTTACAACCTGCCGGTGCTCAACCGGCTGATGCACGACCCGGAAGCGCGGGCGTTGTACCTGTTCCCCACCAAGGCGCTGTCCGAGGACCAGTTGCACGAGTTTCACTCGATCGTGGAGGCGATGGGCGCCGGCATCCGCGCCTTCACCTACGACGGCGACACGCCGCAGGATGCGCGCAAGCAGATCCGCGAGCGCGCCAACGTCGTTCTCACCAATCCCGACATGCTGCACGCCGGCATCCTGCCGCACCACACGAAGTGGTCGAAGCTGTTCGAGAACCTCCGCTATGTCGTGATCGACGAGCTCCACACCTACCGGGGCGTTTTCGGCAGCCACCTGGCGAACGTGATCCGGCGGCTGAAGCGGATTTGCGCCTTCTACGGCTCCGCGCCGCAGTTCATCTCCTGTTCGGCGACCATCGCCAACCCGGCCGAGCTGGCCTCGGCGCTGACGGGCGAGACCTTCGTGCTCATCGATGACAACGGCGCCCCGAGCGGCGAGCGGTATTTCGTCTTCTACAATCCGCCGGTGGTAAACCGGCAGCTGGGCATCCGCCGCAGCTACCTGAACGAGACGCGGCGGCTGGCGGCGGAGTTCGTCCAGCGCGGGCAGCAGACGCTGGTCTTCGCCAACAACCGGCTGGCGATGGAGGTGCTGGTGAAGTACCTGAAGGACGCCTGCGCGCGCCCGCCGGCGCCGCCGGACTCGGTGCGGGGCTACCGCGGCGGCTATCTGCCGCGCGAGCGGCGCGAGATCGAGCGCGGGCTGCGGGACGGCGACATCCGCTGCGTGGTGGCGACCAACGCGCTCGAGCTGGGCGTGGACATCGGCTCGCTGGACGTGGTGGTGCTGGCCGGCTATCCGGGCAGCATCGCCAGCACGTGGCAGCGCGCCGGGCGCGCGGGGCGGCGGCTGGGCGTGTCGCTGGCGCTGCTGGTGGCCTCCAGCGCGCCGCTGGACCAGTACATCGTCGAGCACCCGGAATTCTTTTTCGAAAATTCCCCCGAGCATGCGCACATCAACCCGGACAATCTGGAAATCCTCATCAGCCACCTGAAATGCGCCGCCTTCGAGCTGCCGGTGAAGGACGGCGAGCGGTTCGGGCCGCACGAGACCGGCGAGATGTGCCGGTATCTGGAGGAGCTGGGCGTGGTCCATCACTCGGCGGGCGCCTGGCACTGGGTGGCGGATTCCTACCCGGCCGACGCCATCAGCCTGCGTTCGGTGACCAGCGACAATTTCGTGGTCATCGACATCACCGGCGAGGAGCGCGTCATCGGCGAGGTGGCCTTCCCGGCGGCCCTGACCGAGCTGCACGAAAAGGCGATCTACCTGCACGAGGCCAAGCAGTACCAGGTGGAGCGCATGGACTACGACGGCCGCAAGGCCTGGGTGCGCCAGGTGGAGTGCGACTACTACACCGACGCGATCGACTACACGCAGGTGAAGGTGCTCGAGGTGTTCGAGTCGCGCCCCTTGCAGGCCGCCGAGGCGCGCCACGGCGAGGTGCGGGTGAACCGGCAGATCGTCGGCTTCAAGAAGATCAAGTTCTACACCAACGAGAACGTGGGCGCGGGCACGCTGTCTCTGCCCGAGCAGGAGATGCACACGACGAGCTTCTGGATCCACTTCCCGGCGGCCTTCTGGCAGCCCTTCCCGCACCTGACGCCGGCTGAGCGGCTCAACGGGCTCACGGGTCTCGGCCACGCCTTCCGCACGGTGGCGTCGCTGCTGCTGATGTGCGACCCGCGCGACCTTGGCGTGGCGCTCACGGAAGAGATCGCGCCGCCGGTGGCCTGCTTCGAGCCGAACCTGCACCTGTATGACAACTACCCCGGCGGCATCGGACAGAGCGCGCCGCTGTTCGAGATGGCCCCGCGGCTGATCGCCGGCGCGCGGGACCTCATCAGCCGCTGCGCCTGCGAGCACGGCTGCCCCGCCTGCACGGGGCCGGCGGGCGAAACCGGCGCGCGGGCCAAGCAGGCGGCGCTGGAGATTCTGGCCGCGCTGGCAAGCGGCAGCCAGCACGCGGAGGCGGCGGCTGGACTATCCTGAAATAGACCCTGTGATCACGACCGTTGCGCCCGTTCTTCCCTCCTCACGCGACGCCGCGGGCGCTCCGCGCGCCCGGGGGGATTCCCGTTGATGGAAGCATCGATCGGCACGCCGCTGCTGTGGGCGGGCTTCACGCTGCTCGTGCTGGCGCTGCTGGCGCTCGACCTCGGAGTCTTCCACCGGCGCGTCCATGTCATCCATGCCCGCGAGGCGCTGCTGTGGTCGGTCTTCTGGATTTGCCTCGCGCTGCTGTTCAACGTCGGGGTCTATTTCTGGTTCGGCCACAAGCACGCACTGGAGTTTTTCACGGGCTACGTGATCGAAAAGGCGCTGTCGGTAGACAATATCTTCGTTTTCGTGGTGATTTTCAGCTACTTTGCCGTGCCCCAGGAGCTGCACCACCGCGTGCTCTTCTGGGGCATCGTCGGCGCGCTTGTGCTGCGGGCGGCGTTCATCCTCGCCGGCGCCGCCCTCATCCAGTCCTTCCACTGGGTGATCTATGTCTTCGGCGCCTTCCTGGTATTCACCGGCGTGAAGCTCTTTCTGGACCGCGGCTCGGAGGTGCATCCGGAGAAAAATCCCGTCTTCCGCCTTTTCCGGCGGTTCGTGCGGAGCGTGGACGGCTACCGCGGCGCGCATTTCTTCGTCAGGGAAAACGGGGTGAAATACGCCACCCCGCTGCTGCTCGTGCTGGTCTGCATCGAAGCCACCGACGTGGTCTTCGCCCTGGATTCGATCCCTGCCATTTTCGCCATCACGCGCGATCCGTTCATCGTGTACACCTCCAACATCTTCGCCATTCTCGGACTTCGCGCCCTGTATTTTCTTCTCGCCGGGATTATCCCGAAGTTCCACTTCCTGCGCGTGGGCCTGGCGGTGGTGCTCGTCTTTGTCGGCGTCAAGATGATGATCGAAGGCTTCTACGAAATCCCCATCGTGCTGTCGCTGCTGGTCATCCTCGTTGTGCTGGCGTCTTCTGTGGCGCTGAGCTGGCTCATCCCGGAGAGCAAGCCGGCGGGCGCGATCCCCGGGCCCCGCCATTGAGCCCGCGCGCGTCGGCGCGCAATCGTGTAGGATGTCGGCCAGAGCCATGAAACTTCCGCCCCTGCTCTTCCTCTTCTGCGCCCTGCTCGGCGCGCAAACCTGGAAGCCTCTGTTCGACGGCAAGACGCTCGACGGCTGGGAGGTCTGCAACGGCTACGCCAGCTACAAGGTGGAGGACGGCGCCATTGTCGGAACCACCGCCGAAGGCAGCCCCAACAGCTTCCTCTGCACGACGCGCGAGTACGGCGATTTCATCCTGGAGCTCGAGACGAAAACCGACCCGGCGCTCAACTCCGGCATCCAGATCCGCTCGCACCGCTACCCGGACGAAGGCCCGGTTCTGGTGTTCGAGAACGGGAAATGGGTCTCGCGAAAAGTCCCCAAAGGCCGCGTGTACGGCTACCAGGTGGAAATTTCGAACGAAAAATCCGGCACATCCGGCGGCATTTACGACGAGGCGCGGCGGGGCTGGCTGCACAATATCGCCGGCGACCCGGCGGCTTCGAAAGCGTTCAAAGACAATCAATGGAACCACTACCGCATCGAGGCGCGCGGCGACACCATCCGCGTCTGGGTCAACGGCGTGCCTTGCGCCCACCTGACCGACCCGCTCGACCAGAGCGGCTTCATCGCCTTGCAGGTGCACGCCTACAAGGGCGAGAAGCCCGCGCAGGTCCGCTGGCGCAACATCCGCATCCAGGAGCTGGGCCGCCACGAGTGGCGCCGCATCTGGGACGGACGGACATGGAGCGGCTGGAAGCACAACGGGGCGGGGCTGGCGGAAATCGTCGACGGCGCTTTCCGGCTCCGCTCGAAGGATGACGACCCGCGCATCGCCATGGTGTTGAGCGAGCGCTCGTTCCGGGACCTGACGCTGCGGCTCAAATTCAAAATTCTCAGGGGAAATTCCGGCGTATTTGTGCGCACCGATCCCGAAAATTACGCCGCTTATGAAGTGGAGGTCGACGCCGAGGCGCGCACCGGCGGCTTCTGGGAAACCGGCCCCAACGGCCGCAAGTGGGTCACCGGCCCGGAAGACAACGCCGTGGTTCATCCGGGCGAGTGGAACGAGTTGACGGCGTCGCTGCACGGACACCGTGTCGTGTTCCATATCAACGGGGTCAAGACCGTCGAACTGCCCGACGACGTGCAGGGCCGGCAGGAAGGCGTCATCGGCCTTCAGGCCCACGGGGCGAAGCGCCCCACCGAGGTCTGGTTCCGGGACATCGAGGTGCTCGAGCCGGCGCGCTGAGCCGCGCCGTGCAGGAAGACGAAGGGCGGAAGCGGCAGCGCGCCGCTTCCGCCCGATCCCTGGCGGCCCGCCATCAGTAACGGTAGTGGTCCGGCTTGTACGGGCCTTCCACCGGCACGCCGATGTAGCGGGCCTGCTTCTCGGTCAGCCGCGTCAGCTTCACGCCGATCTTGTCCAGGTGCAGCCGCGCCACCTCCTCGTCGAGCTTCTTCGGCAGCATGTAGACGCCCGGCTTGTAGGTGTCGCGGTTCTTCCACAGGTCCATCTGCGCCAGCACCTGGTTGCTGAACGAGGTCGACATGACAAAGCTCGGGTGCCCGGTGGCGCAGCCGAGGTTGACCAGGCGCCCCTCGGCCAGCAGGTAGATCTGGTGGCCGTCCGGGAAGGTGTAGCAGTCCACCTGCGGCTTGATGTTCTTCTTGATGACCCCCGGGGCCGCGTTCAGCCGGTCCACCTGGATCTCGTTGTCGAAGTGGCCGATGTTGCACACGATGGCCTGGTCCTTCATCTTCTCCATGTGCTCGAGCGTGATCACGTCGCAGTTGCCGGTGGCGGTGACGTAGATGTCGGCCTTGCCCAGCGTCTCTTCCACGGTGGTCACCTCGTAGCCCTCCATGGCGGCCTGCAAGGCGGTGATGGGGTCGATCTCGGTGACGATGACGCGCGCGCCGAAGGCCCGCAGGGACTGGGCCGAGCCTTTGCCGACCTCGCCGTAGCCGCACACGACGGCCACCTTGCCCGCCACCATCACGTCCATGGCGCGCTTCAGCCCGTCGGCGAGCGACTCGCGGCAGCCGTAAAGGTTGTCGAACTTCGACTTCGTCACCGAGTCGTTGACGTTGATCGCCGGCACGAGGAGCCTGCCCTCCTGGTGCATCTTGTACAGCCGGTGAACGCCGGTGGTGGTCTCCTCGCTGACGCCCTTCCACTCGGCGACGATGCCGTGCCACCGCCGCGGATTCTCCGCGTGGATGCGCTTCAGCAGGTCCTTGATCACCTGCTCCTCGTGGCTTTCGGAAGGCTGATGCACCCAGTCGGAGCCTTCCTCGAGCTCGTAGCCCTTGTGGATCAACAGGGTCGCGTCGCCGCCGTCGTCCACCACCAGTTGCGGCCCCTTGCCGCCGGCGTGCGACAGCGCCATGTAGGTGCACCACCAGTAGTCTTCCAGCGTCTCGCCCTTCCAGGCGAACACGGGAATGCCCGCCGCGGCGATGGCCGCCGCCGCGTGGTCCTGCGTCGAAAAAATGTTGCACGACGCCCAGCGCACGGTGGCGCCCAGCTCCACCAGCGTCTCGATCAGCACCGCCGTCTGGATGGTCATGTGCAGCGAGCCGCTGATCCGCACCCCGTCAAGCGGCTTTTCTCCCGCATACTTGCGCCGCAGCGCCATCAGGCCCGGCATTTCCGCCTCGGCGATGGTGATCTCCTTGCGGCCCCATTCAGCCAGGCCGAGATCGGCCACCTTGTACGGCAACGTCTCGGGCTTCATCACCCCACTGCTCATCGGCTGTCTCTCCTGAGTGGATTGTATCGTTCCATCACGATACGTTGATATAATGCCAGACAACAGGCTATGGCGTCAATCCTGCGGGCCATGAAGATTCTCGCCGACCCGACCCGGGTCCGCATCGTGCGCCTGCTGGGCCGCGAGGAGCTGGCCGTGGCCGAGTTGCAGGAGATCCTGGCCATCGGCCAGAGCACGCTGAGCTCGCACCTGGCGCAGTTGCGGCAGGCGGGGCTGGTGGAAGACCGCAAGAGCGGCAAGCACGTGCGCTACAGCCTGAGGCGGCCGGCGCCCGGCCCGCTGGAGGCCGCAGTGGAGGCGGCGGCGGCCGAGATGCCGGAAACGAGGCGGGACGAGGAGGCGCTCGCGCTGGTGCTCGAAAAAAGGAAGGAAAAAACGCGGGCCTTTTTCGACGAATTGGCGGGAAAATTCGGCCGCCACCGGATGCCGGGCCGCTCCTGGCGGGCGCTGGCGGAGGCTTTTCTGGCGATGGCGCCGCCCGTGGTGGCGGCCGATCTGGGCGCGGGCGAGGGCGCGGTGGCCTTTCTGCTGGCGCGGCGCGCGAAGCGCGTTTATGCGGTGGACGGCTCGCCGCAGATGGTGGAGTACGGGCGCCGGCTGGCGGCCGAGCGCGGCGTGGGCAATGTCGAATACCGTCTCGGCGATCTGGAAAGCCTGCCGCTCGAAGACGGCTGCTGCGACGTGGCGCTGTTTTCACAGTCGCTGCATCACGCCCAGCACCCGCAGCGCGCCGTGGCGGAGGCGTTCCGGATTCTGAGGCCGGGCGGGCGCGTGATCGTGCTCGACCTGCTGCGGCACAACCGCGAGGAGGCGCGCGAGCTGTACGCCGACGAGTGGCTCGGCTTCGCCGAGGTCGAGCTGCGGGCGTTTCTGCGCGAGGCGGGCTTCGCGGGCGTCGAGACGGCGGTGATCTGGAAGGAGGAGCAGCCGCCGCACTTCGAGACGGTGTTCGCCTCGGCCGTCAGGCCGTGAAGCGCAAGGCGGCCTCTCAGCCGGCGGCGGGCGGGGCGGGCTGGCCGTGGCCGCGCACGGGCGTGGACTCGCCGATGCGCAGCTCGCAGGGCAGCACGATGTGGCGCGGCGAGGAGGACCGGATCTTTCCCTCCATGCGGTCGATGAGCAGATTGGCGCCCTCGAACCCGATCTGGTAGGACGGCTGGGCCACGCAGGTGAGGCGCAGCCCGAAGGACTGCAACAGCTCGACGTAGTCGAAGGTGGCCAGCGAGATGTCGTCCGGGCACCGCAGCCCGGCCTCGCGCAATGCCTGGAGCGCGCCCGCCGCCATCATGATGTTGCCCGTGAAAATGGCGTCCGGCGGCGGCCCCTTGGCAAGCAGCCGCAGCGCCGATTTGCGGGCCAGGGGCATCCGGAAATCGCCGGGGTACTCTTCGGGCGCAAGCCCGGCGCGGCGCATGGCGCGGCGGTAGCCGCGGATGCGGTCCGGGGCGACGTACATGGAGGGCGCCTTGCCGATGAAGGCGATGCGGCGGCATCCGGTCGAGATCAGGTAGGACACGGCCTCGTCCACGGCGGCGGCGTTGTCCACGGTGACGGTGTCCACGGGGACGTCGGCCGGGTGGCGGTCGAGGCAGACCACCGGCGTGCCGGCGCGCAGCGCCCGCCGGATGTGCGGGTGCTTGCCGCGCTGGAGCGCGGTGACGACCAGCATGCCGTCGGCGCGCCAGGTCTCGAACAGCTCGAAGATCTGCCGCTCGCGCTCGGGCGCGTCGTCGGTGTTGTAGGTGGAAAGAAAATAGCCGCGCCGCAGGGCGGCATCCTCGGCGCCGCGCACCATCTCCGGGAAGAACGGGTTGGTGAGGTCGCTGACGATCATGCCGATCATGCGCGACTTGCGCGACTTGAGGCTCCGCGCGATCGGGTCGGGGCGGTAGCGCAGCCGGCGGATCGCCGCCTCGACGCGCGCCCGCGTCGCCGGGCTGACATTCACCGTGCCGGCGATGACGTGGCTTACGGTGCCGACGCTGACGCCGGCCAGTTCGGCAACATCCTTGATGGTGGCCATGGGCAGACTGGAACGGCCGCCGGGGCTGCCGTCCCGGCGAACCCATATCATAAGCGAAACGGCCCGCCGCGCGGGGCCGCCGGGGCGCGGGTTTCCCGCTACAGGACGCGCTCGAGAAACCGCCACGCTTTTTCCCGCACTTCGGGGGGAAAATCGTGGCCGCAATCGGGGAATTCCGCGGCGAGTTTTCCGCGCGGGAATTCGTCTCTCACGGCGGCCAGCACTTCGCGGACGCCGGCCTGGTCGAAGTTCGCATCGCCGGCCGGCGCGTTGACGAACACGGGCCGCGGCGCGATGAGGCGGAATACGTCGTGGAAATCAAACGGCATGCGCGCCGGGTCGCAGCCGAACTCGCGGGCGATGCGGGGCATGTAGCCCGCATGGCTCCAGCCGCGCAGGTCCCCGCCCATGTAGCGCCGGAACGAGGTGAACCCGCAGCTGGAGACCACCGCCGCCACGCGCGGCTCGAACGCCGCCAGGAACAGGGCGTTGTGCCCGCCCAGGGAATGGCCGACGGCGGCGATCCGCCGCGGGGAGGCGCCAGGCAGGGACGCCAGCAGGCGCACGGCCTGCGCGTGGTTGACGATGCCCTTCATGGTGGCGCTTGCGTAGCCGCGCGCGTAGGGGTCGCAGCGGTATTCGCCGAAATTCGGGTAGTCCGGGGCGAGGACCAGAAAGCCGCGCAGCGCCAGCTCGCGCGCGTAGTGCAGGTTGGGCTTCCCGCCGAGGCCGGCGGGCTCGTCCTTCCCGATGGGAGTGGTCTGGTGCAGGCAGAGCGCAGCCGGGCGCCGGCGGCCGGGACGGTCGGGGATCAGCAGCCAGGCCGGAACAAAATCGCCCGGTTCTGATTCAAACAGAATCTTCCTCCTCGTGTAGCCCGGCTCCTTGTGCTCGCCGGCGGTTTCGTGGCGGACGGGCCCGCGGAGGGCCGGCATCGGCCCCATGACCCGTTCGAGCGCCGCCAGCCGCGCCTTGCGCTCCTGGCCCGCGAGCAAAAACAGAAACCCGCGGCGGGATACGGCCATCCCTAATCAACCTAGCCGCGGAGGCGGCGGCGTGCAAGCTCCCCGCCCCGGAGGCGCGCTCGCGCACGGGCTACGGCGGCAGCGGGACCCGCTCCAGCCGCTGGTGCATGCGGTTCCAGACCCATGCGGCGTCCGGATCAAGTCCGGCAAGCTGCGCGCCGCGCAACCAGGCCAGCTGCGGGGCGGCGCGCCGCCAGCCGTGCGGCGAATGCAGAAACAGCCCGTAGGGCGCGTCCAGCCGCTCCTCGGCCGGCGAGGGGTCGAGAGGCAGCAGCGCGGCCAGCCGCCCGCCGAAAGCAGCGAACGAAGGCGCCGAGCGCGCGCCCATGAACCGGCCCAGCGGCAAGGAGCGCGTTTCCCCCGTGCGGAGGTCGATGTCGGCGAGCATGGCCGGACCGCGCAGGAAAAGCAGGATGCGCTCCGGCCCGGGGGCGCCCATCCAGGAGCGGCCGAAGAGCCCTGCCAGATCCTGGGAGCTGTGGGCGCGCGCGCCGGCCATTGCATCCGACGGCAGCCAGAAACGCGGGCCGCGCTCCGGCCCCGCCACGCGATGAAGCAGCATGCCGGCAGGGCCGGGGCCGAAACACCAGACGACGCCCGGGGCGGGCGCGGCCAGCAGGCGGCAGCGCACCTCGCCGGTATCTTCACAGCGCGGCTCTCCCGCCGGGGGAAAGCTGCACAGCAGCCGGGCCGTGCGGCCGAGCGGAAGCGCGGCAACCACTGCGGCATGCACCGCGCCCTCCGCGTCGAGCGCGAAATCGGCCGCTTCCGCACGGCGCGCGCCGGGGATGGCGCGAAGGACGGAGATGGAGCGCAGCCGGCCGCTGCCGCGGCTCCAGACGGAGAGTTCCGGCTCGCCCGGCCGGCCGGCAAGCGTCACGGCCCGGCCATGCTGCCACTTGACGGCGGCCACGGGTGGCAGAGCGAGACTTTCGGCCGCGTCCTGCGCCGGGGCGAGGATGGCGGCGCAAAGCAGGACAGCCGGCGCGGCAAGAGTCGCCGGGAGAAAAGTGGCGCGTTCCCTGCCATTGACATCCATGCGCCGCCTGCGCGACAAAGGTTGCTGATTATGGACTACTCCTACGAAGATATCGCCAAAATGATCGACCATTCGCTGCTGAACCCGGCGCTCACGCGGCGCCAGCTGGTGGAAGGCATCGAGCTGGCGCTGGCCTACGACGTGGCCAGCGTGTGCATCCTGCCCTATGCTCTGCCACTGTGCGCCTCCATGCTGCGCGGCAGCCGCGTGAAGGCCAGCACGACGGTGGGGTTCCCGCACGGGGGGCACGCCACCGGAACCAAGGTGGACGAGGCGCGCCGCGCACTGGCCGACGGCGGCGAGGAGCTCGACATGGTGGTCAACATCAGCGCCGTGCTGAGCGGCGACTGGGATTACGTGCGGCAGGATCTGCGCGCCGTGATCGACGTCGTCCACGCCGCCGGGCAGAAGGTCAAGGTGATCTTCGAAAACTGCTACCTGAACGACGAACAGAAAATCCGCCTGTGCGAGATTTCCAGCGAGCTCGGCGCGGACTGGGTCAAGACAAGCACCGGCTACGGGCCGGGCGGCGCCACGCTGGAGGACCTGCGCCTGATGCGCAAGCACGCCGCGCCCCACGTGCAGGTGAAGGCGGCCGGGGGCGTACGCACGCTGGATGCTCTGCTGGCCGTGCGCGAAACCGGGGCCACGCGGTGCGGCGCCACCCGGACGGCGGAAATGCTCGAAGAATGCCGGCGCCGCCTCGGGCTGCCGCCGATCCGCCCCGCGGGCGCCTCTTCGGCTCCGGCCGGGTATTGACGGTAAAGATCGGGCCGGGGCTTGAGGGAGCGGACCCGCTTCCGCCGCTTCCGTGCCAACTTTTTGCTCCGCGTGCCGCCGCTGCATGGCTTCGGGGCCTGACCGTGGCGGGAGGGCGGAAAGGCAAGGCTGGCGCGGGGGTGGCGCGCATCGCGTGTCCGGCGCTTGGGTTCGGGCGCCGCCGCGGTCTTTTTGCCTGCCGCGCGGCGTGGATCGGCTAAAGAAGTCCTCCGTTTCCGCCGATGCCATGAGGGATGGAGGATGCGATCCAGCGCGCAACGGGGACGGAAGCCCCGGCTGCGGGCGTGCCGGCCCTGGCCCCTGCGGGGGCGCCCTGGACCGATCCGCTCGGCCGCGCCACGATCCTGCTGGTCGACCATGTGGATCTGAACCGGCAGCTGATCAAGGGAATCCTGAAGGCGGGCCCGTACCGGGTGCTGGAAGCGCGCTCGCAGGAAGAGGCGCTGCGGATCCTGGACCGCGAGACGGTCGACCTGATCATCTCCGAGTGGATCGTGAGCGACTGGAGCGGGCACCCGAACAGCGGGCTGGAGTTTTGCCGCAGGGTCAAATCGAACCGCCGCACGCACCTGATCCCGATCCTGATTGTCACCAGCGTGCAAGGAATTGAAAACGAGGTGGCGGGGCTCGAGTCCGGAGCGGACGAGTTCCTGGTGAAGCCGCTCCAGCCGGCGGTGCTGCGCACGCGCATCCGCTCGATGCTGCGCAACAAGCGGGTGGTGGACTCGCTCGAAGAAGCCGAGACGATCCTGTTTGCACTGGCGCAGACGATCGAGCAGCGCGACAAGGAGACGGGCAACCATTGCCAGAGGCTGGCGGCGCTGAGCGTGGCCCTGGGGTCGGCAATCGGGCTGCCGGACGAGGATCTGCTGGCGCTGCACCGCGGCGGCTACCTGCATGACATCGGCAAGATCGCCGTGCCGGACGCCATCCTCTTCAAAAGGGGAGAGCTGACCAGCGAGGAATGGGCGATCATGCGCTCGCACACCTGGAAGGGGGAGGAGATTTGCCGCCCGATGCGTTCGCTCCGCCCCGTGCTGCCGATCATCCGCAATCACCACGAGCGCTGGGACGGCTCAGGCTACCCGGACGGCCTGAAAGGTGAAGACATCCCGCTGCTGGCGCGCATCCTGCAACTGGCCGACATTTACGACGCGCTGATTTCCCGGCGCAGCTACAAAGAGGCGTTCACGGTGGAAGACGCCATCGCGCAGCTGCGGCGGGAGGCGGAAATGGGGTGGCGCGACCCGGAACTGGTCTCGGTCTTTTGCGAGGTGGTGCGCCTTCCCTCGCTCCAGGCAAAACTCGGCGAAGCGCCGTTGTCGGCGGGGCTGCCACCGGAGTCTCCGGAGCTGGCGTCGATGCGCGAGTCGCTGGTGCGGATGTCCCAGCAACTGCTGAAGTAGGCGCGGTCCGGCCTGAGGGGCGCGCGCGGCTATTCCGTCCCGACGCCACCCGTCCGCGGCCGCCAACGGCCTGACTGCGGCTACAGTGGCCGGCAGCCTCGTGCCAGCGGCGGATTCTACAGCGCCGGGAGACATGCACGGTCGCACGGCGGGACGGCCGCCCGCCTGCGCGCTTCTTCGAAGCGTACGGTTTCTTGTCGCAACAGTTTCCCGAGCGGCGCCCGTGCAGACAGCAGGCCGCTGATGTCCAGACGGCAGGGCGGCACAGTCCGGGGTGCACCATCCGAAAGGCCGGCGCGGTGTGTAGCGACGGGGGCTTGTGGGGTATGCCGCAGTGATTCCGCTTCAGGGCCGAGCATGCCGGCCGGCAGCGGATGCATGCACCGGAACTCATGCTCTGTCCCGGTTCCGCGCGGGAGTTGCGGGATGCGCATCGGGGACGGACGGAAACCGAACGCCCCCGGCCGCCTTGCCGCTGCATGCGCGCCTCGCGGCAGGCGACGGGTCCGCGCACGGTGGATGGATCGCAGGCCTGGGACTCCGGTGCTGGACGGCTCGTCTGAATGACTCTTTCCCGATCTGTCGCGCAGCGGAGGCAATGCCGCGCCGAGCTGCATGACCGCAGGTTGCCTGACGTCTCAAGCCAGGCGCGAACGTCCGATGTCGCGCAGGAAACTGCGCGAGCGCCATTCGCGACACCCTGACACGGCAGGCCGTAGGCGCGGACGTCTCCTGTCGCGCAGGAAACTGCGTGGCCCGCGCGAAAGCGGATCACAACGAAGCAATCGCCCGCCAGGCCTGCTTCGTCCTTGGCCGGACCCGCCGCCGCGTGCCGGCCGGGATCTGCCGCGTGCCGTACAGCCAAGGCAGCAGGCCCGGTGAGGAAAACACCCGGGCCGAAAGGCGCCTTGTCTTGCGGACGGAGCCTCAGAACAGGGTGCGCAAGCGCTCCTCCCGGCTGACAATCTCCTGGATGCGGACGCCGTAGTTGCCCTCGATGACGACGACCTCGCCGCGCGCGATGACGCAGTTGTTCACGATGACCTCGACGGGTTCGATGATGGTCCGGTTCAGCTCGACGATGCTCCCGCTGGTCAGCTTGATGGCATCCTTGAGCTTCAGCTGCGCCCGGCCGAAGGTAACGCCGACCGGCAGCTCCACTTCGAGCAGCAGATCGAGCATGGGCCGGCGGCAAGGCTCGCCGGGGTCCGCCCGGAGCGGCTGGGGCGCCGGGCTGGCGTCGGCCTCTCCGGGCGGGACTTCCGCCACAAAGCCGGGGCCGGCAGCGACCCACGCCGTGCCGAGCGGCCCCGCAGGGCCTTCCACGGTGACCGCCGCCCCGGCAGGCGGAAGGTCACCGGCCGCATCCTCCGGATCGTCCTCCCAGCTCACCTCGCGGCCCAGCCGCTGGCCGAGCCAGGCCGCCAACTGGCCCAGAGACTGATTGACCACTTCGAGGAAGGCGTTGCGGAGCTCGTCCTCGCTCGCATCGGGGATCCCGGCAGCCCGGAGCACCGCTTCGCCTGCCGAGCGCCACAGCTCCGGGCTGAAGGCCAGCCGCATCCGCGCGGCGGGCTCTTCCCGCAGCCGTTTGGCGATGACGAACGCATCAGGGGGCGCCGGCTCGGCATCCTTGTCGGCAGCAGAAGCCTGGAAGGGCTCGCCGGTCATTGAGCTGAGCGCCGGCCCGATCTGACGGGCCCACTCGGTGGCAAGCCATTGAGAGATTTTTCCGTTCATGAGACCCTCTCCTCGGAAGAAGCCCGCGAGGGCTGCCGGCTCGCGCACGTCCGGAGGCTCGCCGCGGCGGGTGCGCGGCCGGGGGCGCCGGCTTCCGACGCGCGGCCGCCGCGCCCGGTTCGTGGCTGCCGCAGCCGGATGCGCGGCCGGACGAGTCTGCCAGGGCCGGACGCCGCAGCCCGCGCCTGCCTGAAGTCGTGGCGGGGCTTCATGGCGTGTTCCCTCCCCGCTCCGTCGGCCAGCGCTTGCGCAGGAACGCGCGCAGCCGGATGATGGCCTGGGTCTTCAACTGCGAGACCCTCGACTCGTGGAGCTTCACGATCTTCGCAATCTCGCGCAAGGTCAGCTCCTCCTGGTAGTACAGGCCGAGAACCGTGCGCTCGATATAGGGCATGCGGGAGATGGCGGTTTTCAGCAGCCGGTGAAGCTCCTTGCGCTCCAGCCGGCGCGAGGGCCAGTCTTCCTCATCCCCGGCGACAAAACGCAGCAGGTCGCGCCCGCGGTCCTCTTCGGGCGCCGCGTCAAGGCTGCCGAGATTCAGCCCGCGGATGTCGGACAGCCAATCCTGGTACTCTTCGAGCGCCAGCCCGAGCTCGGCGGCGATCTCTTCCTCGGTCGGCGAGCGGTGCAGCTTCTGCTCGAGCGATGCCACGGCGCGCTCGATCTGCTTGCTGCGGCGGCGCTGCTGGCGGGGCGCCCAGTCCAGGCCGCGAAGGCTGTCCAGAATGGCGCCGCGGATTTTGTACTCGGCGTAGGTTTTCAGCTTCACGCCCTGCTCCGGCCGGTAACGGTCGATCGCCGCGATCAGGCCGAGAACACCGGTGGAGATCAGATCCTCGAGGTTGACGCTCTCCGGCAGGCGTTCATGGATCCGGCGCGCAATCAGCCGGACTTGTGGCAGGTTTTCCAGAATCAGCTGCTCCCGTTGCTCGGCGGTCAACGCCGGCGTGTCCGTCTCGTATGGGTTCTTCACTTTGGAATCGCCCCCTTCGGCGCGACGGCTGCTTCGGCCCGCCCCCCGCAGCCGTCAAGCCATGGATTCATCCCCGCGCCCCCGCCGCAGCGCTGCCGGCCACAGCCTCGGCCCGAACGGCGCCGAGCGCTTGCCGGATCCGGTTTGCTGAAGCCGCCTCGATATCCTCCGGGATGCGTTGTCCGGTGCCGAACCACCGGATCGGCAGGCCGGCTTCCAGCGCTGCCGACGCCCAGCCGCCGAAAACCTCCGTTTCGTCCAGCCGCGTAAAGGCCAGCGCAGAGGGGTGGAAAATGGCGCTTCGGCGAACCAGGTCGAGCAGGTCCCGGGTCCGCCATGCCGCCGGCAGCACCAGCAGGACCTCTCGTCCGGGAACCGCCTCGAGCATGCGCGCCCATTGTTCGGCCCAGTCCTGCTCGCAACGGCTGAAGCCGGGCGTGTCGATGAGCACCAGTTCGCGGACCGCGTTCTCGGCCACAGCCTGCCGCAACGCGGCAGGCGTGTCCGCGTGGACATACGGCAAGCCGAGGATGGCGGCGTATGTCCTGAGCTGCTCGCTGGCTGCGACCCGATAGCCGTCTGTGCTGACAATGGCGGCGGAACGGCGGCGCGCCACCCCTTCCTGCATCGCCACCTTGACCAGCATGGACGTCTTGCCGGCCCCGGGCGGCCCGACGAAGACAACGACGGCAGGCTGCCTTCCCGCGTCGAGTTCCGGCTGGAACCTGAGCCGGCTGCAAAGCTCCTCGGCCAAGGCCGTGCGGGCAGCCGCGGAATCGGCTTCGGACTCCGGCCGGAGACGCGCCCGCGCGCCGCGCAGCAGCTCCGGCACAAGCAGCGCAGGAACGTCCTGGCAGGCCAGTTCCTGTTGCAGCGCCGAGAGAGCCGGCGGCAGGGAGGAGACGGCGGCCGCGAGGGCGGCCTGCTCGAGAACATGCTCGAGCCGGTCCAGACGGCGCTGTAACGCCTCCCACGGCATGCCGCCGCCCGTTCTCTCCATGGCCGACGCCGCCGGACGGCTGCCCGGTTCGGGCACGGCGTCCTGCGCCGGCGCGCAGACGACGCGGAAGCCCCCGCGCCGGGCTTCTTCGGCCGGGGAGGGACCGGCTTCGAGCAGCAGGGCCTCCGGCCCCAGCTCTTTGCGGGCTTGGGCGATGGCCGCCTCCAGTGTCTCGGCAAAATACGTTCTCTGCGGACGAGCCGCCATATTCGCCTCCGTCCAGAACAATAGTGGATTCGCTCGTCCTTCCCTCTCGCCAATCCGGAGCGCAATTCCAAAGGAGCGGACCCGGAATGCCTGCCCCGCCCGCCCTGAAGGAATCTGCCCGGCGCGGGGCGGGACCCGGAACTTCTGCGCGTCGCCATGCCGGCGGGCAGCCTGGTCGGAAAAATGCTGTCCTCCGGGAACCGTTATGCCTCTCCGCTGCCATATGGCTTACGCCCCTCCGCCTTTCAACACGCCCAGCGACACCACCCGGAGTCCCGGAGGCACCTCGCCGTGGCTCAGCACGGTGACCTGGGGATGGTTCGCCTCGAGAATCTGCCGCACAAAAAACCTGGCGCCGCTCGAGGTCAGCAATGTCCAGGCCCCGGAGACCTGGGATGCCGCGCGGGAGGCGGCGCTCAGCAGCTCGCTGACCTTTTGCGGGCTCAGGTGGACGTGCGAGGCATGCTCTCCATGCTGCACGCTGTCCTCGATCGCCTTCTCGAGCCCTGCGTCCAGCAGGAATACGGGGAGCTGCCCGTCGCGGTCCACCAGCGGCCGTACGATCGTGCGCCGCATCGCCTGGCGGACGTACTCGGTCAGCAGCACCGGGTTCCGGGTGACGAGCGCCGCCTCGCCCAGGGCCTCCAGGATTGTGGCGCCGTCCTTGATCGGCACGCGCTCCCGGAGCAGGTTCTGGAGCACCTTCTGCACCGCCGGCAACGGGAGCAGCTTGGGGACCAGATCCTCGACGAGCCTCGGCTGCTCCTCGGCGACGCGGTCGAGGAACTTCTTTGCGTCCTGGCGGGAAAAGATCTCGTGGCAGTGGCGGCGTACGAGTTCCGACAGGTGCGTGCCGAGGACGCTGACCGGGTCGACGACCGTGCAGCCGGCCGAGCGCGCCCGGTCAGCCTGCTCGGCGGGAATCCAGACCGCCTCCAGCCCGAAGGCGGGTTCGCGGGCCGGGATCCCTTCCACCGGGCATGGCTTACCTGCCGGCGGAATCGCCAGTTCGCAGCCGGCAGGCAGTTCGAAGCGGCCGATCTCCGCCCCTTTCAGAAGAATGACGTATTCGCGAACCTTAAGCGAGAGATTGTCGGTCACCCGCACGGGCGGCATGAGAAACCCGTGGTCGGCCGCCAGCTGGCGGCGGATGCCGGCAATGCGCCGCAGCAGCGGACTGTGCTCGCCGCCCTCGACCAGCTTCACCAGCCCGAGCCCCACTTCCACGGCCAGCGGCTCCACTTTCAGCAGCGCCTCGATGTTGTCCCGCGCCGGGGCAGGCTGGGCGCTGCGGGGTGCGGACTCGGCAGCCGCCCGCCGCTTTTGCCGGAGCCGGTAGCCGGCCCCGCCGAGCGCGGCCGACAGGACGAGAAAAGGGATTTTGGGCAGACCCGGAACCACCGCCATCAGCAACAGCGCGCCGGAGGCGAGCAGCAGCGGCGGGTCGGCGCCGAACACCTGGCGCTGGAATTCGTCCGCCATGTCGCGATCCGAACTGGCGCGGGTGACGATCAGGCCGCCCGAGATCGAAATCATCAGCGCCGGAACCACGGTGACCAGCCCGTCCCCGATGGTCAGCACCGTGTAGGTGGAAAGGGCCCGGCCCAGCTCCATGCCGTGCTGCAACACGCCGATCAGAAACCCGGCGAGGATGTTGATGGCGGTGATGAGGAGGCTGGCGACCGCATCGCGCTGCGTGAACCGGGTGGCGCCGTCCATGGCCCCGTAGAATTCGGCCTCCGCGGCCAGGGCTTTTCGGCGGGCCTTGGCCTCGGATTCGTTGATCAGCCCGGCGTTCAGGTCGGCGTCGATCGACATCTGCTTGCCGGGCAGCGCGTCCAGGGTGAAGCGCGCGGTGACCTCGGAGATGCGCACCGCGCCATGGTTGATGACCACGTACTGGATCGCGATCAGAACCAGAAACACCACCACGCCAATGACGAAGTTGCCGCCGACGACAAACTTGCCGAAGGATTCAATCACCTCGCCGGCGGCGGCGGTGCCGCGGCTGCCTTCGAGCAGGATCAGGCGCGAAGAGGAGACATTCAGCGCCAGGCGGAACAGCGTCATCAGGAGCAGCGTGGTGGGGAAGACGCTGAAGTCGGCCGGCCTGCGGATGTAAATCGAGACGAGCAAGACCACCGTGGAAAGGGCGATGTTGGCGCTGATCAGGATGTCCAGCAACCACGGCGGCAACGGGACGATCAGCGCCACAAGGATCCCGAGCACACCCGCGGGGACGGCCATGCCGGGCGACACGACCCGCCGCAGAATTTCATTGCCGCCGCCGGCGCGGCCGCTCCGCGCCGGCTCGCGGCCGGCGCCGCCCCGCGACTGCGCGGTTTCCAGTTGGCCGAGAGCGGCCGGGGCCACCGGGGAAGTCATGGCAGGAATCCTCCGGCGCCGGCGGCCGAAGCCGGCGTGCGCTCCGGAGCGCGCTGAGGCAGCTTCCGCGGCGCGAGGCGGCGGGGCGCGCGCGGCGCGCCGCCCAACTCGCGCAACAGCCGCCAAGTCACAAGTCGCGGCATGAGAATCATCCTGCTTCCCCCTTTCCTGCTTCGCCGCCGCGCCAGCCCTTCATCAGGCGGAACACGTAAGCCAGAACTTCGGCCACGGCGCGGTAGAGTTCGACCGGAATTTCCTGCCCCACCTCGACCTGGCGGTAGAGAGCCCGGGCAAGGGGTGGGTTCTCGACCACCGGAACCCGGTGCTCAAGCGCTTTCTGGCGGATCCGGAGCGCAAGGTAGTTGCGGCCTTTGGCGACGACGCGCGGGGCGGCCATCGAAGCCTGGTCGTATCGCAGGGCCACGGCGTAGTGCTCGGGATTGACGATGACGGCGGTGGCCTTCGGAACCTCGGCCATCATGCGGCGCCGGAGCAGCTCGCGGCGCAGGCGCCGGATTCTGGCCTTGATCTCGGGGCTGCCTTCCGTCTGCCGGTACTCCTCGCGAACCTCCTGCCGGGTCATGCGCAGGTCCTTGAAGTATCGGCGGCGTTGCCGGAACAGATCCGCCGCGCCCCAGGCCAGAAACAGCCAGGCGGCTTTCCAGAGCAGATCCGAGACGCTGCCTCCGACCGTGGAGACGGCCTGCGGCAGCGACTGCAAAGGCAGGCGGAGAAAATCCTCCCAGCGGCTGCGGACCACCAGCCACAGCGCCGCCATCAGCAACGGCAGCACGCAGACCGCGGCGAGGAGCTGGTCGAAGTTTCGCCGCGGCAGTTCGCGCAGTTGCGCGGCCGGGTTCAGGCGCCCGAAATCGGGCGCCGCCTTGCCCGGCGCAAACCCGAATCCCGTCACGGCAAGGTGCGACAGCAGGCCGAGCAGCGTCAGCGCCAGGGCCGCCGCAAGCACAACCAGCAGTTCCAGGCCCGCCGGACCGCCCCAGACGAAAGGCACGAAGTCCGCCGTCCAGTCGGGCCGGAACGCGGCCCTGAGCAGCCGCTGGAAAGTTTCAAGCGCGGGACGGGCCCACAGGCCGGCCGATGTCAGCAGCAGGGTCCAGCCGAGGAATTGCACGCTGAAGACAAGCTCGCGGCTGGCCGGAAATCGGCCGTCCTCCCGCGCCTTCCGGATCCGCTGCGGGGTGGGTGCCTCGGTGCGCTCGCCGCTGACCGCCATGGTTTCAGCCCAGGCCCGGGATCCGGAGCAGCGCCGCGGCCCTGGCGGCCCCGGCCCGGTAAATCCATGCCGCCAGCGGGGCCGTGGCGGCCAACACCACCAGCGTCATCAACATCTTCACCGGGAATGCCAGAGACAGCAGCTGCAACTGCGCCTGAATGCGGCTCGCCAGAGACAGCGCGAGATCCGTCAACACCAGCAACCCGATCACGGGCAGCGCCAGCCGCAGCCCGAGCTCCAGCATCGCCGCACCGGCGCGGGCGGCCAGCTCCATCCATGGCGCTGGCGCGGCGGCGGCCCCGGGAGGGAACGCCTCCAGGCTCCGGGCGATCGCCCGCACGGCCACATGGTCGATTCCGGCGGAGAAGAACAGCAGGTTGGCCGTCAATTGCGCCAGAACCTGCAAAACGGGACTGTCGGCCTGGCTGGCTGGGTCGATGCTGGAAGCATAGGCGTAGCCGGCCTGCAACGCCATCGCCTGGGCGCTGAAGACGAGGGCTTCCGCCGCCACGCCGAGCGCCAGCCCGACCCCGAGTCCGAAGACCAGCTCGACCGCAAGCCACAGGACGAGCTGGCCGGGACCGGCCGGCCTCGCCTGCGGCCACAACGGGGCGAGAGCCGTCGTCAGGCCGACAACGAAGACGACGCGCGCGGGGTCGGCCATCCACCTCGCTCCGGGGATGGGGACAGCGGCGAAAAGGCCGCCGATCCGCCCGAGGGCCAACAGGAACGCGGCGGGGTCCCAAAGCGCGGCTGGCATTTCAGGAGGCATAGCGGCCAAGGTTGCCGAGCAGGGCGACGGTGAACTGGATCATGCGCGAAAGCATCCACGGCAGGGTGATCAGGAACCCGGCCAGAAAGGCCGCCAGACGGAGCACGGCTCCGAATGAAGGGTCCTGGATTCCGGTGACGACCTGAGCCAGGCTGATGAGAATGCCGGCGAAAAAGCCGATGGCGAGCAACGGCAACGCCAGCCACATGGCGGCCATCAGCGTCTGGCGCAGCAGGTCGGTAACGAGCGCGGCGTTCATGGCGTTTTCTCCTGTCTGCCGAAGCGTCGGAGCGCACAGGCGGAACCTGTCTGCAGCGCAGGCAAAACGGACAGCTCCCCGCTGTGCGGACGGCGACCCTGTGCGCGAGAAAGGCCCACCCGGCGAAGGCTCTTGCCGTCCTCCCGCGAACGGCAGCCCGTGGTTCCGGCGGGCTTGGCGGGACTCATGGTGATCGTCATGCCAACGCTCCGGCTCAGAAACTCCGCACGAGGGAACCCACGACCAGGTTCCACCCGTCGGCAAGGACAAACAGAAGCACCTTGAGAGGCGCCGAGATCATCACCGGCGGCAACTGCACCATGCCGATCGACAGCGTGACGGAAGCCACCACGAGATCGATGATGAGGAAAGGCAGAAACAGCACGGCCCCGATCTGGAAGCCGCGGCGCAGCTCCGAAAGCACATAGGCAGGGGCGACGACCGCCAGGCCGAGTTCCTGCGGGTTGCGCGGCGCCGGGCTCTTTGTGATCTCCACCATCAGGGCGAGGTCCTTTTCGCGGGCGAAGCGAAGCAGGAAGTCGCGCACCGGCCGGGTGCCTTCCTCCCAGGCCTGCCCGCTGGTGAGTTTGCCCTGTTCGAAGGGCTTCCAGCCCTTCTCGTAGGCCTCCCGGACGACCGGCTGCACAAGCAGCAGGGAGAGGAACAGCGAGAGTCCGGCCAACACCTGGTTGGAGGGCGCGGTCTGCGTTCCAAGGGCCTGCCGCAGGAAGTGAAGCACGAGGCTGATGCGGAGAAACGGGGTGAGCGAGACGAGCACCGCCGGCAGCACGGTCAGCCCGGTGAGCAACAGAACAATCTGGATCGGCTGGCCCAGCGCGCCCGCCTCGGGCTGCCCCTTGGCGGAAGCCGGGGCGGCTGCCGCCGTCACTGGCCAGACAGCGCCGAGCCAGAGACCGACGAACCCGGGGAGCCTCATCGCGCCACCTCCTGTCCGCCTGCGTTGGCCTGCTCCAGCCAATCGGCAAAGGGGCTGCGGCGATCCAGAACCGCGCCGTTGGGATAAGTGATCACCCAGACCGTTTCCTGACCGGCGCGAACCAGGTGCAGCGTGTGCTGGGCGGTGAGTGGCAGCCGCTGCACGACCTCGGCCGGCCCGCGGTTTCGCCGCGCCGCGAGCGTCAGCCTGCCGCGCTGGCGGCAGGCCAGCCAGGCGAGCGCCACGCCGGCGAGCGCCATCACGGCGAGGAGATTCCACGGAGTGCCCGTCTCCATTTCAGTGTTCCTCCCGAAAATCGGTGATGCGGATTCCGATGGCATCCTCGATGACCACCACTTCGCCCGAGCCGACCAGAGCGCCCCCGGCGAGAATGTCGATGTTCTCGCCGGCCGATCGGTTCAGGCGGATCACCTGTCCGCGGTCGAGCTCGAGGATCTCGCGCAGGCTCATCACGCGCTCGTCGAGACGCACTTCGAAGTCAATGAGCACGTCGGCCATCGGGGCGATCCGGTCGGCGACTTTTTTCCCTTCCATGGCCTTGTCCGCGCAAAGCGCTAGCGCTTCAGGTTGATCGTCTCCTGGCTGATCTCATCCACCGCGGTGACCACTCTGGCATTGGCCTGGTAGCCGCGCTGGAGGACGATCAGGTTGGTGAACTCGCGTGCAATGTCCACGGTCGAGAACTCCACCGCGCCCCCGAGGATCTGGCCGCGCCCGCCGGTGCCCGGCAGTCCGATGGCGGGGAGCGCCGAGCGCGCGCTGAGCTGGAAGTTGCTGTTGCCCACGGCGATCATCGATTCCGGGTTGCGGATCGAGGCCATGGCGAGCTGGCCGACGGCCACCTGTTCCCCGTTCGAATACTGGGCGAGAACTCGCCCCCCGTCCCCGATGCCGACCCGGATCAGCTGGGCAGCCGGATGGCCGTCCTGCGCATTGGCTGCCACGGCCGAGGGCTGCGAAAACTGGGTCAACCGCGGCGCCGGGCCGTTATATAGCTGCCAGGTGATGTCGAGGTCGTCGGCCCCGTTGGCCAGGCCGGTCACCTGGAGCTGCGGCATCGCATCGCCCGCCGCGGGAGAGACGAGCCGGCCCTGCGAGTCGAACTGAATCGTCCCCGTCACCGGAGTGAACGGCGGGTTTTGCAGGTCGCTGTCAGGAAACACAAGCGAGTATTGCCACTCCCCGGCGTTGGCCGTTTTTTCGAACCGCACCGAGATGGTGTGCGAGCCGCCGAGCGAATCGAAGACTTCGATGGAGGTCGAGAAAGTTGTCGGCGGAGGGCCGGCCGTCCCGGAGGCGTCCAGGTTCAGATCGAACGAGACATTCCGGGTCGGCGCGGGAGCGCGGAGAGATCCCACAGGCACGATCACGTCGGTCACCGGCTGCGTCGTGTCGAGAACGCCGTTGACTTCATTCCATCCCTGGAGGCGGAATCCGGTGGCTGTGACGAGCTGGCCTAGCTTGTTGACCTGAAGGTTGCCGCCGCGGGTATACAGAACCCCGTTCGTCATCGGGTCCCGGACGACGAGAAACCCGTCGCCCTGAATGGCGACATCGAGCGGCCCGGAACTGGCCTGGATAGCGCCCTGGCTGAACTGGCGGATGGTGACCGGTCTGGCGACGCCAAAGCCGACCTGGGTCTCTCCAAGGCCGGCCCCCAGCGACTGGGTGACCAGATCGCTGAAGACGACCACGCTGGCCTTGTAGCCCGGCGTGTTCAGGTTCGCGAGGTTGTTCCCGACGACATCGACCGCCGTCGTGTGCGCGCCCAATGCGCTGAGCGCGGTGGAGAACGAAGTGAACATCGATAGCCTCCTGGGCAAATTCTGGTTATTTGTTTCTTCTGCCGGCCCCGACGCCGGCGCATTCGTACTTCACCACAGCCGGGCTGCCCCGGTCGGCGGACTGCCACCGGAAGGCCGCCCGCAGTCCGGACCTACCCGCCGCCTTTGGAATCGAGTACCTCGAGAATGCGGGCGACGTCGCGGCGCATCGCGAGCGTGGCTTCCAGCTCGGAAAATTGCGCCAGCTGGGCGACAAACTCGGTGCCGTTGGCCGGGCTCAGCGGGTTCTGGTTCCGGATCTGCGCCACAAGCAGCTGAAGGAAGATTTCCTTGTTTGCCAGCCGCTCGGCAGCCGACTCGCCCCCGGAGGGCTGCGATGCCGATGGCGCCGGGTTTTGAGCGGCATTGACGGGGTGGCCCGAAACAGCCGGGATGCCGGGATTCATTTTGAAGTTTGCCCTCCTTGTCTGGAAAATCGGCGAAGTGCGCTCAAATCAAGCCACTCCTGCCGGAGTTCGGGCGCCGAGCGCCTCCCGCGGCTTCCCGCGCCGCCGTCCATCAGGTCGTGGGATCCGGCGAGAGTTTCCAAAGCCGCCATTGCGGCCGGATGATCTTGTCCTGCCCCGGATATCAGGCGCAGCCCGTCCTGGGGGTGGACAAGGGATGCGCCGTTGTGCGCCGCGTGAGTCCGCTCGCCGCTGACGCTCCATCCAGCTCCCTTGAGCGCCTGCTCCAACTGGTGCTGTCCCCCCCGCAAGACCTCCGCCATGGCTTGTTCGGAACTGGTCAATCTGAGGTGGAGCGCTCCAGCGGTGTGCAACAGCCTGAGATCCACCCGAACCCCTTCGGGTCCTTCCACCGCGACGTGCAGTTGGCGGCGCAGAGGCTCAGCCTGAAGAGCCTCGGGCCGGGCATCCAGTCTGGCTCCCGGAACCGGTTCTGGTTCGCGTCCGGCCGCGAAAGATGTTTGCGGGCGGCCATTCCCCGCACCTGTCCTGAAGGATCCCGGCGACCCGATGCCCGTCTCGGCCGCGGAGCGCGCCCCGGATTCGGAATTTGAAGCCTGTCCCTCACGCAGAACGGCGGAATCGGCTTCGGCAGGGAAACGCTCGACAAGGTCTGCCGGGATCTCTTCGGTTCCCCTCGACCGCGTGGCCGCCGCGGACGGCCCGGATCCGGTTTGCGGGGCCGGCCCGCCGCGCTGACCGGACAATCCTGCCTGCTTGCCGAGTTCCCGTACCACAGCCTGCCGGAGGAAGTTCGGCGCCGCGAGGGCGGCCTGGCCTGCTGCCGGGCGGCTTGCCCGCTCTTTGCCGACACCGTGCGGCAGCAGCGCCGAGGCTCGCCCGGATCCCTCGCTCGTGGCGATCTCCGCCTCTTCGAACTGGACCGCGGAAGCGCGGGATTGTCCGGGTTGCGCGTGGGCGGGCTCCGGCGATGCGCCTTTCCCGGGTTCCCGATGCAGCACCATCTCCGCCGCCAGGTATCCGGAACGGGCCGGGCCGGAAGGCCGGATTTTGTCCGAAGGCCCGGCGTCTGCCTGCAAGATGTCCGATTCCGGGGCTGCCTGTTGTCGGGAGGTTGCAGGCGCTGCGGCGGCTGCTGCGGAGAAATCCTGTCCCGTCTGCTCCGGCAGAGAAAGCTGCGGCAATGCAACAAAGGGCGCCTCTGTGGCGGCGAGCAGCGGCTCCCTCAGAGGAGCCGGGAGGGCCGCGTCGTCGGCCTCCGGATTTTCACGCGCGGTCTCGGGGAGCAGCTCGCGCCCGGTCTCATGCGGCAAGCCGCCGGATCCGAACTCCCCCGTCAGGGTCCACTCCAAAGGGCGCGAGGGTTCGGAAAAGCATGCCGGAGCATAGACTACAAACGGAGGGAGAAGCCCGAGGTCCCCCTCCGGTTCTTCGCCGGCGCCCGCCGACTCGCCGCGCGTGCCGGACGGCTTCAGGAAGACCGTCCCCGGGGCTTGCCCGACTGCGGCGCCGGCGTTGTCGGCATTGTCCGAAGAAGGCCCACCTTCACCTTGTTCAGCTTGGCCCCGGATGGACGTCCACAGGGAGAGGAAACCCGAGACGGATTCGTTGCCGGTTCCGCCCGCCGCGGACGATGGCAGAAGGTTCTCTGCCGGAAACCCGGCAGCCGCCTTGACGCCGATGGGATTCGGCCGTGGCACCATGCCCGCTCCCTTGCAGGCGGGGTGCCAGTCAGCGAGCTGTTGAAACGAATCGGGAAAAAGCCCTGCACGAGGCTTTGCCCGTCCGTGCTGTACCGAATCGGAACAGCGTGGGACTGCCGGGATGTTTCATTTCGGCGCCGAGCCGGGCCGAACAGCGTGATTCTGCACGTCTTCGCCATTGGCGGCCGAATTGCAGAGACTTCGCCGGTGTTGCGATGGATCCTTTGACATCCACAGCGGCAGCAGGACTCAGGGCGAAACTGGAGGCCCTCGATCTGCTGGCCAACAACCTGGCCAACAGCTCGACCCCCGGTTTCAAGGCCGACCGGGAAGTCTACAGCCTTTACCTGGGGCAGGACAGCCAGGAGGCGGCATCGCTGGCAACGGGCCTGCCACAGGTCACCGCACCAGTGCTGGAGCGGCACCAGACGGATCCCCGCCAGGGCGTGCTGGTGGATACGGGCAATCCCTTCGAACTCTCTCTTTCAGGCGAGGGATACTTTGTCCTAGAATCGGGCGATGGCCTGCGGCTCACCCGTGCGGGTCGGCTGAAGGTGGCTCCCGACGGCCGGCTCACGAGTCCTGAGGGATACGAGTTCGTCACCGTGGAGCCGGGACGAATCCGCGCCGATCCGGCCCGGCCGGTCTCGGTGGACAGAGATGGTGCGGTGAGCCAGGACGGCGTTGTATTGGGACGGCTGCGCCTCGCCGAGGCCGATCTTGGCCGGGCCAGCCGCAAGGAAGGCGTTTACTTCCTGCTGGACCGGGCGAGCCTGCCCTCGCTGAAACCCGCCCGGGCTGAAGTGCACCAGGGAAAGATCGAGGCCTCCAACGTCTCCGTGCCGGAGTCGGCAGTTCGCCTGGTTCAGATTCTCCGCCAGTTTGAAACCTTGCAGCGCGCCATACAGCTCGGCGGAGACATGGGCCGGAAAGCGGTGGATGAAGTGGCGCGCGTCAACCCGTGAGATCGGGGGAAGGAGGAAAAGCATGATTCGAGCCTTGTACAGCGCCGCCAGCGGAATGGACGCGCAACAGACCAACGTGGACAACATTGCGCACAACCTGGCGAACGCGGGCACGGTCGGTTTCAAGGCGCGCCGGGCGCAATTCCAGGATCTTCTCTATCAGACGATCCTGCAACCCGGCGCCGCGGCGGGAGCGCAAACGGTGGTGCCGACCGGCCTCCAGCTGGGCCTTGGCACGCGGGTGACCTCCAACAGCATCTCGTTTGCGCAGGGGAGCTTCTCCGCCACGGGCAACCCGCTGGATCTCGTCATTGAAGGCCGGGGCTTCTTCCAGGTGCGCCGCCCCACCGGCGAAATCGCCTACACGCGGGCGGGCCAGTTCCACCTCGACCGCGACGGGAATCTTGTCACCGCTCTGGGGGACCCGCTCGAGCCGCAGATCACCATCCCGCCCGAGGCGCAGAGCATCACCATCGGCGCCGATGGCACGGTGAGCTACACCTTGCCGGGACAAGCCGCTGCGCAACTGGCAGGCCAGATCCAGCTGGCCAATTTCGCCAACCCGGCCGGCCTGAACAGCATCGGGCGGAACCTGTACCTGCCGACCGACGCAAGCGGCGAGCCGACGGTAGGCAACCCCGGCGGCCAGGAAGGCCTGGGCACCCTGCTGCAAGGCTACGTGGAGCAATCCAATGTCAGCGTCGTGGAGGAGTTCGTGAACCTGATCGTCAGCCAGCGCGCCTATGAAGCCAACAGCAAGGTGGTCCGGGCGGCGGACGAGATGTATCAGCAGGTGAACAACATGACTCGCTGAAGGGGAGCGGGGATGCTGGCGCTGTTTCTGTTCCTGGTGCAAGCCGGCTGCGTGGCTGTGCACGGCGACCGCATTCATGCGGGAGATCTTGCGGCGGCCTGGCCTGTTTTTGAGACTTTCGATGCGAACCTCGTGCTCGGCTATGCCCCCTCGCCGGGCATCGAGCGTTGGCTGACGCGGCAGGAACTTGGCCGGGCGCTGGAGGGCAAGGCGCCACTGTCGGCGCTTCCGGCGCGCCTTTGCGTTGTCCGCGCATCGCGGAAAATGACATCCGGGGAGATCGCTGCGGCAATGCGGCGCGCGCTGCCGGCCGGGGCGAAACTCGAAGTGATCCGGACGCCGGATGCTCCGCTGCCCGAGGGGGTTCCGGAATTTCCGCTTTCGGGCCTGAGGCAGGCCGGCGAGCCGGGGCTTTATTGGTGGCGGGGCCGGCTGAGGCTGGCCGACAGCGGCCGAAGCGTGCCGTTTGCAGCGGCCGTTCGCATCCTGGTCGAGCGCGAGGTGGCAGTGGCCCGGCGGCATCTTTCCGCCGGCGAGACGATCGCCGAGGGCGACATTGCCACGGTGGTCCGCGAAGAGGGGTTTTGGCCGGACAGAAAAGCGCAGCCCGCGGCTTCATTCCTCGGATGGCGCGTGCGCCGGGATCTGGCGCCGGGCCAGGTTGTGGAGGCCCGGCAGCTGGTTCCGCCGGTTGCGGCCAAAGCCGGCGACCGGATCGCCCTCGTGGTCGAGCGCGGAGGAGCGCGACTGTCGTTGGAAGCCACCGCCGTGACAGCCGGCCGCGTGGGAGACCATGTTCTGCTCAAGACGCCGCTGCACCAGCGGCGTCTGCGAGCGCGGATTTTGGCGCCGGGATTGGCGATGCTCGAAGAGGGCCAGCCATGAGACCCGCCTGGACAAGCAGAGCAGTTCGGGGAAATCCAGCGGCAACAGAAAGGGAGCCATGCGCATTCTGATGGAGCATCGCGTTCTGTGGCAGTTGGCCGTTGGCCTGTGCGTTCTCCCGGGGCTGGCCTCAGTGGCAACCGGAAAGAAGCCGCCCGGCCAGGCGGTGCGGGAGTCGCCCCTGGATCAGCTGATCCGGAGCCTCGAGGCCGGAGAGGCCGGCAATGCGGCGCCCCCGTCGCCCGGCTCGCTTTACAGCGAGAACGGCAGGCTGGGCAATCTCGCCAGGGACCTGCGCGCCGCGCAGCTGCACGATATTGTGACCATCGTGGTCGCCGACCGGGCGAGCGCGGTTTCCAAAGGCTCGACGACTTCGGCACGGAAGTCGGAAAGCCGGGCCGGGATCGCCTCGCTTGCCGGACCGGTGCGGGCATCGGGACCGCTGGGCCAGCTGGCCAATCTGGGGGGACAAACCAAGCTGGACGGCCAGGGAGAGACGTCGCGCGAGTCGGTGCTGGAAACGACGATTTCCGCGCGGGTCACGCATGTGCTGCCGAACGGATACCTGGTGGTGGAAGGCTCCAAGGAAGTGCTGATCAACTCGGAACGCCAGAAAGTTTCCATCCGGGGCCTGGCGCGGTGGAATGATCTGACGCCAGGCAACCGGGTCTCCAGCGACCGGCTGTCGGATCTGGAAGTGCGTGTGGAGGGCAAGGGAGTGGTTCAGGACGCCATTCGCAGGCCGCATTTCCTGTACCGGCTGCTGAATGGCCTGCTGCCGTTCTGAGAGACACAGCGGGGCAAGCGATGAGCAACCAACGCATCCAGCAGGCCGTCGAGGCCCAGGGTTCCCTCGGAAAGGGAAGGAACACAGGATTGGCCAGGCAGAGAAGAACGGCAGGCTTCCGACAGCCCACAGGTCGGGCGGAGCCTGGCGCGGGCCCCCCGCCATCCAGGCCTACGGGCAGCACAGGGTGGCTGGGAATTGTTTCCGCAATTTGCCTCGGCCTCTGTCTGCCCGCCGGCGGGGCGGTGCGGGTCAAAGAAATTGCTTCGGTGGAAGGGGTGCGGGAAAACCAGCTTGTCGGTTACGGGCTTGTGGTGGGCCTGAACGGGACCGGAGACAAGCGGCAAACTTTCTTTTCGGCGCAGACGCTGGCGAATCTGCTCGACCGGATGGGCGTACAAGTGCCTCCGACGGCGATGCTCGTACGAAACACCGCCGCAGTGATGGTCACCGCGAATCTGCCGGCCTTTGCGCAGCCCGGGACGCGGATTGACGTTCAGGTGGCCGCGATCGGCGATGCAACGAACCTGCAAGGGGGCCTGCTCGTGCTCACCCCGTTGAAAGCGGCCACGGGCGAGGTCTACGCTGTGGCGCAAGGCCCGGTGATCACGGCAGGCTTTGTCGCGCGCGGCGGCGGGGGAAATTCAACCACGCTCAACCACCCGACGGCCGGCCGCATTCCCGGCGGCGCCATCATCGAGCGGTCCCCCCCGAGTCTCATGGCCGACGGAAAACTCCGGCTACAGCTTCGCCAGCCGGATTTCACCACCGCTGCAAGACTGGCACAGACCGTCAATGGGAAATTTCCCGGCGCGGCCCGTTGCGAAAACGCAGCGCTCGTCGAAGTGCAGATTCCGCCGGAATTCCGGCAGAAGACGGTGGAATTCCTGGCCGAAATCGAAGGCCTGACCCTGGAGACGGACCAGATCCGCAAAATCGTCATCAACGAGCGCACCGGCACGATCACCGCCGGGCAGGACATCCGCATCCGGCCGGTCTCCATCCTTCATGGCGCACTGACGGTCGAAATTCGAACGGAGTACCAGGCCAGTCAGCCGGGCGCCCTTTCGCCCGGCAACACGGTCGTCACGCCGGATGTAAAAGTCGCAGTCAAGGAGGAGCAGGCGAAAAACGTGCAGCTGCGGCAGGGCGCGACAGTCGAGGATCTGGCGCGGGCTTTGACCTCGATCGGGGCGACCGCCCGCGACATTATCGCAATTCTTCAGTCGCTGAAGGCCTCCGGTGCGCTTGATGCCGAGCTTGAAGTGATCTGACCAGGGCGACACGCATGACGATGCCAATACGCCGAACCAGGCCGGTTGCCGAAATTCGCGAAAATCCATCTGCCAATGAACCTGGTTCCGGTCGGCGGCGCTCTTTGCGGTGACGGGCTGCCAGAACAAGTTCCCCGAGGAGGAAGACCGAAATGGACGTCGCACGAGGGGTCGAGTGGATGTTGGCGCCACTTGACTGGAACGCTTCGCCTCCAGGCCTGCCGGCCCGGCGACCCGATGCACAGTCGATCAGGGCCGTGGCCGGGCAATTCGAGGCGCTCCTTGTCGGCCAGCTGATGCGTTCCATGCGGGAAGCAGGCGGCAGCGGATGGCTCGGCTGCGGCGACGATGAAGCCGGCGCAGGGCTCATGGAGCTCGCCGAGCAACACCTGGCTTCCGCCATTGCGGCCTCGGGAGGTCTCGGCCTGGCCGCGCTCGTGGAAAAAGGACTGGAAGCAGCCGCGGCACGGCCATCCCCGGCCGCGGAGGGGTCCCCGGATTGAGTCACGGACGGCGCAAGCGCGCAGCAGGGCGGCGGGGCGGGCGGGTCTGTCGCGAGCAGCCAGGTCCCGTGTGCAAGCATGGGGCGTGGCCGCCTCGCACAGCCCGAGCAATGCCGAGGCAGAGGTCCCACATGCAAACGTGGGGCGCGATGAGTTGATCCCCCGCCAGGCACGGCCGGAACGGGTTCACCCCACGGCGAACTTGCAGAACACCATGATGTCCCGACACGCCCGGCCGGAACTGCTCATGCCCGCATTACCGAATGCATGGATCCGGGGAAAAGGGTTCTGGCGGCGTCCTGCAGACGGCGCCTTCAGGACAACTTCATACGGTCTCAACCAGCATGCACGACGCGATGGCTGAAGCGCCCTGTACTCGGCGCCTTGACGACAAATGCATGGGCAACCGGCCTTGTTTGCCGCCTGCGGTCTGCCGCGGCCCCTCGCGGGCCCGGCGCTCCATGGAAACGGTGATTCACTTCCATCCGGCTGCCATACCCACAGTAGATCCCTGCCATGAGGGGAACCGGCTGTCAGCGGGCCAAGCCGTCGCGGGGAAGGGCGGCCACAACCTCGGCGATGCACCAGGGCTGCTTTTCCTCTCCACAGAACCCCTGTCCCGACATCCGTGGCCGGCCAGTTCACGCGGGATTCGGGCCTTGCGTTGACAAACGGAATCCGAACTCTTGAGATCATGCATCTTTTCGAATAGAATAAGGGCACTCCCTGGATCCATGAAGAAACTTTTAGGCGTCTCGGCAACTGTCGTCGTGAGTGTCCTCGCTGCGCACGCCGCAGCGCCGGACTTCCAGAAGGAAGTTCGGCCGATCCTCTCGGCCAACTGTTTCCATTGCCACGGCAATGACCGGACCACGCGCATGGCCGGTTTGCGTCTGGACGTCAAGGAGGGGCTTTACTCAACGCGCCGCGCAGGGCCGGTCGTCTCGCCGGGCAATCCTGCCAAAAGTTTACTCTTCCAGCGCATTTCGGCCAAGGACCCGGCGCGCCGCATGCCGCCGCCCTACGCGCACAAGACCCTGAAGCCGGAGGAGGTGGAGACCATCCGGCGCTGGATCGAGTCGGGCGCCGAATGGCAGGAGCACTGGGCGTTCCGCGCTCCCGTCCGGCCGAAGCTGCCCGAAGTCCGCAAGACGGATTGGGTGCGCAACCCCATCGACCGCTTCATCCTGGCCAAATTGGAGTCGATGGGTCTGGAGCCGGCCCCGGAAGCGCCGCGCCACATCCTCGTTCGCCGCCTGTCCTACGACCTGACCGGCCTCCCGCCCGACCCCGCCGACGTGGACGCCTTCGTGCGCTCCACGGATCCCGAGGCCGACTATCAGCGTCTGGTGGAGAAATACCTCGCCTCGCCGCATTACGGCGAGCATCGCGCCCGCTACTGGCTGGACGCAGCCCGTTACGGCGACACCCACGGCCTGCACATCGACAACTACCGGGAGATGTGGCCCTACCGCGACTGGGTGATCCGCGCCTTCAACCTGAACATGCCCTTCGACCGGTTCACCATCGAGCAGATCGCGGGCGACCTCCTGCCCGAGCCGACGCTCGAACAGCTTGTGGCCACCGGCTTCCAGCGCTGCAACGTCACCACGAACGAGGCGGGCGTGATTATCGAAGAGGTCGAGGCGATGTACGCCAAGGACCGCGCCGACACGATCGGCGCCGTCTTCCTGGGGCTCACCGTCGGGTGCGCCACCTGCCACGACCACAAGTTCGATCCCATCCGCCAACGCGATTTCTACGCCCTCACCGCGTTCTTCCGCAACACCACCCAGCACGCCATGGACGGCAACATTTACGACCCGCCGCCCATTGTCATCGTGCCCTCGCCGGAAGACCGGCCGCGCTGGGAGCAGATCGCCACCCGGGAGAAAGTCCTGCGCTCGCTGCTCGCGGCCAGCCCGCGCCCGAAGCAGAACGCCGACCTCCTGCGGCTGGACTTCAACGGCGCCCTCCGCGCCATCACGCCGTCAGGGGAGCAGAGGCTCGACTTCCGCCCCGGTCTGGCGCTGGGCGCCGCGCACGAGCCCGAACGCCTGGCCCTGCACCTGAAGGAAGCCGCGCTGGAAATCCCCGAGGCGCCGCTGTTGCCTGACGACCAGCCGTTCACGGTTTCTGCGCGCTTCCTCTTTCCTCACGGCGAGGAAGGCTTCACCATCGCCGAGCAGATCGAGAAGCTGGAAGGCGACAAGCGCCGCGGCTGGGGCTTTTATGTCAGCGCGCGCATTCCGCGCGTCCGCTTCTGGCTCGAGGACGGAAAATCCTACGAGATTGCGGCCGGCCACCTCGACCAGCTCGTCCCCGGCACATGGAACCACGTCGAGTTCGCCTACGACGGCACGCGCGAGCCGCTCGGCGTGCGCATCCGGATCAACGGCCGGGAGAGCATCACCACGCGCGATTCGCGCGCGCGATTCGAGGCGTCCTTCTCCGCCCGCGCGCCTCTGGTCGTGGGCAGCGCAAAACGGCAGGAAGGGGGCGCTTTCTCCGAGCTGCGCATTTACCGCCCCGTCCTCTCGGCCGAGGAAGAGGAACTGCACCGTCTGGATCTCGAGAAGCGCGCCATTCGCCGCCGCGGCGCCATCACGCACATCATGGAGGAGCGCACGGATCAGAAGCCCTTTGCGCATCTGCTGTACCGCGGCATGTACGACGCACCGCGCGAACGGCTCGAGCCGGACACGCCCGCCGTGCTGCCGCCGATGCCCGCCTCGCTGCCGCGCAACCGCCTGGGGCTGGCCCGTTGGCTTGTCTCCGAAGAGAACCCGCTCACCGCGCGTGTCACCGTGAACCGCTTCTGGCAGGAGGTCTTCGGCACGGGCATCGTGAAAACAGCCGAAGACTTCGGCTCGCAGGGCGAGCCGCCGGCGAATCAGGAGTTGCTGGACTGGCTGGCGGTCGAGTTCCGCGAGTCGGGCTGGGACGTCAAGCACATGTTCCGCCTCATGGTGACCAGCGCCGCCTACCGGCAAGCCGCGCTCGCCACGCCGGAAAAACTCGAGAAAGACCCGGCCAACCGCTATCTTTCCCGCGGCCCGCGCTTCCGGCTCGACGCGGAGGCGATCCGCGACACCGCGCTGGCCGCCTCGGGCCTGCTCGTGCCGGCCATCGGCGGGCCGAGCGTGAAGCCGTACCAGCCGGACGGCATCTGGGAGGCGGTCGCCATGACCGGCTCCGACACGCGCTTCTACAAGCGCGACTCCGGCGACAAGCTCTACCGCCGCTCCGTCTACACCTTCTGGAAGCGCACGGCGCCGCCCGCGCTGCTGGACATCTTCAACGCGCCTTCCCGCGAGTTCTGCACCGTGCGGCGCGAACGAACCAACACGCCCTTGCAGGCGCTGGCCGTCATGAACGACGTCACCTTTGTCGAGGCAGCCCGCGCGCTGGCCTCGCGCGCCATGGCCGAGCCGATCCCCGAGGCCCGCTTCCACTTCATGGCGCGCCGGCTGATGAGCCGCCCGCTCGAGGAGCGCGAGCTGGACATCGTCCGCGAGGCATACCGCGCCTTTCTGCGGCACTATGATTCGAACCTTGAGGACGCGCGGCGGCTCGTCTCGCAGGGCGAATCAAAACCGCCGGAAAATGTTTCGCCGGCCGAGCTGGCCGCGCTGACCATGGTCGCCAGCCAGCTGATGAACCTGGACGAGGTGCTGAACAAATGATCCCGCTCGTGTCCCGCCGCCGCCTGTTGTCGCTTTCCGCGCAGAGCCTCGGCGGACTTGCGCTGTCGCAGCTGCTCGACGCCGAAACGCGGCCGCAGCTGCCGCACTTCGCGCCGAAGGCGAAACGCGCCATCTATCTCCACATGGTCGGGGCGCCTCCCCAGCAGGAAACCTTCGACTACAAGCCGAAGATGGAGGCGCTGTTCGACCAGGATCTGCCGGAATCGATCCGCCAGGGCCAGCGGCTCACCACCATGACCAGCGGCCAGAGCCGCTTCCCCATCGCCCCGTCGATCTTCAAGTTCGCGCGGCACGGCAAGTGCGGCGCGGAGATCAGCGAACTGCTGCCGTACACGGCCCGGATGGCCGACGACATCTGCATCATCCGGTCCATGCACACCGAGGCCATCAACCACGAACCGGCGATCACGTTCATCCAGACGGGATTCATGATCGCCGGCAAGCCCTGCATCGGCTCGTGGCTCGCCTACGGCCTCGGCTCGATGAACCGCGACCTGCCGACGTTCGTGGTGCTGACGGCCTCGCATTCGCACCCGCGCGCCAACGTGCAGGCCATCTCGGCGCGGCTGTGGTCGTCGGGCTTCCTTTCCGGCGAGTACGCCGGCGTCGCGCTGCGCTCCACCGGAGACCCGGTGCTGTTCATCAACAACCCCGACGGCGTCCCGCCCGGGTTGCGCCGGAAGATGCTCGACGGCGTGAAGGCGCTGAACGAAATCGAGGCCTCCCGCTGGAACGACCCGGAAACGCGCGTCCGCATCGAGCAGTACGAGATGGCGTTCCGGATGCAGACGTCCGTCCCGGAGCTCACCGATCTTGCCAAAGAGCCGCCGTCGGTGAAAGAAATGTACGGGCCGGACGTCGACAAGCCCGGCACATTCGCCTACTGCGCCCTGATGGCGCGCCGGCTGGTGGAGCGCGGCGTGCGCTTCGTCCAGATCTATCACCGCGGCTGGGACGTGCACGGCAATCTTCCCGAGGTTCTGCCTTCGCAGTGCCGCGACGTGGACCAGCCCACCTGGGCGCTGGTGCAGGACCTGAAGCAGCGCGGTCTTCTCGAGGACACCGTCGTCATCTGGGGCGGGGAGTTCGGCCGCACCATTTACTGTCAGGGCAAGCTCACGAAAACGGATTACGGGCGCGACCACCACCCGCGCTGCTTCTCCATCTGGATGGCCGGCGGCGGCGTGAAAGGCGGCATGGTCTACGGCGAGACGGACGACTTCAGCTACAACATCGTCCGCGACCCGGTCCACGTGCGCGACTTTCAGGCCACGCTCCTGCACCTTTTCGGCATCGACCACGAGCGGTTCACCTACCGCTACCAGGGCCTGGACCAGCGGCTTACAGGCGTCGAGAAAGCGCACGTCGTCAAGGCCATCCTGGCCTGAGCGGCGCGGACCTGCCCTCAGTCGTGCCGCTGCCCGCCGAGGCGTTGCAGCGCGAAGGCGTACGCGCCGAGGGAGACAGCCTCGCTCGTGCCGAGCCGGCTGATGCCGATGGCGGTGCGTTGCAGCGAGTCGTAGCGGACCGTGCGGTTCGACCGCGGCACGCGCAGCTCGCGCGGCTCGCCGCGAAGAAAAACCTCGCGCTGCGCCGGATCGTCGAAGTCGAAGGCGCGGAACACCACGCGCCGCAACGGGCGGCCGTCGCGCGGGAAGACATCATTGACGGCGTCAAGCAGCGCAGGCATGAACAGCGGCGCCGCTCCTGCCAGCCCGCCGCCGATCACCACCAGCCCGTCAACCAGCGTCAACGCCTGGGCGATCGCATCGCCCGCCACCACGCCGAGCCGCCGGAATGCCTCTCTCGCCGCCTCGCGGGCGCCGGGCGCGCGCCCCATGCCGATCTCGAAAATCTCCTTCGGCTCCGGCGTTTCCTCGAACGGGACGCCCGCGATCTCCCCGTAAACGCGCCGCACCGCGCGGATGGATGCTCCTTCTTCGGCGTTCCAGTCCGGCTGGATCCGGTTGCGCAGCAGCCACACCTCCCCCGCCATCGAGTTGTCGCCGATGAACAGCTCGCCGTTGCGCACAATGCCGCCGCCGAGGCCCGTTCCCAGCGTGATTCCGAGCAGGTTCGAGTACCGCTTCGGGCTGCCGGCTTCGGCCAGCCGGCGGTTCACTTCCGGCAGGAAGCCGCTCATGGCCTCGCCGCAAGCGAAGAGATCCCCGTCGTTGTTGAGGAAAACCGGAATGCCGAAAACGTCCTCGAGCATCGGGCCGAGGGCGACGCCGCCCCGGAAAGCGGGCAGGTTGTTTTCGTTGAAAACCACCCCCGCCGGGTAGTCCGCGGGACCGGGAAAAGCGAAACTGATAGCCGCAGGCGGCGCGGGCAAAACCGCCTGGACCAGGCGAAAACCTTCGATGATATTGTCCAGGCAGGCGTCCAGATTCTCCGGCTCCGCCGGCAAATAAACCGGCTCAAGCAGCAGCCGGTTGGCGCGAATTGCGGAAAATTTCAGGTTTGTTCCGCCGGCATCGAGCGTCATCACGATTCGCGGATCGGTCGAGGCGTCCGGAGCCATGGTGAACCGCTTTCTCCTTCAGACCTTCTCTTGCCGCAGGTTGACCCAGGCAACGGCCGTGACATAAAGGATCGACGCCAGCGGCACCAGGAAACCGGCCTGCGCGGAGGCGAACAGGTCGGAGACATACCCCATCAGCGGCGGCACGAACGCGGCGCCGACGATCGCCGTCACCATCAGCCCGCTCAGCACATTGGCATGCTGCGGCAGCGCGTCCACGGCGATGGAAAACACGAGCGGGAAAATATTGGCGAACCCGAGTCCTGTCAGGAAAAAACTTGCCGCGGAAATTGTCGGCGAAGGCGCTAGAATTCCGAGCAATCCGGCAATGGAAATCAGGCTGGTGAGCAGGAAAAACCGCCTGGGTTTCATCCAGTTCAGGATCACGCCCCCGGAAAAGCGCCCGATGGTCAGCGCGAGGAAAAACAGCCCGGTGCCGAGCAGCCCCGTGCGGCTGATGTCGATGCCGAACCGGTCTTTCAGATACAGGGGGATGCCTGCGCTGACGCTGACCTCGGCGCCGACATAGAAGAAAATCGCCAGCACCATCAGCGCCACGTAGCCGTTGCCGAGCAGCTTCAGGCAGCTGGCCAGCGTTGCGGGCCGCTGCTCCGGCGACTTCTGCTCCTCCACCCTCAACGGCAGCAACGCCAGGATCGTCACGGCCACGGCGGCCGAGTAAATCGGAAACACCACCTGCCACGAGGCGCCGTACCAGCGGGCGGCGATCACCGGCAGCACCGGCCCCGAAAGCGAGCCGATCGCCTTCACAAACTGCGCCAGCGAGAGATTGCGCGAGTACATGCCCGGCGGCGAGACGTCCCGCATGATGGGGTTGCCGGCCACTTGCAGCGTCGTCGCCCCGGCGCCCAGCAGGAGCACCGCTAGCAGGAACATCGCAAAGGTGGTGAAGCCGAACAGCGCCGGAATCAGCAGGCCGGCCAGCATGATGGCCAGCCCCAGCAGCAGGATGAACTTCTTGCCCGTGCGATCCTGCAACAGCCCCATGGGGATGGACAGCAGGCCGAACATGATGAAGCCGGAGAAGGGGATCCACTGCGCGGCGAAGTAGGACAGCCGGAACTGCTCGCGGGCGAGGCTGACGAACGGCCCGGCCGCGTCGGCGAAGCCCATCGCGAGGAAGGCGAGGAAGACAGGAAGCGCTCGTTTCATCGGAAACAGACAGCATACCCGGATCCGGCCCCGTCCGCCATCGCGGCTCACTCCACCCGCAGCGCTTCGCCGGGGTCGAGCCGCGCCGCGCGCAACGCCGGCGCGAGGCCGCTGGCCACGCCCACCACCAGCAGCGCGGCCGCCGAGGCGAGCACAACCGTTGCGCGCACCCGCAACACCAGATCGCCTTTGCCGGTGTCGTCCTCGAACAGCCCGCTCAGCATCGGCAGCGGCGGGACCACCCAGGTGACCGCGTACGACAACAGCACGCCCAGCGCACCGCCGGCAAGAGTGAGGAACAGCGCTTCGGCCAGGAATTGCCCGGCCACGTGCCAGCGCCGCGCCCCCAGCGCGCGCCGCAGGCCGATCTCGCGGGTGCGCTCGGTGACGCTCACCAGCAGAATGTTCATCAGCCCGATGCCGCCGATGGCCAGCGTCAGCGCGCCAATGAACAGCAGCAGCGCTTGCAGCCCGATGGTGAGCCCGTCGATGATGGGGCGGATCGTCGACGTGCCGAAGGTTTGCAGCGCCCGCTCGTCTCGCGGGTCGAAATTGAGACGCCGGGCCATGGCGGCGCGGAACTGCCGCTCGGCCTGCACCTCGTAAACGGGGGCAATGGGCTGAAGAACGGCATTGGTGGGGTAGCGCGCGTCCCAAAGCTCGCCGGCCGTCTCGTAAGGGATGAAGACGGAGCGGTCGTCGGGGCCGTAGTAGTTGCCGAAAGAAAGCTTCTTGTCCATCACGCCCACCACGGTGAACCGCGCGCCCTGGATAGTGATGGTTTCGCCCACCGCGGGCCGGCCGGAAAACAGCTTTTCCTTGGCCCAGTGGCCCAGGAACGCAACCCGGCGGCGCTCCGCCTGGTCTTCGCGGGTGAGCCAGCGGCCTTCGGCCGGAAACTCGCTGCGGATCTCGCCGTACTCGGCGCAGACGCCGCGCACGTTCAGGCTCACCAGGCGGTCGCCGTACGTCAGGTTCGTGCGCCGGATCGTCTCCGGACAGATCTGCCGCGCCAGCGTGCACTCCAGCCGCACGGCTTCCAGGTCCGACAGCTCAAAGCGGATGCGGCGCCCGGCGCGCTCGCCGCCCGCCTGCATGCTGGTCTGGCCCGGGAACACGATGACGGCCGATTTCGAAAAATTCTGGAACACGCCCACCATCAGCGACCGGAAGCCGCTGCCGTAGGCCATCAGCAGCGTCACCGACGCGATGCCCCACACGATGCCCAGCATGGTGAGGATGCTTCTCGTGGGGTTGCGGCGCAGCGAATCCCACGCCTGAAGGACGATCTCGCCGAGCATGGCGGCCACCGGTCAACCTCCCGCCTCGAAGTGCAGCGCCTGCACCGGGTCGATGCTGGCGGCGCGCGAAGCCGGGTAGAGCGCCGACAGGAACGCGGTCAGCCCCAGCAGCGCCACGCAGGCGGCGCCGCCTTCCCATGAAGGGATCAATCCCGCGAAATACTGCGGCATCGGCAGCTTGTTGACAAAATGGCAGACCGCGAGCGCGAACCCCATGCCCAGCGCGCCGCTGGTGAACACGATCAGCGCCGTTTCCAGAAAGAACATCATCTGGATCTGGCGCCGCGTCGCGCCGACCGACATGCGAAGCCCGATCTCCCGGGTGCGCTCGCGCACCGCCACCAGCATCACGTTCATCGTCCCGATGCCGCCGAGCAGCAGCGTCACCACGCCCATCGCGCCGAGGAAATACTTCATGCCGTCGGTCATCGTCTTGAAGGCGCGCGATTCGCGAACCGTGTCCCAGATGGCCGCGGCCATGGTGTCGTCCGGGTCGAAGCGGTGCAGCGCCGCCAGGCCGCGGCGCACTTCGGCCACGCAAGAGTCGTGCTCCTCCAGGGAACGCGCCTTGACGATCAGCTGGTCCACGGTATCGGGCGGCCACGGCGGCGGCTGGGGCAGGTCGCGGACCATGGCCGAGAACGGGACGAAGACCTTGTTCACGTCGCGCCCGTCGTAACTGGAGTCCTGGTCCTTGAAGCGCATCACGCCGATCACGCGGTACGGGAAGCCGGCGAGGGAGATGGTTTCGCCGACGGCGTTGCGCGCGCCGAACAACTGCTTTTTCGCATCGGCGCCGAGGAAGGCCACGCGGCGCGCCTGCGCCTCGTCTTCCCAGGTGAAGAAGCGGCCCTCGGCCACCGGCAGCGCGCGCAGTTGCTGGTAGGGCGGCTGGCTGCCGCTGACCAGGAAGGATCCGGCGTTGTAGTCGCTGCGAACGGCCACGGCGCCGCGGGTCAGCTCCGGCAGGATGTGCTCGCAGGAGGGCGCATACGGCCGCAACAGCTCATGGTCGCGGATCGACCACATCACGCGGCGGCCGGCGCGCTCGCCGCCCGCCTGCATCGACGTGCGGCCAGGAAACACGATGAAAATGTTCTCGCCGAAGTTGGCCGCCACCTGGCGCTGGCCCTCGCGGAAACCGTCTCCGGCGGCGGTCATGAGGACGATGGACACGATGCCCCAGACGAGGCCGAACATGGTGAGCCCGGCGCGCAGCTTGTGGGCGAAGAGGGTCTGCAACGTATCGCGGACGAGGTCGGCGAAGCTCAAGGGTCCGTCGCCCTCCGGCTATTGCAAAATCACCTGCGCGCCCTCTTCCAGCCCGCCCAGCAACTCGGTCTTGATGCCGTTGGAAATGCCGAGCTTTACGGCCACTTTCCGGCGGCCTTTTTCCTGCGCCGGATCGGGGATTTCCACGCTGGCGTTGCGGTCCTTGTCATAAATAACCGCCGCTTCCGGCACGAGCAGCACGTTCTTCTTCTCCTCGAGAACGATCTCGGCGTTCGCGCTCATGTTGGCCTTCAGCTCGCGGCCCGGGTTGTGGATCGACACCTGCACCTCGAACGTCGTCACGTTGTCCTTTTCGACGCCGTAGGGCGAGATCCGGTACACCTGGCCTTCGAATTTGCGGTCGCGGAAGCTTTCCACCACGATCCGCGCCGGCTGCCCGAGGTACACTTTGCCGATGTCGGCCTGGTCCACCTTGCCGCGGACGAACACGTCGCTCACGTCGCCGAGCGTGAACAGCAGGGTCGCCTGCGAGCCGAGCACCAAGATGGAGCTGACGGCGTTTCCCACCTCGACGTTCCGGCTCAGCACCAGCCCGTCGATGGGGCTCACGATGGTCGAGTTGCGCAGGTCCTCTTCGGCGCGCTCAAGCACGGCCTTCGCCTGGGCCACTTGCGCGCGCGCCCGCGTGATCTCGGCCCGGCCCACGGCCAGCGCCCGGATGGCCGCGCTTTGCCTGTTCAGCGCCATCTGGTACGCCTTCTCCGCATCCTCGGCCACGTTCCTGGCGATGAGGCCGTCCCGCAACATCTGCTGCGCGCGCTCCAGGGCCGACTTCAGGAAGGGGATCTCGGGTCCCTCGGCCTCCACCTTGTTGCGCTCGTAGGCCGCCACGGCGCTCTCTTCCATGGCCTGGGCCGCTTGCAGGTTTGCGCGCGCCTCCCGCACGCGCGCCTCCAGCTCCTCCTTGTCCAGCTCCGCCAGCACTTGCCCGGCGCGCACGGTATCGCCGTAGTTCACGTAAATGTTTTTGACGATCCCGCTGGCCTTGGACTTCACCTCCACGATGGCCCGCGGCTCGATTTTGCCCGTGGCCACCACGACGCGGGCGATGTCGCCGCGCTCCACGCGCGCCAGTTTGGACGGATCAATCTTGTTGTCGGGCTTCAGCGCCGCCCGCACGGCGGCTCCCGCCCCGGCGAGCACCGCCACGATGACCGCCCCCCAGATCCAGATCTTCTTCGATTTTTTTCTGCCGTTGGACGCCATGGGTTGAAGAACTCCGCTCACTGTCCTGATACGCACGGCGGCGCAAAATGTTCCGCCCGCCCGGCGCCGGCCCGCCGCATTCTCGCTTATGATGATTCCCATGTTGCGAAGGACGTTTCTGGGATGCGCAGGCGCGGCTCTCGCCGCGGGGCGGCAGGCGCCGCGGGTCGAGGAGCTCAAACAGGCCGCGGCGGAAATGGTCGAGGGCCGGCGGAAACTGACGCAGGAGATGGTCGACTCCATTTATTCGTTCAGCGAGCTCGGCTACCAGGAGTTCGAGACCTCGCGCTACGTCACCGGCATTCTGGAGAAGCACGGCTTCCGCGTCACGCGGGGCGTGGCGGGGATGCCGACGGCCTGGGTCGCCGAATGGGGCGAGGGAAGCCCGGTCATTGGCTTCATGGCCGATATCGACGGGCTGCCGGAGACCTCGCAGACCCCCGGCGTGGCCTACCACAAGCCGCTGGTCGAAGGCGGCCCGGGGCACGGCGAAGGCCACAACGCCGGGCAGGCGGTGAACGTCACCGCCGCGCTGGTGGTTCAGGAGCTGATGCGCCGCCACGGCCTGCGCGGCACGCTGCGCGTCTACCCGGGCGTCGCCGAGGAGCTCATCGGAAGCCGCACATACATGGTGAACGCCGGCCTGTTCCGCGACCTCGACGTGATGCTCAGCTCGCACATCTCGTCGGAGTTCGGCACCAGCTACGGCCCCGTCGGCACCGGCCTTGTCAGCGTGGAATACACCTTCCGCGGCCGCAGCGCCCACTCGGCCGGCTCGCCGTGGGCGGGCCGCAGCGCGCTGGACGCCGTCGAACTGATGAACATCGGGTGGAACTACCGCCGCGAGCATCTCCGCCCGGAACACCGCTCCCACTACGTCATCACCATCGGCGGCGACCAGCCCAATGTGGTGCCGCCGCTGGCGCAGGTCTGGTACTACTTCCGCGAGTGGGATTACGCCCGCATCCGCGAGCTGCACGAGCTCGGCTCGAAGATCGCCCGCGCCGCCGCGATGATGACCGACACCGAGGTGAGCGAACGCACGCTCGGCGCCGCCTGGCCCGGCCACTTCAACAAGCCGCTCGCCGAGGCGCTTCATGCCAACATCCGCCGCGCCGGCATGCCGCAGTGGTCCGAGGCCGACCAGGCGCTGGCGCGCGCCGCGCAGCGCGAATTGCAGGTGAAAGAGGAGGGGCTGAGGACGGAAGTCAGCGAGCTTCAGCCGCCCGACCCTTCCCGCCGCAGCTACGGCTCGGACGACATCGCCGAGGTCGGCTGGAACGTGCCCACCGTGGTTTTGCGCTTCCCCGGCAACATCCCCGGCATGATCGGGCACCACTGGTCGAGCGGCATCTCCATGGCGACGCCCATCGCCCACAAGGGCGCCACCGCCGGCGCGAAGGCGCACGCCATGACTGCGCTGGACCTGCTGCTCAACCCGGATCTGCTGGCGGCCGCCAAACAGTACTTCGCCGAACAGACGAAGGAAACGAAGTGGCAGTCCCTCGTCCCGCCGGACCAGAAGCCGCCCATTGATCTGAACCGCACGAAGATGGAGCGCTTCCGGCCGCAGCTCGAGAATTTCTATTACGACCCCTCCCGCTACGCCACGTATCTCGAACAGCTCGGCGTGCGCTATCCGGAAGTGAAGAAGCCGTGAGCGCGCCGCGGCTGCCCGCGGTCGATGCGCTGCGCGGCTGGATCATGGTGCTCATGGCGCTGGACCACGCCGCGCTGCTGCTGGCGCGCGTCCACCCGTTCGAGCTGTGGAACCGGCCGCTCCCCGCCTACGGCGGCGCGGGCTGGTTCTTCACGCGCTGGGTCACGCACCTGTGCGCTCCCGGCTTTTTCTTCCTGATGGGCGCGAGCATGGCGCTGCTGGCGGGCGCCCGCATGCAGGCGGGATGGGACGCAGGCCGCCTCCGCCGCTTCTTCCTCCTTCGCGGCGCGCTGCTGGTCGCCATCAGCTATGTTTTCGAGGTCGCGCCCTCCGCCCTCATGGTGCGCCATGGCGCGCCGGGCATGCCCGTGGCGCCAATCGTTCTTGGGGTGCTGGTCGCGCTGGGCCTGAGCATGATGCTTGGCGGCGCGATGATCACACTGCCCGCACGCGCCTCTGTTGCGCTGGGCGTCCTGTGCGTCCTCGCTCCCGACCTCGTACTGCCCGCAATGGAGGCGGAAACCGTACGTCATCCGCTGCTGCTCCTCTTGCTGGCGCCCGGGAACTCCCCGCTTGTCATGAGCCTCTATCCGCTGGCGCCATGGTTCGGCATGGCCGCGCTCGGCGCCGCGTACGGAAGGATGCTGCGAAAGAACCCGCAGCGGGCGCTTGCCGCGGCGCTGCCGGCCGGCGCGCTGCTCCTGCTGCTGTTCGCCGCGGTCCGCGCCGGCGGCGGCTTCGGCAACCTGCGCGTGGCCGAGGGCGGGGGCTGGATCGCGTGGCTCACCGTCGTCAAGTATCCTCCGAGCCTCGCCTTCACCTGTCTCACGCTCGGCCTGGATCTGCTCCTGCTCCGGACATTCGCCCGCATGGAGCGCCGCGCCGCGGGCTTCGTCCGCGTGCTCACGGTGTACGGCCAGGCGCCCCTGTTTTTCTACATCGCCCACTTCTGGCTTTTCGGGCTGCTGTCCGTGGTGGCCTTCCGCGACGCCGCCGCCCCGCAGTGGGCGCTTTACCCTTTGTGGCTGGCGGGCGTCGCCGCGCTCTACCCCCTCTGCCGCCGTTTCCGCGACTTCAAGCGCAGCCGGCCGGAGGTCTCGCTCTGGCGCATGCTCTGAGGCTCATTCGTACTTGAGCTCGCTGCCGAAAAGGCTGTGCGGGATGGCGAAAACCGCCATCATCACGACCGCCGCGCCCAGCACCCACGCCCCGGCGCGCTCGCCCGTGCGCCGCAGCCGGAGCCACGCAACCATCCACGCGAGCCACGCCACTGCCGTTTTGTTGTCGGTGAGGTCCGTGCCGAACGGCCAGCCCGTCCAGTAAGCCCCGAAGGCGTACTTCTGGACGATCGGGCCCAGCAGAAGCCCGCCGGCAGTGAGCAGGGCAAGCGTCCACAGCACCAGAGCGCGGTAGCGCGGTTGCGGCCGGAAATAGTCGAGCCCCGCGCGCGTGCCGACGAGCATCGCGCCGAACATCGCGATGACATGCAGCACCAGCACGGCGGGCGGCACTTCGCCGCGGAAGCGGATTACCACCGGCCCGCCGCCCAGCGTCACCCGCTCCGTGCCGTCCTGAAGGATCACGCGGTAGGCGAGCTTGCCCGCCGGCGGCTGCTGCGGCAGGCGGGCCGCCAGTTCGCCGCCCTCGCGCGTCATCTCGACGTAGGTCCACGCGTCCCTTGTGTTGTAGCGTTTCCAGGCGAGCGTCCCCTTCGTCTCCGCCGAAACCGCGGGCACGCGCACCACCGCATCGCCGCCGGCCATGCTGCGCGGCAAACGGTAGCGGATTTCCCTGCCGGCGAGACGCACCTTGCCGCTTTTGGGGTGCGTCGGGCCGGTCACCCGCTGATAGACAGCGGAGACGGCGGTGACTAGGAACGCAAGGATCCAGAGAGTCGAGGACCGGCGCATGCTACGGCTATTCTTGCAGAATGCGCTCGAAATCCGCGCGCGTCAGCCGCATGGTGACCCATTCCTTCAGCCGCTGCGCGCCGAAGCGCTCGTAGAATTCCAGGGCCGGGCGGTTCCAGTCGAGCACCACCCACTCCATGCGCCCGCACCCGCGGCGGCGGGCCTCTTCCACCAGGCGCCGGAACAGCGCGGCGCCGGCGCCGCGGCCGCGGTATTCCGGCCTGACGAAGATGTCCTCCAGATACAGGGTGGGCAAAGCAAGAAAGCTCGAATATGTTTCGAGCGTGAGCGCATACCCGGCCGCCGCGCCGCCGACGAAGGCGAGCCACGCCTCCAGCCGCGGCTTGTCGCCGAAGATGTCGCGAACCAGCCGTTGCTGCGCCCCGGCGTCGGGCGGGTCCAGCTTTTCATACTCGGCCAGGGCGCGGATCAGCTCCAGCAGAACCGGCGCCTCTTCCGGGCGCGCGCGTCGAATCTCGATCATCCCGACCCCCAGTGTAGCGGCCCGGGCAGGGGCGCATCCGGCTCAGCCCTTGATCACGCCCATCGGCCGCAGGCGCGCCACCTTGCGCGCCAGCCCGGCGCGGTGCACGGTTTCGATCACCTCGTCGACGTCCTTGTAGGCCTCCGGGACCTCTTCGATGATGCCGTCGCGCGTCTCGCTGCGCACGAGAATGCCCTTCTCTTCCAGCTCCCGCTGCACGGCGCGCGCGTCGCGCCCGTGCTTGGCGGCGTGCCGGCTCAGCAGCCGCCCGGCGCCGTGGCAGACGCTGCCGAAGCTTTCCTTCATCGCGCCTTCGCAGCCGGCCAGCACCCACGAGGCCGTGCCCAAGCTGCCGGGGATCAGCACCGGCTGGCCGACGGGCCGGTAGTCGGCGGGAATCTCGGGGTGATGCGGCGGGAAGGCGCGCGTGGCCCCTTTGCGGTGGACCAGCACGTCCACCGTCCGGCCGTTGTATTCGTACCGCTCGCGCTTGGCGATGTTGTGGCAGACGTCATAGACGAGGCCGAGCCGCACGTGCTTGCCGAAGACCTTCTGGAACGACCCGCGGACGAAATGCAGCATCGCCTGCCGGTTGGCCCAGGCGAAATTCGCCGCCGCGCGCATCGCCTTCAGGTAGGCCTGTCCCTCCGGGCTCTGGATGGGGACGCAGGCCAGCTGCCGGTCCGGCAGCGTGATGCCGTACTTCTTCATCGCCGCGCCCATCTGCGCCAGGAAATCCGTGCACACCTGGTGGCCGAGGCCGCGGGACCCGCTGTGGATCAGCACCACCACCTGCCCCTCTTCGAGTCCGTAGCAGCGAGCCGCTTCCTCATCGTGGACTTTCTGCACGAACTGGATTTCAAGGAAATGGTTGCCGCTGCCCAGCGTGCCGATTTGCGGCCTGCCCCGCTCCTTGGCGCGCGCGCTCACTTCGCCCGCGCCGGCCCCGCGGAGCTGGCCCCGCTCCTCGCAATGCTCGATGTCGGACGGCTCCCCGTAGCCGTGCTCCACCATCCAGCCCGCGCCCTGCTCGAGGATTTCGTTCAGCTGCTTCTCGCTGATGTCGAGATGCCCCTTGCCTCCCACGCCGCAGGGTACGTCGCGAAACACCTGGTCGACGATCTCCTTCAACCGCGCGCGAACCTCGTCCTTTTCGAGATTCGTCCGGATCAGCCGCACGCCGCAATTGATGTCGTAGCCCACCCCGCCGGGGCTGACGACGCCGTTGTCCCAGTCCATCGCCGCCACGCCGCCGATCGGGAAACCGTAGCCCTGGTGGATGTCCGGCATCGCCAGCGAGGGTCCGACGATGCCGGGCAGGCACGCCACGTTCATCGCCTGCTCCAGGGACCGGTCCTTCTTCACCTGATCGAGAATCGCGTCGCTCGCGTAAAACAGCACGTCCGTGCGCATCCCGTGCCGAGAGTCCTTCGGAATCCGGAACCGGACTTCGTCGAGCCGTTCGATCTGCATGTCAGATGTCGAGGAAAACCTCGGCCTCCCACATGCCATTTTGTTCCCGAATTGACAGCTGATGGAAGGTCGCCGCCTTCACCACGACCCGCGGCGGGTGGCGCGCATCGTCCCGCGGCTCGCCGGCGGCGGTCGCCCGCACGGAAATCCCCTCCAGACGCAGCTCCTCGAACCGCGCCGGCGCCCACCGCTGGCCGTCCAGCAGCCAGAGGACCTCGTTGAGCCAGTTCACCAGCCGCTCCTCGAGCGTCTCGCCCGCAGCCTCCACAGGGCGCTTCTCTTTCGGCTCGATCCGCGAGGGGTCCAGGGCCACGGCCACCAGCGCCTCGGCCGCGCGCGCGAACAGCTCCTCGAGCGTCGCCCCCCGGACCCGGAAGCCCGTGTCCGCGGTGTGCTCCAGCAATTCGTACTCCGGCATGGCGGCTACGCCCCCAGATGTTTTTCGAGAAACGGGAATCCCGACCGGCCGGAAAATTCGTGTCCGCGAGGGAATATCTCGCTGCCAATCCGGTCTTCCGCGCCGAAAATTCTGTAAATTTCCTGCACTTTGGCGAAGGAATGCCGGAAGGCTTCCACAGGGAATATGTCGTCTTTCTCGCCGGACTCGCAAAACAGCGGCCGCGGCGCGATCAGCCCGGCCACGTCGTGCATCTCGCACCAATGCAGGATGCCCGGCACGTAATTGTCCATGCAATGCGGGATGCTCAATATCGAATCGCGGAACGTGTTCAGATAGCCGCTGACCAGCGCCGCCGCGATGCGCGGCTCCAGCGCCGCCCCGAACGTCGTGATGGTCCCGCCCCCGCTGATGCCCATCAGTCCGATCCGCCTCGCGTCGACTTCCGGGCGCGTCTCCAGATAATCGACGGCCCGCATGACATCGTAAACCCGCCAGCCGATCATCGTCTCGCCGAACAGAAGCGCCGCGCCGGCGGCCGGCTGGCAGGACGACTGGCCGAGGCCGCGGCGGCGGCTGGCCGGGTCGCGCCGGCAGCCGAAGCCGAGCGGCTCGATGGCGAACGCGGCGAAGCCGCGTTCGGCCGCCTGCACGGCGAAGTCGTACTGGTAGGGTCCTTTCACCGTGCGGTCCTGCCCCTTCTCGTCGATGCCTGCGATGTCGTCGGCGCCGCGCCCGTGCCCGGGCACGCAGATCAGCGCCGGCCGCGGCTGCGGGCGGTCTTTCGGGATCAGGAAGTAGGCGAACACGCCCAGCCCGGGGCGCGACTCGAAGATAACGCTTTCCCGCACGTAGGCCGGGAACTCGCGCCTTTCGAGCACCTCCGCCCGCAGCGGCGTCCGTGGCGGGAAGCCCCCGAGAAGTTCCGTGAGCTTCGCGCGCAGCCGCCGCTGCCAAGCCAGCGCCTCGCGCACGTTGCGCGCGCGGAAGCCGAGCCGTCGGGGCATTTCCTCGTAGCGCCGTCTCGTCCAGGCAAGGGAGTCAAACAGCTCGGGCCGGATGCGCCCTTCAAATTTCTGAAGCGCGCCCCCGTATGCAGGGGCCTGCTGCGCCCGGGCCTTGCTCTTCGCCGGCCCGCCGGCCGCAGCCGCCAGCGCCAGGTCTCTGCGGGTGATCACACAGTCAGACATATCACGCCCGCAGCGCCCGCGGCGGCGGCCCTACAGGTCCTTCCATTGCTCCGGGTCGAAGCCAACCAGCACCTGTTGCCCGCGCACGAGAACAGGCCGGCGGATCAGGTTAGGGTTTTCGCTCATCAACCGCAGCGCCTCGGCGCGCGGCGGCGGGTTGGTCTTCATCCCCATTTGCCGGTAGAGCTCGTTTTTCGGGTTGAGAAAAAGCCGGTAATCGCGTTTGCCGATCAGCCGGTCCAGCTCCTCGACGCTCAGGCCTTTTGACAGATCCACGGCCTCGAAATCCAGGCCCCGTTCCGCCAGGAAACTCCTGGCCTTGCGGCAGGTGGTTCAAGTGGGTTTCAGGTAGAATTTCGGCTTTGCCACGTGGTTGATTGTAGCGCGCCCGCCGCACCCTGTGAGACGCATTCGGAGCCGCGAGCGGAGCGGCGCGAAGGCGCCGCGGCCGAACGCGTCTCACAGCGATTTCAGAGCCGCGAGTGAAGCCGTCCGAAGGACGGCGGGAACGAGCGGTCCGCACCGCGGCCGAACGCGTCTCACAGCGCCTTCAGAGCCGCGAGTGAAGCCGTCCGAAGGACGGCGGGAACGAGCGGTCCCGACGCAGATCAAACCGGCAAGGCCGAGTCGCCGCGCCACCGGCGGATTTCCCCCTGCGCTTGCGCAGGGGCTCAACTGGTTCCCGCAGTTTCGTCGCGCTTCCTCCCGCTGCAACGTTGGCACCCGGTGCAATCGCTCGCTCCGGCCGGCGTTCGGCGCGAACGCCGGCCTTCAGTCGCGGCTCCGAATCCGCAGCGACCGCGCTGCCGCGCATCCGCCGCAGTCTCGCATTCGGTCTCGCTTTCGGCCCCGCTTTCGGTTCCGCTTTCAGAGCCGCGAGCGGAGCGGGCCGCAGGCCCGCGGGAGCGAGCGGTTCCCGCCAAGGCGCCCCTTCGCCGCTGGCCCCCGAGCCCGGCGATGAACGCCGTACGCCCGCAGCGGCATGAACCGCTCGCTCCGGCCGGCGTTCGGCGCGAACGCCGGCCTTCAGTCGCGGCTCCGAATCCGCAGCGACCGCGCTGCCGCGAAGGCGCCGCGGTCGCGCATTCGGTCTCGCTTTCGGTCCCGCTTTCAGAGCCGCGAGCGGAGCGGCGCGAAGGCGCCGCAGGAGCGAGCGGTTCTGCCGGGCCGCGGCTTGCCTCTACTGCCAGCCCCTTCCCCGCGCGCACACTCCCGCCGCTGAACGCGGGCCCCGCGTTTCAACACACTGTCAGTTGCGTCAGCCAGTGCATCGACCGCTCGCTCCGGCCGGCGTTCGGCGCGAACGCCAGCCTTCAGTCGCGGCTCCGAATCCGCAGCGACCGCGCTGCCGCGCGTCCGCCGCGGTCGCGCATTCGGTCTCGCTTTCGGCCCCG
>Ga0308390_1000152_pt1 | contig 52630 bp, 45 predicted proteins | sample Hotspr2Sample149_FD_202358 | JGI IMG/M metagenome (GOLD analysis project Ga0308390, IMG submission 202358) | Hot spring phototrophic mat microbial communities from Mushroom Spring, Yellowstone National Park, Wyoming, United States - 20040719_149 ...
ACCCCTCTCCCTTCATGGGAGAGGGGCCGGGGGTGAGGGGACACCCCTCTCCCTTCATGGGAGAGGGGCCGGGGGTGAGGGCAACCCCCGAAGCCTACGCCAACGCCGTCGCCACCTACCTGGCGTTTGCAGTGGATAAGGCTGCCGATTACTGGTCAACAGTTTCATCTTGGCACATAAATCGCGAAACCTTAGGACACACATTTACAAAACAAGCAATTGCAATGGCGTGGGATTATGTTGAAGCTAATCCTTTTTCTGTCTCAACTGGGAACTGGAAAGCAATGATCGATTGGATAGGCAAGGGATTAGAAAATTCACCCGCTTCAATACCTGCAAAAGCTGAACAAGCTGATGCCAAAATGCAAAAGACTTCACTTTTAGAGATTATATCCACTGATCCACCGTATTATGACAACATCGGCTATGCCGATCTTTCGGATTTTTTCTATGTCTGGCTGAGATACACGCTGGGCAAAATTTATCCCGATTTGTTTTCCACCATGCTGGTACCCAAGGCGCAGGAGTTGGTTGCCACTCCGTACCGTTTTGATGGAAATAAGCACAAAGCAGAAATCTTTTTTGAAGAAGGTTTGCGCCAGGTGTTTGCCAATTTGCATGGTTCGGCCCATAACGCATACCCGCTCACGATCTATTATGCGTTCAAACAGACCGAGAGTGACGAAGAAGACGACCTGCAAGCAGGGATCATTGAAATGCGCGCCTCGACCGGTTGGGAGACGATGCTTTCCGCTTTAATCGAAACCGGCTTCCAGATCACCGGCACCTGGCCGATGCGTACTGAATTGGCTAACCGTAGCACCGGCTTGGGTACCAACGCCCTTGCCTCCTCCATCGTTCTCGTCTGCCGCCCGCGCCCGGAGAACGCCCCTGCCGCAACCCGCCGCGAGTTCCTCGCCGCCCTCAAGCGCGAACTGCCCCCCGCCCTGCGCGAACTGCAAAAGGGCAACATCGCCCCGGTCGATCTGGCGCAGGCTGCCATCGGTCCCGGCATGGCAATCTTCTCGCGCTATCGGGCGGTGCTGGAAGCGGACGGCTCCCCCATGCCGGTGCGGGCTGCCCTGGCGCTGATCAACCAGGCGCTGGATGAATATCTTGCGGAGCAGGAGGGCGAATACGACGCCGATACGCGCTGGGCGCTGGCATGGTTTGAACAGTATGGGCACGAGCAGGGCCCGTATGGCGTGGCGGAGACGCTTTCTAAAGCCAAGAACACCAGCGTTGAAGGGCTGGCACAGGCTGGCTTTCTTGAAGCCCGCGCCGGTAAGGTGCGCCTGCTGCGCCGCGAAGAACTGGCTGAGGACTGGGACCCCGTCAAAGATAAGCGCTTAACCGCCTGGGAAGCCATGCAGCATCTCATCCGCACCCTGGATAGAGAGGGAGAGAAAGGCGCCGGCGCGCTGCTGGGCAAGCTGGGCGCTTTGGGCGAAACCGCCCGCGGCCTGGCTTACCGCCTCTACACCATCTGCGAGCGCAAAGGCTGGGCGCAAGATGCCCTTGCCTATAACATGCTGGTGGTCGCCTGGCCGCGGATCAAGGAGCAGGCGGGCAGGGGTACGCGGCAGGAGAGTTTGTTGTAGGAATCAAGAATTACAGGAGGGTCAAAATGTCAATCAGTAATCTCGAACGCGTGGGCAAAGGGCTGCAAATCTTGCGCGACGGACTGGCGCCGTATATCCTCAGGGAGCTGAAAAGCGCTTACAAAGATCAATGGTGGATCAGCGGGGTGGAGAGGGTGCTGGAAAACGCAGTGGGGCGTGAAGCCCTGAGCGGCGCCGCTGCACCTGAAGAACGCTTTAGAAGGTTGGATATCCAGGCTTTGCTGGTGATCATGTGGGAGAACTGGAACGCCGTTTTCAAAGCCGAATTAGGGCATATCGGGCGCAGTTACGTCAGCGAACTGCGGGAAGTGCGCAATGCCTGGGCGCATCAGCAGCCCTTCAGACCCGAAGATGCTTTCCGGGCGCTGGACACCATGGCGCGTTTGCTGGAGATGGTGCATGGGCAAGGCGTAGAAGAACTTAAAGAATTGAGCCGGGAAATGCCGGGCCAGGGCTCTGAAGCCGAGGCAAGGCGTGAACTCAAGAAATCGGCTGAGGTTCTCTCGGTCGGCGTTGCTCAGAGATTGAAGCCCTGGCGTGAAATTGCCACCCCTCACCCGGATGTGGCATCTGGTCGGTATAAAATGGCAGAGTTTGCCGCCGACCTGTTCCAGGTCATCACCGGAAAAGCCGAAGTGGAATACCGCGAGCCGGCGGAGTTTTTCCGCAGAACTTATTTGACGGAAGGATTAATCCGTCTGCTCTCGCGAGCCTGGGCGCGGCTGGCTTCGGCTGGCGGCGATCCGGTCGTCGAGTTGCAGACCAACTTCGGCGGCGGCAAAACCCATTCCATGCTGGCTTTGTACCACTTGTTCGGCGGGCAAATTAAGCCGCAGGATGTCCCCGGGTTGGAAACCCTGGTTCCAAAAGGGTTAAGAGGCGGCGAAGTGGATTTGCCGGTTGCAAGCCGCGCCGTGCTCGTGGGAACGCAGCTCAGCCCGGCGGAAGTGAGGAAAAAACCGGATGATATTGAGGTGCGCACTTTATGGGGAGAAATGGCTTGGCAGATTGGGAATGCTGCCGGAAGAGCCGGCGAAGCCTATGCGCTGGTAGCGGAAGAGGATCGCCGGGGCGTCAGCCCCGGTTCAGAAAAATTAGCTCAGCTTTTTGATGCATTTGGACCGGTCCTGGTATTGATTGACGAGTGGGTTGCTTATGCCCGTCAGTTGTATGGAAAAGACGATCTACCGGGTGGATCGTTTGACGCAAACATGACCTTTGCCCAGGCGTTGACTGAGGCAGCCAAAGCCGTTCCAGATGCTATGGTGGTCGCGGCAATCCCCCAATCCGATATTGAAATCGGCGGCGAAGGCGGCAGAGCGGCGCTGGAGCGTATCCGTAACGTGTTTGGCCGCATTGAAGCGGTTTGGAAACCCGCCTCAGCGACCGAAAGTTTTGAAATCGTCCGGCGGCGCTTATTCCAGCCTGTCGCCGATTACGCTGCCCGAGATGCAGTCTGCCGTGCTTTTGCCGAGATGTATCAGGCAAACCGGGCTGAATTCCCCTCTGAATGCCGCGAAGCCGATTATGAAAAGCGCCTGATCTCCGCATATCCAATCCACCCCGAGTTATTCGACAGGCTGTATGAAGACTGGTCAACCCTGGAGCGGTTTCAGCGCACCCGCGGCGTTCTGCGGATGATGGCTGCCATTGTTCATGAGCTTTGGGAACGTCAGGATGGTTCGCTGCTGATTATGCCGGGCGCGGTTCCCCTGGATAAAACGGATGTGCGTTTTGAGGTCACGCGCTACCTGCCGGAAGGATGGGGGGCAGTGGTTGACAAGGATATTGATGGAACTCTCAGCCGCCCCCTGGCGATTGATCGGGATAATCCGAACCTTGGACGTTATTCTGCATGCAGGAGGGTGGCTCGAACCATTTTTATTGGCAGTGCCCCATCCGCGGGCGCGCAAAAGGTGCATGGAATCGAAGAAGTGCGCATTAAGCTGGGCTGTGTCCAACCGGACGAATCACCGGCGGTATTTGGGGATGCTCTTCGCCGGTTGTCTGAAGAACTGACTTACCTCTATTCGGATGCTACGCGCTATTGGTTTGACACCAGACCAACCATTACGCGTATCGCTTCCGATCGCGCTGCCCAATACGAACGGAAACCGGAAATCGTCGAAGATGAAATCATCCGCCGGGTGAGAGAATTTGTGCGGCGGGATCGAGGTGATTTTGCGGGCGTTCATGTTATTCCGGAAAGCAGCGGAGACGTTCCAGATGAACCATCTTGCCGATTGGTCATTTTGCGTCCTTCATATGCACATCGCACCAGAAGTGAGGAAAGTAAAGCGCGCGATGCTGCCCGTGAGATTTTAGAACACCGCGGCAACAGCCCGCGCCTGTACCGTAATATGCTGGTTTTTCTGGCGGCTGACGCGGAAAGGCTGACAGAATTGGAACAGGCGGTGCGTAACTGGCTGGCGTGGACTTCCATCAAACAGGAGGAGGAGCAGTTGAACCTGGATGCTGCCCAGAAACGTCAGGTGGAAAAACAGATTCAAAATTACGAAGATACCATCAATACTCGCCTGCTGGAGACCTACTGTCACTTGATCGTCCCAACCCAGGAAGGCACCAGCCCAATTCAGTGGTCGGTCAGCCGCTTGCAGGGTGGCGATACGCTGGTAACACGCGCTTCAAAGAAACTCAAAAATGAGGGGCAATTGATAACCGAATGGTCGCCCGCATTACTCCGGATGGAACTAGACCGCTGGCTTTGGAAGGACGCAAACCATATTCGCGTTAAACAATTATGGGAATATATGGCTCAGTATCTATATCTTTCCAGATTACGGGATGAGGAGGTGTTGATTTCGACCATCCGAAATGGAGTAGGTTCTTCAACTTGGGGTGATTATTTTGCCTATGCATCTGCGGTTAAAGATGATGGAACCTACCTGGGATTGGCTGCTGGAAGCACTCCCACAGTCACTCTTGATCAAGCAAGTGTTTTGGTTAAGCCAGAAGCCGCCAAAAAACAACGCGAAGAGGAAGCGAAAAGGCCAGATATTCCGTCAACATATCCACCTGGAAGTCAACCGCTCACCAATCAGGCAAATGAGCCAGGGGCTGAGGCAGCCACCTTGTTTCCTGGTGTTGTTGATACGAAGAAACAGGTTATTTTACGCCGCTTCCATGGCACAGTAGAATTGGATGCTGCCCGCCTGGGCAGAGATGCAGGCAAGATTTCTGATGAAGTCTTGACCCACCTTATCAGCCTGGTGGGTGCAAAAGCGAAAATTGTTCTCGAAATAGATGTTGAAGTTCCTAACGGAATCCCAGAGGATAAAGTGCGGATTATCACTGAAAATTGTAATACGCTGAAATTCAAGGGATATGGATTTGAAGAAGGATAACCTCTATTGTCTGGGTAGATGGAATTTTTGATTCTGCAGAAGGGTTAATTCTGGTAGGAACTTAGAGGGCTTGTCAGAGTGAAGAAAACGCTGCTTCTTGGCTGGGGGAATGTGGACCGTCAGGATGACGGGGTAGCCTGGCACGTGCTGACGGCGGTGGCTAAACGTATGGGGCTGCCGGTACCTGCGGACACCGATGTTGATTTTGCATCCAATGAGGGAAAACCAGATTTTTTATTTGTTATGCAAATTGTTCCCGAACTCGCTGAAATTGTTGCGGAGTATGATCGAGTGTGTTTTATAGATGCACATACAGGAAATATAGCCGATGATGTGGCTGTTCAACCTGTTACAGCCAGTTATCAGCGCTCACCCTTAACTCATCATATGACAGCGGCAACATTGCTGGCATTGACCACTGTGCTTTGCAATTGCACACCAGAGGCAGTTCTGGTCTCCATTCGCGGCTATGAGTTTGGCTTCTCTCGTTCGCTCTCAGAACGCACAGCCATGTTAGTTCCCAAGGCTGTAGAGCAAATTCTGCAATGGCTCAAGTGAAAATCACACGGTTATCGCGCTTTAGATTATTTTTCTTCCTGATGCTGCTGGCTTATGGCGTTTTTATGCCTTATCAGGGACTGTACTTAATCCGACGGGGATTAGGGGGTGCCGAGTTAGCTGTTTTGTTAGGGATTATGCCGCTGGTCAAGATAATCGCTCAGCCGTTATGGGGGATGATTGCAGATATTTATCGTGCCCGTCAGTCAGTTCTTAGTTTGACCCTGATCGGTATGGGGGTATCAGCGTTCCTCTTTCTGTTTGTGCAAAAATTTTGGGCCTGGTTTATTCTAATTATCTTGTTTTCAATATTCGAGTCGCCTTCCATGCCTCTGGCTACTGCTATCACTATTGACTACCTTGAAAACCGCCAGCAGGTAGAACGCTTTGGCGAGTTACGCATGTGGGGATCGCTGAGTTTTGTCATCGCGTCTGTGGTCATGGGGTACTTATTTCTTGATCGCCTGATTGTTTATATCCCGCTGGTTTTTGCGGTTATTGAGATTATCGCTGGTGTGCTGGTATTGTTGCTTCCTCACCCTGTTTCTTCTTCACTGCGCTTGAGCTGGGGCGAAAGTATGACAGTGCTGAAGAAAGACCCCATGCTGGTGCTGTTTTTGTTGGGCATTGTGCTGATTGGGATGACTATGGGCGTCTCGTACCAGTATGTGCCCATTTATCTGGGCTCGCTAGGTGCGGCAGGTATATTGATTGGGGTATCTGTAGCGCTTTCTGCAGTGCCAGAGATTCCGTTAATGGCAAATGCTGCCCGGCTTCTGAATCGGTTCCGTCTGGAGACGGTATTGCTGTTCGGTCTTTCAGCGTTGCCGCTGCGCTGGCTCTTATATGCGCTGGTGCGTGCCCCCCTTTGGTTGTTCCCTGTACATCTGTTGCACGGTTTTGCAATCATGGGGATTGTGGTTGCGGGGGCGACGTATGTTGCGCAGCGTTTACCTGGCGAGTTGCGTGCTACCGGTCAGGGGTTATATACGGTGGCTTTCAGCGGTATTGGTCCGACGCTTGGCTTGTTTGGCGCGGGTTTCTTATCCGAATTGTCCAATGGAATGCAGTACATCTGGTTGTCCTGTGCGGTTGTAGCGGTGATGGGGGTGTTTGTAGTAGGGGTTTCACTTCGTAATCATAAAAAAACATAGCGCTGGAGACTGTCTCCTTTAGGAGACAGAGGAAAGCGCATACCTCCTTTCTTCAATATATTGACGTTACAGAACGCATGTGCTATATTTGTAACATGAAACTTACAGCAAAGGTCAAACTTCTCCCTACACCAGAACAGGCGCAAGCGCTCAAGCAAACGCTTGAGATGGCTAATTCCGCTTGTAATTACATCTCTGAATTTGCGTGGGAGAAAAAGACTTTTCGCCAGTTTCCTCTCCACAAGCTTGCCTATCATGATGCTCGCAGTAAATTTCCGCTTACTGCCCAGATTGTTGTTCGCTGTATATCGAAAGTCGCGGATGCTTATAAAGCAGATCGGAAGAGTAAACGAGTTTTTAAACCACATGGGGCAATCGCTTTTGACAATCGCATTCTCCGCTGGTATATCAGCCGCTCCGAAGTCTCTATTTTGGACAATCAACGGGAGAATGCGTATCCCGTTCGTTTGTGGAGAGCGTCAATTGGAACTTTTGAAAAGCCAGCGCGGTGAAAGCGATTTGGTATTTGTGAACGGTCAGTTTTATCTGTTCACCTCCTGCGATGTTGAGGAACCAACTCCTCTTGATGTTGAAGATGTCCTCGGCGTTGATCTTGGCATTGTCAATCTTGCAGCTGATAGTGACGGAGAAATTTTTAGCGGCAAGGCAGTCGAGGAAAATCGCAGGAAATACGAACATCGCCGCCGCAGCCTTCAACGCAAAAACACAAAATCTGCCAAGCGCAAACTCAAGAGACTGTCCGGGAAGCAGGCCAGATTTCAGTCTAACGTCAACCACATAATCAGTAAGCGGCTTGTAAAAAAGGCGCAAGACACTCGACGAGGCATTGCTCTGGAAAATCTGAAGGGCATTCGTGAGGCAACGGTTCGCCGCAAGCAGAGAAGCAGGCACGCTAACTGGTCGTTTTATCAACTTCGTTCCTACATCGAATACAAGGCTAGACGCGCTGGTGTTCCTGTTGTTTTGATTGACCCCAGGAACACTTCTCGCACTTGTCCTGTTTGCGGCTGTGTTGATAAAGCAAACCGTCGTACTCAAGTTCTTTTCTCCTGTGTATCCTGCGGGTTCTCTGCTCCTGCGGATACTGCAGCGGCTCGGAACATCCGAGCCAGGGCAGTCGTCAACCTGCCGATGGTCTCGAACCCCGTGGGTTCAGGGACAAGCTGTCGGCTTTAGCCGACAGTAGTTGACCGAATAGCTGAAGAGCAGCGCTTGCTTAAAGTCGAGACATCCCAAACAAGGTGAAAGGTTGGCTTTTGCTTTTTACTTCGGTTGAGTGAAGCGCCTTCTAGCCTGTCATGCGCGGCATGTCGCGACTGGCGAGAATGTCAATCCCTTCTCCCAAAGCATCCGCGAGCACGATTTCACCCATCTTAACCGGGGCTTTAATTTCAATTTTGCGCAGTTCGGCAAGCAGCTCTTGAATACGCGGCTTTGGAAAAGGTGCAGAAGTATACACGGGCAGCAAGGGATGAATTCCTCCCCGAACGCGCACTGTAGTGGCAACCATGCGGCGCGGGTCTTTCAATTCACGCTCAACATAGTCTTTACCGCGCTTACAACCCGATCCTTCCACTCTGAGAACCGTTTGTCCGTCGTGTGTCACATCCAGGGTGCATCCTTTGGGGCAGGTGATACAAATTATTTTTTCAGTCACTTCCATAATCACCTCCTCTTACCGCTCTACAATGCTGACTGTAAGACTTCCAGCACGTTCTACTTCTTCATAGTGACGTGGCGTCAATACAATGGTAACCATCTCGCCCGGGCGTACGTAGCGTTCGGACTTTCGGGTAATCAGGTTGTTTTCATTGTGAACTTCAACCCAAACTGGTTCTTCAACAGGCTGTTTGACACGGAATTGCAAACGCACTTCTTCTTCCATCAAGGTTTGTTTATCCAACTCATGCGGCACAACATAGCGCACATTATGCCCTGCCAGCAGAGGGATGTGGCGAATTTCGCGCCGCCGTTCAGCCAATGCAAAACGCGCCGCGCTCTTGCCGGCTGCCAGTCCGGCTTCGGTTACCCAATCTACCAGGTCGTACACGTGTACAACATTGCCGGCGGCGAAGATACCCGGCACACTGGTTTCAAAGTTATTATCCACAACAGGTCCGCCGGTAAGCGCGTCAAGCTGAACTCCGGCTTTCTTTGAGAGTTCATTTTCAGGAATTAAACCCACAGAAAGCAATAAGGTGTCACAAGGAATGATCTCCTCTGTACCCGGAATGGGTTCCCATTTTTCGTTTACTCTTACCGATTCGATCGCTTCCACGCGCTGGTTACCGAGAATACGCTTTACAGTATGCTGGAGTTGTAAAGGAATGTCATAGTCCAGCAGACACTGGACATAGTTTCGGGTCAGTCCAGTCAGATAGGGCATCACTTCGAGGACTCGCTCAACTTTAGCACCCTCGAATGTCAGGCGGCGTGCCATAATCATTCCAATGTCTCCGGAGCCGAGGATCACGAATCGTTTGCCTGGCATATAGCCTTCTACGTTAACCCACCGCTGCGCGGTGCCCGCTGTATACACACCAGCAGGGCGCGTACCTGGCAGGCGAACTTGAGCGCGGGTGCGTTCGCGGCATCCCATTGCCAGAACAATCGCTCGCGCTTGAATATCCACAAAGCCGTTTATTTTACTGCTGGCAAAGATGCGGCGCTGAGGTGTGATCTCCAACACCATAGTATCCAATAGTGTCTCAACCTTCAGCGACATAGCTTCGTTGATAAATCGCTGTGCGTAGCTGGGTCCCGGCAGGTCTTCTTTGAAAATTTCGACGCCAAAGCCGTTGTGAATACATTGCAACAGAATACCGCCTAACTCGACATCGCGTTCAATGATCAACACATCTTCAGCGCCGTATTTCTTGGCTGAAATAGCGGCTGCCAGTCCGCCTGGACCGCTGCCGATGACAACAACATCGTATTTGTTTTTGAGAGCCATGTTTACCCCTCCACCTGCTTCGTTGGTCGCACCAGAAATTCAGACCCTGGACCTTTTTTGGTGATTGCCAGTGGTGATATGCCCAGCTCTCGTGCCAGGATATCAACTACACGGGGCATATCAAATGAGCCCAGACAACGCCCGGTACCCAACCAGGTACGGCGCTTGATCGCATCGTAGGTGCGGGCAGGAATAGGAGCATGAATTTCAGCCACGATTTCCCCTTCGGTGACCATTTCACAGCGGCAAACAATACGCCCGTAGCGTGGATCGAGCTCAATCAGGCGTTTTTGTTCCTCATGCGGCAGGTTGCGGAAACACGGTCTCGGCGGTCGGATGGGCTGCCAGTCAGGTTTTTCTTCCAGCTTTTCTCCCGCATCCTTGAGGATTTCTATGACGCGCAGTGCAATGGCAGGTGCTGAGGTCAGCCCGGGTGACTCAATGCCGCCTAAATTGACCAGCCCTTGCACTTTGTTTGGGATCTCAATGATGAAATCGTGGTTGTAATTGACCCCGGGTGTCTCGCAAGGAGCATTGCCGCTGGCTCTTAAGCCAGCGAAGACCGCAATCACATAGCGCGGACTGAGAGAGGGTACCAGTTTGTGTGCGCCATCCCAAAGTTCTCCTAATCCCTCATAAGTGACTGCTCGATCTTCTTTATCCTCAATATCCTGAGCATTGGGGCCCACAATGGTATTACCATGCAGTGTTGCTGTTACTAGAATGCCTTTGCTGATCTCTGAGGGGACAGGGAAGAGAACGTTATTGACAGTAATTTCAGCACGGTCAAGGATGCAATACTCACCACGCCGCGGCGTAATCCTGAATTCTGGTCGCACACCGGCTTTGTGCATCACAACATCTGAATATAGTCCCGCTGCATTGACTGCCCAGCGACAACCAAAGTCACCACGATTGGTCTTGATCCCCACAATGCGTTTGCCGTCCATGATGAAATCCTCGAAGGCAGTTTCCAGCAGGATGCGAACGCCGTTTTGCACAGCATTTTCAGCCGCAGCAATGGAAATAGCAAATGGGTCACAGATACCCCCCGTTGGCGCCCAGAGCGCGCCGCTAACATCCGGGTTGATATTCGGTTCACGGTGGCGCATCTCTTCTGCAGAGATGATGTGCATTCCCGGAACGCCGTTTTTTCGTCCCTGCTCAAGCAGCAACTCTAGCTTAGGTAGTTCTTGTGGTCCGATCGCAACCACATAATCGCCGCGCCGTTCAAAGGGAATGTTCAGCTCACCCGCCAGCGTGTCCCACATCAGATTGGCAGCCACGTTCATTTTGGCTTTCAGCGTTCCTGGAAGGGGATCGTATCCTGCATGGATGATGGCTGAATTTGCCGAGCTGGCACCCATGCCAATATCCGCTTCCTTTTCGATGAGTAAAATGCTCAAACGGTAGCGTGACAGAAAACGCGCCACCATGCAGCCAACGGCTCCACCGCCAATCACAATAACGTCATACGTTTCAGGCAAAGTTTCCTCCTAAGTTGTCATGAAATCTGTTTGATCAAAAAGCCAGGTGGATGACATGCTCGTTTTTGATTGTCACACCGCATCATGGCTTTCTAACAACATAATTGTCAAATGCAACAATGATATTGCCGGTTTCGAATGTTCCAGCCAAAAGTCCGATTTTGCCTGATTGAAAAGTGTCATCGCGAACTTCTGCCAGCAGCAGATCGTTGACAGCGAGGAATAGTTTGTCCCCCACACAGGCGGCAAAAATGGTCATGGAGGTATTCTCAGGAATAGCGCCCGAGTAGGTCCACTCTTGCAGGAAAACACTCTGACCATTGACCATTTTCCAGATAGTGAAGTAACGATCTTCGCTAACTTCAAGCGCGTAGAAATTATTACCATCCTGCAAGCGACATATCACGCCAAAGTCGCCGCTTCCCGTTGGCGCTTCGACGCGCGCGTCCACGCTGATCATTGTGTTAGAAAAAGAATTACCGTTCCAACTGCTCCAGAAATAGTATTGGGTTGGGATAACATGGAACCAAAGTTCGCCGTTTTCCAAACGCACTTCACCATTTTGAGAGCTGCCTGTGTCCCATAGTCCGCTATCTTTGGTGAAATCATCAGACATTAACACTGCGCCAGCGGATTCCTGCATCTGTTCTCCATGAGTGCCAGCAACAATATTTTGCTCACCGCGCTTGGCAGCTTCAATTAAGGGGATTGCCAGTTTGATAGGGCGCAAAGCGTTGATGAAGCCGCCTGTTGGTATACAGGAGTCGAGGTTGTTAATCACGCCATCACCATTGGTATCCGCCAAAGCACGGCAATCCACAATTTCACCTTCGCCGCCATAGCCGACCTGGGTTGGCACTCCTACCAGTTCGTTGCGGCTGTTCGTTGCCATTCCTCCGCTGTTGCCGCCAGCAATAGTTGCTGATGTTTTGATAAAACTGCGGTTTCCATAGACGCGGTCTCCGGTGAAGCCGCTGACTTCGCCGCGCGTCAAAGTGATTGTCTCACCGCCAATGCCGGGGTAACCAAGAATCGTTAACGGATCGCCTAGCTGTAATTTGTCCGAGTCGCCCAAAGGAACAAAAGGCAGGTTGAGTTTGGAGGGATCAATAGGATTGTTGTTTAAGTCTTTGGTGATACGGAGTACCGCCAGGTCAAGAGCGGCATCTGCTTGAACAATTTCTGCAAGGTATGTAGGTTGTGCTGGAGTGTCTTGGGCGACTGTCAGGGCAATGATAAGATGGTCAACGGTATAGTAAGCATCTGATAATACGACGTGGGCATTCGTCAGGATGAGTCCGTCTGGGGCTATGATTGAACCTGAACCGGTCCAGCCGGGCTGAATATTGCCGTCCAGGTTAACCATAGCAATAATTTGCACAACCGCTTCGTAGGGAATGTGGTCTGGTGAAGCGGGTGTAAAGCTGGTTTGTAAGGACGGCTGAGTGGAGGAGGTGATTGGTGCAGCAGTCGGCGAAGTTGTATTGGTCTGAGATGGTTTTTCTGTTCTTCTGTCCAGCGCAAATATCGCCACCCCAACAGCAAAAGCACTGAGACAAAAAACCGCTAGGGCAATAACGCCACAAGTCAGCCATGGGGTGTTTTTTCGTTTGGGAGCTGGATTTTCGTAATATTGTGGGTTCAAACTTAGGTCATCGAGCACGTCACCACCTCCGGACGTTTGTTCCGGTTCGATCATCATTGTCATAATCATATCCCACATTTTTCGAAAGGGCAAATTGTGCGAGGTCTTGTAGTATAGACGTCCACTCAAAATAAAGAGCCTTGCTCTCTTTTCAATATCATCTTATAGATAAACAGTGCAGTTGTAATAGTGACCAGTGGTAATAGGGGGGTACTGAAACGCGGTGAATATCCAGTTGGTTTTACCAAAACATAGGCAGAAAACAGACCAAGCAGGACAATGCTCCAGCGCATGTCCGTGTGTCTGATCGCTCCAAACCGCAATAACATTGTTACTATCCCTAACAGGGTTCCCGCGACAAGAAAGACAGTTATGCTCGCAGCATCCAGTGGGTTTTGTTGAAAGCGCTCACTAAGCTCTGCTGGACTCCCGCCAATGATTATTCTCAGCAATCCTTCCAGAATGGTGTAAAGGGAGTATTGCACTGTATCGCGGGCATTCAAAACATAATTCGGATAAACCTTGTAATAAAAAGAGATGGCGGTTAGAGGGAGCACGATGAGCACCAAAGCATAAAAAAGCACCAGCTTCCATTTCACCTTTATAAATTGAAAAACGCCTTGCCAAGCCTGCCTGAAAGAACCGGTTAGAGGATCTGTCGTCAAGATCAATGCCGCCAAGACACCACCAAGATAATCCAGTCGCAACAGTATGGTTGGGATGCCTATAAGCAAAGCCGGGAAGAAACGGGACGCGGACAGGTAAAAAATGACCATAGTGAGTCCCAGTGTTGCTATCGGCTCGATTAACCCAAAGCGGAAAAAGAAAACAAAGAAGGAAGGCTGTGTCAGTATAAACAGAAGGGTCAAGCCGGCGCTGAAGGAAAGCGCCCAGGGCAGTTTGTTTCTTTCAAGCACTATGACGGTCAAATAGGCAATAAGAAACCCGCCCCAGGCGTTAAGAAAGAACAAAGATGCAGACGATTGTCCGAAGATGATATGCAGGATACCAGCCAGATAGGGAAACAAGAGTTTGTAAGCATGAGGAGGGATTCGTGAATGGGTCAGTAAGAAGTCACCTTCAACGAAAATGGAACGCGCCATGATTTGATAGGATAAGTTATCCTGACCCTGAGGAAAGATGAAGATTTCTCGTAATTCGTGAACATCAAGGAAAAGAAACAGAACGAATGTTACTGTGCCGATAGAAAGCAGAAATGACCTGGAGGATGTTTTAAACTGTCTTGTTCCGGGTGCGATTAAGGACATTGTCAGTCTGAAGAGCCCGAAGCCCAGAATTGCATAAGGGATGATCTGTTCCAAACCCGGTTTATCAAGAAGCCCTAAAAAGGTGCTGCCGAAGACGCTTGAAGCAATTAGGTAGAGGTCAATTGACTGGATGGCTTGCTGTTGGTAGAGCAGTTGCAAACCACGCAAAATGCCGAACAAAGTTATCACAAGCAGCGCAATACCAGTCAGGTTTTGAAAAAATTGAATGAGATGGAATTCTGTTACTGAAAGCTCTATCCCTTGTACCTGACACCAGAGATTCCCCTGATCAAAGGCGTTGCGAATACTGCCGTCGTTAGAGAGAATAGCCGGGTAGAACTGGTAAGGTTGCGCGCCCGCAAATGTCAACATGCCTTGAATGCGAAAGCGTTGAAAGGAGGGCGATTCTGGCAGGCGTTTCGTATCCAGCGGTTGTGCGCCGTTGAGAAGCGTGGCTGTGACAGTCTGACTTGTTTCGAGATCGGTAAATTTGATTTCACCGTGATCCAAACCCTGGACAATGAAGACCAGTTTTTCATCGTTTGTTAACTGCGCATAGCCACAAATTCGTAATGTAAAACTGACCTGTTCGACTTGAATATTTTTGTTGTTCATCCATTCAACAGGAAACTGGCGTATATTTTTGTAAGGGGCTGTCATTCGAGAGGACATGGTGGGATGTAATATTGTGTCATAAGTGGGTGTCCACTGATCGCTCTCAGCCGCGTTTGCATCTTGGTAGATCTGCATCGAAAGTCCAGAGAGGGGAGTAACCAATCCCAAGAGAATTCGAGCAGCGAGAATTGCCGCGGCAATTCCTAAAATCCAACGTCTTGAGAAATAACGCCAGTCTATCAATATCGCAAGGGGCATCAATAGCGCAGCAGTGATGAATTCTATAGGGGTATTCAGGGGCATACCGTCAAACAAAGCAGGTGTCCCGATAGGGATCAGCAGCGAGGCGTAGATCATCATAACCGTAATGACGGCTTTAAGCCTGCCATGTAGACCCGCGGTTGCGTGCGGAGTAGCCTGGTGATCTTCGGGGGTGCTCATCGAGAGAAGAGCAATGAAAAAATAGTATTCGCCTCCAATCAGCCATAAGCTTAACAATGCAGGTATCAGGCGAATCAATGCGGCGGTGGAAAGATCGAGATAAAGAATACCTAACCCTATGCTTCCTAATAAAGCGGCAGGAACAATTTGTGTCCAGGGTTTACCAGTTAGGAAAAATTGGAGACGTGAACAGGTTTTTCGTCCTCTTAGCACGGCGGTTCCCAAAGTGCCCATACTGACCGCGGCGATGAACAAAAACGTTACCAATGCAAGCCGTGTTTTTGAAAAGCCAAACAAGAACGCGTTTTTGATGTCCGGTTCGATGGTCAGGCTAAAAATAGCAGCGAGAAGCAATTCAAGCCCGGATATCCAGAAAAAGCCTGCCAGCAGGTTACAGTTTCGTGTGTGGTTCAGAGGAGTTTTCATTATGACATTTGGGTCAAAAAGCAGTTTGCCCGAATTATACTCTTGCTAACAGTTTAAGGTGCTTTTGGGGTTGTACCAACAAGTTGATTGTTATATACTTATGTCACCCTGAGTGATGGTCTTTGCAGACCCGGCAAAACTGTACTTTGTAAGGAGTGTAATCAATGCGTATTGGACTGGTGGGCAGCGGTGGACGCGAACATGCTCTGGCGAAGGCACTGACAAGAAATTGCGAGCGAGACTCTTTGATTGTTTTTGCGAATTCGGTAAATCCCGGTATTCAGCGGTTAGCGAGGCGGATCGTATCAGGTTCACTTTCAGACAGCAAGGCAATTGCAGATGCCTTGGCTGCTGAAGGGGTGGAACTGGCGGTGATCGGTCCGGAGTCGCCGCTGATGGCTGGGGCCGTAGATGAACTACGCAATCGTGGTGTTCCCACGGTGGGCCCGACCCGCTTGCAGGCACGCCTGGAAAGCGATAAATCCTTTATGCGTGACTTGTTGAAGCGGCGAGTCGGGTGGGGCTCGCCCGAATGGTGTCTGGCTCATAACCGCTCCGAAGCACGGGATTTTATCTGTCAGGTAGGTGAGGTGGCGGTTAAGCCGTTAGGATTAACCGGCGGCAAGGGCGTCAAAGTTATGGGAACACAACTTGCTGATATGACGGAGGCTGTGGATTATGCTGCCGAGTGGATTGCCAGAGATGGTGTCGTATTGCTTGAAGAGCGTCTGGTGGGGGAGGAATTCTCGCGTATGGTGTTTGCCAGCGACAATGGGTTTGTACCAATGCCGGTGGCGCAGGATTTCAAGTATGCTTTTGACGGCGACAGCGGCTCAATGACAGGGGGAATGGGCGCATATACGATGGCAGATGGCTCTTTGCCTTTTCTCAATGAGGAGGATTTGAGGCAGGCGGATCAATTGATTGGCGCTGCCTTACGGGCAATCACAGAAGAAACGGGTACCCCCTATCGCGGAGTGCTGTATGGACAGTTCATGGTAACAGCTAAAGGCATTCGTTTGATCGAGTTCAATACCCGCTTTGGTGATCCGGAAGCGATTAACCTGATGGCGCTGCTGCAGAGCGATGCGCCTGTGTTATTTTTGGAAATTGCTACAGGGAGCGCAAATTCCAGCTCGGTTGAATTTGCCCGTCGGGCTTCTGTTGTGCGTTATCTGGTGCCTCAGGTTTATCCGGAAGCGCTAACCGAACCTCTATTCTTTAGCTTCGACGAAAAAGAAGCCGAGTCATCTGGTTTGGATGTTATTTTTGCTTCGGTGGCACTAGCTGAAGGTGGACGGTTGCAGGCGTTGGGTTCGCGCACACTGGCGTTGGTTGGGTTGGATGATCATCCTTATAGGGCTGCCCAGCGTATGGATTCGTTTCTTGTCAAACACCTGCCAAGCGGTTTGCGCTATCGTTGCGATATTGGTGCAGCAGAAATAATCCAACGAAAAGTCGAGCGAATGCAGATGTTGCGCGCAGGAGCAGGAAAGTGAGCACCGAATTAAACCTCGATCTGCTGGGCGAACTTGTTAGTGTTCCTGGCTTGTCCGGGCGAGAACAACAAATTGCGGCGAGAATCGCCGCTGCTTTGCCGTCTGATTGGCATGTTCATAACGACACCATTGGCAACTTGATCGCTAGTTCCACAACCAGCTCCGACTGTAAAGTGTTGTTTCTGGCGCACATGGATGAGGTGGGTTTGGTAGTGCGCCGTATTACCCGGCAAGGTTTTCTGCAGGTGGAGCGGCTGGGAGGGATGGGAATGCGCTCTTTACCTGGCGCACGCTTGACTTTATGGACTGCGGCAGGTGAAGCGTTACCGGCGCAGGTGGGTGTGTTACCGCATCATTTGGACGATGGCAAGTCTGCTGACCTAGCCACCCTTTATGTGGACATTGGTGCAACATCCTTAGCGGAAGCGCTTGCCATGGGGGTTCGTGTGGGGGATGGATTGACTTGGGAAGCCCCTCTTAAACGCTTAGGCAAATGCTTTGTAAGCGGCAAGGCTTTAGATGATCGTCTGGGTTGCTTTGTCCTAATTAGTTTGGCACAGCGTTTGAGTGATGCCAAACTGAAAATGGGTGTTGATCTGGCTTTTGTTGTGCGCGAGGAAATCATGTTCAATGGTGGTATGCCAGTTCTCCAAAAAGTACAACCACAGGTTGTGCTGGGGGTAGATGCTACGCTGGCTTTCGATACTCCAGACCTTGAACACATGCAGAGTGAAATTTGTTTGGGAAGTGGCCCGGCACTGAAATGGTTTGATGCAGTGCGCGGGAAAGCCGCATTTGTACCAGATTGGAAACTTGCCCAACGCATCCGTGAACTTGCCCAACAACATGATATTCCTCTTCAGGATGAGGTGGTTACCGGTATTTCAACCATTGTAAGCCCGTTGCCTTACGCGCTAACAGGTGTCCAGGTTGCTGCTCTATCTATTCCGTTGCGTTATCACCATTCTCCAATTGAAATGGCTCATCTTGACGATGTTGAACAGCTTGTTCATCTCTTGTTTTTGCTTTGCATAGATTTGTGCGGGGGCTAAACGTGAATATAGAGAGTGGTTGTTTAAGGATTCTAAAAAGGCACGAAAACAGTGCCTCTTTACACAATCTTCATAATCGCTTTATCAGTTCTTTAATGGTTGCTGGTATCTTAATGGTGCGAGCTTTGAAGCGTGCAAAATATTGTGTAGAGAGGTGAAAAAATGAGTAAAGGATTGAAAATTACTTTCATTGTCATTGGAGTTCTGATAATCGCTGGTGGGTTACTAGCAGCCGGTTTTGTATTTGGTCAGGCAAGTAACTGGTTAAAACAATGGCGGGCACAGGCGGCTGTCCCTGACTGGCGTACTCCCCAGCAAATGAGACCAGGTTATGGATTGGATGGACGTCCGTTTGGCATGGGCCCAGGTGGGATGTGGAACCGGCGCAATGATGCCCGTCCGTATCATCGGCAACCGAGACAATTGCCCAACGGCGATGATTTTGCCCCGGGATTTGGCTGTGGTCCAGGTGGAGTGATGGGCGGTTTTGTGCAAACCTGTCCGTATTTTAGCGAAACATCCACCAGTAGTGTACAGCCGCTGACCGTGGAGGAGGCAAAAACTGCCGTTGAAAACTATCTGAAGAAACTGGGCAACGATGATTTGAGCATTGGCGAAGTCATGGTGTTCGATAACCACGCTTATGTTCGAGTTGTGGAAGAAAGCACCGGCACTGGTGCCATGGAATTGCTGGTTGCTCCTGGCAGCAAAACGGTTTATCCCGAATTTGGGCCCAATATGATGTGGAATCTGAAATATGGCAGACGAGCAAGGATGATGGGACGCTTTGGATTATTGCAGAACGTTGATGGTTCTGATATGACGGTGACCGCAGAAGAGGCGGTAAAGGCGGCTCAAGAATATCTGGATAACTGTAATACTGGTGCAACAGCCGAAAAGGCAGAACCTTTTTATGGTTACTACACATTGGATGTGCTAAAGAATGGCAAGCCGGTGGGAATGCTCAGTGTCAACGGTTATACGGGACAGGTGTTTTACCATCATTGGCACGGTAAGTTCTTGACTATGAGTGACGAATTTTGATAGAAACAATACGGCAGGAAAAAGCCGGACCTTTGCGTCCGGTTTTTTCCTGTACAATCGGATTGTAAGTTGTGCTTATTTGTCCTCAGAATTGAGGAGGCAAAAGATGGGAGCAGCAAAAGTTCTGGTGATTGATGACGAACCGAGTATCCTGAATCTGGTGAGTGCTTACTTAAAGCCGGAGGGATATGAGGTCTATACAGCCACAGACGGCCCGAGTGGTTTGAAAGCTGCTCGTGCATATAAACCCGATCTTGTCGTGCTGGACATTAATCTTCCGGGGTTAGACGGCATCTCACTTCTAGCACAGTTGCGCCGCGAGTCAGATGTATATGTGATTATGCTGACCGCGCGCAGTGAGGAAACGGACAAGATTGTTGGGCTATCGGTAGGAGCGGATGACTATGTAACCAAGCCGTTCAGTCCGCGTGAGCTGGTGGCGCGTATCAAGGCGGCTTTACGGCGACGGGCGGGGGGTAGCGGTTTATCGGATACCATGGTCTTCGCTTTTCGACATTTGCGACTTGACGCAGGGGCGCGTCAGGTTTGGGTGGATGAGCGTCCTATTGAACTGACAACGGTGGAATTTGATATTCTGAAGGCGCTGGTGGAGCACCGCGGACGAGTATTGAGCCGTGAGCAACTACTGGAAAAGGTATGGGGCTACGAGTATTACGGAGACCTGCGTGTGGTAGATGTGCATATTGGTCACATCCGTCAGAAACTAGGTGATGATCGTTTTATTGTGACTGTGCGCGGGGTAGGTTATCGTTTTGAGGATGAGGTGGTGTAAAATGCTGCGCTGGATACGCACCAACCTGTGGGCAAAGTTGTTTTTGTCTTACTTGATGGTTATTCTGGTTAGCGTTGTGGTGCTCGTCGCGGCGGCAGGATTTGTCCTGCCGGGAGCATTCAACCGGCACTTGCTGGGGATGGATGAGATGATGGGCAGAATGATGCCCGGCATGATGCAGGGCATGGGTTTGCGTTATGGTGAACGGCTGGGTTTATGGGGAGCGAGGACGCCCCTGTTCCTGAGTTTTCGCGGCGCTTTTCTGGATGCAATGGGATTGTCGCTGCTGGCATCTTTTATAGTGGCGCTGGTTGCCAGTTTGTTTATCAGCCGCCGGGTGACTGCTCCGTTACATGCATTGCGACAGGTGAGTCAGCGTATCGCTGCCGGGCGTTATAGCGAACGCGTCAAAGTGCCGGGCAATGTGTCAGACCCGGACAGTCTGGATGAACTGGGACTGCTGGCGGTTAATTTCAATCAGATGGCAGAACAGCTTGAACAGACGGAGGCGATGCGGCGGCAGTTGATTGGGGATGTAGCGCACGAACTGCGAACCCCTTTGACAGCGATTAAGGGTTCTATGGAAGGATTGATTGATGGGGTATTACCTGCCGAGCCGGCGACTTTTCAGCAGATCTATCGCGAAGCTGACCGATTGCAGCGTCTTGTGCTCGATCTGGAAGAGCTGAGCCGTGTTGAGGGGGGAGCGTATCCTTTAAAGCGAAAGTTAGTTTCAATAGAAACATTGGTCAACTCGGTTGTCGAGCGGTTGAAGTGGCAGTTTGAGGAGAAAGGGGTGCGCTTGACCGTGACAGCGGCGGAGGATTTGCCGATTGTAAGGGCAGACGAAGATCGTATTGGTCAGGTGTTGATTAACCTGTTGGGGAATGCCTTGCAATACACGCCGGAAGGTGGAGAAGTGCGCATAGACATAGTAAAGCAACCCAACGAGATACAAGTAACTGTAAAAGATACGGGGATCGGCATTCCGCCAGAACATCTGGATAAGATTTTCACCCGTTTTTATCGGGTAGATAAATCGCGTTCACGAGCGCATGGCGGCAGCGGGATTGGGCTGACGATTGCCAAACATTGGGTTGAGGCGCATGGTGGACGCATCTGGGCGCAAAGTGAAGGTGAGGGGAAGGGAAGCACTTTCACGTTTACGTTGCCTTTGGACTAGGTGACTTGAAACCGAGAGGAAAATTTTGTAAGGGAAGACGCTTTAAGCTATGTAAGTTTATCATGCTGCGTTTTCTGCCACTGTTTTGGGGTGTAACACTTTTGTATGCCCAAGACACGCAATAATCTCGACTTTATCCCTGTACCAGGATAAGGAATGCATAAAGCATTTGTTTCTGGATAAAAGAGGTCCTCTGGCAGTTCTTGTTTTCTCCAGTGGTCTTGAAGTGCAGCGAATTGATCGTCAGACAAATTAAGTGTCCAACAGCCAGTGTCATCAGGGTGGTCAAACTTAGCCACGATGCTGGTTCGTGATACAGGCTTGTCGTCTAGCCGCAAACAGAATAATTCATCGGTAAACGAATTCTCAAAAAGCCAGTGCAGCAAGTTGGTAACAAAGAGTTCTTTTTGCTGAAGGTTGGCTGGTAAAGAGCCACATCTTTCCCACGATCTTAATCGTTTTGTTCTCGGGGCAAGAATCTTTGCATAGAAGTAGTCACACCATCTAGCAGTAAATGTTGCGGTGACGATTACTGCTTTTGGAAGAGGAACTTCCTTGCAATCTTGCAGGTAATAGAGCTCAGGGAGATAACGCATAAGCGAATCCGAGAGGCATTTGTTTTCAATCCACCGGGATCAGACTCTCGTAATCTGTGAGAGAACCGCCATCCAGGCAGCATTCGATAATTTTTCGTCCTAGTGGGTTCAGGTCATCTTCCAAGAATGCTCCTAGCTGGCTGCGGAAGAACCCATAGAGAATTTCTGCGCCCTGATCGTAAGCCTCATCGCCTACTTCGGGTTGTGTATTAACTTGTAAGAACCAACGCGCAATCAGGCTGCCTTCTACGTGGAGCTGGTGCAAAGTATAGCCCAGCAGCGGACAGCGGGATTGACGCAATTGCTCGCTCTTGAAGCGGGCACTGCCCCGTCTTGCCAGATATTCTCGGGCAATCCATTGTGGCATAAAACCAACTTTCCATGCGCCGATATATTGGTTGGGTATCAAAATGTGCCGTGTCCGTTTGTACTTCACAAATTGTTCCAGAAGCAGGTTAGCCTGAGTTACTCGACGACCCGTTGCAAATGGCCAGTATGATCCCACTCCTTCGCTGCTCAGACTATCGGTGTCTACAATGCTTGGATTGTCATGTCCGCGCGGTGCAACAAGTCGCCATAACCAAGCTAAAGCAGGAGGAAGAATGTGGAACAAGCCAATGATGCCATAGCTGGGTTGCTCCTTGGTGCATGGCGGAGTGCGTACGCCGAAGCTGCGGATATCCACTTCTACAGGGTCGTTAACGATATTTGGAATGATTCGCCGCGGAACTACAACACGGGGGTTGGGGCAAGGTTTGCCGGGCGCATCTTGTGTATGTTCCCAAATTAAGGCGCGGCTGTTTGGAACAGCGTCAATGTTGAGAAACAGGAGCGGCTCTGAGGGTTGAGCGGTCAATTTCTCAAGATACGGATCGGTGCCATAACTGGAGATGTGGTTAACACGCACAAACCATGCATTTTCTGCATCCATGACGCTTAATTTTCCGTTACCGTTTTGAATGGTAGGATGGCAGAGTGCCATATCATCTACAACAGGATGGAGTTCACAGGTGCGCGGCAATACCAGGTGACGGACTTCACCTGTAACAATATTTTCCCCAAGACGTAGCCGTCCATCAGGTTCGCGATGAGGTTGTTCGAGCATTTCGCTTTTTCCTCCGCCGCTGGCACCCTCATGCATGATGGTAACTACATTGTCATATGGGGTGATCACCTGAACTGTCGAGCAATGCGCCGTGACCCAGTTCTCGCGCTCTCCAAGGTCAATGAGCATCCCATACACACCTTTCTTGGCGCTTGGGCCAGGATAAAGGTTGTAGGAAAACATTTCATAACATTCTGGGAGCCGGTTGTGTACTACCACCTGTTTTCCATTGAAGTGCGTGTGACGGAAAACCGGTGCCGTATAGATGGCGGCTTTAGGATTGAAATTATTTTGCACCTCTTCCAGCGGTAAGATACCCTGTAAATATGCCAGCCCTAAAGCAAAGAATCCTGCGTTTGCTGGCGCAACAACCAGGGTATCCAGTCCATTCTCGGGATGCCCAGCCCGGAAGGCAAAAATTACCAGTTCTTGCATTTTTAACCAGTCGAATGTCTTCTGGCGGATGACTGAGAAGTCCATACCGAAACGGTCACTAAACTGTTCTTTATCTGTCGGCAGGTCATCGCCAATGACCAGGCAATCGGGATCGCGCCGGCGCATGTATGCTTCAGGGTAGTTTACAGAGATACCATTGCGCACCCGGGCAACGATGGCTTCTACTACGCGCCCCTTTTCTGGAACATCGTAAGCAACTTCATACAGGCTGTTATTGCGTCCGCCGCAGGCGAGATCAAGCAATTCTTCCGTCGAGCCGGCAACAATGACGCGAGGGGATTGATCTAGAATCTCGGCGGCTGGAAGGGGTGGGTTGAAAAAGTGCCAGTCCATGTTTTCCTCCATCTATAAAAATAAAGCCCCGCTTATGCGGGGCTGGGTGTGAGTACAATCTCAAACAATCAACTGAATAAGCAACACGACCGCCCCGCGAGCTGTACATCTCGGTAGTCATTCTTGGTAGTGGTATTTGGGGTTGGTCGTTGCTGAAATAGCATGTCAAAAATATACACGTTATACAGGTGATTGTCAATGGTTAGAGAGGGTGGAAAAGAAAAACAACACCAAACTCTCATTTGTGCCGTTAGGCTTATTTTTTGCTTAGAGATATGCTATGTTTCTTTGTCGGCATTTTTTGAAAAAGCTGCTTGACATCTGTTTGCGGCTTGTCTATAATCTACCTATATAACTTGTTGGCACAACTTTATTGATATGGCTTCTCTTAATCGCCAGAGTTCAGAACCATTGTACTGTCAGATCAGCGATGCACTTCAATCAATGATTGACAACAGTGAGCTGTCGCCAGGAGCTCGGTTGCCGTCGGAACATGAGATCTCCAGCCAGTACAATGTCAGCCGCAATACTGCTCGCCTGGCGATTAATGCTTTGATTATGCGGGGATTGGCTTATCGTGTAAAAGGCAAGGGCACTTTTGTTACCCAGAGCAGGATGCGTTATGGCTTAATGCAACTGACCAGTTTTTCTGAAGAAATGCGTCGTCGCGGTATGAGCGCCAGTTCTAAAGTGCTTTCACTGGTTTGTGAGATGCCGCCGCAAAAAATTGCTCAGCGTCTTCAATTGGATACACAAACACAGGTTTATAAGGTTGAGCGTTTACGTCTGGCGAATGGTGAGCCAATGGCTTTACATCTATCCTATGTGCCTTGCGATTTGTGTCCCGGTTTGGAAAAAGAAGATCTCTCAAGAGCTTCGCTGTATGACCTTTTGGAAATCAAACATGGGTTGCGGATTGCATATGCCGATCAGGTGCTAAAGCCAGCTATTGCTTCTCAATATGAGGCTGACCTGTTGACCGTTTATCCTGGTTCGCCGTTGCTTTTGGTGGAAAGTCTTGCGTTTTTGGATCGGGGCATGCCGGTCGAATATGCCCGTCTGGTCTATCGCGGCGACCGGTATGAGTTTCCATTCCAGTCAGTTCGCAGAAGCGGGCAAGGAATGCATCTTAGAGGGCAAATTGAGAAGGCACTGGTAGATTAGGATGACGATAGTGGTTTTTGGCAGTATCAATATGGATCTAGTGGTGCGGACACCGCGTTTCCCAAAACCGGGTGAGACGCTGTCGGGGCATACGTTTTACACAGCACCGGGCGGCAAAGGTGCCAATCAAGCAGTGGCGGCAGCTCGCCTGGGTGCTTCTACCAGTATGGTTGGCAGGGTTGGTCAGGATGTGTTCAGTAAAGCCTTGCTTGAGAGCTTGCAAACAAACCGGGTTAATACGGATGGAATATGGCGCGATCCTGATCACCCTTCCGGTACGGCACTCATCATGGTGGACGACTCGGCGGAAAACAGCATCATCATAGTCCCTGGGGCAAATGGGGCAATTTGTTCTGATGACTTGGAGCGTCTGGAAGGAGTGCTGAAAACAGCCAGCCATTTGCTGTTGCAGCTTGAGATACCCCTGGAAATGGTAGTCGCAGCTGCAAAGTTGGCGCGGCAGCACGGTGTTACCGTGATCCTTGATCCGGCGCCAGCTTGCTCGCTGCCAGAAGAGCTTTATCACACAGTGGATTGGATCACGCCGAACGAAAGTGAAGCCTCAGTTTTGACGCAGCAAACTGTTCAAACGCCACAGGAGGCGGCTGAGGCTGCAAAAGCGTTACATGAGCGTGGTGTTCCACAGACGGTCATCAAAATGGGCAGCAGGGGAGCCTTTTGGAGCGATGGTGAGAAGGGACGTTTTCTGCCGGCGTATTCGGTACAGGCGGTGGATACAGTAGCAGCAGGGGATGCGTTCAATGGCGCGCTGGCGGCTGCATTGAGCGAAGGCAAACCGGTGATGGAAGCACTCAACTGGGCTATGGCGGCGGGTGCACTTTCGACTACCCGCTATGGTGCTCAGCCCTCTATGCCGGAGCGCAGAGAATTGCTGGCTTTCATGGAGGAGCGCAAAGGATGACACGGGTGTTCATCGTGGACACAGATTGTGGCGTAGATGATGCTATAGCCCTATTGATGGCGCTCTCGTTTCCCGATGTGGAACTGGCAGCAATCACGACAGTGGCTGGCAATACATCTGTTGAAAACGTGACGCGCAATGCGTGCCTGACGCTGGATGTGGCGGAGCGGGACACGCCAGTATACCAGGGCTGTTCACGCCCACTGATCGGCGAACTGCCGGGAATTGGCGGGTTGATGGGAAGCGATGGGTTAGGGGATGCTAGCACTACTTTGCCGATCACCCGGCGTAAGATTGAAAGTGAACATGCGGCGCTGGCGCTTATCCGTCTTTCGCGTCAGCTTTCCAGTCCGGTTACACTGGTGGCTCTGGGTCCTCTAACCAATCTGGCATTAGCCGTCCGGCTTGACCCGGGTTTTGTACAGCGAATATCACGTCTGGTGATCATGGGGGGAGCAATGTATGCGCAGGGAAATGCCAGCCCTACAGCTGAATTTAATTTCTTTGCTGACCCTGAAGCAGCTAAAATTGTACTGGAAGCCGGGTTTAGAGACCTTTGGGTACTGCCTTGGGAAACCTCGGTTGCTCAGGTGTTGCCCTGGCAGGAATATGATGCTTTGACAGCGTTACGGACATCTAAAGCAGAGTTTTTCAAGACGATCACTGCTCGCGTACGTGGTGTTCTGGAAAGCGTTTTTCGTTTGCCGGGAATGCCATTGCCTGACCCGCTGGCGATAGCTGTTGCTCTGAATGGGCATGTTGCCAGTGAGAGTGCTTTTCTTCCAGCAATGGTTGAAACCGCTATCGGTTTGGGGCGTGGACTGATGGCATTGGAGTGGTTTCCACAGCATTCACCGAATATCCATTTAGTCAAGCGTGTGGACTTCGCTGTGGTTCTTGCGATGCTGTGGGCAGCATTGTCTGATAGCCAGGGAAGGAGGTGAATCGGTAGGGATATTGGATAGCTGTTAGAAAATGAGTCGGTTGTACAAAAATTTACGTTCTATCAATTTTTTATGGAGGAGAGTACCCATGAAATCGAAACTGTTGTACCTGATTAGCCTGGTCGTGATTATCAGCGTTGTACTGGCTGCCTGTGCACCGGCGGCAACTCCAGCGCCAGCTGAGCCGGAGAAAAAAGCGCTCAAGGTCGTGAATCTTATTAACGGCGTCTTGGGTGACAAGTCATTCTTTGACTCTGCCAATCGCGGTGTTACCAAAGCCAAAGAAGAGTTCGGGCTGGAAGTTAAGACGATTGAGGCTGGCATTGATCCCGCCAAGTGGCAGCCGGCTTTGGAAGATGCCGCCGCCAACGAGGAATACGACATTCTGATTTGCGGTACCTATCAGATGTCTGAGTTCTTGGCGATGGTTGCTCCGAAATATCCCGACAAGAAGTTTATCATCTACGATGTATCCGTGCCTTATGACAAGTGCGAAGGCAACAAATGCGCCAACGTGTATTCAGTGCTGTACAAGCAAAACGAAGGTTCCTATCTGGCTGGCGTGTATGCTGCCTTGATGTCTAAGACCGGAATCATTGGTACTGTCGGCGGACAGGACATTCCAGTTATTAATGACTTCATTGTTGGGTACAAGCAGGGCGCTAGAGAAAATGGTATCCCCGATGATAAAGTGCTGGTGCAGTACGCGGGTGGCTGGAATGACCCGGCTAAGGGTAAAGAGATTGCTTTGGCTATGTACCAGCAAGGCGCTGATATTGTCTTCCAGGTTGCTGGAGGCACAGGCGTGGGCATTTTCCAGGCAGCGCAGGAAGCCGGTAAGTGGGCAATTGGCGTGGATTCTGATCAGTATACCATCATCAAGGATACTGATCCTGAACAGGCTAAGGTTATCATTACCTCTATGATGAAAAATGTGGACAACAGCCTGTATCGCGCTCTAAAGCTTCATCTTGAAGGGAAACTGCCTTATGGACAGGCGGAAGCCCTGGGTGTTAAGGAAGGCGGTGTTGGACTTGCCAAGAACGATTACTATAACGAGATTACACCAGCCGATGTGAAAGCCAAAGTTGATGAAGCGGAAAAAGCCCTGTTGGAAGGCAAAATCACAGTTGAGACTGTTTTTAAATAATCTCTGGTAGCCCTCTCGGCAGGGGCGATACAAAGCCCCTGCCGAATTTAAATTTAGCCAGGAGGTGGCATGGCGGCTTTAGTTGAAATGAGAAACATTGTTAAGATATACCCCAACGGGGTAGTCGCCAATAATGGGGTTAACTTTTCAGTAGAACGCGGCGAGATTCACGCTCTGGTGGGTGAAAATGGCGCAGGAAAGACCACGCTGATGAAAGTTTTGTATGGGCTCGAACACCCCACGTCTGGTGAGATTCTTATTGAGGGTAAGCCGGTACATTTTCATTCCCCGGATGATGCAATCGCAGCGGGTATTGGTATGGTTCATCAGAACTTCATGCTGGTGCCTTCCTTTACAATTGCCGAAAATATTGTGCTGGGGAAAGAACCTACTCGCAGAGGGCTGCTGGACAAGGCTGAGGCGATTCGGATAACTGAAGAACTTTCGCGGCAGTATGGTTTGAAGGTTGAGGCTGATGCTGTTGTTGAGACAGTCAATGTTGGCATGCGTCAACGCGTGGAGATTCTCAAGACGCTGTATCGCGGCGCAGAAATTTTGATTCTGGATGAGCCGACTGCTGTGCTGACCCCTCAGGAGACGCAGGATCTCTTCCGTGCCGTTCGCAAACTGGTAGCGCAAGGCAAAACGGTAATCTTCATCACACATAAATTGCGTGAGGTGAAAGAAATCTCAGATCGGGTGACCGTCATGCGTAATGGCAAAGTTATGGGTACGCTGCCTACGGCGGAAGCCACGCGCGAAGGTCTGGCGCGTATGATGGTTGGGCGGGATGTCTTCCTTGAGGTCAATAAACCTCCAGTGCAACGTGGCAGAAAGGTCATGGAAGTTCAGGACGTTTCGTATGTTTCTGAAACGGGACGCTCGATGTTGAAAGGCGTGTCTTTCAATGTGTATGCTGGCGAGATTTTGGGGGTGGCAGGTGTTGAGGGAAACGGTCAAACCGAGCTGGTGGAGGTGCTGACTGGTTTGCGTCCGGCGGCTTCGGGGCGCGTTTTGATTGATGGTAAGGATATCCTCAACCGTACACCGCGCGAGGTTCGCCTGGCGGGTGTTGCACATATTCCAGAAGACCGTCTGACCAATGGTTTGGCGCTTACGGCGTCCATTAACGAGAATGTGATTGTAGACCGCTATTACAATAAACCATATCGTAAGGGTTTGCTAATAGACTACAAGCAGGTAAACAAACTAGGCGAAGCCTTGATTGATGAGTTTGACATTCGCACGCCCAGCGGTTTGTTACCGGTTTCATCTCTTTCAGGGGGAAATATGCAGAAAGTCATTGTGGCACGAGAATTTTCGTTTAACCCACATATTCTCATTGCAGCTCAACCGACGCGTGGCATTGATGTAGGCGCTACAGAATTTATCCGCGATCAACTGGTGCGCAAACGTACGGCTGGGACGGGTGTGCTTCTGGTCTCTGCGGATCTTGCGGAGGTGATGAGCCTCTCTGACCGAATTATTGTCATGTATGAAGGAGAAATCACTGGCGTCTTTCCAAATGCTCAAGAGGTATCTGAGGAAGAGTTGGGTCTTTACATGCTTGGATTAAAGCGCCAAACACCAGAGGAAATGGAGGCGTATCTATGAAAATTCTGAGGATACCAGCAGTACGCGAGTTTCTGCGCATTTTGCTGGCGGTGGTAGCCGCCCTGCTTTTGGGTTTTATTATTACGCTTCTAGTTTCAGAAGATCCAATCGGTGCTTATAAGGCTTTTCTGACAGGTCCGCTGTCCAAATTCAACCGTTTTGGTGATTGGCTGGAGGAGTCCATCACATTAATTTTTGTGGGACTGGCGGTTGCAGTGGCGTTCAAGTCCAAGCAGTTCAGCCTGGGTGCAGAAGGTCAGTTGCTGCTAGGGGCATTGGTATCAGGGGCAATTGCTCTGTTTGTACCATTACCGGGTATTTTGCGTATTCCAGTGGCACTTTTGGCTGCTGCAGCGGTGGGGTTTATTTATGGTTGGATTCCTGGGTACCTTAAGGCACATCTGAATGCGAATGAAATTGTCTCTACACTGATGTTGAACACGATTGCATTGAAGCTTTACGATTATTTTCTAATCTTCCACATTAAACCGCCGAACGCAGGGTATAACGCCTCGGATTTCTTTCCGAAAGCAGGGGTTCTGCCCAGCTTTGTGCCGCCATTTATGGGTGAAATTTATACCCGCTTTTCGCAGCAAACGAATGTGACGATTATGCTATACATTATGATTGCCGCCTTTATTGCTGCATATTACATGATGTTCCGTACGCCCTTTGGATATGAGTTGCGCATGATTGGTGCCAACATCAAGTTTGCCAACTATGGCGGGATCAATACAAAACGTACCATTATTCTGGTGTTTGCAATCAGTGGCATTTTTGGTGGATTGGCAGGCGCACATCTGGCGATGGGGATTCATACCAAATTGATCATGAATATTTCTCTGGGAATGGGTTTTGAGGGTATTGTGGTGGCAACGCTGGCGCGCAACAATCCGCTGTTTGTTCCGCTGGCTGGACTGGCTTACGGGTATCTGAGAGCGGGGGCGGATGTTATGGAACGTGCTTCAGATGTGTCCCGTGAGATGGTGCTGGTCATTCAGGCGATTATCATCCTGCTGGTTACAGCCGAAGGGTTGTTACCGGTCATTCAGCAACGCGTGGCGGCGCGGCGGTCGGCGAATGGGCAGAATGCGGCTGCGCTTGAAGGAGGTGAAAATGGTTGAGCTGGTCTTGCGCGGTATTTTCAGTGCTTTTTTTGTAGCCAGTGTACTACGCATCAGCACACCGCTTATCCTGCCGGCGCTTGGTGGATTGGTGTCTGAGCTGGCTGGCGCAACCAATATTGCGCTGGAAGGCATTATGTTGACGTCGGCGTTTACCGGAGTGGTGATTTCCGCCTATACCAAAAGTGTGTTTTTGGGAGTGCTGGCAGGCATCCTATCAGGTATTCTGATTGCTGCTTTGCTGGCGTATTTTCATCTGTACCTGCAAACTGATCTGTTTTTGGCAGGTATTGCCCTGAACATTATGGCGACAGGTGGAACGATTTTTCTTCTGTATGTCCTGACCGGTGATAAAGGCAACTCATCCACGCTTGCCAGCGGTGCAGTGCCGAATGTAACGATCCCAATGATTCATGACATGCCGGTGCTGGGGACGATTGTAAGCGGGCACAATATTTTCGTATATCTTGGGGTGCTCCTGACCTGGCTCACTTCAGTAATGCTTTATCGCACCCCGTTTGGTGTGCACCTGCGCGCTGTGGGGGAGAATCCGGTGGCTGCGGAGTCGCTGGGTATTAACGTGCGTCTGATGCGTCTGTATGCGATTCTCATCAGCGGTGCGCTGGCATCACTGGGCGGGTTGAATCTCTCAATGGCGTACCTGACACTTTTCCAGCGGGAAATGACAGCCGGTCGCGGGTTCATTGCGCTGGCAGCAGTTTTTCTCGGCGGACGTACTCCTTGGGGGACATTCATTGCGGCTGTTCTTTTTGGTTTCTTTGATGCGCTCTCGAATCAACTTGGTTCATTGAAGGTGCCTTCCATGTGGGTGCAGATGATCCCTTATGTGGCTACGATTGTCGCTTTGGTCGTGTATGCGCTACGCAAGCGCGCTATTTATCTGGAACGTGCGCGCAAATTCCAGGAGCGGCATCTGGCGGAATTGCAAGCTCGAGGTGCGCGTCCCCATGAGACTGGATAAGCAAGCGATTCTTTACTTTTAGACAAGTCACCCCGGCCAAGCGGTTGGCTGACCGGAGTGAACAATTCCTGTCCTGCGCTTCCGAAAGATAACCTGATAGGAGTATATCATCATGCAAGGTCAGACTTTATTAAGCAAAATCCAGGGTGGTTTGTATGGTCAGGCGCTGGGAGATGCCTGGGCTATGCCGGCTTTAATGCGCCCCCTAGAAACGTGGCAGCATTTTGGCGGTTGGATTACTCAGTTTTTGGATGCGCCTGAAATTCACCCGGTGCATCGGGGGCTGCGTGCCGGCCAGGTGACCGATGATACTGAACAAGCAGTGGCGCTTGCAGAAGCGATGATTGCCGATGGTGGTGTGACGGTGGAAGGTGTGGCGCGCGCCATTTGTAACTGGTATGATCGCATCGGTGGAGATGCTTCCATGTATGTGGGACCGTCCACCCGCAGAGCCGTTCAGGCGATTAAGCGTGGTGTAGATTTGTATCAAACCGGTCGCTTTGGAGACACCAATGGTGCATCCATGCGGGTTTCTGTAGTTGGGTTGATCCATCCGGGCGATGTGGAAGGTGCTGTCAAAGATGCTTATTTATCTTGCATACCGACCCACAATACAGATGTGGCAGTTTCCGGTGCGGCGGCGATTGCTGGTGCAGTGGCAGCAGCCATGCCGTTAGACGCAGAGTTGGAAGGAATCATTACAGCTGGGCAGAAGGCTGCCGAAATGGGACTGGCGTATGGTACCCCCTGGATGGGGGCATCTATCGCAAAACGAATCGGAATTGCCGTTGAAATTGCCCGTTCCCATCGCTCAGAGCGTGAACGCTTGCAAGAAATGTATGATGTGATCGGTGCAGGGTTGGCGATTACAGAGGCTGTTCCGTGTGCTTTTGGTGTTTTGGCGATGGCAGAAGGCGATCCCAAACAAACTGCCATTTACGCAGCGGGTCTGTCAGGAGACGCGGATACTGTTGGGGCGATGGCTTGCGCTATTGCCGGTGCGTGGAGGGGTATTGTAGCCTTTGATCCGTCCATTATTCAACAACTCAAGAAATCAAATCCAGCTTTGGATTTTGATAAGGTAGCACAGGGATTATTTGATCTGGTGCGGAGGCGGTGATGATAGACCTGCTGGTACAGGGGTGTGATATTTTACACCTGAGGGAAGGAGAAACAACCCTAGATCTTAATCAGGATATTGCCATTCGCGAGGGTGTCATCATCCAGGTTGCCGCTGCGGGTTCCATTAATCCTGATAATGCAAAAGAGCTTTTATCTGCAAAGGGTTTGCTGGCAGTGCCTGGGATAGCGAACACCCACGCGCATGTGCCAATGGTGTTGTTTCGTGGGTTGGTGGAAGATGTCACGCTGGCTTCCTGGTTTAATGATTACATCTTCCCATTAGAGTCGAACCTGACCCCAGAAGATGTTTATTGGGGGGCATTACTGGGTATTGCCGAGATGATAGAAAACGGCATCACCGCAGTTGCAGATCACTACTTTTTTATGGATCAGGTTGCCGAAGCGGTGCGCGATTCGGGCATGCGCGCAAATCTGGTTTGGGCAGTGTTTGGGCATGAAGGAGAGGAAAAACTGAATGCGACGGTGGATTTTGTCCGCCGCTGGCAAGGTGCAGCGGGTGGACGAATTGTTACCTGGCTGGGCCCGCATGCCCCTTATACGACGGGCCCGGATTTCCTGCGCCTTTCGGCGAAAAAAGCGCAGGAGCTGGGTGTCGGCATTCACATTCACGTCTCTGAGACACTGGAGCAGGTGCAACTTAGCCTGAAGGAGTATGGCATGACACCAGTGAAACTGTTGAAAGAGACTGGTGTGCTGGATGTACCGACCATACTAGCGCATTGTTTGTTTCCGACGGATGAGGACATCCAGATGCTGGCAAAGTTGCCAACTGGCATCGCACAGGCTCCCAAAACCTATATGAAAGCTGGTATGGGAACTGCTCCGCTGACTAAACTGCGCGCGGCAAGCATCCCGATTGGACTTGCCAGCGATGGGGCGGCTAGCAATAACACGCTTGACCTGTATGAACAGGCGCGCTTGCTGGCACTAACGCAGAAGCATCTGGCACAAGACCCAACAGTAATGCCGGTTAGTGATGTTTTGGAAATCATGTTTCATGGCGGCTGGCAGGTACTGCGTATGGCAGACCAGTTGGGCGATTTGCAAGCGGGCAAACTGGCAGATATTGTTCTCTTGCGTCAGGATGGCGTACACCTGTATCCTCGTTATAACCCGGCGGCGAATCTTGTCTATTCTTTGCGTGCATCGGATGTGGATACGGTTATTTGTGCTGGCAAGATATTGATGCGTGAGCGGAAGTTGTTGACCATTGATAAGAAACGCGTCAAACAAGAGATCGCCCAGCGTCTGGAGCGTCTCAATCAACGCGTACCCGGCAGACGAGTGGCGTTTTACCCGGCATGATCGTTCAGATTTATGCTTTTACCCATTTGCAAGATGCGCTCGCCGCGGTTGAGGCAGGCGTTGATCATATTGGGGTGGTCGCCGGTCGCTATGGCGAGGTGTATGGTGAGCTGGATTTCGCTGAGGCGCGGCAGATTTGCCAAGCACTCCCGCCACAAACGCGCCTTGTGGCACTGACAATGTCCTCTGATGTTGTAGAGATTTTGCGTATGGCTGAGGCTGTTCAGCCGGATATTGTTCACATTTCCAGCGACCCGGAATTGGTGGGAGTTGAGGCAATGGCGGAGCTGCGGCGCCAACTTCCAGAAGATGTTGGTTTAATGAAAGCCGTTCCGGTAGTAGGCGACGAGAGCGTTGAAGTTGCGCTTCGTTTTGCTGAGGTTTGCGATTTGTTACTTTTGGATACGAAGGTCAGCGGGTTACCGGGTGTTGGTGCCACGGGTCAAACACATGACTGGCGTATTAGCCGCCGGATTGTGGATGCAGCCCCGGTGCCGGTTATTCTAGCAGGCGGGTTAAGCCCGGAGAATGTGGCAGAGGCGATTGCCGCTGTCCGCCCTTGGGGGGTTGATTCGAACACGGCTACCAACCTTCCTGGTGATCCAGTTGCGAAAGACTTGCATCGGGTAGCTGAATTCGTGAAAGCTGCGCGTCGGGCTGCCAGGGAGTTGGGAATGGAATGAGCGGGCGGGTTGTGTTATTGGGAGATATTAATCTAGATGCGATTCTGCAATTGGTGGGTGAGTTGCCAAAGCCGGGTGGGGATGGTCTTGCCAATCGCCTGGTTACCTCCATTGGCGGCGGAATCTGTAACACGGCGATCACATTGAGACGCTTTGGGGTGTCTGCTGCTCTGATTGCCTGTGTTGGACAGGATGTCTGGGCGCAGGCAGTTTTGCCGGACCTGGAAGCGATGGGCATCAATCTGATGGGGGTGCAGCGCAATCCGCAAGCTGCAACCGGTATTGCTTTTATCGCTATAACCCCGGACGGCGAACGCACGATGTTCTCTTGTCGTGGCGCAAACGGTTTGTTGCGAGCTGAAGCGATCCCTGCTGTGTTGTTTGATGAGGCAGTTTTGTTACAACTTTCCGCCTACGCTTTACTGGATAATTCCCAAAGAGAAGCGCTCTGGCGGGCGGTGGCGATGGCAGAGGAGCGCAGTATCCCGATCAGTCTGGACTTGATGAGCGAACCGGCACGCCAATATGCCGAAGAAGTGCACCGTTTGCTGCCCCGTCTTTCGCTGTGTGTTTTGGGAATCGAGGAGGCAAATTTTGCATTCAGGCTAACTGAGCCGCAGACCATTGCTACATACCTGCTGGAACGTGGCGTGCGTATGGTGGGTTTGAAACTTGGGCACAAGGGTTGTCTGGTGGCAGATCAAAAGCAATTCGTCCGCTTACCTGCTTTTCCAGTGCAGGCAGTGGACAGCACTGGCGCCGGTGATGCGTTTTGTGCTGGCTTGATTTATGGCTGGTTGAGAGGTTGGGATGCGTTTCTTTGTGCGGGTCTGGCAGCAGCGCTTGGAGCGCTGGCTACTACGACTTGGGGCGCTGGGCTGGGTATGCCGGGGCGGGAGGCAGCGCTGGCTTATTTGAGTAATTTAGTGGACAGAACGGTAGATGGGGAGCTTCGCTCTGTGACATTGAGACTTCTTGAGGCATTGTGAAGGTTAGAGACTTTGAGGCAAAACATGGCAGAAAAACAACCTTGTGTAGTTTCTTTTGGTGACCTTGTGGCGGACATGGTGACGACGATCCAACGCCTTCCAGTTGTTGCCGGGCAGCATCAGATTGTTCGCAGTATCCAGATTGAGCCGGGCGGAGCGGGTAATTTTCTCATCGCCGGGGCTCGGCTGGGTATGACCATGCAGGCATTAGGAGTAGTGGGCGCAGATGAGTTTGGGAATCTGACTATGCAGGCGTTGGCGGCTGAAGGGGTGAATATTTCTCATGTATTGCGTCAGGCGGGTAGTACGACCACCACTGTTCTGGTGCTGGTAGATGAGCAGGGTCAGCATGTCTTTCTTGGGCAGTATGGTCAGGGTTCGCTGGTGGAGCTTTCAGAGAATTGGCGGGAAGTGTTGCGCGCAGCGGATGCGGTGATTGCCTGGGGATACACGTTGCAAGAAGAGCGGTTGAGCCAGACGATGGTAAATGGTATGGCATTTGCTCATGCGGTTGGGTGTCCAGTATTCTTTGACCCGGGCCCTTACGTTGCAGCAATTGAGCGTTCTCGATTGGTTAATTTGCTTCCCTATTGTACCGGCATCTTGTTGACAGAGGAAGAGATTCCTCTGTTAAGTGGCGGCTTACAAGGTTTGGAGGGTGTCCGAGAGATTATGAGTCACGGTCCTGAGCTGGTCTGTGTCAAGCGCGGTGCAAGAGGATGTGTGTTGTGTACTGCGGAAAATCAAGTTGAACACCCTGGTTACCCGGTGACTGTGCGGGATACGACAGCGGCGGGCGATTCTTTTGCTGCCGGCTTTCTCTATGGCTATTTGCATAACTGGCAGCCAGAGCAAGTTGTTGCCTTTGCTAACGCGGTTGGAGCAGCTAAAGTGCGCAAACTTGGTTCAGGGCGGCAGGTAGCAACGCTGCAAGAGGTTCAGGAGTTGTTGCGTATATTCAATGTGCAAGTGCCATTTCTGGCATAGAAAGGAGCGTTCGTTGTTTACCAAGATTCCATTGCAAACCCCGCCCAATGAAACTTTAGTGAATATTACTGATCAGGTAAATGCTGCGGTGCAGGCAAGCGGGGTGAAAGAAGGAGTGTGCTTTCTTTTCGTTCCCCATACAACTGCCGGCTTAACGGTCAACTCGGCGATTGATCCAAATACTTCGTTGGATATTCTTTCTGAATTGCGCCGGCTGGTACCAACGCGCGTGGACTTTCACCATACGTTCGACACGCCTGCCGATGCCGCAGGGCATATTAAATCCACATTGGTTGGTGTTAGTGTAATGCTGATGGTATCCGAAGGCAAATTGCTTTTAGGCAGTTCACAGAGTGTCCTGTTTTGTGAATTTGATGGTCCCCGTGCCCGTGAGGTATGGGTTCGGGTGATCGCTGATTTGAGTTGAAACGAGGTAAGAAAATGCGAAAAAAGGTGATCATTGATACCGACCCCGGCGTGGATGATGCTATGATGATACTGGCGGCATTGCGATCCCCGGAACTGGAAGTGATTGGTATAACCAGCGTATTTGGCAACGCCAGCGGTTATGCAACGGCGTTGAATGCGCTGCGATTGGTGGAGCTGGAAGGCAACGACCATATTCCGGTTGCACGCGGCAGCGACTGTGGGTTGATTGTTGAGGCGCAAATGTTGGGGACGGCAGTGCATGGCGAAGATGGCGTGGGAAACACCAACCCCCCGCCGCCAAAAGGGAAATGGCTGGATATTTCGGCGGCTCAGTTCATTGCGCAAAAGGTATTAGAGTATGCTCATCAGGTGACGTTGCTGGCAGTGGGGCCTCTGACCAACGTGGCGCTGGCGCTGCGCCTGGAGCCGCGCATTGTTGAACTGGTGGAGCAGGTGGTCATTATGGGTGGCTCTATTGGAGCGGGCGGCAATATTTCTCCAGTTGCAGAGGCAAATATCTTCCATGACCCGCATGCTGCCGAAGTTGTCTTCAGCGCGGGGTTGCCGCTAGTCATGGTTGGGCTGGATGTGACGCTCAAGGTGATTCAGACCCGGCAGTATCTGGACGAAATCAAAAAAGCAGACAACCCGGCAGGGCATCTGTTGAACGCGATTTTGCCGTGCTATCAGGCATATCACGACCAAGCGTATGGCATGGGTGGTGATATTCACACTCATGATCCTTCTGCGCTGGCTTATGTGTTAGTTCCTGAACTATTTGAAGTGGAAAAGGTGCCGGTTTATGTTGAAACCAGCGGGTATGGTTTCGGTCAGACGATTGCTGACCGGCGTGGTCAACTTGGTCAGCGTCAGCCAGTCTCTGTGTGTGTAGGTGTTGATGCGCCGGGTGTTCTGAAGTTGATTAAGGAGCGATTGACAAAATAAGATGACCAGTTATCTTGCCTGAGAAAAGGAGAGAGTGATGCGTCGTTTCTGGATTGATACGGATACCGCTTCGGATGATGCTGTAGCGATTCTCATGGCGCTGCGCTGTCCTGACGTTCATGTTGAAGGAATCTCTGTAGTGGCTGGTAATGTGCCTTTGGAGATGTGCAGCGTGAATGCACGCTATACTGTCGAGCTATGTGGAAAAGATACCCCTGTCTATCATGGTATGGCACGCCCTTATTTGCGTGAGCCTCACTATGCGTTTTTCTTTCATGGCCCCGATGGGATGGGTGGAATGAATTATCCACCACCCAAGCGTCCACCTGCAGAACGACATGCTGTTGAGGCTTTGATTGAGACTGTTCGGGCGTATCCAGGCGAGATCACGCTGGTTACACTCGGCCCTCTGACAAATATTGCCGCTGCTTTGCAGTTAGCACCTGATCTGGTAGAAAAGATTCCGCAATGTTATACAATGGGAGGGGCAGCCTGTACAGTAGGCAATATCACTCCTGCTGCCGAGTACAATATCTGGGTAGATCCTGAGGCAGCGCGCATGGTATTCCATTCCGGGTTGCCCTTGACAATGGTGGGATGGGAATTGTGTCGAGGTGAGGCAAATCTGGACAAAGAGGACATTGAATACGTGCGTTCGTTTGGTACGGTATATGCGGATTTTGCCATTGATTGTAATCGTCAGGCGATTATTACCAATCAGGAGTGGCTGCATGATCCTTTTCTGCCCCTGCCAGATCCGGTGACGATGGCAATTGCATTGGATCCGTCGGTCTGCACGCGTAAGAGCAAACATTATGTGGATGTAGAAACCACCAGCGAGCTGACGCGTGGGATGACAGTGGTGGACCAGCTTGGCGTACTGAATAAGCCGCCGAATGTCGAGGTGTGTTGGGAGATTAACATTCCACTGTGGAAAGAAACCCTTTACAAAACACTGCGATGATCTATGATCTCTTCTGCCTGGGCGGTTCGGCAGTTGACCTGATGCTGCGTGTGCCGCGCCTGCCACTGCTGGATGAAAAACTGGAAACAACTTTTGCCGGGCGGCTGGCTGGCGGACTGGTGGCAAATACTGCTTGCGCTGCGGCGCGGCTTGGTTTACAGGTAGGGTGGAGCGGGTATCTGGGCGATGACGATCTTGCGCAGGTGGTTTTGGAGGATTTTGCTCGTTTTGGTGTAGACAGTCGGTATGCTGTCAAGGTGGAGGGCGCCAATAGCGATTTTACCGTTATCTTGCTTACACCAGGAGGCGAGCGAACAATTTTGATAGTCTCCAATTTTGCTGAGCCGCCTCTAACAGAGGAAGTGCTGAAAGCTTTGTCGTTCTCGCGTCTGGGTTACGCTTTGCCGCGGGTTTCGGAATGGTTTGAAAGTTTCAGCCGCGCAGTGCGTTCCGGTGGGGGGCAGGTGGTGGTGGACGTGGAAGGAAGCTGCCCGGTGAGAGGCGCTGATCTTGAGTTCGCGCTATGTAACAGTGACATTGCTTTTTTAAGCCGCGATGGATTGTGCTTGGCTACTGGTGTTGATTCGCTCGAGAATGGGGTGCAGCGGTTGTTGAAAACCGGTTTACAAGCGGTAGTCGTTACGCTGGGAGCTTCTGGCGTATTGGCGGCTACGGAGAATGAAGTTTGTCAGCATCCTGCGTTTCGTGTGCCGGTCGTGGACACGACGGGCGCCGGTGATTGTTTTCATGCTGCTTTTCTGGTGGGCTGGCTGGAAGGCTGGGAGCTGCGACGTTGTTTGCGCTTTGCCAGCGCAGCGGCTGCGCTCTCGGTTCAAGCGCTGGGAGCGCGTGGTGGATTGCCTGATTATTCTACAGTAGAGAGATTTCTTGATCAACATGGCGAGGAAGTCTGATGTCGGTTGAGTACGTGACGTTTGGCATTATTCTCGATGATATTGTTTTTCCGAATGGTCAGACACGAATGGGTGTGCTGGGCGGCGGCGGCATACAGACGGCATTTGGGATGCGGCTTTGGTCAGATTCTGTTGGGTTGGTGGCGGGAGTTGGCGCAGATCTTCCTGCAGAGGCAATGGATTGGTTGCGCACCAGCGGGGTAGATACCAGCGGATTGCGACTGACAGACTTTCCAACCCCGCGCGCATGGCAGGTATTGGAAGAACACGGACGACGAACACAAGTCTGGCGCGTGCCAGGTGTAGTGATTGGCGCTCAGTTGACGCGTAAGCTGGAGTACCTTCCACAAACCTACCGGTATGCTCGTGGTTTCCATCTGGGGATTCATCCGCTTGAAGCTGACCTGGATTTCATCGCTGGCTTGCGCCATCTGGGCGGGATAGTCAGTGTTGAGCCGTTTAAGCCCGCTGAGCGCTTGCTTGACCCGGATGAATTAAGAGTGTTGCTGAAAGCAGCGCATATCTTTTCGCCCAACACAGAGGAAGCATCCTCGCTTCTTGGGGACGCTGAGCCATTGGCATTGCTACAAGGCTTGCTTGCTCATGGAGCGCAAATTGTTGCGCTGCGCATGGGCGTACAAGGCGCGTTGGTCAGCCGACAAGATGAAGGAAGAGTGTATCGTATTCCTGCTGTGCCGGTTGAAGTGGTTGACCCAGTCGGTGCTGGCAACGCATTTTGTGGTGGCTTTCTGGTTGGCTGGGTGGAGAGTGGTGATCTGCGTACCGCTGGCTTATATGGCTGTGTGGCGGCTTCATTTGCGGTGCAGCAGGTCGGTGTTCCGACGGTCACAGTGGACCTTCGCGCAGAAGCCCAGAGGCGGCTCTCTGTGCTTCAAAATCATGTTGAAACTATCTTTGTTTAGGAGGATTTCTGATGAACGGTATGGTGAATCAGGTGCGCAGCCTGCCTGCTCAATTACGGGAGATTTTTGATCCGTTGGATGAGACAGTACGTACCGCGCTCAATCATGAGCTTTGTCTTTCAGTGAAGCGTTTGTTTGTCACTGGTTGCGGCGATTCCCATCATGCTTCGTTGGGCAGTGAACTGGCGTTTGAAGCGCTTACCGGAATCCCAACTGAGCCGATGACGGCGCAGCAATTTGCCCGCTATGCAGCCGGGTTTATTCCGCAAACTGGTCCAAAGACCAATCTTGTCATTGGGATTTCGGTTTCAGGGGAAGTGGCGCGCACGGTAGAAGCGTTGACGATGGCAAACGAAGCAGGCGCGACTACCCTGGCTTTGACCGCTACACCCGGCAGCCGGGTAGCTGCAACTGCTCAGCATACCCTGTTGGTTCCAACGCCGCCTTTCCAGGACCCGCCCGGTCAACACATCCCCGGCGTGCGTTCATATTTTGCCAATCAGGTTGCGTTACTCTTGATGGCGGTGCGGCTTGGCGAGGTGCGCGGAGCGCTGTCTTCGGCGGATGCCGGCGCAGTGCGTAAACAGATTTTGGGATTGACGGATGCGCTGGAGCAAACAATTGCCGCCTGTGATGACGTTGCGTTGAAGCTGGCGCAGGATTGGAAAGATGCTGCGGAGTTTGTCTTTGTTGGCGGCGGACCAAATTTTGCAACAGCGCTGTTTTCGGCTGCGAAGGTGCTGGAGGCTTCTGGTGACCCAGCTTTAGGACAGGAAACCGAAGAATGGTGTCATTTGCAATACTTTGCCCGCGCAGTGGATACGCCCACGTTTATCATTACCGCTGCTGATCGTGATTACTCGCGCGCGCTGGAAGCTGCGGTGGCGGCAAAAACCATTGGACGGCGATTGGCAGTAGTTGCCCCAAAAGATGCTGCAGAGCTGGCCGCTCTGGCAGATGGTTTACTGCCGATTGCCCGCGTTGCAGAGATGTTCTCACCTTTGATCGCGGCTGTTCCTGGAGAGTTATTCGCTGCTTATCGGGCAGATGTAATTGGCGAGCCATTTTTCAGGAATTTCACTGGCGGTCGCAGCACCGAAGGCGGCGGCGGAATCAGCCGCATTCGCACCAGCGAAATATGGACCTCATGGAAGCAGCCATGAGCGTCTCTCGTTTGTTTGAGCGCGGTGGTCTGGAGGTGATTGCCGCGCTCCATCTACCCCCGCTGCCAGGCTCGCGCCATCCATCCGCTCAGCCGGTTGTGACGGCAGTAACCCATGCTCTGCGTAATACGGAAAAAGCCTGGCGGGCTGGTGTGAGGGCATTGTATATTCAAGATACGGCGGATACGCCGCTGTCCCCTTCTATTCAGCCGCATACTGTGGCGGCGCTTTCGGTGATTGGAGCGGCGTTGCGGCGGGAGTTTCCCGACCTAACGCTGGGAGTATGCATGATGAGTCATGGCGCGCGCGAGCCGCTGGCAGTTGCGCAAGCAGTTGGCGCGCAGTTTGTGCGCCTGAAAGTCTATGTAGGCGCAATGGTCAAGGCAGAGGGTATTCTTCAAGGATGCGCCTATGAAGCTGTTCAATATCGTGCGCAGCTTAACGCAGAGGATATCCAGATTCTGGCGGATGTTTATGATCGCACGGGCGAGCCGCTTGGGCGCCGTCCGTTGGTTGAGGAAGCGCGTCAGGCGGCAGTTTTTGGGCGTGCTGATGCACTGATATTGACCGGTTTATCGCCGGATGAGTCATTACGCATGTTGGCGGAGGTGCGTTCAGCCAATCTGGGTGTGCCTTTACTGTTGGGCGGTGGTGCAACGGCGGAAAATATCAGCCGCTTTGTTGAATATGCCGATGGTGTAATTGTCAGCGGCGCGTTCAAGACAACAGGCGGGTGGACGCGTAAGGGGTTGCTGGAGGAGTGGGATGAGGGACGTATTGCCGCCTTTGTTCAGGCAGTGACCGCAGCCAGCGCCAATAGACCGTGTCTTGGAGATAAATTGTAATGCCGCAAAAGGTGATTCTGGACGTGGATACCGGCGGCGACGATGCGGTGGCGATTCTGCTTGCCGGGCATCATCCGATGCTGGAACTGGTCGCCGTAACGGTAACCCATGGTAACGCGCCGCTGGAAGTGACGCTGGACAATACATTGCGTGTTATGCAAGCAGGCGGTCTGACATCTGTCCCGGTTTACTCGGGTGCGCATAGCCAATTAATAGGACCGCCAATCCCAACGCATCGGTATCAGTCGGAGACCTTACCCCTTCCGCCGGCTGCTCTGATCGCCCAGCCCAAACATGCAGTTCAGTTTTTAATTGAGTACTACCTTGGTCCACATGGGGCAGAGACTGTTTACATGCCTGTTGGTCCGCAGACCAATCTGGCGCTGGCGCTGCGTCTCGAACCCCGCTTGGCGCAGCGCATCCCGCGCATTATTATGATGGCAGGGGCTTTATATGAGGGAAATGTTACGCCCTCGGCGGAATTCAACGTGCTGGCTGATCCAGAAGCGGCACATATCGTTTTTTCTTCCGGCATCCCAATGACGATGATCGGGCTTGAGGTCACCTCGCAGGCGCCGGTAAACGAAGAGGTAGTGAAAAAGACGCTTGCGCTGGGGACGCCTCAAGCGCAGATTGCGGCTCGTCTTATGCAGCGAGAGATAGATTGGTTTCGTGAACATTTAGGGACGGATGGGCAAATTTTTGATGCCTGCGCCGTGGCGGCAGCAATTGACCCTACACTCGTAAAGACGCGCCCCATGCATGTCTGGATTGAGCTGTATGGTCAATGGACGCGTGGGCGTACAGTGGCGGACGTTAGCGGCTACCAGCGAAAACCTGCAAACGTAGATGTTGGCGTGAGCATTGATCGTGAGCGGTTTTATCAGGTGTTGTATGACGGACTTGCCTGAGTGGTTGATTTCAATCGGCTCGATTATTATTGATGACATCATCCTGCCGGATGGTCAAAGTCGCATGGCAACGCTAGGAGGCGGCGCGACCCATGCGGTGATGGGAATGCGCGTTTGGTGGGATTGGGTCGGTATTGTTTCGTTCGTGGGGGAGGATTTTTCTCCGCACTTATGGGATGATCTGGCGGCGCATGTTGACCTGCAAGGGGTGTTGATGCGCCCCTGCAAAACACCGCGCGCCTGGCAGCTTTTTGAGACGGACGGGACGCGTAATGAGGTTTTTCGCACTTCGTTTCATCAAATGGCTGGGCAAATCCCGACTCCAAGAGAATTTCCTGAAGCATACCGTTCGCTGAAGGGTGTTCATTTGCATTGCTCACCGGAGCAAGTGGAAGAATGGGTTAGGGTGTTACGCAACTTTGCCAATCCTTTTATCCTCTGGGAACCGTGGGATGCCTTTTGTGTTTCCGAGCGCTGGCAGCGTTTCTGTCAGTTGGCGCAGTTGGTGGATTGCGTGTCGCCCAATTTAGGCGAAGGGCGTCAATTGACCAAATTGCATGACCCTGAAAAAATAGCGGAGCGGATGCTGGAGGGTGGGGCGCACATGGTAGCCTTGCGTATGGGCGATCAGGGCAGTCTGTTGGTAACACAGGAAGGGCTGCGTTTGCATTTTCCGCCCGCCAGGCCGCAGAACATGGTGGATGTTACTGGCGCAGGCAATGCGTACTGTGGTGGTTTGATCGCCGGTATTGCGCAACACAATGACCCGTTTAAGGCGGGTTGTATGGCTGCAGTTTCGGCTTCATTCGCATTGGAGCAGTTTGGCGCACTGTATTCTCTTGACGGGTTGCGTGAGCGCGCGAAAAGGCGTCTGGGCGAGTATTGCCTGTCATTGCCTGATCCGCACCGCAAAGTGTTTGACCGCATGGCAGCAAATTGGGATGCGCTGCCAATACCTCCAGGAATGAGAGAAAAGTTGGAGCGTATCGCTGCATCCGGGCATGTGCGTATCGGCGACCGCATACTGGATGTGGGCTGTGGTACGGGACATCTGACTCAGGTATTGTTAGAGCATCACCCTGCTCGGGTGATTGCGCTGGATTTTTCATGGCAGATGCTCAAACGAATGCGTGGTAAGGTTGTTCATGCGGCTCTTTCGCCTGTACAGGCAGATGCGCTTGCGCTGCCGCTGGCAGCGGAGAGTATTCAGGCGGTTTTTTGTCACGGGGTATTTCCACATTTTTGGGATTTTGATCTGGCACTGGACGCTTTCTGGCGGGTCTTAACACCGGATTGCCGGCTGGTCGTTAGTCATGTAATCGGGCGTGAACAGGTCAATGCCATTCACGCTGGCCATGCTGAAGTAATCCTTCATGCAGACCGGTTACCCCCTGCGGCGGAACTGGCGGAACGTATGGAAGCACATGGCTGGCGTGTGGTGGAACAAGTGGACGAAAGAGATTTTTATCTGGTGGTGGCGGAAAAAAGATGACCGATCACTTTCAAAATGTTTATGCAACGCAGGCGGCTGAGTACCATCGCATGATTGCGGTTGAGGATGTGGATGGGAATCTCTTGCCCGCATTGGAGCGGGTCACGCCGCTGACCGGCAGGCGGGTTCTTGATCTGGGTAGTGGCAGCGGACGCATCCCGCTGTTGACTGCCGAGCGCGCTGTGCAGGTGCTGGCGCTTGACCTAAGCCGGGCTATGTTGCGCGAACAGAAAGTCCAGCGTGAAAAAGCTGGCGGCTGCTGGCACATAGTGCAGGCGGACATGCGTCAGTTGCCGGTTCCTGACCGTTGGGCAGATGTCGTGATCGCCGGCTGGGCTATTGGTCATCTGCGCGGCTGGTTTGATACTGATTGGCATCGGCAAATCGGACTCGTGTTGGAGGAGATGCACCGCGCAGCAGCTTCGGGCGGGGCGTTGGTTATTCTGGAAACCATGACTACTGGCAGTCTGACGCCAGCGCCGCCTACCGCAGAGTTGGCAGAATATTATGAGTGGTTGGAAGACAATTGGGGTTTTAGCCGTCAGGTGATTCGGACGGATTATCAGTTCTCTAGTGTTGAGGAGGCGGTTGCCTATACAGAGTTTTTCTTTGGCACTGAGCTGGCGGCTGCAATTCGCCGCCACGGATGGGCGCGCTTACCAGAATGGACCGGGGTATGGGGAAAGGTGGTGTAGCGTGTGACGTTCTCCGTTGCCTAAAGGCAGCGGCTTCTCAGGCAGCGCACGGCGCAGCCGCCCACGTTACCGCCTGACCGCTCCGTCCAAGCGGGTGAGATTTACGGCGAGTGTTTTACGCAGACACCGGTTACTGACTGCAACCTCATACACTCGGTTGTTAACGTTCAAAACTCAAGGAGAGTATAGCACAAGCGTTCGACAATTTCAATATACCGGAAAATATCTTCAAGGAAAGGAGGAGCGCATTCCTCTGCCGCCTTTAGGCGGCAGTCCCCTGCGCTAATTTCTTATGGTACAGACAACCTATCTTAAGTTATCCACGCGTGGAAATGCGGATATTCACGATATTACGGCTGAAGTGGAACAGGCGGTGGCGAAGAGCGGATTGAAAAATGGCATTGTGACCGTTTTCTGTCCTTCTTCGACCAGCGCATTAACTACAATTGAATACGAACCAGGTGCTTTGAGCGATTTATGCCGTCTGTTTGATGAGATTGTTTCGCCCAACCGTCCCTATCAGCACAATGCGCGTTGGGGGGATGGTAATGGACACAGCCACGTTCGGGCGGCGTTGCTAAAAGCTGATTTGACCGTGCCTTTTGTTTCAGGTCGCCTAACCCTGGGTGATTGGCAGCAGATTATCTACGTGGATTTTGACATTCGTCCGCGTCACCGCCAACTGGTGGTACAGATCATGGGGGAGTAGGGTGGCGTTCGTTTGCGTTACGCAAGCGATAGGTACAAGGCTTAAGCCTGGAGTCGGCTGACGCACAGTCGCCGTGATAGATTTTACACCAATCCTACGTCAGGCGCGACTTGTCAAGCTTATCATGCATAACTGAGGGGCTAAAAAGTGTGACGAGCGTTCTCAAATACGCTGGCATATAAGTCTTTGCCAAAGCTGGTGGGCAGGGGCTCGCCTTCAATCAGTTTGAACGTCCGTTCTCCGTTTACCCCGCGTTCGGCTCTGAGTGAGAGAACATCTTCAAGTCCTAGACGATAAAAGCGGCTGGCAAAATCGTATAGATGGGTGACGTAAAACACCTTGATGCGTTTTTCCAGCAAGGCACTGACAATTTGGCGGGCGATCTCGGAACCCTCGCGTTCGTTGGTTGCAGCAAACGATTCGTTGAGTAGCAGCATAGCATTGGGCGTCAACCAGTCAATGATGTCACTCATGCGGTTCAATTCTTCATCCAGCTTACCGCTCTTCATAGTGACGTCCTCTTCGCGCTTGAAGTGGGTAAAGAAGCCATCGCATAGATTGGCGGAGAACGTTTCTGCCGTGACAAACATTCCGCATTGCATCATTAGCTGTGCCAATCCAATCCCACGCAAGAATGTTGACTTGCCGCCCTGATTGGCACCAGTGATGATGACTAGATTTTTCTCATCCGCATTCAGGTCGTTGCCCACTACGGGTTGTTCCATCGTCAGGACCAGACAAATGTCCCGAATTTCTCGCCCGTTGTGCCGGCGCTCATGGAAAGGCATCGGCTGGGGGAAACAGACTGGAACGCCTTTTTGGCTCAGTTGTTCATGTAGATTCAAACATCCGATGTAAAAAGCCAGCTCAGTGCGCAGCATCGTGAAAAAGCTCAGGATGTGCTCAGTGGATTGCGCCAGCGCATTGGCAACCAGATTGATTCCCCTGTCTTTCAATTCCGAGAGCGCTCGATAACCGTTTTCATCGCGTTCGGCAATGTAGAAGGTAAAACTGCGCGACTTGCGGGAGAAAACCCGTTCCATCAGACTGCGCTTTTGGGCGGTATGTTTGCGCAGAACGTAATTTTCGCCACGGTTGCCTTTGCCTAGCTGGGCGCTTATGAGAACGCCGTCGCGAAATTTTAACTCGCGTAGATGATGCTGGATACTAGCGAAGTATTCAGCACTCAGCTCACGATTAAGCATGGCAAAGAACGTGCGAAAACCTTCTGACTCAAACTGTCCGGAGTGTTTCTCTGACAATGTCTTTAGCCGCTTGAGCAACTCGACAAAAATCTGCATCACTTCCACGGCGCGGTGCAGAATAGCATCCGGATATTTACTGAAGATGCCCCAGAAGACCTTGCGCTCCCTTTCCAATGCCTCGATGGCAATGGCATAGATTTCCCGCACAACTGCGGGGTTTTTCAGGCAGTCTTTAAGGACCGCTTGACGGTAAAGGATAGCATCCGCTGCATGGTCTGTGCCGCACAGCACTGCCACCTTAGCCACTTCCAGCAAAAACTTATCGCCCAGCGCCATAGCGTTGAACAGCGTATTGAGTTCCAGGTCTTGCACCAAATCATCAGCGTTGACTGGCAATTCTTGATGCAAGTCAAAATCACGGTCTTTGTACATCAAAAAAGCCTTCATCGTTTGATGCGCTCCTGTAATTGTTGATAGGTCAGGCGGTGTTTTTCGGCTATCGAGAGGGCAAATGCCAGCCCATCGGCAGGCTTGCGCAGAATTTTATAGGTACGCTGTGCCGGATTTTCTGGTACCACCGTGCTGACCATACTGACCGTCTTCTCGCTCAAGGAAGCCAGCTCATCAATGAATGTGACGCATACACAGAGCGCATCCAGACGGATGATTTCCTCAATGATTTTCTTGCTCAGGAAAATTGCATCCTCCAGTGTGGTGGAAGTGAAAATTTCATTCATGATGATAATGCTGCTTGGTGTTGCCTGTTCCAGAATCTGGCGCATACGTATCAAATCGTCTTCCAGCTTGCCCCTTAAGTTGGCAATATCCTCTTCTTTTTCAAAGTGTGTGAACAACTGGTCAAACAGGAAGAGCTGTGCCTTTTTACCTGCCACTGGAACGCCCAAACTAGCAAGGTAATGCAGTTGTCCGAACATGCGAGCAAAGGTGGTTTTGCCGCCCTGATTTGGACCGGAGACGACAATAATGCGCTCGCTGTCTTTTAGATAAAAACTGTTGCAGACGACCATCGCGTTCCGACGCATGAGCTGATATGCCAGTGCCAGGTCAAAGCCGTCTTCCACATATACTTCCTTGTTGGTGTTTGAAACTTTTGGATAGCAGAACTTTAGCCCATGTCGTTTGAGGATGTCCATGTACTCCAAATAGGCAATGTAGAACTGTACTTCTCGGTCAAAGACAGCGATGGCGTCATCCAGATAAGCTTCGTATTTGATACAAAATTCGTCCAGACTGGCAAAAGTTTCCGGATATAGAAGAGCGACCAGCTCAAGCACCTTTGCCTCGACGTGGTTCATATCTACTCGCTCGCGAAACTGGACGCGGTAATCCTTGACGTCGCCCTGCTGGAATTTCTTGAATGTTTGCTCTACCTCGACGCTGTAATCTGTTTCCCCTTCATAGCGGCGAACCTTGACCGCGTTGCCTTTGATTTGCACGCAGTAATGCACACAGGCGAGCGCGGCAAGCAGTTGGCTGGTTTCTTCTCGCAGTGTAGTGAAACGCTCAGAAGCAACGTAACCGCGCAGGTATTCCCGAAAAGACTGAAAGCCGCGCGACTTTAAGTCTATCTTGTCCAGTGATATGGTCAGAGCGAGGACAGCATCGCAGTAAATATCCACCGCATCCAAAAACCAGCGCTTTTTTTGATAGGGGTAATACAACTTCTCTGCCTGCGTTAAATGTTCGCGCATATCACGCATCTGTCGGGCAAAGGTCACCACTGCCTCAAAAAGCACCCGGTTTTCGAGGTCTTGCATCACTTGATGCCGGTAACGGACAGCAGCAGGGTGGTGAAGGGGGGTATAGAAAAACGATTTCAGGTTGTATTCCTGCTTTGTGACTGTGATTGTCTCGATGATCTGATCCAGATTCAAATCCACAAAAAAGCCCGGTGCTTCAGGTATTTCCTGAAGGCGGTCTTGTGGTCGTTCAAACAAAATGCTGTAGAAAGTCATGAGAAAAACCCTGAACAGATAACCCAACCCGGGAACGAATAAAGATCAAGCGGCGTGGTCTAGAGGGTTCACAATCGAGGGCACTTAAGGAGTCATGTTTGGCACATAACTATACAAAAAAGAGTTATTTTGCCGCCACGTAGGAGGGTGAGTTTTTTCAAAGCTCTGGCGATCTGGAGGGGAGGCTGGAAACAGACGCCCATCCCCTGAACAGCCGCAGATGTTCAACGCACGAAAGCCTTTCGTCCGGCATAAATTGCTGCCTCGCCTAATTCCTCTTCAATGCGCATCAGTTGGTTGTATTTTTCTACCCGCTCGCCGCGGCAGGGTGCGCCAGTCTTGAGATGCCCTGTGCCCATGGCGACCGTGAAGTCGGCGATAAAGCTATCCACAGTCTCACCCGAGCGGTGTGAGACCATCGCTCCCCATCCCGCCTTGCGCGCCAGTTCAATGGTAGCGATGGTTTCAGTGAGTGTGCCAATCTGGTTCAATTTGATCAAGACGGCATTGGCAACGTTTTCTTCGATGCCGCGTTTGACACGTTGAACATTGGTCACAAACAGATCATCACCAACCAGTTCAATTTGTGTGCCCAGGGTTTGGTTGAGCAGTTTCCAGCCCTCCCAATCATCCTCCGCCAGTCCGTCTTCCAAAACCACAATTGGGTACTTTTTGACCCAGGAAGCATACATCTCAACCATCTCGGCCGAGCTAACCCTCCTGCCTTCAGTCCGCAGGTTGTAAAAGCCATCTTCATAGAAACCGCTCGAAGCCGGGTCGAGGGCAATGGCGATCTGTTCGCCAGGCTGATAGCCGGCTTTCTCAATGGCTTTGAGGATCAGCTCAACTGCCTCGGCGTTGGTCTTGAGCGCTGGCGCAAAACCGCCTTCATCGCCCACGCCGGTAGTGTAGCCGCTGTTCTTCAGCACACCCTTCAAGGCGTGATAAACCTCACTGCCCCAGCGCAAGGCTTCGCGGAAACTTGGGGCGCCAATTGGCGCAATCATAAACTCCTGCAGGTCTGTGCCTTGCCAATTGGCATGTACGCCGCCATTGAGGATGTTAAACATCGGCACTGGCAATACCCTGGCAGTTACGCCGCCCAAATAGCGGTACAACGGCAGCCCAACCTCATCGGCAGCCGCTCGCGCCACTGCTAGACTGATGCCCAGAATGGCATTGGCGCCAAACTTGCTTTTGTTGGGGGTGCCGTCCAGCTCGAGCATCGCCTGATCCACGGCGGTTTGCTCGAGGGCATCCATTCCCAGAATTGCGTCGGCGAGCTGGTTGTTAACATGCTCAACTGCTCTCAGCACCCCTTTGCCGCTGTAACGTTTTTGATCGCCATCGCGCAGTTCCAATGCCTCGTGGATACCGGTCGAGGCGCCGGAAGGAACAGCCGCCCGTCCAAAAGCGCCGCTCTCAAGTTGAACTTCAACTTCCACAGTTGGATTGCCGCGCGAATCAAGAATTTCGCGAGCGTGCACATAACGAATTGTCGATTCCATAGATTTTCTCCTAATAAAGATTTTTCTCAAGAAACCACATCTCAATCAAAAAGCCTCTGTCTCCGGTTTGAAGACAGAGGCTATCAGCCATCAAAGGCGGTTCGGTCGGTTTCCAGCGAGCCTCATCGCTGCGTTTCTATTCTAACCTTTCCTTTGTGGGTGTCAAGAGAGGAGGACAGTGACTGTTCCAAGACTGGTAAACTTAACCGACAACCGCCATATCTGGCGATCAGGAACCCTTGCTATCCCCCAAATCTGGCGGTTTCAACGCATATCTACCAGATTTGGAACAATCACTTATTGACATTCTGGAGGAGTTAAGATAAATTGCAGTCAATGATCTGCAGTTTAGATGGTCGGCTGCAAGGTTTACAACGCGTTTTTGACAGTTGCAAGATATAGTCGGTTATAAGGCAAATGGCAGTTAAAACCATAGTTGGCACGCCCCTTTGCTGAATTTTGAGCTCTTGAAATAGCATGACTTCCGTGCTATTATGTAGATATGATTCAATCCTTCAAAAACGCAGGCACGGAAGATATTTTCAACGGCGAAAACACCAAAGCGGCGAGAAGCATTTGCCCTAATAACATTTGGAGAATAGCCGCTCGAAAACTCGACCAACTCGACTCTGTTTCTGCGCTTGCCGAATTGAGAATCCCACCCAACAATCGGCTTGAAGCGTTGTCAGGTGATAGAAAAAGTCAATACAGCATCCGTATCAACGACCAGTACCGTATTTGTTTTATTTGGACAGAAAATGGACCTGACCAAGTTGAAATCGTGGATTATCACTAGAAGATAGCAGGAGAAGAAAAATGGTTCGCGTTCCTACCCACCGCCCGCCCACACACCCTGGCGAAATGCTTTTGGAGGAATTCCTTAATCCGATGGGAATTACTCAAAAAGAATTAGCAGATAATATTCGTGTTCCTTATCAGCGTATCAATGAGATTATCAACGGACGCAGGGGTATTACCCCTAGCACGGCTTTACGTTTGGCAAAGTTTTTCAATATGTCTGCTGATTTTTGGATGAATTTACAGTTGCGCTGGGACTTGTATTTTGCCCAACAAGAGGAAGGCGACGTTTTAGAGACCATTCAGCCATATTCAATGGCTTCATAAAAAAGGCAGATGAGTCTTAAGGTCAAAAGCGTGCCAACACCGTTTGCAGCGGACAGCGGCTTCGCCGCTTGCGGGTATGCGCCGCGAGCCAGCAAAGGTTTTGGTAGGTGAAGGTGTCTTGCCTGCCCCGCCGCTGCCGCTACCGATTACTTGCAGTGTCAAGGGTTTCGAGAAAATTGGTTTTCAGCCCTGCCTCCACCTCC
>Ga0308390_1000157_pt1 | contig 51849 bp, 48 predicted proteins | sample Hotspr2Sample149_FD_202358 | JGI IMG/M metagenome (GOLD analysis project Ga0308390, IMG submission 202358) | Hot spring phototrophic mat microbial communities from Mushroom Spring, Yellowstone National Park, Wyoming, United States - 20040719_149 ...
CGAGGTCATCGAGGCTTTTGACCCCCTTCTCGCCGAGCTTGACCAGCATCGCCGGCGTGAAGCTTCCCAGGGCCGCGATCTCCTCGGACACGCCGAGCTCCCGGTAGCGTGCGGTGAGCTTGGCATCGCGGTCGGCGATGAAGGCCTCGGCGCGCCGCTTCAGCTCGGCCGCGATCGCCTCGTCGAAGCCCTCGATCTCGGCCAGTTCCTCGAGCGGCACCATCACGAGCTCCTCGACGGTGGTGAACCCCTCCGTCACGAGCAGCCCGGCGATCACATCGTCGACATCGAGCGCCTCGACGAACAGAGCCGAGCGACGGCGGAACTCCTCCTGGCGGCGCTCGCTCTCCTCGGTCTCGGTCAGGATGTCGATGTCCCAGCGTGTCAGCTGCGAAGCGAGCCGGACGTTCTGGCCGCGGCGGCCGATCGCGAGCGAGAGCTGGTCGTCCGGCACCACCACCTCGATGCGCCGGTTCTCCTCGTCGAGCACCACCTTGGTCACCTCGGCCGGGGCGAGCGCGTTGACGACGAAGGTGGCCGGGTCGGGCGACCAGGGGATGATGTCGATCTTCTCGCCCTGGATCTCCTGCACGACCGCCTGCACGCGCGACCCGCGCATGCCCACACAGGCGCCGACCGGGTCGATCGAGCTGTCGTGGCTGACCACCGCCATCTTGGCCCGCGAGCCGGGATCGCGCGCCACCGCCTTGATCTCGATGATGCCGTCGTAGATCTCTGGCACTTCCTGGGCGAACAGGCGGGCGACGAAGTTCGGATGCGTGCGGGAGAGGAAGATCTGCGGCCCGCGCGGCTCCTCGCGCACGTCGTAGATGTAGGCGCGCACCCTGTCGCCGTTGCGGAAGCTCTCGCGCGGAATGAGCTCGTCGCGGCGCAACAGCCCCTCCGCCCGGCCGAGATCGACCATCAGGTTGCCGTACTCGGTGCGCTTGACGATGCCGTTGACGATCTCGCCCACCCGGTCCTTGTACTCGTTGTACTGACGCTTGCGCTCGTACTCGCGCACGCGCTGCACGATCACTTGCTTCGCCGTCTGCGCCGCGATCCGCCCGAAATCGATCGGCGGCAGCGGGTCGACGATGAACTCGCCGACCTTGATCCCGGGGCGGATCTTCTGCGCGATCGCGACCGGGATCTGTGTGGCCTCGTTCTCGACGGTCTCTACCACCTCGGTCCAGCGCGAGAGCTTCACCTCGCCGGTCTTGCGGTCGATCGTCGCGCGGATGTCCTTCTCGTGGCCGTACTTGGCGCGCCCGGCCTTCTGGATGGCCTGCTCCATCGCCTCGAGAACCTCCTCGCGGTCGATCGCCTTCTCGCGTGCGACGGCGTCGGCGACCTGGAGAAGCTCGGGCCTGGCGATCGCGATGTCCATTCCGTCCTCGTTCCGTATTCCGTTCCGTGTTCAGTTGCGCGGCCGATCGGGCCGCGTCGCCTCGATCAGCGCGTCGGTCAGCACAAGCCGCGCCGAGCGGATCGCCTCGAGCGGCACGGTCACCTCCCTCCCGTCCTCGAGCCTCAGCCGTGCCGCCGCCGGCACCTCCGCAAGCCCGAGCACCGTGCCCGAGAAACGCCGCCGCCCCTCGATCGGAGCGGTGGTCTCGACACGGGCGGCGTGGCCTGCCCAGCGCACCCAGTCCTTGGGCCGTGTCAGCGGCCGGTCGATCCCGGGGGAACTCACCTCGAGCGTGTAGGCGCCCTGGATCGGGTCCTCGACGTCAAGGATCGCCGAGACCGTGCGGCTGATCGCCTCGCAGTCGTCGAGGCCGATCGGTGCCCCGTCGGCCCGGTCGGCCATGATCTGCAGGGTCGGCCGCTCCTTGCCGGAGAGCCGGATGCGGACGATCTCGTAACCCATCGCGGCGATGGGCGGTGCGAGGAGCGCCAGGAGGCGCCCTTCCAGCCCGTCATGGCGTGGCAGCGTATCGGCTTGGTCTGGCGGCGAGGTTTCGGCCAAAGCAAAAAAGGCGGCCCGTGAAGGCCACCCTCCATCAGCGTGGAAGATGTTTGGTGCGCCTCCTCAGATACGCCTCCGGTTCGACGATTGCAAGGCCCGGCCCTGGGCGCGCAGCAGGGGTGGAGTGGGGGTGGACGGGCCACGCCAGAGGGGCGTAGGTCTCGCCGCTCCCAACACCCGGGATCACGCCATGACACTGAAGGCCGCCATCGTTCCCGTCACGCCCTTGCAGCAGAACTGCGCCATCCTGTGGGACCCGGAGACGGGGCAGGGCGCGGTGGTGGACCCGGGCGGCGATTCCGAGTGGGTTGCCGAACGCGTGGCTGCCCACGGCGTCACGGTCGAGCACATCCTCCTCACCCACGGGCATATCGACCATGCGGGCGGCGCAGCCCGACTGAGGCGCCTGCTCGGCGGCGTGCCGATCCTCGGCCCTGGCATCGAGGACCGGTTCCTGCTCGAGGAGCTGCCGCTCGCCGGGGCGCGCTTCGGCATCCTCGACGCCGAGGCGGTGACGCCGGACCGCTGGCTCGCCGAGGGCGACACGATTTCGATCGGCAGGCGTGAGTTTGCGGTGCTTCACTGCCCTGGCCACACGCCCGGCCACGTCGTGTTCGTCGATCAGCCGGGCAAGGTCGCGGTCGTGGGGGATGTGCTGTTCCGCGGCTCGATCGGCCGCACCGACTTCCCCTATGGCGACCACGCGGCGCTCGTCGGCTCGATCCGCTCGAAGCTGTTTCCGCTCGGAGACGACATCGCCTTCCTGTGCGGCCACGGGCCCGGCTCGAGCTTCGGTGCGGAGCGTCGCACCAATCCCTTCGTGGGCGACCGGGCGTTTCCGTAGCAGGCAGGCCGCGACGCCGGCGCTGTCAGCCCTCGGCGGCGACTACCACCCGACGCGCCGGCACCGCCTCGCCAGCCGGGACAGCCGCGTAGAGGTCCTTCGCTGCCTCGATCAGCACCACGCCGCCAAGCCGCGGCGCGACCCGCCGCCCCGCACGCTCCCACGCTCCCGCTCCGCGCAGAAGCCAGCCCCAGCCGAGCGGCGGGCAGTAGAGAGCGGCCTCGCGCCTGACCACTCGGAACATCGACGCGACGAGCAGTCGCTCGAGCTGCCCCTGCGAGTAGGGGCGGCCGTGCCCGAAGGGTGTGGCCTCGCTGTAGGCCCACCAGCCGGTGCGTGACGGTGCGACCACCATCAGCCGGCCGTCGTCCTTAAGGACACGCCAGGCCTCGCGCAGCGCCCGGCGCGCGTTCTCGGCGTGTTCGAGCGCATGGACCATCAGCACCCGGTCGAAGGCAAGGTCGGGGAAGGGGAGCCGATCCTCCTCGGCGACGGTGACGAGCCCCGCCCGGCGCCGCGGCCAGCGGATCGCGCCCATCGAGGCGTAGGCGCAGCCGACCGTTCGGTCGCCCGCTTCGCGCCAGAGGCTGAGATACGGCATCGGGTAGCCGAGGCCGAGCAGCGCCGTTCCCGGAACGATCGGCCAGAGCGAGGCAAGACGCGCCCGGAGCGTGCGCGCGGCGACATGGCCGAGTGGCCCACCATAGAAGCGCCGAAGCTCCTCGACCTCGTGTCCCAGCATGTGCATGGCCCACACCTAGCACGGCGTTGGTCGCCGCGCCGCCGGGTGCTACTCATCGGCGGCATGATCGAGATCGCCCCAATTCCCTGTCTTGCCGACAACTACGCCTGGCTGCTGCACGAGACCGTTCGGGGAGCCACCGCCGTGGTCGATCCCGGCGAGGCGGAGCCGGTGGCGCGCGCTCTTGCCGAGCGCGGCCTGAAGCTCGACCTCATCCTGCTCACCCACCACCACGGCGACCATGTCGGCGGTGTCGCGGCGCTGAAGGCGGCGCATGGCTCTGCCGTGCTCGGCGCGGCAGCCGATGCGGCCCGCCTTCCCGCTCTCGACCGTGGGCTCAAGGAGGGCGACACGGTCGCGCTCGGCGAGGCGATCGCGACAGTGCTCGACACGCCCGGGCACACGCGCGGCCACATCTCGTTCCACTTCCCCCGGGAAGGCGTTCTTGTCTGCGGCGACACGCTGTTCAGCCTCGGCTGCGGCAGGCTGATCGAGGGCACGGCAGAGGAGATGTTCCGCTCGCTCCGTCGCCTCGCCGCCCTGCCGGCGGAGACGCGGGTGCTCTGCGGCCACGAATACACGCTCGCGAACGCGCGCTTCGCCCTCACGGTCGACCCCGACAACGCCGCCCTCAAGGCGCGCGCCGCGGAGGCCGAGGCGCAGCGCGCGCGGGGAGAGCCGACGCTTCCCTCCCTGCTCGGCACCGAACGCGCCGCCAATCCCTTCTTGCGCGCCCCCGACGTCGCAACCTTCGCGCGGCTGCGCGCGCAGAAGGACGCCTTCCGCGAGCCCCCCGCTGCGAGCCGAGGGACGCCCTGATCGTGATGCGGCTCTTCCACTCGCCGGCCAGCCCCTATGTGCGGAAGGTGATGGCGTGCGCCATCGCGCGCGGCATCGAGGGGCGGATCGAACGGGTGCCGACCAACCCGCATCTCTCCCCGCCGGAGCTCGTCGCGCTGAACCCTCTCTCGAAGGTGCCCACGCTCGTCGGCGAGGACGGCGTCGCCTATTTCGACAGCCCGGTCATCTGCGAGTATCTCGACACGATCGGCGAGGCGCCGCCCCTGCTTCCGGCCGCCGGCCCCGCGCGGCTCGCGGTGCTCCGGCAGCAGGCGATCGGTGATGGCATCATGGACGCGGCCGTCGGCCGACGGGGCGAGAGCCTTCGGCCGAAGGAGGAGGCGCGCGAGGCAGTGATGGCGCGGCAGGCGGCAGCGGTCGCCCGCGCCCTCGACCTTCTCGAGCGCGAGGCCGACAGCCTCTCGGGCCCGCTCACGCTCGGGTCGATCGCCGTTGCGGTCGCGCTCGGCTATCTCGATTTCCGTTTCCCGGCCGATCGCTGGCGGGACGGCCATCCGACGCTCGCGACCTGGTACGACAGCGTCGCGAAGCACCGCGCCTTTCTCGAGACCGCCCCGGTCGGCTGACGGGGATGGACCTCCGCAACCCGAGCCTGCGCGCCGAGGAGGTGGTGAAGGCCCTCGGCCTCTCCCCCCACCCGGAGGGCGGGTGGTATCGCGAGACGTGGCGCGACGCCCCCGAGGACGGGTCGCGCGGCGCCGGCACGGCGATCCTGTTCCTGCTCGCGGCTGAGCGGCATTCGCACTGGCACCGGGTGGATGCCGCGGAACTGTGGCTGTGGCACGCGGGGGCGCCGCTTGTGCTCACCCTCTCCCCGGACGGGCACGATGCCGAGGCGCATCTGCTGGGGCCCGATCTCGGAGCGGGGCAGCACCCGCAGCGCCTGGTCCCCGCCGGGTGGTGGCAGACCGCGGCGAGTCTCGGGCGGTGGACGCTCGTCTCCTGCACCGTCAGCCCGGCGTTTCGGTTCGAGGGGTTCGAGCTCGCCCCGCCCGACTGGCGGCCGACGCCGAGGCGGTGACCGGGCACAGGCGCGCGGCTGCGGCCGTTGCGCCGCGCCCGGGGCATGTGCAGGCTCGCGCTTCGGTCGCGCACCGATCCGGCAGGAGAACAGGGCCATGGCACGTCGGCGCATCCTCTCCCTCGACGGCGGCGGCTCTTGGGCGCTGCTCGAGGTCTGGTCGCTGATCCAGGCCTATGGCGCAGAGACGCCCGGGCACGATGTGCTTGCCGAGTTCGACCTCGTCGCCGCCAATTCCGGCGGGAGCCTCGTTCTCGGCGGCCTGCTGATGGACCTCACCCTCGGCGAACTGATGGAGCTGTTCCGAAGCGAGGCGCGGCGGCGGCAGATCTTCGTCGCCGGAGCCTCGCCTCCGGCGCGCTACAGCACCGACGGCAAGCTGGCCGGCCTGCGCGCGATCCTCGGGCCGACTGACCGGCCGTTGCCCGAGGTGGCCTCGCGCACGGGCAATCGCGGGCGCCCTCTGCCGCACGTCCTGATCGCGGCTTATGCGGTGGAACAGGAGAAGGGCGTCCTGTTCCGCTCCGACCTCACCGCGCCGGCGGCGTCGGTCGAGCCCGTCGAGGCGGGGCGCCCGCCCTCGGTGACGCTCGCCGAGGCGATCCATGCCTCCTCCAACGCGCCGATCCTCTATTTCGACGACGCGGCCCGCCTCGCCGCCGGCAATTTCTGGGATGGCGCGATCGCCGGCTGGAACTGCCCCGCCGCCGTGGCGGTGATCGAGGCGCTCGCCTATGGCTGGCAGCCTCGGGAAATCGTCCTGCTCTCGCTCGGCAGCGGGAACGTGCTCGTGCCCGACAAGCGCCTGCCGCCCCCCTCCGACGACCTCGGGCTCAAGCTGCAGCGGCTTTCGCGCGAGGTTGGCATGATGCTCCGCGCGATCCTGAAGGAACCCGCAAGCAGCGCTCCTTTCCACGCGCATGTCATGCTCGGCGGAGCGCTGCCTACGAATCCGCGCGATGCGATCACGGATGGCCCGGTGGTACGGCTGAACCCGATGCCGGGGCCCGCGACGACCGACCCGCCGCATGCCCGCCTCGCGGCGCTCGACATGGACGCGATTGCCGCGGAGGACGTCGCGGTTATCGAGCGCCTAGGCCAGCGCTGGCTCGCGGGCTTCGTGCCGAACGAGCCGGTGCGGATGCAGCGCGCGACCGGCCACCCCGACATCGGCCACCGCACCGCGGCGGAGGCGCTCGCCGCCTGGGCCGCGCTCGCGCCGCGACGGGTGGGCTAGCCGGGGTCGCGATAGGCCGGATCGATCGAAACGTCGTAGGCGTCCGCGAGCCGGTTGGTCTCCGCCGCCATCGCGACAATGGCGAGGAGCTCGCCGCGCATCTCCTCCGTCATGCCTTTCGCCCGCGCCGCCGCTGTGTGGCTCGCCATGCAGTAGGCGCAGCCATTCGCGGTCGAGACAGCGAGATAGAGCATCTCCTTCGTCAGCGGGTCGAGCACGCCGGGGCCCATCACCTCGCGCAGCGAGTCCCGGGTGCGACAGAGCGTCGGCGGGTGGACAGCGAGGGCCTTCCAGAAATTGTTGACATCCGGAATGTTCCGCGCGGCCTTGATCTCGTCATAGACCGCGCGGACCTCCGGCGGCGCCTCCTCGTACTGGACGAGCCTTGCCATGCTTATGCTCCTCTTTCTTCGCTGCCTTGATGCGGAAGCAGCTCCGCGCGGGGATCCATTCCCGCCCCGTCACCGCCTCCGGCGCCTTGCCCGCGAGCACCTGGCGCACATCGGCGATCACCTCGGCGCGCTTGCGGTAGTACTGGTGGTTCGCGTCCTTCACCGAGCCGGTGGAGGAGACCTCGGTGCAATCGACGAGCGTCACCTTCTGCGGAAGCGAGGTGAGGGTGCGCGGGCCGGTGGCGCCGAGCCGGTCAGGGTTACCCTTCGAGACGTCGCTGATCACGAGCGCGTTGTCGTTGCGCGCGAAATACACATAGACCTGCTCGGCGAGCTCGGGCAGTCGGGCGAGCTTCGTCTCGTGCTCGAAGGCGTTGTTGTCCTCGTCCGCCGCCATCAGGAAGATCGTGTGCAGCACCCGCGGCAGCCGCTTGCCGCCGTAATCCGAGATCAAGGCCTGAAGCGCGTTGCGCAGCGCGTAAGTCCCCATCGAGTGCGCGACGAGATGGATCTTCGCGTGACAGAGATCGATCTTCGGCTCGCGGTTCTCGCGCTGTGCCTTGAGCCTCTCCTTGACCGCCTCGTCCTGGAGGTCCTTCAGGTAGCCAAGGAGCCTCTGCAGCGCGCGGGCGATCGCCTTGGCGGAAGAGCGCGCGTCGTCCCGGTCGGAGGCGTAGCTCAGGAACGGAACGACCTTGCCGTCCGCCGGCCAGGAGAACATCGCCGTCTCGATGGGGAAGGATCTCGTTCCCCAGGCCGTCTTGATCTCGGCGGCGTTCGAGAGGGCGTTCCGGAAGTCGCAGGCAAAGCCATGCAGCATCAGCACGAGGTCGGCCTCGTTGTCGATCAGGCGCTGCCTGAGGCCCTCGAACACCGCATCCGACCCGAGCAGGACCGTCTCGCCGTCCGCGCCCGGGGTGCCCGGAATGTTCTCCGGCGCGACGTCGAGCCTCGCGATCCGGAACGGGGTCTCCCCCCTCCTGTCGGGTTCCATGTCGGCGGCGCCGTAGCGGAGCCAGAGCGGCGATTTTGGATTCAGCCGCGGGCCGAACCCGGTGACAACGCCGTTCTCGACGATCTCCTCGCGGTTGGTCGCGAAGTGGACGCGCACCGCCATCAGCCCCTCCCGTCACTGCATTCGTCCCGGGAACGATACGGCGCCGTAGCAGGGGCGGCAATCTCGCCCTGAACGTGGCGGAGCGGCGGCGAGCGGCCGCGCCGGCGCGTGTCCTGCCGCGCGTGCTGCCCTCCTCCCTCCGAAGCGCGTCAGTACATGTGCTGGCCGCCGTTCGCCGAAAGCGTCGAGCCGGTGATGAAGGAGGCCTCGTCGGCGGTGAGGAACGCCACGCAGCGGGCAATGTCCTCGACAGTGCCGAGCCGGCCGACCGGGATCTTGGCGATGATCTTCTCGAGCACGTCCGCGGGCACGGCACGGACCATGTCGGTGTCGATATAGCCGGGGGCGACGGCGTTCACGGTGATGCCCGCGCGCGCCCCCTCGAGCGCGAGCGCCTTGGTGAAGCCGTGGATGCCCGACTTCGCGGCGGCGTAGTTCACCTGGCCGTACTGCCCGGCCTGGCCGTTGATCGAGCCGATGTTGACGATGCGGCCGAACTTGCGCGCCACCATCCCGTCCCAGACGAGCTTGCACATGTTGAAGCAGGAGCCGAGATTGGTGTCGATCACGGCGTCCCACATCTCGCGCGTCATCCGCCGCATCGTCGCATCCCGAGTGATGCCGGCGTTGTTGACGAGGATCTCGATCGGGCCGACCTCGGCCTCGATCTGCGCCACCGCCGCCTTGCACGCCTCGAAATCGGCGACGTCGAACTTGTACACCTTGCAGCCCGTCTCGGCAGCGAAGGCGGCCGCCGCCGCGTCGTTTCCGGCATAAGAAGCGACGACCCGTCGCCCCTGGGCGATCAGCGCCTTCGAGATCCCGGCACCGATGCCGCGGGTGCCGCCGGTGACGAGTGCGACGCGTGCCATGTGACGATGTCCTCCCCTCAGGTTCGATGCCCGGCACCTTGGCGGCGCCCTGCCTCATCCGCGCGCAACAGTCGCGCGGGAGAGAGCGGGCCACAAGAGGGCATCACGCCGAGGCGTGGAGCCGAGACGACCAGCTCAGCGAACAGCCGGTGACGCGCTTGGAGAGCTGCGGCCGGGAGGTCCAGCCCGCCCCCCGGGCTCGAGCGGCGATGGGCGCGCGCGCCGACGCGCCCGGGTGGCCCCGCGGCGGCTTGTGCCGTGCGCCGCCTCAGCCGCGCTCGACGCACATGGCGATTCCCATGCCGCCGCCGATGCAGAGTGTGGCGAGCCCCTTCTTCGCGCCGCGGCGCGCCATCTCGTAGAGCAGCGTCGTCAGCACCCGCGCGCCGGAGGCGCCGATCGGGTGGCCGAGCGCGATCGCCCCGCCATTGACGTTCACCTTCGCTGGGTCCCAGCCGAGGTCCTTGTTCACCGCGCAGGCCTGGGCCGCGAAGGCCTCGTTCGCCTCGACGAGGTCGAGATCGTCGATCTTCCACCCGGCCTTCTTCAAGGCCGCCCGCGAGGCGGGAATGGGGCCGGTGCCCATGATCGCGGGGTCGACCCCCACGGTCGCCCACGAGACGATGCGCGCGAGCGGCGCGATGCCGCGGCGCTCCGCCTCCGCCGCGCTCATCAGCACCACCGCGGCCGCACCGTCATTGATACCGGAGGCGTTTCCGGCGGTGACGGTTCCGTCCTTGGCGAAGGCGGGCCGGAGCTTGGCGAGCACCTCGAGCGTCGTGTCGGGCTTGGGGTGCTCGTCGGTGTCGACCACCACCTCGCCCTTGCGGGTTTTCACCGTCACCGGAACGATCTCGTCGCGGAACCGCCCGGCCGCCATCGCTTCCGCCGCCTTGCGCTGGCTCTGGTAGGCGAACTCGTCCTGCTGCTCGCGGGTGATCTGCCACTGCCGGGCCACGTTCTCGGCGGTGTTGCCCATATGGTAGCCGTTGAAGGCGTCCCACAACCCGTCCTTGATCATGGTGTCGACCATCTGGAAGTCGCCCATCTTCACGCCCGCGCGGAGCTGGGCGCAGTGCGGCGCCTGCGTCATGCTCTCCATCCCGCCGGCGACGACAATCGCGGCATCGCCGGTGCGGATCGCCTGGTAGCCGAGGGCGACGCTGCGCAGGCCCGAGCCGCAGAGCTGGTTGATGCCGTAGGCCGTGCGCTCCTGCGGCACGCCGGCCAGCATGGCGGCTTGGCGGGCGGGGTTCTGGCCCGCCCCGGCGGCGAGGATCTGCCCCATCACCACCTCGTCGACCTCCTCGGCGGCCACCTTCGCCCGCTCGAGCGCGCCCTTGATCGCGACTGCGCCGAGCGCATGGGCGGGAAGGCTTGCAAACGCGCCGTTGAAGGCGCCGACGGGCGTGCGGGCGGCGGAGGCGATCACGACATCGGTCATCGTGCGGTCCCTTCTTCGTTGGGAGATGTGCTCGCTCAGGGGAGGCGTGTTCCTCGCCGACAGAGTGCACGCGCCATGACGCAGTGCACAAGGGCGGTGGCTACAGCCCGGACATCCAGGACGCGAAGGGACGCCACAGCGCCGCCTCTGCCCCGGAGCCGGCCACCATCCCGATATGCCCCGAACACGGCTCGTGCAGCACCGCTTTGGGAATCAGCCGCGCGAGCGGCCGCGCCCCCTCCGGCAACACGATCCGATCACGCCCGGGGACCGCGACGAACGCCGGGACGGCGAGCGCACGAGGATCGACCGGCAGCCCCGCCACGTTCCAGGCAAGGCGGGCGGGCTCGTTCCGCCCGTACCAGCCGCCCAGGCACTCGCGAGCGATCGGCGCGGCAAGCGGCACGCCGTCCGCGAGCCAATCCTCGAGCGCGACGAACAGCCGGGCGCGCGCGCTGTCCTGGGCGAGCCTGCCGAAGGCGCGATACTTCGCCGCCACGCCATAGGGGTCGAGAGCGGTGAACAGAACCTGAAGCGCATCGACCGGAAGCGCGTCGTGGAACGCCATCAGCGGCTCGAAGAGCGGCAGGAGCGAGGCGGCGACCCGCGCCCGCGCAGGGTCGCCGGCGTGGAAGTCCCACGGGGTTGCAAGCGCGGCGAAGGCACGCACGAGCTCCGGCCGGCGCAGCGCCGAGGCGAGCGCCAAGAGCCCTCCCATGCAGTAGCCGACCATTACCACGCGCTCACCCGCGATCGCGGCCGCCGCGACGAGGGCGCGCTCGAGCCGGCCGGCGATCACGTCGGTGAGGCCGAAACGCCGTTCCGCCTCGCCGGGCCAGCCCCAGTCGAGCAGGAGCGGCCGCATCCCGCGCGCGGCGAGCCATCGGAGGAAGCTCGCCTCCTCCATCAGGTCGAGCACATAGGCGCGGTTGATCAGCGAGGGGACGACGAGCAGCACCGGCCCGGCGGCACGGTCGGGTGCGGTCGCGCCGTAGTCGAGAAGACGCGAGCCGCCCTCGGCCCAGACGACGGGAGGATCGGCGAGCGCGCGGGCGTAGGGGTGGCGTCGATAGGCGGCGATGCCGGCGATCAGGGCGGCGTCCTGCCGCAGGAGTTCGGCGAACACCGCCGCCGGCAGCGCGGCCGGCTCAAGCCCCTCGGCGCCGATCGCCTCGACGACGCGCGCCGCCCGCGCCGCCGCCGTGGCGCTCCTCCAGCTCCGCGAGCCGGCGCTCGATGGCATCGAGACGATCGAGAATGCGCTCGAGCAGGCGCTGTGACGGAGCCACGCCAGGATCAGATGCAGGATCACCGGCCGCGGGCCGCGGCGACGGAGCGGCGCCGGCGCCCCTGGTCGTAGCGCCGAACCAGAACTCTCGCCCGGCCCCGGCGTCGCCTCCCGGACGGAAGCGCTCATCGGCCACACCACGCGGCAGGGCACCAAGGCCCGCCGCGGCAAGGCCTGCCCAGAGGGCGGCGAGCCGCGCCCAGGTCTCGGCCGTCTCCGGCTCGGCCGCCAGAGCGGCGAGTTCGCTCTGCCAGAGCTCGATCCAGTCCCGCGCGAGCGACGAAAGGTCCGGGCCGAACGGCGCCTCGCGTTCGCCGCCGCCCCCGCCGCCACCTTCCGCACCGCTCGTCTTCTGGCCGTTGCCGCCGTCCATCACCCTCGCCCATTGCGGGGAGAGACATTAGAGAAGCCCGGAAGCCCCAGGAACCCGGGCCTGAGCCGCCCCGTTTCCTCCAACGGCCGAGAATAATGCGCCGCGGCAAGGCGGCCGTGCTAGCATGCAGTGCAACACGGTTGAGGAAACGGGGAACTTCCATGGCAGAGCCCGCCCCCGCCGCCGAGGCGGTGACCAAGGAACCGGGAGCGCAGGCGGCGGACACACCTTCACCCGTGGTGGTGAAGAAGTATGCGAACCGACGTCTCTACAACACCGAGGCCTCGTCCTACGTTACGCTCGATCATCTCGCCCAGATGGTGAAGGACGGGCGCGAGTTCGTGGTCTATGACGCCAAGACGGGCGAGGACATCACCCGCCAGGTGCTGACGCAGATCATCGTCGAGGAGGAATCCAAGGGGTCGAACCTGTTGCCGATCAGCTTCCTGCGCCAACTGATCAGCTTCTACGGCGACAGTCTCCAGGGCCTCGTGCCGCGCTATCTCGAGCACGCGATGGCCGCCTTCGCCCGCCAGCAGGAGCAGTTCCGGCGGGCCATGCAGCAGACGATGGAGGGCTTTTTCCCCTTTTCGATGGAGGAGGTGGGCAAGCAGAACATGGCGATGATGGAGCGCGCGTTCAGCCTGTTCGCCCCGTTCTATCGCCCGCCGTCGGCGCAAGGGGCGGAGCCGCCCGCCCAGGCCCAGGACGAGGCAGCCCAGCTCGCCACGCTGAAGGCCGAGCTCGAGGCGCTGCGGGAAGAGATCGCGCGTCTGACCAAGCCCAAGGTGTGAGCCTGAGGAAACGTCAGACGGAGCGGCAGAGCCGCGACCGGAGTTGCCGACACAGGATGGTCGGCGCGCAGGCGGCCTAGGCACCCGGGGCGCACCGGCGTGACCGGTCAGAACCGCCTGAGAAGCCGGTCGATGTAGTCGAGTTCCTGCTGCGGCCGTTCGCGCTCGCCGGCGCGCCGGCGCAACTCCTCCTGGATCTCGCGGGCGCGCTGCAGCTCCATCTCGGTGGGAACCACGACATCGGAGCCCTCGTCGCGGCCGCCCACACTGTCGCGCCTCGGCCGCCCGAGCGGGTCTCGCCCCTCGCCCATCTGCCGCCCCTCGCCCGAGGTCTCTCCGCCCTGGTCGGTGTTGTCGCCGCCCGGCTCGCCCTCGCCGTCGCCGCTCTCCATCAGGCCCATGCGATTGGCCATCTGGTTCTGCATCTCGCGCGCGCCCTGCTGCAGGGCTTCGATCGCCCTTTGCTGGGCCGCCTGGGCGCCCGCGTCGTTGCCCTGGCGAAGCGCCTCGACGGCATCGCGCATCGCCCTGTCGGCACGGCCGAGCGGCTCGGGAACCTCGCCCGCGAAGTCGCCGAACTGTTGCATCAGCTCGCCGAGCGCCCGGCGCAGCGCCTGCTGCTGGCGCGCGTCCTGCTCGGCCTGCTGCCCCGGCTGACGGGTCTGTTCCTGCGCCTGCGGCTGGCCGCGCTGCTGCCCGCGCTGCTGGGGGCGCTGCCGTTCCCGTTCCTGGGCGCGCTGGTGGCTTCGGTCCATCAGGCTGCCCTGCCGCTGCAGCATGTCGTTCACCGCGCCCATCATCTGCTGGCCCTGCTCGCGCTGCTGCGCCCGCTCGGGACTCTCCATCCGGGCCGTCCGCCCCTGCCTGAGCGCCTCGAGCGCCCGCTCGAGCTCGGCGAGCTGCTGGCGCATCCGCTCGAGGTCGCCCTGGCGGGCGGCCTGTTGCATCTCGCGTGCCATGCGCTGTAGGTCACGCTGGTCGAGCACCCGGGCGTTGCGGTCGAAGGGCAGGGTCTCGACGCCGTCGCGACGCATCGCCTCGGCAAGCGCCTCAAGGTAGCGCTGCATCGCCTCCTCGAGCTGCCGCGACAGACGCTCGAGTTCCTGCGGGTCGACCGGCTCGCCGCGCTCGGCGCGCTCGAGCGCCTCGCGCAGCTCCTCGCGCGCGGCATTCAGGGCCCGCAGCGTCCGGTCACGCCCGCCCTCCTCGAGCCGGATCGCGAGCTCCCACAGGAGGTCCTGAACCTCCTCGACGGCCTCGGGGCGTCGGTCGCGGAGGAGGCGTGACCGCGCAGCACGCAGGCCGAGGAACACGGTGAGGTCGTCGTCGAATGCCTCCGGAGCGGCCGAAAGCCGGTCGAGCTCGCGGGCATGGGCGTTGCGCTCCGCGGGGGCAAGCGTCATGCGCTTGCGCAACGCCACCAGCGCCTGGGCGATCGGATGGGTGAACGCCCGCTCGGGAAGCTCGACGGTCATCGTCTCCGACCAGCCGACCTGGCCCGCCCCGTCGCGCGCCTCGAGCGTGACCTGCACCGTGAGCCCCGCCCAGGGGTGGGCGGTCAGATCAGGCTGCGCCGTGCCGCGCAGGCTGCGCGTGTTCTCGCCCGGCGCGGCGAGCGGCACCCTGGCCGGGGGAAGCTCGGGCCGAGCCGGCAGAGCGAGGAGCGCCGCGACGGAGGCCACGCCGTAGTCGTCCCGCGCCTCGTAGGCGAGCCTCAGCTGCGGGCTGCGCGGCGCCGGGGCCGGCGGGGAGAGGAAGGCGACCGTTGGCGGCTGATCGGCGATCACCCGGATCGGCCAGGAGGCGAGGATCGCTCCGTCACGGGTGACCGCGAGCCGTGCCCCCGCGGCAACCGTCGTCTCGACGGTGTAGGCGGTCTGGTCGATCGCCGCGAAGGCGGTACGGTCCCCGTCGATCACGAGCATCGGCACGCCACCCGCCCCACCCGAGAGGTGCGCTGCGAGTTTCGATCCGGCCGGAACGGGAACCTCGGCCGTCGCGCCCGCCTCGGAACGAAGGAACAGGGGGGGAAGGCCGGTATAGGAGGGCGGGGTCACCCAGACCTCGAGTCGAAGGGGCAGGGGCGCGGCCGGAGGCGCGGCGAGCACAGGGTTGACCGCGGCGGCAAGGCGCGACCGCCACTCCGGCCCGGCCGAGACGAGGGCGGCAACAGCGGCAAGCCCGATGGCCGAGCGAAGCGCCAGCCGGTCGCGCGCGGCGAGCCCGGGATGGGGCGCGCCAACCTTCAGCGCGGCGGCCGCGGCGGCGGCACGCGCCTGATGGGCGCGCCAGAGCGCCTCCGTCGCCGGGTCGATCCGGCCGGCTGGGCGATCGGCAAGCACCGTCAGCGGGCGGTGGGTCAGACCAGAGGCCTTCTCGAGGCGCCGATCCCCCTCGCCGCGGTCGGGCAGGCGCCAGCCTCGGAACCCCGCCACGAGGGCGACGCAGAAGCCGCAGGCGAACAGGGCGAGGACGACGAGGTGCAGCCAGCCCGGAAGAAGGGTGAACAGACCGGAGAGAGCGAGCGTGACGAACAGGCCGGCGACGCCGAGCGGTGGCCACAGGGCGGGCCACAGACGCTCCCACAGGAGAGCAGCGCGGGCGAGCAGCCGGCGCCGGGCGAGCCGCGCCGCGACGCGGTGCGTGAGCTCGCCGCTCACGCCGTTGCCGGTTGCGCCTTCCCCCTGCGTCCCACCAGCCCGACGAGCGGTCATCGGCGCGGCCTGCTTACCGCTCGGGCGGCGGCAGGAGCGGGCCGAGCCAGGGGGGCAGGACTTCGCCCGCGCGCATCGCCTCGAAGCTCTGCCTCGGGCGGATCACCGCATCCGCCGTGCCGCTCACCATCACGGCCGCAGCGAGCGGCCGCGCATTGTAGGTGCTGCTCATCACCGCTCCATACGCGCCGGCATCGAGAATGGCGACGAGCTCGCCGGGGCCAAGATCAGGCAGCGGGCGGGCCGAGGCGAAGGTGTCGCCCGTCTCGCACACCGGCCCGACCACATCGGCCGGGGAGAGCGGCGCGCGCCACCGCGCCGGCGTCACCGGAAGGATGCCATGCCACGCATCGTAGAGGGAAGGACGGATCAGGTCGTTCATCGCCGCATCGAGGATCACGAAGCGCCGATGCTCCCCTTGCTTCTGCAGCACCACGCGCGCGAGCAGCACACCGGCCGGCCCGACGATCCAACGGCCCGGTTCGACCACGAGCCTCAGCCCGAGCGCGCCGAGCGTCTCCTTCACCACGGCCGCATAGGCCGACGCCGACGGCACCTCCTCGCCGGCATAGGGGATCCCGAGGCCGCCGCCGATGTCGAGAAGCGCGATCGGCAGCCCGGCGGACCGGACCTCGCGCGCGAGCGCGGCAAGCAAGCTGTAGGCCGAGCGGAATGGGGCGAGCGAGGTGATCTGGCTGCCGATATGCATCGCAAGCCCGACCGGAACGATCCCCGGAAGCGCCGCGGCATGGCTGTAGAGGGCGAGCGCATCGGTGGACGGGATGCCGAACTTGTTCTCGGCAAGTCCGGTGGTGATCTTGGCGTGGGTGCCGGCATCGACGTCGGGGTTGATGCGCAGCGCGACCTTCGCCGTCACCCCCATCCCGCGCGCGATCGCCGAGAGCATCGCGAGCTCCTCCGCGCTCTCGACATTGATCTGCCCGACACCGTCGGCCAGCGCGGCGCGGAGCTCCGCCTCCGTTTTGCCCACCCCGCTGAAGACGATGTCGCGCGGCGCGATCCCGGCCTGGCGGGCGATCCGCCGCTCGCCGTCACTCACCACGTCCGCGCCTGCGCCCTGGCGCGCGAGCTGTGTGACCACCGCAAGCGAGTCGTTGGCTTTGAGCGCGTAGTGGATCCGCGCGTCGAGGCCTGCTTCGGCGAGAGCGACGGACATCGCGCGATAGCGCGTGTGGATGGCGGCAGCCGAATAGACCCAGGTCGGCGTGCCGTGGCTGACGGCGACGCGTGCGAGCGGCACCGCCTCGACCGCGAGCCCGACCGCTGTCAGAGCGAGATGCGGGCGGGCGGCGAGCAGCGAACGGAACCCGGGTGCGCCATGGTCCTCCGACCCGCTGCGGGTCCTCTCCTCAAATCGCGTCCTCATGGCCCTCCCCTCACCCCCCTGCTCGATTGCGGGAACACCGACCCGGGCGGTGGTGCGAGCGGAGGCTCGCCCTCCTCGCGCGGATAGGTGCGCGGGTAGGTGACGGCCGCGTCCGGCCCTGGCGGGACGGGGTCACCCCGCTTGCCGCAGGCTGCCAGGGAAAGGGCGGCGAGGGCAACCGCGACAAAGGAGCGCCGCCCGCTCATGCCCCGAGCCTCCGGCGCCATTCCGCCGCCTGCGCAGCCACGTTGGCCGGAGCGGTGCCGCCGTAACAAGTGCGCGAGGCGATCGACTGCTCGACCGTCAGCACGCCGAACACGGCCTCGGTGATGCGCGGCTCGACCGACTGCATCTCCGCAAGCGTCAGCTCCGAGAGATCACACCCCTTCGCCTCGGCCATCGCGACCAGCCGCCCGGTCACGTGGTGGGCGGTGCGGAACGGTAGGTTCAGCGTGCGGACGAGCCAGTCGGCGAGGTCGGTCGCGGTGGCGAAGCCCGCCCCGGCCCAGCGGCGGAGGTTCTCGGGCTCCGGCACCATGTCGCGGACCATTCCGGCGGTCGCGGCAAGCGAGAGCGCGAGGCTGTCGGCCGCATCGAACACCTTCTCCTTGTCCTCCTGCATGTCCTTGCCGTAGGCGAGCGGCAGGCCCTTCATCACCATCGTCAGCGCGACGAAGGCGCCAGTGATCCGCCCGGTCTTGGCGCGCACGAGCTCAGCGGCATCGGGGTTGCGCTTCTGCGGCATGATCGAAGAGCCGGTGGTGAAGGCGTCCGAGAGGCGGATGAACCGCCAGGGCGCGGACATCCAGATCACGATCTCCTCGGCAAGCCTCGAGAGGTGCATCGCGCAGGTCGAGCAGGCGGCGAGGAACTCGAGCGCGAAATCCCGCGCCGAGACGGCGTCGAGGCTGTTCGCCATCGGCCGGTCGAAGCCCAACGCACGCGCCGTCATGTGCCGGTCTACGGGGAAGGAGGTGCCGGCGAGAGCGGCCGCACCGAGCGGGCACTCGTTGAGCCGCGCGCGGCAATCGGCGAAGCGGCCGCGGTCGCGCGCGAGCATCTCGAGATAGGCGAGCATGTGGTGGCCGAAGGTGACCGGCTGGCCGATCTGGAGGTGGGTGAAGCCCGGCATCGGCAGGGCATGGTGACGCTCGGCCTGCTCGAGCAGGGCGCGCATCAGATCGGCGATCTGCCGGTCGAGCGCATCGATCGCATCCCGCACCCAGAGCCGGAGGTCGAGCGCCACCTGGTCGTTTCGGCTTCTCGCCGTATGCAGGCGCCGCCCGGCATCGCCGACGAGCTCGGTCAGCCGCGCCTCCACCGCCATGTGGATGTCCTCCTGGGCGGGGTCGAAGACGAAGCGCCCCTCTTCGAGCTCGGCCGCGACCTGATCAAGTCCGCGCGAGATGGCGGCGAAATCGGCCTCGGAGATGATGCCGCAGGCGGCGAGCATGGCCGCGTGCGCCCTGGACCCGGCGATGTCCTGGCGCCACATCCTCTGGTCGAACCCGATCGAGGCGTTGATCTCCTGCATGATCGCGGCCGGGCCGCCGGCGAAGCGTCCGCCCCACAGGGCATTCGCGTCGCGGCCGGAGGGTGCGGGATCCTGCGGGGTGGCGGTGGAGGTGTCTGGCATGGCGCGGTCCGGAACAGCGATGGTGGCGGGGCGCAGGGCGCTGCTCGCCGGTGCGGTGACCTCTGCCATGTCCACCCTGTCGGGGCAAGGAAGGGCGGCGCGCCCTGGCGTGCCGGAGCTGTTCGATCCGCCGCGGCCGCTTCCCGAGTTCGTGTTCACCGATGCCGCGGGGCGCGCCCATGGCGTGGCCGATTTCCGCGGCCAGGTGCTCGTGATCAATCTCTGGGCCACCTGGTGCCCGCCCTGCGTCGCCGAGATGCCGACGCTCGATCGGCTGCAGGCGATGCTGGCCGGCATCGGCGTGCGCGTGCTCGCGCTCTCGCAGGACCGTGGCGGTGCGCCGGTGGTCGCCCGCCTCTACGAGCAGACGGGGGTGAAGCAGCTCGGCATCTGGCTTGATCCCCGCGGCGCGGCCGCACGCACGCTTGGCGCGCGCGGGCTGCCGACCACGCTCGTCGTCACGCGCGACGGGCGCGAGGCGATGCGTCTCGTGGGCGAGGCGGAATGGGACGCGCCCGGGATGGTGCGGCTGATCCGCGCGATTGCCGAGGCGCCCTACCCGGAGCCCGCGCAGCCAAGCTGACGAGGTCGCCTCGATGGTCTTCCTCGCGTCCTGCGCCCGGCGGCGCTCGGCAACCCGGCTTGCTCGCGCAGAAGCGGCCTTACCGTCGCTCGGTTATCTGGGGCGACCTCAGGCCTGCCTGAGCTCGATCAGGCGACGCCGGATGCGCCGGCCGCGGGCGATCTTGTCCTCGATATAGGAGGCGTCGCCCCAGCGCACCGCGCGCGCCATCGCCGTCATGTCCTCGGTGAAGCGCTGCGCCATCTCGAGCAGCGCCTCGCGGTTGTTGAGAAACACGTCGCGCCACATCTCCGGGTCGGAGGCCGCGATCCGCGTGAAGTCGCGGAAGCCCGAGGCGGCGAAGCGCAGCACCGCCTGGCGGCTCTCCTCCTCGAGGTCGTCTGCCGTGCCGCAGATGGTGAAGGCGATCAGGTGCGGCAGGTGCGAGACGATCGCGAACACCTTGTCGTGGTGCTGAGGCTCCATGATCTCGACCATCGAGCCTGCGTTGCGCCACAGCGTCGCGACCTTCGCGACCGCCGCCTCGTCCGTCCCGGGCGGCGGGGTGAGGATGGCGTAGCGCCCCTCGAACAGGGTCGCGAACCCCGCTTCCGGCCCGGAATGTTCCGTTCCTGCAATGGGGTGCCCGGGAACGAAGTGCACATGGTCCGGCACGTAGGGGCCGACATCGCGGATCACGCTGCCCTTGGTCGAGCCGACATCGGTCAGCACCGCGTCGCGCGCAAGATGCGGGGCGATCGCGGCGGCAATGTCGGCGAAGGCGCCGACCGGGGCGCAGAGCATCACGCAATCGGCACCCGCGACCGCCGCCGCCGCGGTGTCCTCCACCCGGTCGACGATGCCGAGGCGGCGGACGGTGTCGCGCGTGGCGGCGGACCGCGCGGTTGCCACCACCTCGTCGGCGATGCCGCCCTTCTCCTTCGCCGCACGCGCGAGCGAGGAGCCGATCAGCCCGATCCCGATCAGGGCGAGCCGCCGGAACGGCGCGTCAGGCACGTGCCCGCTCCCCGGCCGTTCCGGACATGAAGGCGGCGACGGCCTCGGCCACCGCCGCCATCTCCTCCCCGGTGCCGATGCTGATCCGCAGGCAGCCTGGCAGGCCATAGCCGCCCATCGGCCGGACGATGATCCCACGCGCGCGGAGCGCGGCATCCGCGGCCGCAGCGTCACGCCCGGCGGCGGCGAAATCGGCGAGCACGAAATTGCCCGCCGTGCCATGCACCGGGATGCCGTGCGCGGCGAGCGCCTCGACAAGCCAGCGGCGCCAGCGGGCGTTGTGCGCGCGCGAGGCCTCGACGTGCCGCACGTCGGCAAGGGCGGCGATCGCCGCCGCCTGGGCCGGGCGCGAGGCGTTGAAGGGCGACCGGATGCGGTTGAGCACATCGACGATCGCCGCCGGAGCATAGGCCCAGCCGAGGCGCAAGCCCCCGAGGCCGTAGATCTTGGAGAAGGTGCGCGTCATCACCGTGTTCGCGCCCGCCTCGTCGACGAGCTCGATCGCGGCGCTGCAGCGCGGGTCGTCGAGATACTCGGCATAGGCCGCATCGAGCACGAGCAGCACATGCTCGGGCAGGCCACGGCGCAGACGCCTCACTTCCTCCCACGGAAGCATCGTGCCGGTCGGGTTGTTCGGGTTGGCGAGCAGGACGAGCGTCGTGCGCGGGCTGACGCAGGCGAGCATCGCGTCGACATCCGCGGTCAACCCCCGCTCCGCCGCCGTCACCACCGTCGAGCCGGCGTAGCGGGCGTAGATCGGATGCATGGCGAAGGCATGCTCGGTGACGATCGTCTCCGTGCCGGGGCCGCCATAGGCCTGGGCGAGCAGGCAGAGGAGATCATCCGACCCGGCGCCGCAGACGATCCGCTCCGGGTCGAGCCCCCACGCGGCTCCGATCGCGGCGCGGAGCTCGGCCGCGCCGCCGTCGGGGTAGCGGTGGATCTCCCCCTTCTCCGCCTCGTAGGCGGCGACAGCCAGCGGGCTCGGCCCCAGCGCCCCCTCGTTCGAGGAGAGCTTGATGACGCGGTTGTGCCCGCCGAGCCTGGCCTCACCGCCGACATAGGCTGCGATCTCGAGGATGCCGGGGCGGGGAACAGGAGGCATGCGGGTCACTCCGGGCTGGGAAGGAAGGCGCTCTCCGGCGGCGGCACCGGCCAAGCGCCGATCACCACCGGCGCCGCGATCGCCGCGCCCCCCTCGACGAGAGCGGCAAGACGCCGGTCATCGGCCTCGACGAGCCCGTCCACCTCGGCAAGGCACGCGACCGGCCCGCGTTCGGGCCGATGCAGCACGAGCCCGCGCAGGCCGAGGCCGGCGGCGGAGAGCCGGTCGGCGATCCGCGCCCGGCTCGCTCCCTCGTCGGCGTGGAAGGCGACGAGGCTCCGGTCGTCGCCCGAGGGCTCCGGCACGATCGGCGCCACCACGAGGGCGGCGGCGCGCGACGCCCCCTCAGTGCGCAGGGTGACGAAGGGGAGCCGCGCGACCACCGACAGCGCCGGCCGCTCCCCGCGCATCAGCGCGAGCCACCACGGGTCATGGGCGCCCTCGGCGTACGGGTCGTCGGCGGGAAGCGGGAGCACCCCCGCCTGCGCCTCGCCTTCGGCCACCGCGTGCAGCACCTGCGCGGTGCTGCGCATCCAGCGGATCGGGGTGACGGTGCCGAACTGCTCCCGCGCCAGAGCGACCGCTCCCGCACCGGGCTCGGGGTTCCAGACCGCGACCGCAAAGGGCCCCTGCATCGCAACGGTCGCGGCGAGCATCTCCCGCCACATCCCGACCACCGCCGGCTTCGGAAGCCGGCCGCGATGCCGGGCGAGCAGGCGCCGCAGGATCTGCGCCTCGCGCGCCGGCCGGTAGGGCGAGCCGCGCTTGAGGCCAGAGGCAGCGAGTTCACCGACGATCGCCGCACGCAGCATCAGCGTGTCGTGCAGAAGATCGTCGAGCCGGTCGATCTCGGCGCGGAGCGCGGCAAGCCGTGCCGCCGGGTCGGCGGGCGCGGCGGCGTCGCCTGAGGCGTTCCTCTCTGGCGTGTCGGTCGGGGCCTCGGGCGGCATGGCGGCGAAGGCATAAAGCAAGCTCCGCAGGTTGCAAGGGCACCCGTCGCCCCCCGCTGTTGCCTCGACCGGGGCTTGCTTCTACTGATGCCGCATGCAGAGGGCCGCGCCTGCGCCGGCGCTCGGGGACGCCGTCGCCCACCAGACCGAGACCTTCGCCGAAGGCCTCAGGCTCGACTGCGGCACGCTCCTGCGCCCGCTCAAAGTCGCCTACCGCACCTACGGCAGGCTGAACGAGAGCCGCTCCAACGCCATCCTGATCTGCCATGCGCTCACCGGCGACCAGTATGTCGCCGAGCGGCACCCGGTCACCGGCAAGCCCGGCTGGTGGGAGATCATGGTCGGCCCCGGCAGGCCGATCGACACCAACCGCTTCTTCGTCATCTGCGCCAATGTGCTCGGCGGCTGCATGGGCTCCTCCGGCCCGCCCTCTGAGATGACCGATGCCGAGGGCCGTCCGCAGGGGCGCCCCTGGGGCACGGCCTTCCCACCCGTCACCATACGCGACATGGTCCGCGCCCAGGCGATGCTGATCGAGCGGCTCGGCATCCCGAAGCTCTTCTCGGTGATCGGCGGCTCAATGGGCGGGATGCAGGTGCTCGAGTGGGCCGCCCTCTTCCCGGGCCGGGTGTTCTCGGCGATCCCGATCGCGACCGCCGCCTGGCACAGCGCGCAGAACATCGCCTTCCACGAGATCGGCCGTCAGGCGATCCACGCCGACCCGAACTTCCACGGCGGCGAGTACTGGCGCCACGGGACCATCCCCGCGCGCGGGCTCGCGGTCGCGCGGATGACCGCGCACATCACCTATCTCTCCGAACAGGCGCTCGCGCGGAAGTTCGGGCGGCGGCTTCGCACCGGCCCGATGCTCACTTTCGACAACGATCTATTCGAGGTCGAGAGCTATCTCCAGCACCAGGGCAGCACCTTCGTCCGGCGCTTCGATGCGAACTCGTATCTGACCATCACCCGGGCGATGGACTTCTTCGACCTCGCGGCCGAGCATGGCGGGTCTCTCGACGAGGCCTTCCGTGCCACCCCGGTGCGGTTCTGCGTGATCTCCTTCTCCTCCGACTGGCTGTTCCCGACCGCGATGAGCCGCGAGATCGTGCGCGCGCTGAACGCCGCGGCGGCGAATGTGAGCTTCGTCGAGATCACCTCCGACAAGGGCCACGACGCCTTCCTGCTCGACGAGCCCGACCTGTTCCGCACCGTCTCGGGGTTCCTCAAGGGCGCTGCGGAGCGCTGGTCCCGTGGCTGACGGCACGCCGAACCTCCGCAGCGGACGGCCGCTGTCCGACCGGCTCGACCTCAGGCTGATCGCCGAGATGGTCGAGCCGCGCTCGCGCGTGCTCGACATCGGCTGCGGCGATGGCGCGCTGCTCGACATCCTCGTGCACGAGCGCGGGGTCGACGGGCGTGGGATCGAGATCGACATGCGCGAGGTCGCCGCCGCCGTGGCCCAGGGGCTCGCCGTCATCCACGCTGACGCCGACACCGACCTCGCCTTCTATCCTGACGCCGCCTTCGACTACGTCATCCTCTCCCGCACGCTGCAGGCCACGGAACGGCCACGCGAGGTTCTGGCGCAGATGCTCAGGATCGGCCGCCGCGCGATCGTCTCCTTCCCGAATTTCGGGCACTGGCGGGTGCGGCTTGCGCTCGTCACCACGGGGCGGATGCCGCGCACGCCCGCGCTCGACCGCCCCTGGTACGACACGCCCAACATCCACCTCTGTACGATCAGCGACTTCTTCGACCTCTGCGCGATGGACGGCTACGTGGTCGAGCGCTGGCTCGGGTTGGACGACCAGGGCAAGCGCACGCCCTGGCGTCGCAACCGCCGGCTCGCCAACCTGTTCGCCGAACAGGGCTTGTTCCTTCTGCGCCGACGCTAGCGGCCGGCGGCAGGGGCCGCGGCGGGGCGGGCGCCGGGCGCGTTCGGTTCGGTTCTGAATGCGGCGAGCGCAACCGCTGGTGGGTTGATGGTTAACGGATCCTTGACGCAGGGTGGAGGGCAAGGAGTTTCCCCCATGGCCAAGATCCGCGAATACCGACGCATCGACTTCGGCACCGACATGATCGCCGAAGCAGTCCGGCTCTGCATCGCCGACCTGATCCGCCTTGAGATGCCGGATGCCGAACTCGAGCACGTGCGCATGGCGGAGGGCGAAGAGGACCTGCCGGAGGAGGCCGTGGTGGTGGCGCGCTGGCGCCGTTCGGGCGGGCAGTGGCGCGACTGCACGATGGACGCCGAGGAGCTGACGGCGGTTCTGATCGGCTGGTGCCGGCTTGCCGGGATCCCGCTTCCCCGAAGCGGCGAGAAGGCGCTCGAGCCGGCGGCCGACGGCGTGACGCTGGTGATCCGCCACAAGGGCCTTGCGCGCAGCGGCGCGCTGCACTGAGCCGATCGGGAGGGACCCTGCTCGACGCCGGCTCAGGACCCCGTCTCCGCCCGCGTGTCTATCTCGCGGGGCCTGAAGTGTTCCTGCCCGACGCGCTCGAAGTGCTCGCCGCCAAGAAACGAATCTGCCTGCCGCTCGGGCTCGAGCCGGTGGCGCCCTTGATCGATACCCCGCCGCCCCCGGCCGCGACAGCCCGCGCCCGGGCCTTCGCCATCGCCGCCGGCAACGAGGCGCTGATCCGGTCCTGCGTGGCGGTGATCGCCAACCTCTCCCCGTTCCGCGGTGTGTCAGCCGATGTCGGAACGGTCTACGAGGTCGGGCTCGCGCGCGGGCTCGGCCTCGCCCTGTTCGCCTATACCTGCGACCCGCGCGACTACGCCGCCCGCGTGCTCGCCGATCCGGACGGGCTCGACATCGAGGATTTCGGCCTCTCCGACAATCTGATGATCGAGGGCGGCATCGCCGGGGCGGGCGGCACCTTCCTGCGCGTCTCCGCCCCTTCGGCCGACCCCTGGCGCGACCTCGGCACGTTCACGGCCTGCGCCCGCGCCGCCGCCGCCGCGCTCGCGGCACGGCCACGTTGAGGCCCAGACGAACCTTGGGTTGCAGCCGGGCCGTTGGCTTGGCACAACCGGTACGGAGGCACGGGACAGGCCCGCACCGCGCGCCACCACGGCAAGAACTCGAACCGCACGGGAGCATCGCCATGCACCGTGACCTATCCAAACGGCTCGGGGCGACGTCCCTCGCCGCGGCGCTCTGCCTAGGCCTCGCCGGAACCGCCTCGGCCCAGGCTCCTCAGGCAAACACCTTCGACGTGATCAAGGCTCGCGGCCAGATCGTCTGCGGCGTCAACACGGGCCTTGCCGGCTTCGCCGCGCCCGACAGCCAGGGCGTGTGGCGCGGCCTCGACGTCGATCTCTGCCGCGCCGTCGCCGCCGCCATGTTCGGCGACGCCTCGAAGGTCCGCTTCGTGCCGACCACGGCGCAGCAGCGCTTCACCGCCCTGCAGTCTGGCGAGGTGGACCTGCTCGCGCGCAACACGACCTGGACGCTCTCGCGCGACACCTCGCTCGGTTTCGACTTCGTCGGCATCAACTTCTATGATGGCCAGGGCTTCATGGTGAAGCGCAGCCTCGGCCTCAAGAGCGCGAAGGAACTCGACGGCGCGACGATCTGCGTCCAGCCGGGCACCACCACCGAGCTCAACCTCGCCGACTGGTTCCGCGCCAACAATCTCCGTTTCACGCCGGTGGTGATCGAGCGGCTCGAGGAGGTGAACCAGGCCTTCTTCTCCGGCCGCTGCGATGCGCTCACCACCGACGTCTCCGGCCTCGCCGCGGTGCGCTCGACCCAAGGGCCGCGTGCGGAGGAGTACGTGATCCTGCCGGAGGTGATCTCGAAGGAGCCGCTCGGGCCGGTGGTCCGGCACGGTGACAGCCGCTGGGCCGACCTCGTGCGCTGGGTCCATTTCGCGATGGTCGAGGCCGAGGAGCTCGGCCTGACCTCGGCCAACATCGACCAGCACCTCAACAGCCAGAACCCGGCGATCCAGCGCTTCGTGGGCGCCGCTGGAGGGTTGGGCCAGATGCTCGGCGTCGACAACCGCTGGGCTTACAACATCGTCAAGCAGGTCGGGAACTACGGCGAGAGCTACGCCCGGAACGTCACCCCGATCGGCATCCCGCGCGGCCAGAACGAGCTCTGGACCAAAGGCGGGCAGATGTACGCGCCGCCGATGCGCTGAGCGGCGTACGCGCGGACGCCACCCGCCCGAGCGCGGCATCCGCGCGCCGCGCTCGTGTGCAGTCTGCCGCGCAACTGTGCAGACGGGCCGCGTCCTCGGCCGGAGCGGCCCGTTTTGCCGTCTCTTCCGTCCATCAATCCTGTTGAACGGGGCCTGCCGCTGCCCCACAGTGCCTGGGCGATCTGCCGGAGTGCGGTCAAGGAGGCACCGCCACGGCAGCGCGGGTCGCGAACGGGGACCTGTGCGAAGCGGCACGCCCCGCTCGGCTCAAGGGAGTTCTGAGGTCTGGGACGGAGGGGTCGATGCGACACAGCATGCACGCCGGCATCATTGCGGCAGCGTTCACACTTGGCACGGCCGGGTTCGCGGCCGCGCAGCAGGCACCAACGTTCGACGCCGTGAAGGCGCGCGGGGTTCTGAATTGCGGCGTCTCCACGGGCGTGGCCGGGTTCTCGAACCCCGACAGCCAGGGCGTGTGGCGCGGGCTCGACGTCGATGGCTGCCGTGCCGTCGCCGCCGCCATGTTCGGCGACGCCTCGAAGGTCCGTTACATCGGCACGACGAGCCAGAGCCGTTTCCCCGCGCTCCAGTCGGGCGAGGTGGACCTGCTCGTTCGCACCACGACCTGGACGCTCGCCCGCGAGGCGAGCCTCGGCTTCCAGTTCGCCGGCATCAACTTCTATGACGGCCAGGCCTTCATGGTGAAGCGCTCGCTCGGCGTCACCTCGGCCAAGCAGCTCGACGGCGCGACCGTGTGCGTGCAGCCCGGCACCACGACGGAGCTCAACCTCGCCGACTATTTCCGCACCAACCGGATGTCGTTTCGGGCGGTGGTGATCGAGAATGTCGAGGAGATCCGCAACGCCTTCATCTCCGGCCGCTGCGACGTCTACACCAGCGACAGCTCCTCGCTCGCCTCGTTCCGCGCCACCCAGGGGCCGAACGCGGAGCAGTACGTGATGCTGCCCGAGATCATCTCCAAGGAGCCGCTCGGGCCCGTCGTGCGCAAGGGCGACCAGAAGTGGTTCGACCTCGTGCGCTGGACCTTCTTCGCGAAGATCGCCGCCGAGGAGCTCGGCGTCACCTCGGCCAATGTCGACCAGATGCTCCAGAGCCAGAACCCCGAGATCCAGCGCCTGCTCGGCGTGACCGGCGGGCTCGGGCAGATGCTCGGCGTCGACAACCGCTGGGCCTACAACATCATCAAGCAGGTCGGGAATTTCGAGGAGATCTGGGAGCGCAACATCACCCCGATTGGCGTTCCCCGCGGCATCAACGCGCTGTGGACCAAGGGCGGGCTGATGTACGCGCCGCCGATCCGCTGACCGGCAGAAGACACGAGAGGGGAGGCCTCTGTGCCTCCCCCGGACCGCGTTTCCGGAGACAAGCGAGACGCGATGCCGAACCAGGCAGCGACCGCAGATCCGCGCTACACCCGCAGGCCGCCTGCGCGCCGCTTCTCCCTCTCGTGGCGCGACCCGAGGGTACGCAACATCTTCTGGCAGGTGGTGATCCTCGGCGTCGTCGGCCTCGCCGTCTGGTGGCTCGCCGTCAACACGATGCGCAACCTCGAGGTGCGGCGGATCGCCACCGGCTTCGGCTTCCTCGAGCGCGAGGCGGGGCTGCCGATCGGCGAGCACCTGATCCCCTATTCCCCGGCGGACACCTATGCCCGCGCCCTGCTCGTGGGCGTGCTCAACACGCTGCGTGTGGCCGTCATCGGCGCGGTGCTCGCGACCCTCCTCGGCACGATCATCGGCATTGCGCGGCTGTCGCGGAACTGGCTGGTCGCGAAGCTCGCCGCCGTCTATGTCGAGGTGCTGCGCGACCTGCCGCTTCTCCTGCAGCTCCTGTTCTGGTACGGGCTGATGCAAGGGCTGCCTGGGCCGCGCCAGGCGCTGAAGCCCCTCGAGGGCGTTTTCCTGTCAAACCGCGGAATCAAGTTCCCCTGGCTCGTGTGGGAGCCTGCCCACTCCGCCGCCCTGCTCGCCCTTGCAGGCGGGCTCGTCGGGACCTGGGCGGTGTCGCGTGCCCTCCGGGCGCGCCAGAACGCGACCGGCCAGCGCACGCCGCTCTGGCCGTTCGCGCTTGCGCTGATCGTCGGCCTTCCGCTCGCCGTCTGGGCGGCGATGGGGGCGCCCTTCACGCTCGACATGCCGGTGCTTCGGGGCTTCAACTTTCAGGGTGGGGCGACCATCAGCCCGGAGTTCGCGGCTCTCCTCTTGGGCCTTGTGCTCTACACGGCGGCCTTCGTCGCCGAGATCGTCCGCGCCGGCATCCAGGCGATCCACCACGGGCAGTGGGAGGCGGCCGGGGCGCTCGGCCTCAAGCGCAGCGACCAGCTCCGACTCGTGATCCTGCCGCAGGCGCTGCGCGTGATCGTGCCGCCGCTGACGAGCCAGTATCTCAACATCACGAAGAACAGTTCGCTTGCGGTCGCGATCGGCTACCAGGACATCGTCTCGGTCGCGAACACGACGATCAACCAGACCGGCCAGGCGATCGAGGGGATCGCCATCATCATGATCGTCTACCTCACGATCAGCCTGTCCATCTCGGCCTTCATGAACTGGTACAACGCGAAGATCGCGTTGAAGGAGCGCTAGGCGATGACCCCGCCTCCGGCAGAGGCAGCGGCGATCCCAGCCGGTGCGAGCCTTCCCCCCTCCCGAGAGCGCGCAGCACCACGCCTGAGCACGGGGCCGATCGGCTGGCTTCGCGCGAACCTGTTCCGTTCCTGGGCGTCGACGGCGGTCACGCTCGTGCTCGCCTATCTCGTGATCCGCTGGACCTTCGCCTTCTTCGAGTGGGCCGTCCTGAACGCCGTGTGGTCGGTTCCGGGAACGGGGCAGAACGTCGACACCTCCGCCTGCCGGGCGTTGCAGGGGGCGGGCGCGTGCTGGGCGCTGATCGCCGAGAAGTATCGGTTCATCCTGTTCGGCCTCTACCCGTTCGACCAGCAGTGGCGGCCGGCGATCTGTGTCGCGATCTTCATCGGCCTCTACGTCGTGTCGGCGATGCGCCGGTTCTGGCGGCGCGAGCTCCTCCTGATCTGGCTCGCTGCGCTTGCCGTGATCGGCACCCTGATGTGGGGTGGGGTGTTCGGCCTGCCCTATGTGCCGCAGGAGCGCTGGGGCGGGCTGATCATCACCCTGATCCTTTCGACCTTCGGCATCGCCTTCGCCTTCCCGCTCTCCATCCTCGTCGCACTCGGGCGTCGGGCGAACAACCTGCCGGCGGTCAAGGCGCTCTGCGTCGTCTACATCGAGCTCATTCGCGGCGTGCCGCTGATCAGCCTCCTGTTCATGGCGTCCGTGATGTTCCCGCTCTTCCTGCCGGAGGGGATGAACATCGACAAGCTCCTGCGCGCCCAGATTGCGATCATCCTGTTCGCGGCGGCCTATCTCGCCGAAGTGGTGCGCGGCGGGCTGCAGGCCCTGCCGCGCGGGCAGTACGAGGCGGCTGAGGCGCTCGGCCTCACCTATTGGCAGAAGACCGGGCTGATCATCCTCCCCCAGGCGCTTCGGATGGTGATCCCCCCCCTGGTCAACACCTTCATCGGCATGTTCAAGGATACCTCTCTCGTGCTGATCATCGGCATCTTCGACCTGCTCAACACCGCCAAGGCCTCGATCATCGAGCCTGCCTGGCAGGGCTTCGGGACGGAGGCCTATCTCACCGTCGCGGCGATCTACTTCGTGTTCTGCTTCGCGATGTCGAGCTACTCGGCCGGTCTCGAGGAGGAGTTCAACCGCCACCGCCGGCGCTGACGCGAAAGGAAGGAGAGGCATGCAGCAGACGGCGCCCCTGACACCGGCGAACGATCACGCCGCAGAGCTCGTCAACGCCAAGGTGATGATCGAGCTCGATCGGGTCAACAAATGGTTCGGCCCGCTGCACGTGCTGCGCGACGTAAGCCTCGCTGTGAAGGAGCGCGAGCGCGTCGTCGTCTGCGGCCCTTCGGGCTCCGGCAAGTCCACCATGATCCGCTGCATCAACCGGCTCGAGCAGCACCAGGAGGGAAGGATCGTCGTCGACGGGATCGAACTGACCGACGACCTGCGCAACATCGACGCCATACGCCGCGAGGTCGGCATGGTGTTCCAGTCCTTCAACCTGTTTCCGCATCTGACCATCCTCGAGAACCTCACGCTTGCGCCGATCTGGGTGCGCAAGATGCCGAAGAAGGAGGCCGAGGAGCTCGCGATGACCTATCTCGCCCGGGTGAAGATTCCCGAACAGGCGCACAAGTATCCGGGCCAGCTCTCGGGCGGGCAGCAGCAGCGCGTGGCGATCGCCCGCGCCCTCTGCATGCGACCGAAGATCATGCTGTTCGACGAGCCGACCTCGGCGCTCGACCCGGAGATGATCAAGGAGGTGCTCGACGTGATGGTCGAGCTCGCCGAGAGCGGCATGACGATGGTCGTGGTCACGCACGAGATGGGCTTCGCCCGCCAGGTGGCCGACCGCGTGGTGTTCATGGACCGCGGCGAGGTGATCGAGGTTGCGCCGCCGACCGAGTTCTTCGGCAACCCGCGGTCGGAGCGCCTGAAGCTGTTCCTGAGCCAGATCCTGCGCGGGCATTGAGGGCGGGCCGCGCGGCCGCCCGCTCGGCATTTCGACGAGGCTCGCCGTCTGTCCGTCCACGGAAGGAACGGCGGAGAGGAATCGCGCGCGCGACCATCCCTTGAGCGCCAGTCCCCAGGCGATTGCGGTGACACATCGCCCTTTCGGGACGTGCTAGGATCGTTCCGATGTCGGGCGCATCTCTCCCCGGCTGCGCGGCCCGCGCCGCCGTGATCGCGCCCGCTCACACCTCCGCCCGATCGCGGCGCCCGAGCACCGCACCGGCAAGCACCGGCCACAGCAGCACGACGACGCACGCGATCCAGAGCCCCGACGCGAGCGGGCTCCCCACCAGGATCGCGAGGTCGCCGCCCGAGAGCGCCATGGCGCGGCGAAGATTGTCCTCGAGCATCCGCCCGAGCACCATCCCGAGCAGGAGCGGCACGAGCGGAACGCCCGCCTTGCGCGCCGCCCAGCCGGCGACGCCGAAGCCGGTGGCGAGCAGCAGGTCGAGCACCGAATTGTTCACCGCCCACACGCCGGTGAAGGCGAGCGCGATCACGAGCGGGTAGAGCACCCAAGGGGGGACCAGGAGCATCCGCACGAACAGGCGGATCAGCGGCAGGTTCAGCACAAGTAGAACGACGTTGGCGAGATACATCGAGGCGATCAGCCCCCAGACCAGCGGCGCATTGTCACGGAACAGCAACGGCCCGGGCGTGATGTCGTAGAGCATCAGCGCCCCCATCATCACCGCGGTCGTCGCCGACCCGGGGATGCCGAGGGCCAGCATCGGGATCATCGAGCCTGCATGCGAGGCGTTGTCGGCCGTCTCCGGCGCGGCGACCCCGCGGATGTCGCCCTTGCCGAAGCCGGCGTTCGGCCCGGCGAGGCGACGCTCGATTGCATAGGCGAGCGGGGTCGCGAGCGTGGCTCCCGCTCCCGGCAGCACGCCGACGACGAAGCCCGCAAGCGCGCTTCGGAGCATCGTCGGCAGGGTCATCACGATGTCGGCGATAGCAAGGCCGCCCCGCCCGACCTCCGGCACCGCCTCGACCGCGTCGCCGCGGCGTTCGATCAGTTCGAGCACTTCGGCGACCGCGAACAGGCCGATCACCACCACGGTGAAGTCGATCCCGTCGAGGAACTCGAGCTCGCCGAAGGTGAAGCGCTCGATCCCTGTGCCGCTGTCGGTGCCGACGGTCGCAAGCAGGAGGCCGATCGCCCCGGCAGCAAGGGCCTTCGCCGCCGACCCGCCGCCGATCCCGGCGGCGGCCGCAAGCGCGAGCGCGACGAGGGCGACATACTCGGCCGGCCCGAAGGCGAGGCCCGCGCGCGCGATCGTCGGCGCGGCGAGCGTCAGCAGCACCACCGCGCTTGTGCCGCCGACGAAGGAGCCGATCGCGGTGATGGCAAGTGCGCGCGCCCCCTCGCCGCGACGCGCCATCGGGTGGCCGTCGAGTGTGGTCATCACGCTCGAGGGGTCGCCCGGCACGTTGAGGAGGATCGCCGCGATCCGACCGCCATAGCCGCCGCCGGAATACGTGGCGGCCATCAGGATCAGCGCCGAGGTCGCGGGAAGCTTGAGCGCGTAGACGAGCGGCAGCAGGAGGGCGATCGCGTTCACCGGGCCGATCCCCGGCAGGGCGCCCACCACCGTGCCGACGAAGGCGCCGGCAACCGCGAGACCGAGGTTGAGCGGCGTCAGAGCGGTCGCGAAGCCGGCGGCGAGAAGCCCGAACGCGTCCATCAGAGCCCGACCGGCCCGACCACGGCCCCGAGCACGCCTCCGGGGAGCGGGATCTCGAGCAGACGATCAAACAGCGCGTGCAGCGCCGCCCCGACGCCGAGGCCGAACAGGACGGAGACAAGCGGGCGACCGCCGAACACCATCGCCGAGAGCGCGACGGCGAGAGCAGTCGCAAGAACGAAGCCCAAGGGCCGCATCAGCAGCGCGTAGAGGACGAGCGCCGCTGCGGCGGCGGCGATCGCCCCGAGCCGCCGCGCCGATGGCCAGGCGACCGGAGGGCCGGGCCGCACGGCGACGAGGACCCCGCAGGCGAGCAGGACCGAGCCCGCCACCGTCGGGAAGGGCTTCGGCCCGACCGGGTCGCCCAGGAACCGGACCTCGAGACCCTGCGCGGCCCAGATCGCGGCAAGCCCGAGCGCAGCGAGCGCCAGGCCGAGCACCCGGTCGGTGCGCCCACGCACCGTCACGCCCCCGCCGGCCCGGGCGGGCGTGCCGCTACTGGATCAGCCCCATCTCCCGCGAGAGAGCGCGCATCATCTCGACGCGCTCCTTGGCCAGGGCCGTGAAGTCGGCACCGAGGCTGTCGTAGGCGAACAGGCCCTGGCCGTCGCGCGCCGCCGCCCAGGCCGGGTGGGCGGTGAGCTTCCTGAGCGCCTCGACCCAGAACCGATACGCCTCCTCCGGGGCACCGGGCGGCATGTAAAGCCCGCGCACGATCGCCCATTCGACATCGACCCCCTGCTCCTTCGCGGTCGGCACCTCGGCGAAGGGACCCGGCAGGCGGTTCGGCGAGAGGGTCGCGAGCACGCGCACCTCCCCGGCGGCGAGCTGCCCCTTCACTTCGGAGGCATCGCCCGGGAACACCTGGATGTGGCCGCCGAGCAGAGCGGCCATCGCCTGGCCGCCGCCCTCGTAGGCGACGTAGCGCATCGCGCGCGGGTTCACCCCGGCGGCACGCGCGATCAGCGCCGCCTTCATCCAGTCCTGGCTGCCGACGGTCCCGCCCGCCCCCATCGGCACCGAGGCGGGGTTCGCCTTCAGCGCCGCGACGAGATCGCCGAGCGTGCGGAACGGGCTGTCCTTCCGCACCACGATGACGCCGAAATCGGCGCCGATCGCCCCCACCCAGCGTACGTCGTTCTCGGTCCAGCGCCCGAACTTGCCCTGGGCGAGGTTGAGCCAGGACCCGGTCGAGACCGCGACGACGACGTTCGGGTCGGCCCGACGCTGCGCCTGGATGTGGTTCATCGCGACCGCACCGATCCCCCCCGGCATGTTGGTGGTGCGCATCGGCGCGGCGACGATGCCGAGCTCGTTCAGCATCCGCCCCGTCAGCCTGCAGGTGAGATCGAACCCGCCGCCCGGGGCGGCGCCTGCGATGCATTCCGGGCTGGTCGGCTGCCACTGCGCTGCCGCCGGTGCGGCGGCAAGGACGAGTGTGGCCAGCGCGATGGTGGTTCGGATCATCCCTTCCTCCCAGACCTGCTGCGTCTCGCGCCGCTCGCGCGATCGTGCCATCGCCCTGTCCCCCCTGTCACCCCCCCCGGGTCGGGAGCGGGTGGGAGGTGCGTTTTCGGTTCCAGCGGATCGCCGTTTCATGGTCAGATCCCCAGGCGAACGATTTGGGAACGACGCCGGATGGCCTACCGCCTGTCACGGATCGAGGGCATCGGGCCCGTCTACGCCGCGAAGCTCGCCGACGCCGGCCTCGCGACGACCGACGACCTGCTTGAGGCGGCGGCACGGCCGAAGGGCCGTGCCGCGCTGGCGGAGAGGACCGGGATCAGCGAGACGCTGATCCTGAAATGGGCCAACCGGGCCGACCTGATGCGCGTCAAGGGCATCTCCGAGGAGATCAGCGACCTCCTCGAGGCGGCGGGAGTCGACACGGTCGCCGAGCTCAAGCGCCGCCGGCCCGACCATCTGGCCGCGGCGCTGCGCGCGGTCAACGAGCGAAAGCGCCTCGTCCGGCGCGTTCCCGGCGAGGCGCAGTGCGCGCGGTTCATCGCGGCCGCGAAGGCCCTGCCGCGCGTGCTGAGCTACTGACCGCGCCCGGGCGTTGACCCGGGCGGCCCGGGCAGGAACCATCCCCGCTCATTGCGCCGGATCCTCTTGATGCAGCACCCGCTCACTGCGACCGAACCCTGGGCACGGCTCGCCGCCCTCGCCGCACGGCCGGACGCCGGCGCGATCCGGCGCCGCCTGCTCGAGGATCCGAACCGGTTCGCGAGGCTTTCGCGCACCGGGGCAGGCCTCCTGCTCGATCTCTCCCGAACCGCGCTCGACGATACAACCCTCGAGGCCCTGCTTGCGCTGGCCGAGGCGGCGCGGGTTACCGAGAAGCTCGCGGCGATGGCGCGCGGCGAGATCGTGAACACGACGGAACGACGCGCCGCGCTGCACATGGCGCTGCGGGCGCCGCGCGACGCCGGGTTCCGCGCCGACACCGGCAACGGGTGGGAAGACGCCTCGGCGATCGTCCACGCCGAGCTCGGGCGGATGCGGCAGTTCGTCGCCGAGGTGCACGAGGGGCGCGCGCGCGGCGCCACAGGGGCTCCCTTCGCCTCCGTCCTCAACCTCGGCATCGGCGGGTCTGACCTGGGCCCCGCGATGGTGACGGAGGCGCTCGCCGCCCTGCCGGCGCGGCTTGATGCGCGCTTCGTCTCGAATGTCGATGGCCACGCGCTCGCCCCCGTACTCGCGAGCCTCGATCCGGCACGCACGCTCGTGCTCGTCGCCTCGAAGACCTTCACAACCCAGGAGACGATGGCGAACGCCAAGGTCGTGCGCTCCTGGCTCGTCTCGGCGCTCGGCGAGGGGGCGGTCGCTGCGCAGGTGGTGGCTCTGTCCTCGAACGCGCGCGCGGTCGCCGAGTTCGGTGTGCTTCCGGAACGGACTTTCGGCTTCCGCGACTGGGTGGGCGGGCGCTTCTCCCTCTGGGGCCCGATCGGGCTTGCGATCGCGCTCGCCCGCGGCTGGGAGGCCTTCGCCTCGCTGCTCGCCGGGGCGCATGCGATGGACCGGCACATGCTCACGGCGCCGGCTGCGGAGAACCTGCCGCTCCTACTGGCCCTCGCCCATACCTGGCACGCCACCTTCCGCGGCCACGCGGCCTATGCCTGCCTTCCCTATGACCAGCGGCTCGCGCGCCTGCCCGCCTGGCTGCAGCAGCTCGAGATGGAGAGCAACGGCAAGCGCGTCGACGTCACGGGGCAGCCTGTCCCCTTCCCCACTGCGCCGGTGGTGTTCGGCGAGCCGGGAACGAACGCCCAGCACAGCTTCATGCAGCTCCTGCACCAGGGCACCCAGGTGATCCCGGCCGACATCATCATCGTTGCGCGGCCGGACCATGCGTTCGGCGAGAACCATCGCATCTTGCTCGCCCACGCCCTCGCCCAAGCGGCGGCGCTCGCTCTCGGCCGGTCCGCCGCCGAGCAGGAAGGCGCGATGCTCGCCTCCGGCATGGACGCGGCAGAGGCGCGGCGTCTTTCGCCGCACCGGCACTTCCCCGGCGATCGGCCGTCGATCGGCATCGTCCTGCCGCGGCTCGAGCCCGTCTCGCTCGGCGCCCTGCTCGCTCTGTACGAGCACAAGGTGGCGGCGCAGGCCGCTCTGTGGGGAATCAACGCCTTCGACCAGTGGGGGGTGGAGCTCGGCAAGACGCTTGCCGCCGGCACACTCCCTGCGCTCGAGACGGGCGAGACGGGCGCCCTCGACCCGGCGACAGGCGGGCTCGTGCGGGCGCTCTGCCGGATGGGCGCGTGATGGACGGTCTCCCGCCGCGTCGGCCGCAACGTGTCCGGCTCCTGCCGCCGGCGGTGGCCGACCGGATCGCCGCCGGCGAGGTGGTCGAACGCCCGGCCGCGGTGGTGAAGGAGCTCGTCGAGAACGCGCTCGATGCCGGGGCGAGCCGGATCGCGGTGGCGCTCGAGGAAGGCGGACTTTCTCGCATCACGGTCGAGGATGACGGCGCAGGGATGGAGGCGGAGGACCTCGCTCTTGCGGTCGAGCGGCACGCGACCTCGAAGCTCGCCGACGAGCGGCTGATCGAGATCGTCACGCTCGGCTTCCGCGGCGAGGCGCTCCCCTCGATCGGCGCCGTCGCGAAGCTCGAGATCGTGTCGCGTCCGCGCGGCGCGGCCGAGGGCCATGCGATCACCGTCATCGCCGGGGCGAAGGGAGAGGTGCGCCCTGCCGCGTCGAGCCCCGGCACGCGCGTGACGGTGCGCGAGCTGTTCTTCAATGCTCCCGCACGGCTGAAGTTCCTGAAGGGGCCACGCGCCGAGGCAGAGGCGTGCCTCGCCGCTCTGCGACGCCTCGCGCTTGCCCATCCCGGGGTGGCGTTCCACGCGAGCGTCGACGGCCGAGAGGCGCTCTCCCTCGCACCGGCCGATTTCGCCACGCGCGCGTCGCGGCTCCTCGGCCAGGACTTCGCCGCACATGCGATCCCGCTTTCAGCAGAGCGCGGTCCGATTCGGCTCTCCGGTCTCGTCGGGCCGCCGAGCTTGACACGGGCGACGGCTGCCGAGCAGCACGTCGTGGTGAACGCGCGGCCGGTGACCGACCGCCTCCTGCGCACAGCCCTGCGCGTCGCCTACGCGGAGCTGATCGAACGCGGCCGGCACCCGATGGCAGCTCTGGTGCTCGACCTTCCCCCGCCACTCGTCGATGTCAACGTCCATCCGGCCAAGACGGAGGTGCGGTTCCGCGATGCCGAGGCGGTGCGCGGCTTCGTGATCGGAGCGATCCGATCCGCGATCGCGACGACGCACGCACCCCCCGCACCGGCCGCTCCCCTTCGCTTCGCCGCGCCGGCGCCGGCGCGGCCAGGGCTCGCCGAGGCGCCGGTGCTCCCACTCGTTGCACCGCCCGCCGCGCCGAGGGTCGAGCCCGCACCGCCGCCACCCCATCCGCTCGGTGCCGCCCGGGCCCAGCTTCTTGCCACCTACATCGTCGCCGAGACGGCGGACGGGGGGGTGATCCTCGTCGACCAGCACGCTGCCGCCGAGCGCCTCGCCCATGAGGCGCTTAAGGCGGCACGCGCCTCGGGCCCCGTGCCCGCGCAGGCGCTGCTTGTTCCGGGCGTGGTCGAGCTCGATCCGGCCTCCGTGCGGCGAGTGCTCGCCCATGCCGACGGCCTCGCCGCGCTCGGCCTCGCGGTCGAGCCGTTCGGGGAGGGTGCGGTGCTGGTGCGAAGCCTTCCCGTGCCGCTCGCGGGGGCGGACCCAGCGCCGCTTGTGCGCGACATCGCCGACGAGCTCGCCGACGCGGGGGAGACGACGGCGCTCGCGTCGCGGCTCGACGCCGTGCTCGCCCGTATGGCCTGCCATGGCTCGATCCGCGCCGGGCGGAGGCTGTCGCTCGCCGAGATGGACGCCCTTCTCCGCGCGATCGAGACGACACCCGGCAGCGGCACCTGCAGCCACGGCAGGCCCACCTGGATCAGGCTCGCGAAGGCGGATCTCGAGCGCCTGTTCGGCCGGCGCTGAGGGTCAGCCGAGCGGGTGCCCGGCCGGCGTTTCGCGACACGCCCCTGAGCGCCGCTCCGACCGGGCGCGACCCGACGACGTTGACCCTCGGCTCGACGGACGCTCACCGCCGATCTCGAGGCGGAGCGGCTTCGTTTCGAACGGGCTCGGCAGCGGACTCCTCGACACTGATTCGGGCGGTCAGGCGGGCTGTTTCTCGGGCGCCGGCTCAGCCGTCACCGTGGCGTCGTTCATCCTCGGGCCGGACATGTCGTCGAGCGAGGCCGAAGGCTCGAGCGTCAGGATCTCCTCGAACTCGGTGATGTTGTTGAGTTCCGTTCCCATCGCGATGTTGGTCACACGCTCGAGGATGAACTCGAGCACCACGGGAACCTGATGCTCGTCCATCAGCGCGCGGGCCTTCTTGAAGGCCTCCTTGAACTCGTTCGGGCTCTTCACGCGCAACGCCTTGCAGCCGAGCCCCTCCGCCACCGCCACATGGTCAACACCGTAGCCGGCCACGCCGTCCTCGTCGCGCATGTTGATGTTGTCGAAGGCGAGGCTGACCTCGAAATCCATCTGGAAGCCGCGCTGCGCCTGGCGGATCAGGCCGAGATAGGAGTTGTTCACGACAATGTGGAGATAGGGCAGCTTGTACTGGGCCCCGACGGCGAGCTCCTCGATCAGGAACTGGAAATCGTAGTCGCCGGACAGGGCGACGATCTCGCGGTGCGGGTCGGCCGCGCGCACGCCGAGTGCGGCGGGAAGCGTCCACCCAAGCGGGCCGGCCTGGCCGCAGTTGATCCAGTTGCGCGGCTTGTAGACGTGCAGGAACTGCGCGCCTGCGATCTGCGACAGCCCGATCGTGGTGACGTAGCAGGTGTCGCGCGAGAACGCCTCGTTCATCTCCTGGTAGACGCGCTGCGGCTTCAGCGGCACCTGGTCGAAATGCGTCCGACGCAGCATGGTGCGCTTGCGGTGCAGGCACTCGGCCGCCCAGTCGCTCCAGTCGGGCAGCCTGCCCTCCGCCTTCCACGCTTCCGCCACCTCGACGAACAGCGCGAGCGCCGCCCCCGCATCCGAGACGATGCCGAAATCAGGGTTGAACACGCGGCCGATCTGCGTCGGCTCGATATCGACATGAATGAACCGCCGCCCCTCGGTGTACACCTCGATCGAGCCGGTGTGGCGGTTGGCCCAGCGGTTGCCGATCCCGAGCACGAAATCGCTCTTGAGGAACGTGGCGTTGCCGTAGCGGTGCGAGGTCTGCAAGCCCACCATGCCGGCCATCAGCGGATGGTCGTCCGGGATCGAGCCCCAGCCCATCAGCGTCGGGATCACCGGGATGCCGGTGACCTCGGCGAAGCGCACGAGCAGGTCTGATGCATCGGCGTTGATAATGCCTCCGCCCGCGACGATCAGCGGCCGCTCGGCGGTCACGAGCATGCCCATCGCGTGCTCTATCTGCGCGCGCGTCGCCGCGGGCTTGTAGACGGGCAGCGGCGCATAGGTCGTGTCGTCGAACTCGATCTCGGCGTTCTGCACGTCGAGCGGAAGGTCGATCAGGACCGGGCCGGGGCGCCCGGAGCGCATCACGTGGAAGGCCTGCTGGAACACGCGCGGCACGAGGCCCGGTTCGCGCACCGTCACCGCCCACTTGGTGACGGGCTTGGCGATCGATTCGATGTCGACGGCCTGGAAGTCCTCCTTGTGCAGCTTCGCGCGCGGCGCCTGCCCCGTGATGCAGAGGATCGGCACGCTGTCGGCCTGCGCGGTGTAGAGGCCGGTGATCATGTCGGTTCCGGCAGGACCGGACGTGCCGATGCAGACGCCGATATTGCCCGGGGCGGCACGGGTATAGCCGTCGGCCATGTGCGAGGCGCCCTCGACATGGCGCGCGAGGATGTGGCGGATCGTTCCGCGACGCCGCAGCGCGGCATAGAGCGGGTTGATCGCCGCTCCCGGCACGCCGAACGCGACCGTGACCCCCTCCTTCTCAAGCACCCGAACCGCTGCCTCGACCGCCGGCATCCTCGGCATCGCCCGCTCTCCATTCCGTGATCACGTCCTGACAGGCGCTCGCGGCACGCCCGTCGCCGGCAGATGGGAGAGAACGATGTGCCCTGCAAGCCGCCCAGGACGGCTTTCCGCGATGTGGAAATGGGACACGAATCGACTTTAATTTCAGTCCTTTGAGCGCCCCCCGACCTGCGCTGTCAGCGCCGCCGCCGCGGCGGCGACGAGGCTCCCCGCACGGGCGAGGGCGGCATCGTCGATCCGGGCGACCGGGCCGGAGAGGGACAGCGCCGCGAGCGGCCGCCCGTCCTCGTCAAGGATCGCGGCGGCCACACAGCGCAGGCCAACCGCGTGCTCCTCGTCGTCGATCGCAAAGCCACGCCGACGGGTCGCCTCGAGGTCGTCGCGCAGCTTCCGTGGCGTGTCGAGGGTCCGGGGTGTCATCCGCGGCAGGCCGTGCATCTGAAGGATCCGGGTCACCTCCGCCTCCGGAAGCCGCGCGAGCATGGCCTTGCCGACACCGGAGCAGTGCATCTTCACCCGCCCGCCGGGGCGGGCGATCGCGCGCATCATCTGCCGCGACTCGACCTGGCCCATGCACACCGCCTCGCCGCCCTCCTCGATGTAGAGGTTCGCCGTCTCGCCGGTCTCCTCCATCAGCCGACGCATCGCGGGGCGGGCGAGAGCGAGCAGGTCACGCGCACGCCGGAAGGCCTGGCCGACGGTGAAGGCCTGCACGCCGACCTGCCACACGCCCTCGGCCGCGACGAACCGCACGAACCGGCGGTTCTGAAGCGTGGTCAGAAGCCGGTGCGCGGTGGATGGCGCGAGGCCGACCGTCTGCGCGAGGTCACCGAGGCTCAACCCCTCCGCGCTGTCGGCAAGCGCCTCGAGGAGGGCGAGCGCACGGGCGAGGGACTGAACCTGCGAAGGGTCGCGCGGCGTCTTCGCCCGACGCACCGAACGCCGCACCATCCCCGCCATGCCCACGCTCCCCTCGCCAAGAGAGCGCGGACCTTAGCGGCCGGGACGCGGGAGCGGAAGCCCGTTCCGCGATGCGGAAGGGCGGCGGCTCAGCTGTTCGGGCCGCGCGTCATCGCATAGGGCTGCCAGCGCTGGAGCCCCGAACCCGGCAGCACGGTGGGGTTGACGCAGCTCATCGGCCAGCGCCCGGAGAGCACGAGCGCGAGCTCCTGCCCCACGCGGCGCTTGCGGGCCGGGTCGAAGCGCGACGAGGCGGAGGCGTTGTGCGGCGAGAGGATGACATGCGGCATCGCAAGGAGCGGGTTATCGGGCTTCGGCGGTTCGACCTCGAACACGTCAAGGCCCGCACCAGCGATCCACTTCTCCTCGAGAGCGCGGATCAGCGCCGCCTCGTCCACCGTCGGCCCGCGGCCGGTATTGATGAAGATCGCCGTCGGCTTCATCTGCCGGAAGTGCTTCCCCTTGAGGAAGCCGCGCGTCAGCGGCGTGTCGGGCAGATGCATCGAGACGAAATCCGACTGCGCGAGCACCTCGCTGAGCGCGCCTGGCCTGACCCCGAGATCGGAGAGGGTGAGCTCCTCGACGAACGGGTCGTAGGCGATCATCTGCAACCCGAAGGGCGCGGCACGCTTCGCCACCGCGCGTGCCACGCGGCCGAAGCCGATGAAGCCGAGCGTCAGCCCCATCAGCCGCGGCACGGAGAGCAGCTGCGGCCGCCCCTCGCTCCACCGCCCCTCACGCACCATCCGGTCCTGCTCGATCGCGCGCCGATGCGTCGCGAGCAGGAGCATCATCGCATGGTCGGCCACCTCCTCGATGAAGGTGTCGGGGCAGTTGGTAACGGGGATTCCCTTCGCCGTGGCGGCCGCGACATCGACATAGTCGACGCCGACGGTACCGAGGGCGATGATCTTGCATTTCGTCAACGCATCGATCATGCGCTTGGTGAACTTCATCCCCTTCGCGTAGACGGCGTCAGCCGAAGGGGCCGCGGCGATGAAGCCCTCCTCGGTTGGCGGGCACTCGACGATCTCGGCATCGAGTCCCTCGAGCGCCTCCATCTCGTAGCCATAGCCGCCGCCCGAGGTGGTGAAGGAGGCGCCGGCAGGGGTGAGGATGGTGAACCGTGCCACGTGGTCGATCTCCATGAGGTGTGGAAAGCTGCGGGGCGGCCCTGCCGCCCCAGCCGCGCCTACTCCTTCACCGCTCCCGTCAGCGAGGCGACGTAGTAGTCGACGAAGAAGGAGTAGACGAGCGCGACGGGAAGCGAGCCGAGCAGGGCGCCGGCCATCAGCGCACCCCATTGGTAGACGTCGCCCGTGACGAGCTCGGTCAGGATCGCGACCGGAACGGTCTTCTTCTCCGAGGACTGGATGAAGGCAAGCGCGTAGATGAACTCGTTCCACGACAAGGTGAACGAGAAGATGCCGGCGCTGATCAAGCCCGGAACGGCGAGCGGCAGGGTGATCCGCCTGAAGATCTGCAGCCGTGTGGCGCCGTCGATCAGCGCGCATTCCTCGAGCTCGAACGGGATCGACTTGAAGTAGCCGATCAGAAGCCAGGTGCAGAACGGCACGAGGAAGGTGGGATAGACGAGGATCAGCGCGAAGGGCGTGTCGAACAGGCCGAGCTGCACCACCATCGTCGCGAGCGGAATGAAGAGGATCGAGGGCGGAACGAGATAGGCGAGGTAGATGGCAAGCCCGACATAGTGGCTGCCCTTGAACCGCAAGCGCTGGATCGCATAGGCCGCGAGCGTGGAGGCGAACAGCGACAGGAACGTCGAACCGACCGCGACCCCCATGGTGGTGACGAACCAGGACGGGTAGGCCGTGTTGAACAGGAGGTGATAGACGTGGTCGAGCGTCGGCGAGGAGATCCAGAACGGGTTGTGGTTCTTGAAGTCCATCAGCTCGGCGTTCGGTTTGAACGCAGTGACGGTCATCCAGTAGAAGGGGAAGAGCAGGATGAAGATGAAGCACGAGAGCGGTAGGTAGAGGGTGATGAACCGCCTCTGGCGGCTCTCCCACGACATCCGCTCCGGCGCGCCCTGCTCGGGGCGCGGCGACGCGCTTTCGGCGGCGAGGGCCCGCTCAGTCATTGGCCTCTCCCTGCTGCCACTTGCGCCGCGCGAGCGCGAAGTAGCTGAACAGCGTGGCGAACACGAGGAACGGAATCATGCTGACCGCGATCGCCGCGCCTTCGCCAAGCTGGCCCGCGGGGATGCCGCGCTGGAAGGCGAGAGTCGCGAGCAGATGCGTCGAGTTCACCGGCCCGCCGCGGGTGATGGCGTAGACGAGCTGGAAGTCGGTGAACGTGAAGATGATCGAGAAGGTCATCACGATCGCAAGGATCGGCATGATCATCGGCACGGTGATGTACCGGAACCGCTGCCAGGCGGTCGCTCCATCCAGCATCGCCGCCTCGTAGAGCGAGGGCGGGATGGTCTGCAGGCCCGCAAGCAGCGAGATCGCAACGAACGGGATGCCGCGCCAGATGTTCGCCGCGATCAGTGACCACCGTGCCGGCCACGGGGTGGAGATGAAGTCGATGTTGGTGTCGCGCCACCCCAGCACGTCCACGAACACGTAGGAGATGATCGAGAACTGCGGGTCATAGATCCACCAGAAGGCGATCGCGGACAGCACCGTCGGCACGATCCAGGGCACGAGGATGATCGCCCGGATGAAGCTCTTGAACGGCATGTGCTGGTTGAGGAGCAGCGCGAGCCAGAGCCCGAGCGCGAACTTCCCCACCGTCGCCACCCCCGTGTAGAACACCGAGTAGAATACGGCGTTCCAGAAGATCGGGTCCTCGAACAGGTATTCGAAATTCTCGAGCCCGATCCAGACGCCGCGGCGGCCGATCGTCGCATCCGTGAAGGCGAGCCAGACGCCCAAGCCAAGCGGATAGGTCAGGAATACCGTGAGCAGCCCGACCGCCGGCAGGAGGCACATCACGATCAGGAACGGCTTGAAGTCGAGCAGCCAGCCGAGCCAGGTCTGCTCCCGTCGCACCGGCGTCCAGCGCTGAGGAGCGCTGGCGAGCGGGGCCGTTGTCGATGTCTCCATGCCTCAGGGTCCTGCCGTCACGCCGCATTCGCAAGGCGTCGGCGGCGCCCTCGTTCCGCGGGCGCCGCCGTGCCGTTCGAGGTCAGGTCCTGCGGAAGTGGCGCTGCGCCCGCCGCTCCGCCTCGCGTACCGCCTGCTGCGGCGTCGCCTGCCCGGAGGCGACCGAGGCGCACATCTGAACCATAATGTATTCGGCGTTCGCCGCCGCCGAGGCCTGGCTGATCGGCCCCTTGTAGCCGATCCAGTAGTCCGACTTCATGACGTCGCGGAAGATCGCCACCTTTGGGTCGCCCTTCCACACCGCGCTCTCGGCGTAATTGGCGAGCGGCTGCGACCAGTAGCCGAGGTTCGCCTGAAGCCAGGGGTCGTACTGCTCCGCCTCCATCAGGAAGGCGATCAGCGCCTTGGCGGCGTTGGGGAACCGGCTGTGGCGGAACAGCATGGCGTTGAGCGTGAGCCCCGCCATCGGCGAGGTGGCGGCCTTGCCCTTCGGCATGAGCGTATGCTGCGTGTCCTCGGCGATCGCCGCCGTCGCCGGGTCGTTCTTCAGCGCGAAATAGAGCGAGACGCCGTTCGAGGTGAGCCACAGCTCCTGCGCCGCATAGGCGCGGTTGTTGGAGATGTCGGTCCAGGCGATCGTTCCGGGAATGAAGGTCGGATAGAGCTCCTTGAGGTATTCGAGCGCGGCGATCGTCTCGGGGCTGTTGATCGCCACCCGCCCGTCGGGGTCGACCAGGTATCCGTTGTGCGACCACACGAGCCAGTTCGCGAAGCCATTGCCGTCGCCGACGGCGTTGCCGAGCGCGAAGCCGGGCGGCTTGTTCAGCGCGCGGAGCTTGCGGCAGAGGTCGAGGAAGCCTGCGTGATCATCGGGTGGTGTGGTGTAGCCCGCCTCGTTGACGGCTGATTTGCGCCACACGAGCGGGCCGCCCGAGGCGCCGAAGGGCACGCCGATCCAGGTGTTGGTGTTGTGGCGGGTGCCGTAGCGACGCGCCATCGGCAGCCACCCGCCGTAGCGCGCGCCGAGATATTCCGCGACATCGGTGAGCTCGACCAGCTTGTCGACGTAGATGTGCGGCGCCTCGTTGAAGCCGATGATGATGTCTGGGCCGGCGCCGGTGTTCGCCGTCACCGCCGTCTGCTGGGTGATGTCCTCCCAGCCGACGAAATCGACCCGAACCTCCACACCCGTCTGCTGCGTGAAGCGGGCGCAGTTGGCGCGGAACACCTCCTCGTCGGGCTGGACGAAGCGGACGGGGCGGATCATGCGCAGGCTCGCGCCGCGCTCGATCGGCCATGACGGCGGGGTGACATTGGCGCGCTAGATCTGCGCCGAAGTCGGCGCGGCGCCGAGAGCGACCGCGGCCGCAGCCGAGGCGCCGAGCATCAGCGTTCCGCGCCGCGTGGTGATGATGTTGGCCATGACTGTCTCCTCCTCTTTTGTGTGTTATCGCCGAGCTAGATCCGCCGGCCCGACTGCCGGTCGAACAGGTGCACGAACGAAACCTCGGGCAGCACGGAAAGGATCTCCCCGTGCCGTGCCGAGATCCGCTCGCGGAACGCGCCGAGCATCGAGGTGCCGCCGCAGCGCAGGACGACCTGCGTCTCCGACCCGGTGGGCTCCACCACCTGCACCTCCGCCGGGATCCCGGCCGGATCGATCCGCAGATGCTCCGGCCGGATGCCGTAGATCACCTCCGCCGACCGGGCGCCCGAACCGTTCGGCGGCAGCGGCCAGGCGGTGCCGTCCTCCATGCGGAACACGCCGTCCTCGATCCGCCCCTCAAACATGTTCATCGCCGGGCTGCCGATGAAGCCCGCGACGAACAGGTTCGCCGGCCGGTCGTAGAGCTCGAGCGGCGGGCCGATCTGTTCGACGACGCCGTGGTTCATCACCACGATCTTGTCGGCCATCGTCATCGCCTCGATCTGGTCGTGCGTGACGTAGATCGTGGTCACCTTCAGCCGCTGGTGCAGCTCCTTGATCTCGGCGCGCATCGCCACGCGCAGCTTGGCATCGAGGTTGGAGAGCGGCTCGTCGAACAGGAACACCTGCGGGTTGCGCACGATCGCCCGGCCCATCGCCACGCGCTGCCTCTGCCCGCCCGAGAGCTGGCGCGGGTAACGGTGCAGAAGCTGGCCGAGGCCGAGGATCTTCGCCGCCCGCGCGACCTCCTCCTCCATCACCTGCTTCGGTGCGCCCGCGAGCTTGAGCGAGAACGCCATGTTCTCGAACACCGTCATGTGCGGATAGAGGGCGTAGTTCTGGAACACCATCGCGATGTCGCGGTCCTTCGGCGGCACGGTGTTCACCACCCGCCCGCCGATCGAGATCGTTCCGGCGGTGATGTTCTCGAGCCCGGCGATCAGGCGCAACAGCGTCGACTTGCCGCAGCCCGAGGGGCCGACGAGCACGACGAACTCGCCATCGTCGATCGACACGGTGACGTCCTTCAGCACCTGGGTGCTGCCGAAGAACTTGGTCACACGGCTCACCTCGACCGTGGCCATCCCTCTCCCCCTCCTGGCGTCCCGGCCGCGTCCCTGGTCACGGTCAGGCCGGCATCGGGATGCGCGACACCGCCGTCTCCTTGGCGGTGATGAACTCGACGAGAGCTGGCGTTCCCTCGCGTGTGGCGGCAATCGCGCGCTTGAGCGCCGGCACGATGTCGGCCGCCCGCTCGACACGCTCGCCATGGCCGCCGAAGGCGCGCGCCATCGCGGCATAGTCGCCGCTGATGTCGGTCGACCGATACTTCTCGGTGGAGATCGGCATCACCTTGAGCTCGATCGCCATAGAGAAGTTGTTGAGCAGCACCGACAGGATCGGGATCCGTTCGCGCACCGCCGTCTCGAAGTCCATCCCCGTAAAGCCGATCGCCGCGTCGCCCCACACATTGATGCAAAGTTTCTCGGGAGCGGCGAGTTTGGCGCCCATCGCGAGCCCGAGCCCGTAGCCGAGCTGCGTCGTCTTGCCCCAGCCGAGATAGGAGAGCGGGGTGGGCGACACCCAGAAGGGCGAGAGCTGGTCGCGCGGGCTGCCCGCGTCATGGGTGATGATGGTGTTGGCGGGGTCGACGGTGCGCCAGAGATCGCGCAGCACACGGTAGGGCGAGAGCGGGCTTGCGTCGCTGTCGCGCTTCTCCGCCCACTCGGCGAGCCAGGCCTCGCGCACCGCGGCGATCTCTGCTGCCACGGGAGCGGCGTCACGCGGGCCCTTCAGCCGGTCAGCGAGCGCGGCAAGCAGCGCATCGAGTGTGAGCGCCGCATCGCCAACGAGACCGAGCTCGATCGGAACGTCCTTGCTCAAATGGTCGGGGTCGAGGGTCGCGTGAATGATCCGCGGGCCGCGCGGCATCTTCACCGCGAAGTTGCTCTCGGTGAACGAGCAACCGATGCCGAGGATGACGTCGGCGCGGGAGAGGAAATGCGGCACCGTCGCCGGAACAGCGAGGCCGGCCGCACCGAGCGCGAGCGGGTGCGTCTCGGGGAAGGCGCTCTTGCCGCCGAGGCTCGTGGTGACCGGCGCGGCGAGAAGCTCGGCGAGAGCCCGAAGCTGCGGCCAGGCCTGCGCCCAGTGCACGCCCGTGCCGGCGTAGATCACCGGCCGTTTCGCTGCCGCAAGAAGGGCGGCGGCGCGCTCCACGTCGCCGGGATCGGGCCCCCAGCGCGTCGACGCCACGGGTGTGTAGTCGAGCGGCCCGACCTCCTCGTGCCACATGTCGGAGGGGATCTCGACGAGGCAGGGGCCGCCGCGGCCGTTGCGCAGGCGCGAAAACGCGCGCCGCATCACGGCCGAGACTTCGGAGGCGAGAACGATCGGCTCGGCGGATTTGGTCACGCCGCGCATCTGGATCGCGGCGTTGAAGTTCGGCGCAACGTGGGCGAGCCGGCGCGGATAGCCCATCGGCAGGACGAGCACCGGCACGCTCTCGCCGAAGCACTGCGCCACGCCGCCATAGGCGTTCTCCGCGCCCGGCCCGTGCTGCATGCAGAAGGCGCCGATCTTCCGCCCCGAGGTGACGCGCGAGATCGCATCCGCCATGTGCAGGCCGATCCGCTCCTGCCGCACCATGATCGGGCGGATGTCGATCGCGGCGGCGAATTCGATCAGGTGATTCACCGGGTAGCCGAGGAGCACCTCGATGCCCTCGCGCTTCATGATCTCGGCGATCGCTTCGCCCAGCTTCACGCGCTTCCTCCCCCTCCCGGACGGCGTTGCCGCCGCTCCGCCGACACGCACTTGCGCGCCGCTTCTGATGCATCAGCCTAGACGCCGGTCCGCCGCCCCCGCAACCCCCGGAGCGGCGACGCCCGCGCGCTACCGCCCGAGCGCCTCGCGCCCGGCGCGGGCGGCGAGGATCAGGGCGCGCCGCACGCCGTCGGCGTCGCCGACGGGGGCCTCGAAGGCGAGGCGCCGCACCTCCTCGCCGCGCGCGAAATCGCACCCGTCCACGTCGACGGCGACGAGACGCCAGCCCTCCCCCGCTCCGCCCAACAGGCCGCAGGCGATCGCCGCGCAGGCGTCCGGGTGGTCCTGGTTCACATGCGCGACGATCTCGGCCTCCGCCTCGGCGATTCGTTGCACGGCGTCCGGGTCCGGCCGAAGCGCCGAGGCAGCCAGCCGATGCGCCATGGCGAAGCCGCCGACGAACTGCGCCTCCGTGATCTCCATGCGCCAGAGCGAGAAATCGGGCAGGTCGGCATAGAGCGCCGCATAGGGGTGCCGCGCGAGCCAGCGCGCCTTGAGCGCGGCGCGCTCCGCCTCCGGCACCCTCGCGGCGATGCCGGTGAGCGTCACCCGCGGCCGGGTCTGCGGGTTCGGGCTTGGCGCCGGACCTGTGATCAGGAGAGCGCAGCGCGGCTCCTCGGCGAGGTGGCGTGTGTGCGGCGAGAGCGCCGAGAGCCACAAGAGCGGCGAGAGATCGGGGGCCGTGGCCGGAGTGACGAGGCTCGCGTAGGGCTGGTCGCCCGCGCGCGTCGCAAGCGCCGCCTCCGACGCGGCGCGGATCAGACGCCGCGCCTCCCACGGCGCCGCCTCGCGCGACCGTGCGAGCGCCGCCCTTGCCTCCTCATCCAGAGCCATGCGTTCCCGCCCTCCGCGAGTTCCGCCATACTCTCCCCCGAGCAGGGGGCGGGCAGCCCCCGCGGAGGAGTCTCCATGCCGCACACCATCGCCCTCGTCGACGACGACCGCAACATCCTCACCTCGTTGCAGATGACGCTCGAGGCGGAGGGGTTCCAGGTGCGAACCTACACCGACGGGGAGAGCGCGCTGCACGGCATCACCGCCAGACCGGTCGATCTCGCGGTGCTCGACATCAAGATGCCGCGCATGGACGGGCTCGAACTGTTGCAACGGCTGCGCAAGCAGTCGGCCCTGCCGGTGATCTTCCTCACCTCGAAGGACGAGGAGGTCGACGAGCTGATGGGCTTGCGGCTCGGCGCCGACGACTACATCACCAAGCCCTTCAGCCAGCGTCTCGTGATCGAGCGGATCCGCGCCCTCTTGCGGCGCAACGAGGTGGCGCGCGGTGAGGGATCGGGCACGCCTGCCTCGGGCGTGCTCACCCGCGGCAGCCTGACGCTCGACGAGAACCGCCATCTCTGCCTCTGGAAGGGGGCCAACGTGCAGCTCACCGTCACCGAGTTCCTGCTCGTGAAGGCGCTCGCCGCCCGGCCCGGGATCGTCAAGAGCCGCGACCAGCTGATCGATGCCGCCTATGGCGAGAACATCTACGTCGACGACCGGACGATCGACAGCCACGTGAAGCGGATCCGCAAGAAGTTCCGCGCCGTGGACCCCGGATTTGCGCAGATCGAGACGCTCTACGGGATCGGCTACCGGTTCAAGGAGGAGTGACGGCGGGCGCGGGCGCGGCGCGGCATGCCGGATACCGCGCTGCAGGCGGCCGAGGCGACGAGGTCGCCGCCGACGCGCCGGTCGCGGCCGTCGCGCACGCACGGCGCGCGCAGTCTCGCCTCGCCGCTTTTGCGCCGCATCCTGCTCGTCAACGCCCTGCCGGTGGCGCTGCTTGCGGCGGCGCTTCTCTATCTCGGCGACTACGAGCGGGGTCTCGTCGATGCGGCCGTATCGGGGCTTCGGATCCAGGCGCAGATCTACGCCGGGGCGATCGGCGAGAGCGCCACCACGGTCGAGAACCCCGAGGCGCCCTCGATCAACGCCGATCTCGCCCGGCCGCTGTTGCGTCGTATCGTCGAGCCAACCCCGGAGGCGCAGGCGCGGCTCTTCGGCCCCGGCGGCGTGTTGATCGCCGACAGCCGCGTCCTTCCCGGCCCGGGTGGCACCGTCGTCACCGAGCCCTTGCCGGCGCCGCAGCCGCCGCGCGGCCTGCTCGGCAGGCTCGCCAAACAAGCGCATGACGCTGCGGTGGCCCTGCTCGTGCGCGGCTCGGCCTACCCGACCATCCCCGACGGCGCCGACTGGATGCGCGACCTCGCCACCGCCTTCCCGAGGATCGCCGAGGGCGACGCGCCGCCGGTGCTCCGCCGCACCGCCGACGGGCGCCTCGTCATCTCCGTCGCCGTGCCAGTCAGCCGGAACCGGCGCACGGTCGGCGCGATCGTGCTGACGCGCGAGGCGCACGAGGTGGACGCGGCCCTGTTCCAGGTGCGGATGACGATCCTCGCAACCGTCGCTCTGGCCCTTGTCGTCACGGTCGGCATGTCGGTCTATCTCGCTGCGACGATCGCCCGCCCAGTGCGCCGCCTCGCCCGGGCCGCCGAGCGCATGCGCGAGGGCCGCGGCCGATCTCGCAGCGTGCCGCGCGACCTCGTCGCCCGACGCGACGAGATCGGCGAGCTCGCCGACGCGCTCGACGAAAGCGCCACCGCGCTCTGGGCGAGGATGGACGCGATCGAGCGCTTCGCCGCGGACGTCGCGCACGAGATCAAGAATCCGCTGACCTCAATCCGCAGCGCGATCGAGACTCTGCGCCGGCTCGACGACCCGGAACGGCAGCAGCGACTGCTGTCCATCATCTCCGAGGATGTGCAGCGCCTCGATCGGCTGATCAGCGACATCTCCGACGCGAGCCGGGTGGATGCAGAGCTGTCGCGCACCCCGACCGAGCCGGTCGATCTCGGCCCGATCCTCGCCACGCTCGCCGAGCTGCACGAGGCGACGCGCGGCGAGGGCGAACCACGGATCGTGGTCGACGCGCCTTCAGAGGGGCTGACCGTGCGCGCGGTCGAGGGCAGGCTCGTGCAGGTTCTGCGGAACCTGATCGCCAACGCCGTGAGCTTCAGCCCGCCGAACGGCATCATCCGGCTGATCGGCCGGCAGGGGGGGGGCATCGTCGAGATCGCGGTCGAGGATGAGGGCCCCGGCATTCCGGAGGCGCGTCTCGAGCACGTGTTCGAGCGGTTCTACTCGGAGCGGCCGCGCGGCGAGAAATTCGGCAGCCACTCTGGGCTCGGGCTGTCGATCTCGCGCCAGATCATCGAGGCGCTGCGCGGCACGATCACCGCCGAGAACAGGCGCGGCGCGGACG
>Ga0308390_1000171_pt1 | contig 49731 bp, 43 predicted proteins | sample Hotspr2Sample149_FD_202358 | JGI IMG/M metagenome (GOLD analysis project Ga0308390, IMG submission 202358) | Hot spring phototrophic mat microbial communities from Mushroom Spring, Yellowstone National Park, Wyoming, United States - 20040719_149 ...
CGCGACAATGTTGGCGACAAGCCCTGCCTTCATGTCGCCCGCGCCGCGGCCGTACATCCGCCCGTTGCGGATCGCCGGCTCGAAGGGCGGTGTCGTCCAGAGCTCGGCCGCGCCTTCGGGCACCACGTCGAGATGCGCCTGAAGGCAGAGGCTGCGCCCGCCGCCCGCGCGCGGCGTGTGCAAAGCGGCGACATTGTCTCGACCCGCGTAGGAAACGAGCGGCGGCGAGAGGCCCGCGTGGCCCGCAAGCGCGGCAGGATCAGTGGGAATCCGCCGCACCTCGAGCCCGAGCGAGGCGAACAGACGGGCGACATGATCGAGACACGGACCCTCGTCGCCGAGAGTCGAGCGGAAGCGGACGAGGTCGGCGAGCATCGCCTCGGCCTCGCCCTCGAGCTCTGCCGCCGCCTCGAGGATCGCGCGCCTCGCGCCGGGATCGATCATCTCCGCCCTCCCCTCACGCCGCCTCGAGCGGCGGCGTCCATGTCCGTCCCGGAATGGACTCGAGAAGCTCGCGCGTGTAGGGGTGTTGCGGCGCACCGAACACCCTGGCCGTCTCCCCGAGCTCCACGATCCTGCCCTTCTGCATCACGGCGATCCGGTCGCACACCTGTGCCGCCACGCGGAGGTCATGGGTGATGAACAGCATGGTGAGGCTGAGCCGCCGACGCAGCCCGTCGAGCAGCTCGAGGATCTGCGCCTGCACCGAGACATCGAGTGCGCTCACCGGCTCGTCGGCGACAAGCAGCTCGGGCTCGAGAGCGAGCGCCCGCGCGATTCCGATCCTCTGTCGCTGCCCACCTGAGAACTCGTGGGGGAAACGGTCCATCGCGCCCGGGTCAAGCTGCACGAGGGAGAGGAGCTCGCGCGCCCGTGCCAGCGCCTCGTTGCGCGGCATGCCGTGGCTGACCGGCCCTTCGGCGATGATGTCGCCCACGCGGCGGCGCGGGTTGAGCGAGGCGTACGGGTCCTGGAATACCATCTGGATGCGCGAACGAAACGGCTTCATCGCGGCGCGGCGCAGCGCGAGGAGATCGGTGCCGCGGAAGGCTATCCTGCCACGGTCAGGCTCGATCAGCCGAACCACACAGCGCGCGAGCGTGCTCTTGCCCGACCCGCTCTCGCCAACGACGCCCAGGGTCTCGCCCTTGCTGAGAGTGAAGGTGGCATCCGCGACCGCCGGCACCGGCACGCCGCGGCGGAACAGCCCAGCCCCGCGCCGGAACGACTTGTCGAGCCGCTCCACCTCGAGCACGGGTTCCGACGCCGACGCAGCGGCTGGCCGGGCCCTGCCGTGCGGCACGGCCGCGATCAGCGCCCGCGTGTAGGGATGCGAAGGCGCGTTGAGGACGCGACCCGCCTCCCCCTGCTCGACGATGCGCCCATGCTGCATCACCACCACGTGGTCGGCGATCTCGGCGACGACGCCGAAATCGTGGGTGATGAAGAGAACCCCGGTGCCGCGATGCTCCTGCAGGTTCCGGATCAGCCGCAGGATCTGCATCTGGGTCGTAACATCGAGGGCGGTGGTCGGCTCATCGGCGATGAGAAGCGAGGGGCCGAGTGCCAGCGCCATCGCGATCATCACCCGCTGCCTCTGCCCACCGGAGAGGCGGAACGGATAGGCGTCGATGATCGCGGGCGGGTCGGGCAGACGCACATCCTCGAGCAGCGCGAGCACGCGCGCGCGCAGGTCGCCGCGCACCCCGTGCACGCAGAACGCTTCGGCGATCTGCTCGCCGATCCGCATCAGCGGGTTGAGCGCGGTCATCGGCTCCTGGAACACCATCCCGAGCCGGGCACCGCGGAGCGCGCGCAGCGCCTCCGGCGGGAGCCTCAGGAGATCCTTCCCCTCGAAGATGATCCGGCCGGACCGAACCGGCAGGCCCTTGGGCAGAAGCCCCATCACCGCCGAAGCGGTGATCGACTTGCCCGACCCGCTTTCGCCGACGACGCAGACGATCTCTCCGGGCCGTACCAAGAGCGACACGTCCTCGACGGCGTTGGCGCGGTCGCCGCCGGCGGGGAGGCCGATCGTCAGCCCCTCGATGGCAAGCACCGGAGCGGTCACGCCGGCAGCGCGCCGCGGCGGGCAAGCCGCGGGTTCAGCGCATCGTTCAGCCCCTCGCCGACAAGGTTCAAGGCGAGCACGGTGAGGAAGATGGCGATCCCTGGAAAGACGCTCATCCACCAGGCGATACGGATCACGCTTCGGCCGGAGCCGATCATGAACCCCCAGGACATCAGGTTCGGATCGCCCAAGCCAAGGAAGGAGAGCGAGCTCTCGAGCAGGATCGCGGTCGCGACCATCAGCGAGGCGAGAACGATGATGGGCGAGAGCGCGTTCGGCAGGATCTCGGTGGCCATGATGGCGACGGGGCCGCGGCCGAGCACCTCCGCCGCCTGAACGAACTCGCGCGAGCGCAAGGACAGGAACTCGGCCCGCACCACGCGCGTCACCGGCGGCCAGGACACCAAAGCGATTGCGACGACGATCGAGGTGATGGAAGGTGTGAAGATCGCGACCAGAACCACCGCGAGCACGAAGCTCGGGATTGTCTGGAAGAACTCCGTGAAGCGCATGATCGCGTCATCGACCCAGCCGCCGAAATAGCCCGCCACCGAGCCGAGCGTGACGCCGAGCGCGAGCGCCACCACGGTCGAGACGCCGCCGACAAGGAACGAGACGAGAGCGCCATGCGCGATCCCGGCGGCGACGTCGCGGCCGAGGCTGTCCGAGCCGAGCAGGAAGCCGCCCTCGCCCGGCGGCATGAAGGGGATGCCGCGCATCTCCCACGGGCTGAATGGGTAGATCACGGGGGCGAGCGCCGCCATCAGGGCGACGAGGAGAAGGATCACGAGCCCGGCCATCGCCCCGAGATTGCGGGCGAAGCGACGCCAGAAGCTCACCGGGCGGCCCTCATGCCACCTCCACCCGGGGATCGACCACCGCGTAGAGGAGGTCGGTCACGAGGTTGAAGAGGACGACCATCACCGCCGTGCAGAAGAACACCCCGAGCAGCGTCGCATAGTCGCGCGCGAGCAGAGCATCGAAGGCAAGGCGGCCAATACCGGGCCAGGCGAACACGGTCTCAACCAGGATCGATCCGCCGACGAGCTGGCCTGCCTGGATTCCGGCGAAGGTGATCACGGGCAGGAGCGCGTTGCGCAGGATGTGCGCGCGCACGATCCGCCCCTCCGGAACGCCCTTGGCGCGGGCGGTGCGCACGAAGTCCTGGTCGGCCACCTCGAGCATGGAGGCGCGCGCAAGCCGGGCGTAGATCGCAAGAAAGAAGAGGCCGAGGGTCAGGGCGGGCAGGACCAGGTGCTTCGCCACGTCGAGCGCTCGGGCAAGGCCGCCGAGCTCGGCGCCGACCGTGTGCATGCCGAAGCTCGGCAGCCACTCGAGCCAGACGGAGAACACGAGCACGAGCAGAAGCCCGACCCAGAAGATCGGCGTCGCGTAGAACGTCAGCGCGAGCACGGTGATGGCGCTGTCCGCTGCTCGCCCGACGCGACGTGCCGCCATCACGCCGAGCGCAACACCGACAGAGACGGCGAACAGGAAGGCCGTGCCGGTGAGCAGGAGCGTGGCCGGGAGGCGCTCAAAGATCAGCTGCGCCACCGGCTGCTGCTGCCTGTGGCTGAACCCGAGATCGAGGCTCAGCATGTCGCGGAGATAGATCAAGAGCTGCTCGTGCAGCGGCCGGTCAAGACCGAACTGCTCGCGGAGCTGCTGCATGAAGAGCGGATCGGCGGCACCGGACTGCCCGGCGATCACGCTTGCCGGATCGCCGGGCGCAAGCCGGATCAGCAGGAACTGGAAGACGATGATCGCGATGATCACGACCACCGCCTTCACGCTCCTGCCGGCAAGGAACCTCAGAAGCTTCGTCGCACCCATCGACCGCGGTCGGCTGCGCCCTCAGGCGGCGAGGAAGACGTCGTCGAAGCTCTTGTGCACGCCGGTGCCCGTGGTGATCACGTTGCGCAGGCGACGGTCATGGATCGTCGGGAAGGAGAGCTCCATGAGCCACACAAGCGGCATGTCCTCGACCAGCTTCTTTTGCACCTCGGAGAAAAGACGCCGACGTTCCTCCGCCTGCGCGGCGTTGCGCGCCGCCTCGAACAGCCGGTCGACCTCGGGGTTCGAGTATCCGGCGGTGTTGGTAAAGGCGACCTTCTGGATGTTCGAGGTCACGTAGGTGCGCTCGACACCGAGGGTCGGGTCGCCCCATTGATAGACGAAGTTGATCGTGGTCTCGAACTCCCAGTTCGCGAGGCGGCGAACCCAGCCCGCGACATCGGTGCTCTCGAGCGTGACCTCGAGCCCGACCTGCCGCAATGCCTGGCGGAGATACTCCGACAGTCGGTTCCACACCTCGCCATAGGGAAGCTGCATCATCTTGAACGAGGCACGGATGCCTTGCGCGTTCGGCCGCAAGCCCATGCCGTCGAGGATCGCGATCGCCTCGCGCGGGTTGAAGGCCGGCATCTGCACGGAGGGATCGTGGAAGCGTGTGGCCGAGGCGATCGGGCTGGTCGCTGGCTTGCCGATGCCGAACCACAGCCTCTGGGCGATGAAGTTCCGGTCCACCGCATGCGCGATCGCGCGGCGGAAGCGCGGGTCCTTCAGGTTGTCGAGCCGGTTGTTGATCTCGATCCAGGAGAGCGGGGCGAACAGTTCCCAACCGTCCTGCCGCACTTCGAGGTTCGGCTGTGCCTGGAAGCGCGGAACGTCGAACGGCTCGATGTCGTTCGAGGTGGTCATCTGCACCTGGCCCGTCTGCAGGGCGAGCGCGCGGCTCTGGCTGTCCGGGACGATCCGCCACGTGATGCCGTCGAGATAGGGCTGGCCGGGCTTCCAGTAGGCGTCGTTCCGGACGAGGCGGATGAAGTTGCCGCGCTGCCATTCCGCCAGGCGGAACGGTCCGGTTCCGATCGGAGTCGCATTCGCCGGGTTGTTCCGGTAGTCGGTGCCGTCGTAGATGTGCTTGGGCACGATCGCGCAGCCGGTGACGTCGAAGATCAGGAGGAACGGCTCAAACGGTGCCTTGAGCGTGAAGCGCACGGTGTGCGCGTCCGGCGCTTCCGCCTTGTCGATCCGCTGCAGGATCGCCCGCGCACGCGGGTTCACCTCCATGTGAAACTTCATGATCGAGAAGATCACGTCCTCGGCGGTGAAGTCGCGCCCGTCATGCCACTTCACGCCCCGCTCGAGCGAGAAGGTGTAGGTCAGGCCGTCCTCGCTGCGGGCCCAGGACCTTGCGAGCACGGGCTCCGGCTCGAGCTTGGGCGAGACGGTGAGGAGGCCCTGATAAATCTTCGAGGCGACGATCAGCGTCGGCCCCTGGTTGTTCACGCCGAGCACGAGCAGAGGCGGCTCGGGCGTGATGATGCTGTTCAGGATGCCGCCGCGGCGCGGCTCGCGCCCTTGCGCCAGCGCCTCGGCGGCCGTCATCAACACTGGCGCAGCGGCGGCACCGGCAAGCAGGGTGCGGCGGTCGAGCATCGCTTCGGTGATCATCTGGTTGTCCCCCTCTCACAAGCTTCCCTCGCTTAGGCTATCGCGGGCAGAGCGATGGCGGCAAGGCAGGTTGCCTGCAGCGCGCGCCCGACCTAGCGTCGGGCCGTGCCAAGGAGGGAGCGATGCGCGTCTTCCATCACCCAGACCAGATGCTGCATGCCCCACGCTTCTTCCTGATGCGCGGCAAGGTCGTGCCCTGCTTCGAGGTGCCCGCGAGGGCTGCCGCTCTGCTCGCCGGGGCGGAAGCGCTCGGCTTGACGGTGGTCACCCCTCCCGCCGCGCCGCCGCCGCTGCTCGCCTCGGTGCATGACGAGGGCTATCTCCACTTCCTGCGCGAGGGCTGGACCGCGTGGTCGGCGCAGCACGAGGCGGGGCCGGAGATCGTTCCCAACATGCACCCGACACCGGAGATGCTCGCCCAAGGCGGGCGGATGGGCAGCGGGATCGTTTCGCAAGCCGGTTGGTACATGGCCGACACGGCCTGTGCGATCGGTCCCGCGACCTGGGCGTCGGCTGTGGCCGCCGCCGCGTGCGCAGCCGCCGCCGCCGCGGAGGTCGCCGCCGGTGCACGGGCGGCCTATGCGCTCTGCCGGCCGCCCGGCCATCACGCCTATGCCGCGCGCGCCGGCGGGCACTGCTACCTCAACAACAGCGCGCTCGCGGCCGAGAGGCTGCGGGCCTCGGGGGCTGCGCGCGTCGCAGTGCTCGACATCGACAGCCATCACGGCAACGGCACGCAGGGGATCTTCTGGTATCGGCCCGATGTGCTAACGGTCAGCGTCCACGGCGATCCGAACTTCTACTATCCCTGGTATGTCGGTCACGCGAGCGAACGCGGCGGCCCTGGCGGAGAAGGCGCAAACCTCAACCATCCGCTGCCGCGACGTGCGGGAGACGGGCCCTGGCTCGAGGCGATCGACGCCGGCTGCGATGCGATCGCCGGGTTCGGGGCGGACGCGCTCGTGCTCGCGCTCGGCTTCGATGCCTCGGCGCACGAGCCGCTCGGCTTCCTCGAGGTCTCGGATGATGCCTTCGCCCGCGCCGGAGCGCGCATCGCGGCGCTCGGCCTGCCGACCGTGATTGTGCAGGAGGGCGGATACGCGGTCGAGGCCCTGCCGGTTCTGCTCGACCGCTTCATGGCCGGGTTCGGCGGCTGATCAGGCCGCGCGGCGCACGGCCGCAAGAACGCGCTCAACCGCACCGAGCGCGGTTCGCATGTCCCGCTCGGTCACGTCGAGGTGGGTGCAGGCGCGCACGCGCGTCCGCCCCATCGCGCCCATCCGCACGCCTTCCGCCTCGAGCGCAACGCAGAACGCCTCCGCGGTCATTCCGGTTCCGGAGACGTCGAAGAAGACGAGGTTGGTCTCGGGAGTCTCGACGGCGATGCCGGGAAGCTGGGCGAGCCAAGCGGCGAGCAGGCGCGCATGCGCATGGTCCTCGGCCAGACGCTCGACATGATGGTCGAGCGCGTAGAGGCAGCCGGCGGCGCAGATGCCGCCCTGGCGGAACGCGCCGCCGAGCCGCTGCTTCCACCGCCAGGCCTCGCCGATCAGCGCCAGCGAGCCCGCGAGCACGGCGCCGACCGGAGCGCCGAGCCCCTTTGTGAAATCGATCCAGGCCGTATCGAAGCCCTTCGCGTGCTCCGCTGCGGGAACGCCGGAGGCAACGACGGCGTTCATCAGCCGCGCGCCATCGAGATGGGTGGCGAGCCCGTGGCGCTTCGCCGTGTCCGCAACCTCGTTCAGCTGCGCGACGGGCCAGACCGTTCCGCCGCCCATGTTCGCCGTCTGCTCGGCCGCCAACAGCCGTGTGCGCGGCGCATAGCGGCTCGGGGGGCGGATGGCCGCCTCGACATCGGCCGGCGTGAAAAGACCGCGAACGGAGGGAAGCGAGGTGACAAGGACGGAGGCGAGCGCCGCCGGCGCGCCACCCTCGGCGACCAGGATATGGCAGTCGGATGCGCCGATCACCTCGTCGCCGGGCCGGCAATGGACGAGGAGCGCGATCTCGTTGCACATCGTGCCTGAGGGGAGGAACATCGCCGCCTCCTTGCCGAGGAGGTCCGCCACGCGAGCGCAGAGCGTGTTGATCGTCGGGTCCTCGCCGCGCTGCTCGTCGCCCACCTCGGCGCGGGCGATCGCCTCGCGCATGCCGGGCGTGGGCTTCGTCTGCGTGTCGGAGTAGAGGTTGATCAGGCCAGGCGGGATGGCCTCGGGTTTGGGCGCGTAGCTCATCTGTTGCTTTTCCGTGACGAGAGGGCGCGGGCGTGCGCTCAGCCCGCGGCGCCGGCAAGGCGCAGGAGCGGCGTGCCCGCTCCCATCAGAAGCGAGGGCACGAGGCCCGCCTCGCGCGCAAGCAGCGCGAGATAGGGCCCCATCAGGCCGCGCGGGCCGCCGGCAACGGCAGCGTCGAGCGGCGCAGCCCCGCCCAGAACCGCGGTCAGATGCGCGGGCCAGGCCGCGTTCTGGCCCTCGATCACCACGGCGAAATCCTCGGCCCCGCCATGGAGCCGGACCGTTCCGCCTCGCGGCAGTGCTTCCGCCGCCACGACCAGGGACGCGAGCACGACGCGCCCGGTCTCGGGCCGGAACACCGTTCCGGGAGCAAGCGGGGAGAGATCGACCTCGACACGGCCGCCTCCGATCGTGCCGCGCACGAGCGCCCCGACCTCCTCGGCAGAGAAAGGGCCGGAAGGAGGACCGAACAGGGAGCGGAGCAGCTTGACGCGCGCGGCGACCTCGCAGGCGCCCTCGGCCATCAGCCCGATCGCTTCGCCTCCCTCGCGCCCGCCCTCCTGACGCGCCAGCTCGACGGCATTGGCGATGATCGAGAGCGGGCCGCTGATGTCGTGACAGAGGCGTGCAGCCACCACTTCCGCGAAGCGCTGCGCCGCTCGAGGCGTCTCCCCGCCACCCATGGCTTCCTGCCCCTCTCCGCCCGCACGCGCCGCTGTGGCGGCTCAGATGTCTCTCCCGCCAAGCGGGATCACGTCAACCCATTCCCCTGCTGCAACCTCTGGCGCATCGGGCGGCCGCAGGATCAGCGCATCCGCCGCAGCGAGGACGGCCATCTGCGACGAATCCTGCCGTGCCGCGGGCGTCGCCACCAAAACGCCGTCAGCATCGCGCGCCAGCGTGGCACGAAGATGGTCCGCCCTGTGGTCATTCGCGGCAAGCCTCGCGCCAGCGCGCGCCCGCACGGTCGCAGGCGCCGCACCGGGAAGGCCGAGCAGGCGCTCGATCGCAGGCACGAGGAACAGGATTGCGCACACGGTGGCCGAGACCGGGTTGCCGGGAAGGCCGATCAGCGCCGCATCGCCCACCCTGCCGAACATGAAGGGCTTTCCCGGTCGCATCGCGATCTTCCAGAAATCGAGCGCAAGCCCGAGCGGGGCGAGTGCGGGGCGGACGAGATCATGCTGGCCGACTGAGGCGCCCCCCGAGGTGACCACGAGATCGGCCCCCCGCGCGGCGGCGACGGCGGCCGCGATCGCCTCGGGATCGTCCGGCGCGATCGGCAACAGGATCGGCTCTCCGCCTGCAGCGCGCACCACCGACTCGAGCACGAAACCGTTCGAGGACACCACCCCGCCCTCGGGCACAGGGTCGCCGGGCAGGGTGACCTCGTCGCCGGTCGCAAGGATCGCCACCCGCGGCCGGCGGCGCACCGTGAGCCAGGCGTGGCCGGCCGAAGCCGCGAGGCCGACGTCCCGCGCGGTGAGCCGGCGTGGCGGCGAGAGCAGCATTGTTCCGTGAGCGAAATCCCCCGCGCGCGGGCGCACATGCGCTCCGGGCTTCGGCACAACGCGAATCTCGACCTCGCCTGCCCCCTCGCCCCGCTCGGCGAAGTCGGTGTCCTCCTGGACCACGACCGAATCGGCGCCCGCGGGGATGACGCTTCCCGTGAACAGGCGAACCGCCTCGCCCGGCCCCACGGTTCCCCGGAAGGGATGACCGGCAGGCGCGGAGCCGACGACACGAAGCCGCGCCGGCGGGCGGGCGCAATCCTCCGCGCGCACCGCAAACCCGTCCATCGCCGAGACATCCGCCCCCGGCTTGTCGAGCCGCGCCGCCACGGGAGCGGCGAGCACCCTCCCCCAGGCGGCCGAAAGCGCGACCACTTCGGGGCCGACCGGGGAGAGAGCGGCGAGAATACGCTGCCGCGCCTCGGCGACCGAGATCATGGCGCGTCGTAGACGCCGCTTCGCCCGCCGGACTTGTGGACGAGCCGGATCCCCTCGATTCGCATCGCCCGGTCGATCGCCTTGCACATGTCATAGACCGTGAGCGCCGCAACCGAGACAGCGGTCAGCGCCTCCATCTCGACGCCGGTGCGGCCCGTCACCTTCACCGTCGCGGTGATCCGCACCGTCTCGTCCCCCTCCGTCTCAAGCGCGAGCGTGACCGAGGAGAGCGGCAGCGGGTGGCAGAGCGGGATCAGCTCCGCCGTGCGCTTCGCCGCCATGATGCCGGCAAGCCGCGCGACCGCGAGCACGTCTCCCTTGGCGATGCCCCGGTCGCGGATCGCGGCGAGCGTGGCCGGCGCCATCACCACCCGCCCCTCTGCGACGGCGACGCGGGCGGTGACGTCCTTCTCCGAGACGTCGACCATCACCGCGTTGCCTGCCTCGTCGAAATGGGTCAGCCCGCTCATCGTCGTTCAGGCAAGAAGGGAGCGGGTAGCGGCAGCGACATCGCCCTGCCGCATCAGGCTCTCGCCGATGAGGAAGGCGCGCGCCCCGGCCCGGGCCATCCGCGCGAGATCGGCCGGCGTGCCGAGCCCGCTTTCGGCGACGACGAGCCGACCGGGCGGAACGCGCGGCGCGAGGCGCTCGGTGGTGGCAAGGTCGGTCGTGAGCGTACGGAGGTCGCGGTTGTTGATGCCGATCAACGGTGAGGCGAGAGCGAGCGCACGGTCGAGCTCGCGCTCGTCATGCACCTCGACGAGAACATCCATGCCGAGGTCAGTCGCGAGACGTTCGAGCGAGGCCGCCTCCGAGTCCTCGAGGCAGGCCATGATGAGGAGGATGCAATCCGCCCCCATCGCGCGTGCCTCGAGAACCTGCCAGAGGTCGAGCATGAAGTCCTTGCGCAGCACGGGCAGGTGCACGGCGCCGCGAGCGGCGACGAGATGTTCCGGAGCACCTTGGAAGAAGGGCCGATCGGTCAGCACGGAGAGGCAGGTCGCCCCACCCTCGGCATAGGCGCGGGCGAGCGCGGTAGGGTCGAAGTCGGGGCGGATCAGCCCGGCCGAGGGCGAGGCCTTCTTGATCTCGGCGATCAGGCCGTAGCGACGTGCCGCGGCCTCCGCAAGCGCCCGGGCGAAGCCGCGCGTCGGGGGGGCGGCGAGCGCCTCGCGCTCGAGCACGGCGGCGGGCCGTGCCGCCTTGAGCACTGCGAGATCGGCGCGCGTGCGGGCGCAGATGCGCGCGAGCGCATCCGGCATCCGTTCCGCGACCGCACTCATGGCCGCCCCCCTTTCGTGATCGAGACGAGCGCTTCGAGCGCCGCCTTCGCAGACCCTTCGTCGATCGAGCGGGCGGCCATCTCTACCCCCGCGCGCAGCCCATCGGCGCGGCCGGCGATCACGAGCGCCGCCGCGGCATTGAGCAGCACAGCGTTTCGGTACGGCCCGCCCATGCCATCGAGCAGGGCACGAAGCGCCTCGGCATTCTCGGCCGCATCGCCCCCCTTCAGCGCCGCAGGGCTGCCAAGCGGCAGCCCGGCCTCCTCGGGCGAGAGGGTGAACTCCCGCACCCTCCCCTCCTCCCACGCGGCGACGTGGCTCGGGCCGGTCACCGTCAGCTCATCGAGCCCGTCCGAGCCATGCACCACCCAGGCGCGGTCGCACCCCAACCGGCCGAGCGTCTCGGCGAGCGGGCGGAGCCAGGTGCGCGAGAACACGCCCATGAGCTGGCGCCTCACGCCGGCGGGATTCGAGAGCGGGCCCAGCAGGTTGAAGATCGTGCGGATGCCGAGCTCGACGCGCGGGCCGGCGACGTGGCGCATCGCCGCGTGGTGGCGCGGTGCGAGCAGGAAGGCCACGCGTGCCTGCCGCATCGCCGCCTCGATGACGGGAAAGGGCGCCTCGAGATTCACGCCAAGGGCGGCGAGCACATCCGCCGCACCCGACCTTGAGGACACGGCCCGGTTGCCGTGCTTGGCGACAGGCACGCCCGCGCCGGCGACCACGAAGGCGACGGCGGTCGAGATGTTGAGCGTGCCGGCGGCATCGCCACCCGTTCCGCAGACGTCGATCGCTCCCTCGGGTGCAGCCACACGGCTCATCTTCGCCCGCATCGCCCGCGCCGCCCCGGTGATCTCGGCGACCGTTTCGCCGCGCACGCGCAGAGCCATCAACAGCCCCGCGATCTGCGCCGGCGTCGCCTCGCCCGACATCAGGAGGTCGAACGCCGCCTCCGCGTCCGCCTCGCTCAGCGGCTCGCCCTCGGCGAGACGCGCGAGAACGGGCTTGAGCGTGCGCGGGGCCGCCCCGACCACGGTGACGCTCATGCCGGCACCACCGCCCGGTTCTCGCGGCGGGCGAGCGCCATGAAGTTGGCGAGGAGCCTGTGCCCGTGCTCGGAGGCGATGCTTTCGGGATGGAACTGGACGCCGAAGATCGGCAGCGAGCGGTGTCGGAGCGCCATGATAAGACCTTCGGCGTTGAACGCTGTCGCCTCCAGAACGGCGGGCAGCGTGTCGCGCTCGACCACGAGAGAGTGGTAGCGCGTGGCGCGGAAACCCTGAGGCACGCCGTCGAAGATGTCGGTGCCGGAATGCTCGATCCGATCGACCTTGCCGTGCCAGGGCTTCGGCGCACGAACCACACGTCCACCGAAAGCCTGGCCGATCGCCTGGTGGCCGAGGCACACGCCGAGCATCGGCACGCGCCCTGCACCCTGGCGGATGAGGTCGAGGCAGATCCCCGCCCGGTCGGGGTCGCAAGGCCCTGGGCTGAGCACGACGGCTTCCGGGCGGAGCGCAAGCGCCTCGTCGGCGGAGAGGGCATCGTTGCGCACCACCTCCACCTCCTCACCGAGCTCGCCGAGGAAGTGGAAAAGGTTGAAGGTGAAACTGTCGTAGTTGTCGACGAGCAGGATCATGGCGCCAGATTGCGCGCAGGGGCGGAGACGGTCAACGCGCCGGTCGCCGCTTCCGATGGGTTCGGATCGGCGATCGGGCCTGGGCGGGGGGCGAGTCGTCGCGGCAACACCATCTCCATGACAGATGTTCGCAAGCGGCGGCGACCGGCGCGTCAGCGCGGCGGTCGGACGGGCCGGCCGAGGCGCGCCCGGCGCGGGCTCGGCCGTCGCCTGCGTCGGGCCATCCTGCTGCTCCTCCTCGGGGCCGCGCTCGCCTACCCGGGCGCCTTTCTCGCCGATGCCCTGCTCGCTGCCCTGCAGTGACCGAGGGTCGAGCGAAGCGGGCTGGTGCGGCCGCGTGGCGGGTCTAGAGTGCGGGGATCACGCTGCACCACTGACACGCAGGGCAGAAGCCATGGCAGACCCCCTCGACCCCGTCGGCGCCTTCATGCCCGGGCCTCGAATCACCCTTCCCGGCGCTGGTTCGGGCCCGCTCGCCGGGCTGAGCTTCGGGCTGAAGGACCTGTTCGACGTCGCCGGCCACGTCTCGACCTTCGGGAACCCGGACTGGGCCCGCACCCACCCGCCGGCAGCGATCACCGCGCCCTGCGTGAGGATGCTGACGGAAGCCGGCGCGACCATGGTGGGGAAGACCGTGACGGTCGAACTCGCCGCCGGGCTCACCGGCGAGAACCTCTGGTACGGCATGCCGATCAACCCTGCCGCGCCCGACCGCGTTCCAGGAGGCTCCTCGAGCGGTTCGGCCGCCGGCCTCGCGGCAGGTCTGTTCGACTTCGCGCTCGGCTCCGACACGGCAGGAAGCGTGCGCATCCCCGCGAGCTACTGCGGCCTCTACGGCATACGCCCGACCTGGGGGGCGGTGAACAGCTGCGGCGTCCTGCCGCTCGGCCCCTCCTTCGACACGGTGGGCTGGTTCGCGCGCGAGGCCTCGCTGCTGCGCCGCGTGGGCGACGTGCTGTTGCCGCCAGACCCGCCGCGTTCCCTCGGCCCCCTGCTCAAGGTCGAGGAAGCCTGGATGAACGCCGACCCCGCGGTGGCCGCGGCGCTGATCCCGCCGCTCGAGCGCCTCGAGGCAGCCTTCGGACGGGCGCTTCAGGTCGAGGTCGCGATCGAGGGGCTCTCGGCCTTCTTCGATGCGTTCCGTGCCTGCAACAACGAGGAGAACCTCGCCGCGCTCGGGGCCTGGGTGGCCTCGGTGAAGCCGAAGCTGTCGCCGGCGGTTCAGGCACGGTTTGACCAGGCGCCGCACCAGCCGGCGGCGAAGACCGCCTGGGCACGTCACCTTCGGGCGACCGCGGGGGCGAGGATCCGCTCCCTGCTTGGCGGTGGGGCGGTGCTCGTGTTTCCGACCTCGCCTCTGATCGCGCCGAAGCGCGACGTCGGGCCGGAGGAGGTGCAGCATGTGCGCGAGCGGACGATCGGCGTGACCTCGATCTCGGGCTTTTCCGGCGCGCCTGAGGTGACCCTTCCGGCCGCACGCGTCGATGGCGCTCCCGTAGGCCTCTCGCTCCTCTCCGCCCCGGGAACCGATCGCGCTCTGCTTGCTCTGGCCGAGCGTGCCGCCGAGGTGCTCGGCCTGCCCTGAGGCCGCGGCGCAGAGCGCGACCGGGACGGCACGACCGTCGCGCCCGGGCCCCGGACTTACGGCAACGTCCAAGGCCGGATCGCGAGCGGCGGCGTCGGCACGTCCGGGACGGGGCTGAGCTCCGCTCAGAAGCTTGTGCTGCGTGCCGCCGGTCTGCCCGAGCGCTGCGGGCCGCGGCTGCCCCGATCAGCCGGTCGGACTCGCCGCGGGCGGCGCGGCCGGAAGAGCCTCAGGCGCACCGTAGATGCGCCGTGCGCGGCGCTCGAAGGCGGCGACCATCACCCGCACCGCCTCGTTGAAGACAACCCCGATCGCCGCCTGCAGGATGCGCGAGCGGAACTCGAAGTCGACATAGAAATCAACAAGAGTTCCAGAGCCCTCGGGGGTGAACTTCCAATGGTTGTTGAGGTAGCGGAAGGGCCCCTCGCCATAGCGCACGTGGATGTGGCCGGGCCGATCGAGCGTGACATGGCTCGTGAACCGCTCGCGGAACACCTTGAAGCCGATCACGAGGTCGGCGACCAGGTGGACGTCCGACCGTTCGCGAACGCGCGCGCCGATGCACCAGGGAAGGAACTCGGGGTACCGGCCCACATCGGCGACCAGGTCGAAGAGCTGGTCTGGCCGGTAGGGCATGAAGGTCTTCTGCGCGTGCGTTGGCATCGTGCCCAGTATCTGGGGGCAAGCCCTGTGAAGAAAAGACGAAAACGGTGTGTCAGCGGGCGCGATCGGCCCTCACAGCGAGCTGGTGGTCGCGCGCCGCGCGAAGGGCCTCGAAGTCGCTGTCGGCGTGGTAGGAGCTGCGCGTCAGGGGGCTCGCCGCAACCATCAGGAACCCCTTGCCGCGAGCGAGCGCGGCATAGTCGGCGAACTCCTCTGGCGTGACGAAGCGTGCGACGGCCGCGTGCTTGACCGTCGGCTGCAGATACTGGCCGAGGGTGAGGAAATCGACCTCAGCCGCGCGGAGATCATCCATCACCTGGATCAGCTCGATCCGCTCCTCGCCGAGCCCGACCATCAGCCCCGACTTGGTGAAGATCGACGGGTCGAGCTCCTTCACCCGCGCGAGCAGGCGCAGCGAGACAAAGTAGCGCGCGCCCGGGCGGATCGTCGGGTAGAGGCGCGGCACGGTCTCGAGGTTGTGGTTGAACACGTCCGGTCGCGCCGCGACCACGGTCTCGATCGCGCCATCCCCTTTGCGCAGGAAGTCGGGCGTGAGCACCTCGATGGTGGTACCGGGGGCGGCAGCACGGATAGCGCGGATCGTGGCGGCGAAATGCGCGGCACCGCCATCCGCGAGGTCGTCACGATCGACCGAGGTGATGACGACGTGGCGAAGGCCCATCGCCGCCACCGCTTCGGCCACGCGCTGCGGCTCGGTGGCATCAAGAGGCTTGGGGATGCCGGTGGCAACATTGCAGAAGCTGCACGCGCGCGTGCAGACATCGCCCATGATCATCATCGTCGCGTGGCGCTTCGACCAGCACTCGCCGATGTTCGGGCAGGCCGCCTCCTCGCAGACGGTGACGAGCCCCTTCTCGCGGATCAGCGCCTTCGTTTCGACATAGACCGGGTGCGTCGGCGCCTTCACCCTGATCCAGGCCGGCTTGCGCTGGATAGGGTTGTCGGGCCGATGCGCCTTCTCCGGGTGGCGCGCGGCGCCTGTCTTGCGGTGGTCGATCTCGATCCGGACGGTCATGGCTCAGATATGGATCACCCGGCCGTAGGCGTCGAGCACGCTCTCGTGCATCGCCTCGGAGATGGTCGGGTGCGGGAAGACGGTGTGCATCAGCTCCGCCTCGGTGAGCTCTGCCGTGCGGGCCACGACATAGCCCTGGATCATCTCGGTCACCTCGGGCCCGACCATGTGGGCGCCGAGGAGCTCGCCGGTCTTGGCGTCGAACACGGTCTTGATCAGCCCCTCGGGCTCGCCCATCGCGATCGCTTTGCCGTTGCCGATGAAGGGGAAGCGGCCAACCCGAACCTCGTGGCCTTTCGCCTTCGCCGCCGCCTCCGTCAGCCCCACGCTTGCGATCTGCGGGCGGCAATAGGTGCAGCCGGGGATGGTCGTGACGTCGAGCGGGCTCACATGGCTTAGGCCCGCGATCGCCTCGACGCAGACGACACCCTCATGGCTCGCCTTGTGCGCAAGCCAGGGCGGGCCGGTGAGATCGCCGATCGCGTACACGCCGGGCTCGCCGGTGCAGCCGAACCCGTCGGTGACGACATGTGTCTTCTCGACCCGCACGCCGGTGCCTTCGAGGCCGATGCCCTCTACATTGCCGACAATGCCGACGGCGCTGATCACCACCTCGACCGCGATCTCGTGCGTCCTGCCGCCCTTCTCCTCGACGGTGACGACAGCGCCAGCGCCTGACTTCGCGACCGCCTTGACGGTCGCATTCGTGAGGATCGTCATCCCCTGCTTGACGAAGGCCTTGTGCGCGAAGGCGGAGATCTCGGCGTCCTCGACCGGAAGGATCCGGTCCATCACCTCCACCACCGTCACCTTCGCGCCCATGTTCGCGTAGAAGGAGGCGAACTCGATGCCGATCGCACCGGAGCCGATGACAAGCAGTGATTTCGGCATCGCCGCTGGGACCATCGCCTCGCGATAGGTCCAGATCACCTTCCCGTCCGGCTCGATCCCCGGCAGCACGCGGGCGCGCGCGCCGGTGGCGAGGATGATGTGCGGTGCGGTGAGCGTGGCGACGTCCCTGCCGTCCTTCGTCACGTGCACGGTTCTCGGCCCCGCGAGCGCGCCATGGCCATCGACCACCGTGACCCTGTTCTTCTTGAGGAGATGCTTGACGCCTCCAGAGAGCTGGCCCGCCACCTGGCGCGAACGCCTAATCACCTTCTGGAGGTCGAAGCGCGGGTTGTCGGCGGCAAAGCCATAGGCGTCGAGCGTGTGGAGGAGGTGGTTGATCTCTGAGGCCCGCAGCAAGGCCTTGGTTGGGATGCAGCCCCAGTTGAGGCAGATGCCCCCCAGATGCTCGCGCTCGACGAGCGCGACGCGCATGCCGAGTTGGGCCGCGCGGATGGCCGCAACATAGCCGCCAGGGCCGCCGCCCACCACGATCAGGTCATACGCGTCGGGCATGGCCGCCCCCCTTCTCCGCTCCTGCCGCCACTCACAGCATCATCTGCAGCGGGTCTTCGACGATGCCCTTGAACACGCCGAGCCACTCCGCGGCGAGAGCACCATCGATCACGCGGTGATCGACGCTGAGCGTGACGGTCATCACGGTCGCGATCGCAAGCGCCCCGTCCTTCACAACCGGGCGCTGCTCGGCCGCGCTGACGGCGAGGATCGCCGCCTGCGGCGGGTTGATGATAGCGGCGAAGTCCTTCACCCCCATCATGCCCATGTTGCTGATCGAGAACGATCCGCCCTGGAACTCCTCGGGCGTGAGCTTGCCCGCTCTGGCGCGCGCCGCGAGGTCCTTCATCTCGTTCGAGATCGCGGCGAGGCCCTTGAGGTCGGCCTTGCGGATGATCGGCGTGATCAGGCCGTCCGGGACGGCAACGGCGACCGAGATGTCGACATCGTCGTAGAGAACCATGCCCTCGTCGGTCCAGGAGGCGTTGACCGAGGGCAGGCGCCTGAGCGCGAGCGCGGCCGCCTTGATGACGAGGTCGTTCACCGAGAGTTTGAAGGCGCCGGGGCCCTCCTTGGGCGACTTCGCGTTGAGCTCAGCGCGGAGCTTGAGCAGCGCATCCAGCTCCACGTCACGCGAGGCGTAGAAGTGCGGGATGGTCGCCTTGCTCTCGCCGAGGCGTCTGGCGATCACCTTGCGCATCGTCGAATGCGGAACGAGTCGATGCGGCGCCGTGACGGTGACGGACGGCGTCGGGGCCGCCTTCGCCGCCGGCGCAGGAGCGGGGGCAGGCGCAACGACGGGCGACGGGGCGACCACCGGCGCGGGCGGCGCGGCAGGAGCGGCGGCGGCGGGATGCGCGCGCGCAGCAAGCGCCGCGTCGATATCCGCCTTGACGATCCGCCCGCCCGGGCCCGAGCCCTTGAGGGCGGAGAGGTCGATGCCGGCCTGTGCGGCCATACGACGCGCGAGCGGCGAGGCGAACACGCGGCCGTCACCGCCATGGCCGTTGCTCGTGGCGCTGGCCGGAGCGGGCGCCGGGGCAGGCCCGGCGACCGGGGCCGGCGCCGGCGACGCCATCGCAGGCTTCGGCGCGGGCGGCACGACCGGCGCCAGAGGCTTGGACGCGGGGGTCGGTGCTGGCGCGGCAGCCGCTCCCTCCTCCTCGAGCACAGCGATCACGGAGTTCACCGCCACCCCCTCCGTTCCCTCGGGAACCACGATCCGCGCCAGAATCCCCTCGTCGACCGCCTCCACCTCCATCGTCGCTTTGTCGGTCTCGATCTCGGCGATCACCTCGCCCGCCTTAATCCGCTCCCCCTCCTTCTTCAGCCACTTCGCAAGCTTGCCCTCCGTCATCGTCGGGCTCAGAGCCGGCATCAGGATGTTGGTGGCCATCGTCTCCCTCCCCTCGCCTGCGCCGCTCAGCGATAGGCCACCCGCCGCGCGGCCTCGACAATCTGCTGCACGGAGGGGAGAGCGAGCTTCTCGAGATTGGCGGCGTAGGGCATGGGCACGTCGGCGCCGTGCACGCGCACAAGCGGTGCGTCGAGCCAGTCGAAGCAGTGCTCCATCACCGTCGCCGCAAGCTCGGCGCCGATGCCGGCGTAGGGCCAGCCCTCCTCGACCGTGACGATCCGGTTCGTCTTCTTCACGGAGGCGACGATCGTCTCGATGTCGAGCGGGCGCAGGGTGCGCAGGTTCACGACCTCAGCCGAGATGCCGGCCTCGGCAAGCGCCTCCGCCGCCTGCATCGCCCAGCCGACGGCGATCGAGAAGGCGACGAGGGTGACGTCCGTCCCCTCCCGCTCCACCTTCGCGCGGCCGATCGGGAGGATGAACTCCGGGTCGGTCGGGCAGGGGAAGCTCTGCCCGTAGAGAACCTCGTTCTCGAGAACGATCACTGGGTTCGGGTCACGGATCGCGGCGCGGAGAAGCCCCTTCGCGTCGGCCGAGGACCAGGGCGCGACCACCTTGAGCCCGGGGCAGTGCGCATACCAGGAGGCGAAGCACTGGCTGTGCTGGGCGGCGACGCGCGCCGCCGCTCCGTTGGGGCCCCGGAACGTGATCGGGCAGCGCACCTGGCCGCCCGACATGTAGAGGGTCTTGGCCGCGGAGTTGATGATCTGGTCGATCGCCTGCATCGAGAAGTTGAAGGTCATGAACTCGACGATCGGCTTGAGCCCTGCAAACGCGGCGCCGACCGCAAGCCCGGTGAAACCGTGTTCGGTGATCGGCGTGTCGATCACGCGCTTCGGCCCAAATTCGTCGAGCAGCCCCTGGCTCACCTTGTACGCGCCCTGGTACTGGCCGACCTCCTCGCCCATCAGGAACACGTCCTTGTCGCGACGCATCTCGAGCGCCATCGCCTCGCGCAGCGCCTCGCGGACGGTGATGGTGGCGACGGGCCCCCAGTCCTTCTCGCGCGACGGGGCGGAGGCCGCGACAGCGGCCGGAGCGGCCGGCGCCAGCGACGCCATCGCAGGCTTCGGCGCGGGCGGCACGACCGGCGCCAGAGGCTTGGACGCGGGGGTCGGTGCTGGCGCGGCAGCCGCTCCCTCCTCCTCGAGCACAGCGATCACGGAGTTCACCGCCACCCCCTCCGTTCCCTCGGGAACCACGATCCGCGCCAGAATCCCCTCGTCGACCGCCTCCACCTCCATCGTCGCTTTGTCGGTCTCGATCTCGGCGATCACCTCGCCCGCCTTAATCCGCTCCCCCTCCTTCTTCAGCCACTTCGCAAGCTTGCCCTCCGTCATCGTCGGGCTCAGAGCCGGCATCAGGATCTCGGTCATCGTGGTCTGTCCCCGGGCAGATCGGCGCTCACTCGGTCTCGACCAGCACATCGGTCCAGAGCTCGGAGGGGTCGGGCTCGGGCGAGGCCCGGGCGAAGTCGGCCGCGTCTTGCACGATTGCCTTCACCTCCTCCTCGATCGGGCGGAGCTGCGCCTCGTCCACCCCGTAGAGCTCGGCGAGCGCCGCCCGCGCGCCCTCGATCGGGTCGTGGCTCTGGCGCATCTCCTGCACCTCCTCGCGGGTGCGGTATTTCGCCGGGTCGGACATCGAGTGGCCGCGGTAGCGGTAGGTCTTCATCTCGAGCAGATACGGCCCCTTGCCGGCGCGGCAGTGGCCAACGGCGATCTCGGCCGCCTCCCGCACCGCCATCACGTCCATCCCGTTCACCTGCATGCCCGGAATGCCCCAGGGCGCACCGCGCTTGGAGAGATCGGCGGTGACGGTGTTGCGCTCCTGCGCCGTGCCCATCGCGTAGCGGTTGTTCTCGATCACGAACACCACGGGAAGCTTCCAGAGCGCGGCCATGTTGAAAGTCTCGAACACCTGGCCCTGGTTCGAGGCGCCCTCGCCGAAGTAGGTGAGGCACACACGGTCATTGCCGCGGTACCAGTTGGCGAAGGCGAGGCCGGCACCGAGGCTCACCTGGGCGCCGACGATGCCGTGGCCGCCATAGAACCCCTTCTCGATGCTGAACATATGCATCGAGCCGCCCTTGCCTTTCGAATAGCCGCCGATCCGCCCCGTGAGCTCGGCCATCACGCCGCGCGGGTCCATCCCGATCGCGAGCATGTGGCCATGGTCGCGGTAGGAGGTGATCACCTGGTCGCCCGGGCTGATCGCGCCCTGCATGCCGACGACGACCGCTTCCTGGCCGATGTAGAGGTGACAGAAGCCGCCGATCAGCCCCATGCCGTAGAGCTGGCCCGCCTTCTCCTCGAATCGTCGGATCAGGAGCATGTCCCGATAGGCCTTGAGGAGTTCGTCTCGGCTCATCGACGGCGCCTTCTCAGCCTTGCCCTTGCGCCGTGCCGCACCTGCCTCAGCCGTGCCTGCCATCCTCGACCCCCGGGCGTGTCTTGTCACCGCCGGCACCCGTAGCGAAGCGACACCCCGAACGCAAGCACGAACGCGGCGAAAAACCTTTATGCCGCAATGCAATAGGCGACGTTAACCGGAAAGCGGTCAAGCCGGCTGAAAGCGCTGAGTCAGGGCACGCCGCCACGCCGCGGCGTTGCGGCGCCCCCTCCGCCCGCGAAAGGAAGTTGCCGGAACCAGAACCAGGACGATGGGCCGTTGCCGGCCGCCGCGGTCACCAAAGCCGACCGCCGGGACCGTACAGGATCACGAGCTCGTCCTTGCCCGCGAGGTTGAGCATCAGCCGCGCCCGCTCGTCGAGCGCGTCGGCGTCAAGCCGGTCACCGCGAAGCCCGGCGACGCGCGCCTCGAGCCGCGCGCGTTCCGCCTCGAGGCGGGCAAGCTCGGCTTCGGCAAGAGCGATCTGCTCGCGGATGGCGCCGAGAGCGATCAGCCCGCGGCTGCCCTGGAGCGTGTGCCAGACGAAGAAACCGATGACGGCGACGGCGAACACCGTTCCAAACGCCGCGCTGATGCGCCGCCTCGTCTCGAGGGACATCCCCATGCCGGGGAGGGAATCATGCCCTGCCGCGTCGGGGCAAGCCTCACGCGGCGAGCTGGGCACGCCACAGCGACGCCCGCCCGCCGAACCGTGCCGCCGGGCCGAGCGCCGCCTCGATCCGGAGGAGCTGGTTGTATTTTGCGGTCCGGTCGGAGCGGCTGAGCGATCCCGTCTTGATCTGGCCGCAATTGGTGGCGACCGCGAGATCGGCGATGGTGCTGTCCTCGGTCTCGCCGGAGCGGTGGCTCATCACGCAGCGGTAGCCGGCCCGGTGCGCCATCTCGACGGCCTCGAGCGTCTCGGTCAGCGTGCCGATCTGGTTCACCTTGATCAGGATCGCGTTGGCCACACCCCGCTCGATCCCCTCGGCGAGCCGTGCCGTGTTCGTCACGAACAAGTCGTCGCCGACGAGCTGGACCGTCCTGCCGAGACGCTCGGTCAGAAGCCTCCACCCTTCCCAGTCATCCTCGGCGCAGCCGTCCTCGATCGAGACGATCGGCCACCGAGCGCAGAGGCCGGCGAGATACTCGACCATTTCGGACGGCTCGAGCGTGCGCCCCTCCCCTTCCATCACGTAGCGGCCGCCCTTGAAGAACTCGGTGGCGGCGCAGTCGAGCGCGAGCAGCACGTCCTCGCCGAGCCGGTAGCCCGCGCGCTCCGTCGCCTTGGCGATCGCGCCGAGAGCCTCCTCGGCTGAGGCAAGGTTCGGCGCAAACCCGCCCTCGTCGCCCACATTCGTCGCATGCCCCTGGTCGGCGAGCGTCCGCTTCAGCGCCTGAAACACCTCCGCCCCGATGCGGATCGAGTCGGCCACCGTGCCGGCGCCGACCGGCAGGATCATGAACTCCTGCAGATCGATCGGGTTGTCGGCATGCGCGCCGCCGTTGATCACGTTCATCATCGGCACGGGCAGGGTGCGGGCAAGGCTCCCGCCGACCCAGCGCCACAGCGGCACGCCGTGCGCCGCTGCCGCCGCTTTCGCCACCGCCAGGCTCACCCCGAGGATGGCGTTGGCACCGAGGCGAGCTTTGTTCGGCGTGCCGTCGAGATCGATCATGAGCGTGTCGATCATCACCTGCTCGGCGGCGTCGAGGCCGGAGAGCGCGTCGAAGATCTCCCCCTCCACGGCGTCGAGCGCCTTCTTCACGCCCTTGCCGCCAAAGCGCGCCGGGTCGCCGTCGCGCAGCTCGACCGCCTCATGCGCCCCGGTCGAGGCGCCGGAGGGAACGGCGGCGCGGCCGACCGTGCCGTCCTCGAGCACCACATCCACCTCAACGGTCGGGTTGCCGCGGCTGTCGAGGATCTCGCGCGCGACGATGTCGGCGATGGCGGTCTTGGGCATGGCGGTCTCCGTCAGGGGTGGTGTCGCGATTAGCCCGGCGACGGCGGCGCGGCAATCGGGCCGGAGCGCGGGGCGGCCCCTCCGTGCGGCACGGGCCGTTCCCGCCGCAGCACACGCCGGCAGCCGCGGGTGCCGGCCTCAGGGCTTGGTGAGACGATCGATCGCGACGAGCCGGGCGAGAAGGCCCGGCATCGACTCGAGCCTCTGCATCACCGGCCCATCCGACGGCGCCCGGTCAGGGTCGTCATGGCATTCGATGAACACAGCCGCCACCCCGACCGCGACCGCCGCCCGAGCGAGCACCGGCGCCATCTCCCGCTGGCCGCCGGACGCGCCGCCCAAGCCCCCCGGCGCCTGCACCGCGTGGGTGGCGTCCATCACAACCGGATAGCCCGTCTCGGCCATGATCGGCAGTGACCGCATGTCGGCGACCAGGGCGTTGTAGCCGAACGAGGCGCCGCGTTCGGTGAGCAGGATGCGCTCATTGCCCGTGCTCGCCACCTTGCGCGCGACCTGCGCCATGTCCCACGGCGCGAGGAACTGGCCCTTCTTGAGGTTGACCGCCCGCCCCGTCTCCCCGGCGGCGATCAGAAGGTCGGTCTGCCGGCAGAGGAAGGCCGGGATCTGAAGCACGTCCACGGCCTCAGCCGCGACGCGGCACTGGCGGGGCTCATGCACGTCGGTCAGAACCGGGATGCCGAGGCTTTCGCGGATCTCGGCGAGGATCGCGAGCCCCTTCTCGAGGCCGACTCCGCGCGCGGCCTCGAGGCTCGTGCGGTTCGCCTTGTCGAAGGAGGACTTGTAGATCAGCCCAACCCCCGCCCGGGCTGCGATCTCCTTGAGCGCGCGCGCCATCATCAGAGCATGGTCGCGGCTCTCGATCTGGCAGGGGCCGGCGATCAGGACGAGCGGCCGGTCGTTGCCGATCGCAAGCCCGCCGATCTCGACGCTGCGCTGCTCTGTCGCCATCAGGCGCGAACTGGTTCCGCCGCCCAACGGAGCGCTGCGTTCCCCCGCGGCCGGCCAGCGTGAGAGCCTATCGGGTGACGCATGGCTGACCTCACACGAGCCTACTCTGCTCGAGCGCGGCGCGGACGAAGCTCGCGAACAGAGGGTGCGGCTCAAGCGGGCGGGACTTCAGCTCAGGGTGGAACTGGACGCCGACGAACCAGGGGTGGCCCGGAAGCTCGACCACCTCGGGCAGGGTCGCGTCCGGGCTCATCCCCGAGAACAGAAGGCCGCGCTCCTCGAGCAGCGGTTTGTAGCGGATGTTCACCTCGTAGCGGTGGCGGTGCCGTTCGCTGATCCGCGCCTTGCCGTAGATCGAGCGGACGAGCGAGCCGGGCTGGAGCACACACGGATAGGCGCCGAGCCGCATCGTGCCGCCGAGCTCGCCGCCCGCGTCGCGACGCTCGACCTCGTTGCCCCGGGTCCATTCCGTGAGGAGGCCGACGACGGGGTTCTCGCATGGGCCGAACTCGGTCGATGAGGCGCCGGGAAGCCCGGCGAGGTTCCGCGCTGCCTCGATCACCGCCATCTGCATCCCGAAGCAGATCCCGAAGAAGGGAAGCCTGCGCTCCCGCGCGAACCGGACCGCCTCGATCTTGCCCTCCGTGCCGCGCTCGCCGAACCCGCCGGGGACCAGGATCCCGTGCACGCCCTCGAGGCGATGGATCGCGCCAGGCGTTTCGAAGATCTGGCTATCCACCCAGTCGAGCTTCACCCTCACGCGGTTGGCGATGCCGCCATGGGTGAGCGCCTCGGTGAGCGATTTGTAGCTGTCGAGCAAATTCGTGTACTTGCCGACGACCGCGATCGTCACCTCGCCCTCGGGCGAGCGGATCGTTTCGACGATCTCCTGCCAGCGCCCGAGATCAGGCTCGGTCTCGTAGGGCAGCCCGAAATGGCGCAGCACCTCTCGGTCGAGCCCTTCGCGGTGGTAGCTCTCCGGAACGGCATAGATCGTGTCGACGTCGAGCGCCGGGATCACCGCCTCCTGCCGCACATTGCAGAACAGAGCGATCTTGCGCCGCTCCGCCTCCGGAATCGGCCGGTCGCAGCGGCAGAGCAGGATGTTCGGCTGGATCCCGACATTGAGCAGCTCCTTCACCGAGTGCTGCGTCGGCTTGGTCTTGAGCTCCCCTGCCGATGGGATCCAGGGAACGAGCGTGAGGTGCACGAAGACGACCCGCCCCGGACCGAGCTCGTTGCCGAGCTGGCGAATTGCCTCGAGGAAAGGAAGGCTCTCGATGTCGCCGACCGTCCCGCCGATCTCGGCGAGAACGAAATCGGCCTCCGCCTCGCCCTCCGCCGCGGTGGGGGCGGTGATCACCGCCTTGATCGCGTCGGTCACGTGCGGGATCACCTGAACCGTGGCGCCGAGATAGTCCCCCCGCCTCTCCTTGGCGATTACGTTGGCGTAGATCCGGCCGGTGGTGACGTTGTCGTCCCTTGTGGCGTTGACGCCGGTGAACCGCTCGTAGTGGCCGAGATCGAGGTCGGTCTCCGCCCCGTCCTCGGTGACGTAGACCTCACCGTGCTGGTAGGGGCTCATCGTCCCGGGATCGACGTTGAGATAGGGGTCGAGCTTGCGCAGCCGAACGCGAAACCCGCGCGCCTGCAGAAGCGCCCCGAGCGCAGCCGATGCCAGCCCCTTGCCGAGAGAGGAGACCACGCCGCCCGTGATGAACACGTATCGCGTCATGGGCGGGCACCATACGCACGCAGGCGTGAGGTGCTCAACGCCCCTCCTGCGCAGGCCGGATCCGCGCGGCCGGGCGTTTGAACGGCTTGACGGCTCAGCGGCGTCAGTTGGTCGGAACCGCCGGGCCGGAGGGCTGCGTTGCCGGCGCGGGCACGGCCGGAGCACTGGACGCGGGCGGCTGCTCGAGCAGTGACCGCGGCTGACGGGTGCCCTGGTTGAGCAGGGCAAGAGCGAGCGACAGCGCGAAAAAGATCGTGCCGAGCACGGCGGTGGTGCGCGTGAGCAGATTGGCGGTGCCACGGCCGGAGAGGAAGTTCCCCAGGCCGCCGGAGCCCGAGCCGATCCCGAGGCCCCCGCCCTCGCTGCGCTGGAGCAGCACGACGACGATCAGAGCGACCGTCACGAAGAGGTGGATGACCAAGAGGATGGTGGTCATGGGCCTTCGGTGTCCGTTCCAGCGTGCCGAGGGCCTATAGCGGCTTCGCAGGGCCTGCGCCACCCCCGCACCCGTGCCACGGACGGTCTGGTCACGGGGCCGCCGCGGCGATCGCGAGGAAATCCCGCGCGATCAGGCTCGCCCCTCCCACCAGCACGCCGCCGACCTCTGGCACGGCCAGGATCTCGGCCGCGTTCGCCGGCTTGACGCTGCCGCCATAGAGGATCGGCACCGCTGCCATCTCGCGCTCCGCAAGCAGCCTCCGGATGTGCCGGTGCATCGCCCCGATCTCGTCGCGCGTGGGCGTCCTCCCGGTGCCGATCGCCCAGACCGGCTCGTAGGCGACAATCCCCTGGGCTTCGGCGAAGCCCTCGGGAAGCGAGCCGAGGAGCTGCGTCTCCACCACCGCCTCGGCGGCGCCACGGTCGCGCTCGGCCAGGGTCTCGCCGACGCAGACGATCGGCCGGAGCTGGAAGCGAAGCGCCATCCTGGCTTTGGCGGCGACGATCGCGTCCGTCTCGCCATGGTCGGCCCGCCGCTCCGAATGGCCGAGGATCACGAAGGACGCCCCGGCGTCCTTCAGCATCGCGGCGGAAATGTCGCCCGTGTGCGGCCCTTCGGCCTTGTGGTGGCAGTCCTGCCCGCCGGCACGGATCGAAGAACCGTTCAGCTCGGCCGCGACCAGAGCCAGGACCGTAGCGGGAGGGCAGAGGACGAGGCAGGCCCGATCGGCGACCGTGCCGGCCCCGTCACGCACAGCTCGGGCGAGCGCGCGTGCCGTCTCGGAGAGCCCGTTCATCTTCCAGTTGCCGACGATCAGCGCGCCTGCCATCCGCATCCCCGCCCACCGGGGGCGCTTCCTACAGGCTGGTCGAGGGATTGGGAACCGGGGTTTGTTGCCGTGCCCTGGCCGCTCGCCTATGGTCCGCGCCCTCGATTGGGCACCGTCTGAGGGTTCGCGTCCGATGCTCACCGCCATGCGCGGCTGGCTCAGCTCCTGGGTCGCCAAGGCGCTGTTCGTCCTTTTGATCCTCTCCTTTGCGGTCTGGGGCATCGGCGACTTCGTCACCGGCCGGGGCAGAGCGCCGAACGCGGTCGCGACGGTCGGCGACCGCGAGGTGCCGCTCGCCGACGCGACGGACGCCTATCGACGCCAGCTCGCCGAGTTGCAGAGGACGTTCGGCCCGCAGTTCCAGCCGCTCGCGCCGCTGCGCCAGAGGATCGCAGAGGATGCTGTCAACCGCCTCGTCACGCTGACCGCGATCGCGGCGGAAGCCGAGGCGCGGGGCATCGTGGTGACGGACGACGCGCTCCGCGAGACCGTATTCTCGGCCCAGGCCTTCCAGGGCCTCGACGGCCGCTTCAGCCGCGTCGCCTTCGACGCCTTCCTGCGCAACGCCGGGCTGACCGAGGCTCGCTTCCTCGAGCTGTTGCGCAGCGACGTCAAGCGGCAGCAGCTGCTTGCCGCCGTGCGCGCGGGCGCGGTGGCGCCGGTGGCGCTTGCCGCACCGGTGCTCGCCTTCCGGGCAGAGGAGCGAGAGGTGCTCGCCGTGGAGATGCCGTTTATCGCCGCCGCCGCCCCGCCGGAGCCCGCCGAGGATCAGCTCCGACGTTTCTGGGAGAACAACGCCGAGCGCTTCACCGCGCCCGAGTACCGGCGCTTCGCCTTGGTCGCGCTCACCGTCGAGGACGTGGCGCGCGAGATCACGCCGACAGAGGCGCAGCTCCGCGCCGCCTACGACGCCCGCGCCGCGGAGTTCCAAAAGGCGGAGCGTCGGACGATCGAGCAGGCGGTTCTTGCAGACGAGGCCGCCGCACGCGCCCTCGCCCAAGCCTGGCGCGAGGGGCTCGACTTCGCGTCCGTCGAGGCGCGCGCCGCCGAGGCCGGTGGCACGGCCGTCGCGCTCGGTGCTGTCACCGCTGCCGAACTCCCCGATGCGACGCTGGCCGAGGCGGCCTTCGGCGCCGGCGCAGGCGCGGTGCTCGAGCCGGTGCGCACACCCTTCGGCTGGCATGTGATGCGGGTGGTTGCCATCGCACCCGCCACCACCCGGAGTTTCGAGGAGGTGCGGGAGGAGCTTGCGCGCGACGTGGCGGGGGAGCTCGCCGCGGAGCGGATCTACAGCATCGCCAACCGGGTCGAGGACAGCATCGCCGAGGGAATCCCGCTCGCCGAGGTTGCGCGTCGCCACGCGCTCAGGCTTCGCGACATCCCGGCGATGGATCGTAACGGGCGCGCTCCGGACGGGACGCGGATCGACCTCGCGCCATGGGGCACGCGGGCGATCGACACCGTCTTTGCCACCGAGCCTGGTCCGCCCACACGGCTCGTGGAGGCGGACGGGGCCAACTTCTTCGCCGTCCAGGTCGAGGCGGTGACGCCGCCCGCGCTGCGGCCGTTCGAGACCATCGCCGCCGAGGTACGGAGGGCCTGGGAGGAGGCGGAGCGCCGCCGGGCGATGGAGACGCAGGCCGCGCAGCTTCTCGCGGCCGTCCAGGGCGGGACGCCGTTCGAGGCGGCGGCGGCGGCGCAGGGCTGGACGGCACGCCGGATCGGCCCCTTCAACCGGGCGGCACGCGGCGCCGGGGCGCCGCCGCCGGCGGTGTTGCAGGCGATCTTCGGCCTCGCGCCCGGCGGAGTGACCATGGTCGAGGCGAATGAGGCGTTTATCGTGGTTTCGCTCGCGCGCGTGATCAGGCCCGACCCAACGCCCGAGCGGCTCGAGCCGGTGCGTGCCGCCCTGTCCAGTGCGCTTGCCGATGACCTCGAGGCGCAATTCGCCCAAGCCATCCAGACGCGCGCCGGGGCGAGGATCGACCCGCGGGCGATCCGGATCATGGTCGGCACCGATCCATGACTGAGGCGCACGACCCGCAGGCCATCCGCACGGCCTATGCCGAGGGCAGGCCGCAGCTCCTGTGGACCACCACGGTGAGCGATCTCGAGACGCCGGTCTCCGCTTTCCTCAAGCTGGCTGCCGGGCGGCCGAACGCGGTTCTGCTCGAGAGCGTCGAGGGCGGCGCCACGCGCGGCCGCTACTCCATCATCGCGCTCGACCCCGACCTGATCTGGCGCTGCCGCGGCGACCGGGCGGAGATCAACCGGTTCGCGCTCACCGACCCGGAGGCCTGGCGCCCGGAGCCGGAGGGAGCGCTCGCCTCGCTGCGGGCGCTCGTCGCCTCGGCTCGGGTGGAGGTGCCTTCGCACCTGCCGCCTATGGCCGCAGGCCTCGTGGGCTACCTCGCCTACGATTTCGTCCGCCGGATCGAACGGATCCCCGAAACGAACCCCGATCCGCTCGGCCTGCCCGACGGAATCCTGATGCGGCCGACCATCGTCGCCGTGTTCGATACGGTGGCAGACACACTCACCTTCGCCACGACGCTCCGGCCCGAACCGGGGCTCGACGCTGAGGCGGCGATTGCCGCCGCGGAAGCCCGCCTCGCCGCAGCCGCGGCCGCGCTCGCCCGCCCCCTTCCTCCGCCGCCAGCCGCACCGCGCACGAGCGCCTCCCTCGGGCCCGTCGAGAGTAACATGACGGAGGCCGAGTTCATCGCCGCGGTCGAACGCGCCAAGGCGTACATCGCCGCAGGCGATGCGTTCCAGATCGTCCCCTCGCAGCGCTTCCGCGTTCCCTTCTCCCTGCCGCCCTTCGCCCTCTACCGTTCCCTGCGCCGGCTCAACCCCTCGCCCTTCCTGTTCTTCCTCGACTTCGGAGGGTTCGCCGTGGTCGGCTCCTCGCCCGAGATCATGGTTCGCCTGCGTGACGGGGTGGTGACGATCCGGCCGCTCGCGGGAACACGCCCACGCGGCGCCACCCATGAGGAGGACCAGCGCCTCGAGCAGGAACTGCTCGCCGACCCGAAGGAGCGCGCCGAACACCTGATGCTGCTCGACCTCGGGCGGAACGATGTGGGCCGTGTGGCCGCCATCGGCAGCGTGCGCGTCACCGAGCAGTTCGTGGTCGAGCGCTACAGCCATGTCATGCACATCTCCTCCACCGTGGAGGGAAGGCTGCGCGAGGGGCTCGATGCGATCGACGCGCTTTGCGCCGGGTTCCCGGCCGGCACCCTCTCCGGCGCGCCGAAAGTCCGCGCCATGGAGATCATCGAGGAGCTCGAGCCGGAGCGGCGCGGGATCTACGCCGGGTGCATCGGCTATTTCGACGCGCGCGGCAACATGGACACCTGCATCGCTCTGCGCACCGCCGTGGTGAAGGACGGCATGCTCTATGTTCAGGCCGGCGCCGGCGTGGTGGCCGACAGCGACCCGAAAGCGGAGTACGAGGAGACGCGCCAGAAGGCGCGCGCGCTGATCCGCGCCGCCGAGGAAGCCGTGCGCTTCCAGCGCGGCGGGCGCTGAGAGGTGGGGTCAGGCCAGGGCGCGGGCCGCGATCGCGCCGGCGACCGTTCGCAGACGATCGTCCGACCAATCGGCGCCGTCGGACAGGACCGCCGCCCCCTCTTCGTGCGTTTCAGAAAGCTCCGCGAGCAGGCGGGCCGCGACGGAGGAAAGCGGCTCCTCCCCGGCGACCTCGATCGCCTCGCGCGGCAGCGAACGCGTCGCCGTCGCCGCCTCGAGCCGCGCAATCAGCCCCTCCGCCTCGGCCACACACCGTTCGAGGGTCTCGCTGGTGGCAGCAAGCCCGCCTGCGAGGGAAGAGAGTCGAGCCTCCTGCTCGCTGTGCTCGGTTGCCGCTGCCTCGGCGAGCGAACGGGCGCAGGCCTCGACCCGGGCGACCGCCGCGGCCGCGGCATCGCCCGCGCGCCATACGGCGTCGATCGCGATCACCTCGGAGACGTCGGCAAGCCGGGTCACGGCGGTCTCGACCGCGAGCCCGGCGGCAGCGACGACCTCCTCCCGCAACGCTGCGTGGCGGGCTGCCTCGGCCTCGAGCAGAGCGGCGAAATCTGGAACCACGAGCGACGATGCGGCGCTTTCGACCCGGGCTGAGGCGGCATCGAGCCGTGCAAGCCCGTCGGCCAGCAGCGCCGCGCTCGCCCCGAGCGACTCGGCAAGGGCGGCGAGGCGCTCCCCACTCGCCGCAGCGGACGGCAGGCGACTGATGGCCTCAAGCAGAAGCGGCATCACCGCCTCGAGGCGGCGTGCCTGGTCGGCGCCACGCGCGAGCGCCTCGCGCAACGCCGCCTCGGCGGGCGATGGCTCCCGCCGCGCCATCAGCTCGGCCAGGGCTTCCGTCACCGCGCTCGCTGCCGCACCTGTCCGGTGCGATGCCGCCTCGATCACACTCGCGTATCCGGGCAGGGGCGCGAGCGCGCCGCTCGCCGCTGCGGCGGCCGCAGCGGCGCTGGCGAGCCGCTGCTCCGTGCTCTCCGCTGCGGCTGCGAGCCGGCCGCTCGCGCGTGCCGCCTCGATGATCGACTGAGCGGCCTCGGCGACCGCGCGGCGGGCAACACCCATCTCCTCGCCGGTCTCGCGAAGGGTCAGTTCGAGGTTGGCCGCAAGCCGGCGCATCTCGAGGAACGGATCAGGCGGCGGCGAGGCAGGCTCGGCGAGGCGCGCGATCTCGCGCGCGAGCCTGCCCCAGAGATCGCGCCGCGCCGTTCCCCACCCGGACGCGCCTTGCTCCAGCGAGGCGCGCAGCGCCTCTCCCGGTGCGAGCGCGAGCGGCGCGGCGACCAGCGCCAGCACGGCAGCGACGATCGACGCAGCAATCGCCGCGATCGCGATCGGCTCTGCCGTTGCCGAAGCGAGATGGAATATCGCAAGGCCGGCGGCGACGGCGGCGATCGCCGCAGCGGCGATCCAGGTCGCGCCGAGCGTCCTGATCATGCCGGCACCATCGCGCGACTCTCCGCCCACGACATCCCGACTGTGGGGACCGCGACGGTTCTGCCGCATAGGGCGAAGAGCTCGTCACGCCGGAACGCCCGCGCGCCAAGACCTTCGGCGAGACCGCGCAACAACCCGTAGGCACGGCCCGCCTCGCGGTACCGCCGCTCGCAGCGGCGGCCACCGTCGCGCCGTGGGTCGAGCGCGAAGGCAAGCCCGCGCCAGCGCCGCGCGAGCTCGGTCGGATCGGTCCGGTCGCGAAGCGCGAGCATCGCCCAGGCGCGCTCGAGCGCCGCGCTTTCGGCGCGCTCGAGCCGGAAGGCCGAGAAGGCGAGCGGGGGGAGCGGCCCCTCGATCGTGACGGTGCCGTCGAGCCGCACGGGGAACTCGGCCACAAAAGCGAGTATGCTCGCCGTTGACGCCCGCGGCATCAACAGGCTCGCCACGAGACCTGCACGCGTGCCGCGCAGCCGGACGCTGAGGGCCTTCGACAGGAGTGCGGACCGGACGAGGCCGGCCCGGTCGGCGGCGCACGGCCGCCGTTCCGACTGCATGATCGTGACGTCCCATTGCTGCGCCTCCCCGTCGCGGGCGAGCGCATCGGCGAGCGGGCCGGAGGCGGCGGCGATCACGTTCGGCCAGGCGGACGCGTCGCAGACCGCCCGGCCCGGATCAGCGGGAAGGAAGCTCGAGACAGCCGCTGCGCGGCCCAGTGCCGACCGAAGCTCGTCACGATGGTCCATCCAGGCGCGGCCGCGCACGGCAAAGCCGGCGATCCTGCCTGCGCGGCATACGATCACCGGGATCGGCCCTGAGCCGAGCGCCGCCGCAACCCTTGCCGCCCCTTCTGCCGGGGCAACACCGAGGACCGTGAGCACCACCCGTGCGGTCATGGCGACAGAGGGCCCGGCCGGTCGCCGCAGAAATGGCCGACGAGCTTCTGGAGCATCTGGCGATACCGCGGATCGACAAGCCCATCCGGCCCAACCTTCAGCCGTGCGCCAAGCACATCGAGAACAAGCGCGACGAACAGCGGATCGTCGGCGCGGATGGCGGCTCCCGAAGCCTTCGCAAGGGCCGCGAGCGTGATCGCGCAGCGCAGGCTCGGCCGGTGCGCGTATTCGCGCGAGCGCCTGAGGTCGCGCACCATGTCGATGATCCGCCCGGCTTCGTCGGGGCCGAGCCCGCTTCGGGCGCAGACGATCGCAAGCTCGGTCTCCCGGTCATACCCGTCGCAGTCGATCGTGACCAGACGGTCGAGCAGAAGCTCCGGCACTGCCGCGCCCGGGCGCGACAGGACGATCACCCGGAAGCCGGAATGCGCCGGTGCCCCTCCAGAGAGCGTGGCGGCAAGCCGCGGCACGGACGCGGCAAACCCTTCCGCCTCGGCATCGACGATGAGCGTCGCGCCTGCAGCCGAGGCGACCGTCAAGGCCGCGAGCGGCTCGACCGGCGCACCGAGGGAAGCGATGACGATCTCCCCGCCGCGCCGCGCGGCAAGTGCACGCGCAAGCGTTGCCTTGCCCGTGCCGGCCGGCCCCCTGAGGTGCAGGCCGTACCCGGCCGAGAGGTAGAGGCTGGCCCGCGCGGCGATCGCGTCGATCGCGCCGGTCCAGACAAGGCCTGGCTCGACCGCGCCGTCGGCCGCTCGCTCCGACGCCTGCCGCTCCTCCTGCCCAGAGCCTTCCGTCCGACCGCTCATGGCTCCCTCGCCGCCTTGCGGCTCTCTATCAGCCTCGGCGTTAACGCCCGGTGAACGCGATCGCATGAGGCAACGCCATGGCGTTGCCAGGAGCGTCTCGCCCGGGCCAAATGGCGTGGCCGCGAAGGGGCGCGGGACGGGCTGGCCGGACAAGGAGGGGGCGAGGGGGTGAGCGAACGCGTTGCGATCGTGACCGGGGCGGGGAGCGGCATCGGGCGCGCTGCTGCGCTTGCTCTTGCCGCCGACGGTTGGGCCGTCGTTCTCGCCGGCCGCCGTCGCGAGGCGCTCGAGGCGACCGCAGCCGCCGCCGGCCCCGCGAAGACGCTGGTGGTGCCGACCGATGTCGCGAAGAGAGAGGAGGTCGACGCCCTGTTCGCGCAGGCGGTGCAGGCCTTCGGCCGCGTCGACTGCGTATTCAACAATGCGGGGCTGAACGCACCCGGCGTGCCGCTCGAGGACCTGCCGTTCGAGACCTGGCAGGCCGTGGTCGACGTGAACCTCACCGGCGTGTTCCTCTGCACCCAGGCGGCGTTCCGGGTGATGAAGAGCCAGACGCCACGCGGCGGGCGGATCATCAACAACGGCTCGATCAGCGCCCATGCGCCGCGACCGGACAGCGCCCCCTACACGGCCACCAAGCACGCCGTGCTCGGGCTGACCAAGACCGCCTCGCTCGACGGTCGCAAGTACGACATCGCCGTCTGCCAGATCGACATCGGCAACGCCGCCACCGAGATGACCGAGCGGATGACAGCCGGGGTGAGGCAGGCGGATGGCCGGCTCGCCGTCGAGCCGAGGATGGACGTCGCCTATGTCGGCCGCGCCATCGCCTTCATGGCGAGCCTGCCGCTCGATGCCAACGTCCAGTTTCTGACGATCATGGCAACCAAGATGCCCTTCCTCGGCCGCGGATGACCGCACGACGGCGCACCCTCCTCGCCGCCGCGGCAACCGCGGCGCTTGCTCCTGCGGCCCGCGCGGCCGATCCTGTGGACGTCGCGCTCGTGCTCGCGGCGGATGCCTCCGGCTCGATCGACGCGACCGAGTTCCGCCTGCAGAAGGAAGGCATCGCCGAGGCGGTCGGGGATGCCCGCGTGCTCGCCGCCATACGCTCGGGGCCCATCGGGCGGATCGCCGTCGCCTATGTGGAGTGGGGAGCGCCCGGCGGCGCGGTGACCGTGGTGCCGTGGACCATCATCGCCGGCGCGGAGGGGGCGTCCTCCTTCGCGCGTGCGCTGCTCGCGGCGCCACGGTCGGTTCAGTCCTGGAACGCGATCGGGGACGCGATCGACCACGCCGTCGCGCTGCTCGAGGCCTCCCCCTTCGAGGCGACCCGCAAGGTGATCGACATCTCCGGCGACGCGGGCGACATGCGCAGCCTCCGCCCCGCCCCGCTCGCGCGCGATGCGGCGGTGGCGAAGGGCGTGGTGATCAATGCGCTCGCCATCGTCGAGGGACGCGCCGGGCTTGTGGCGCAGTACGAGCGCGACGTGATCGGCGGCCCGGGCGCCTTCGTCGAATCCGCACCGACCAGGGCGGAGTTCATGGCCGCCCTGCGGCGCAAGCTTGTCCGCGAGATCGCATGATCCTGCTCGTCAAGACGGGCGGCGCGGCGTCGCTGCCCGAGTGGCAGGCGCTGTTCGCCGAGCTTTTGCCGGGCCTTGAGGTGCGCTGGTGGGACGACCCGACGGTGCGGCCCGAGGACGTCGCCTACGCCTTCGTTTGGGCGCCGGAGCCGGGGCGCCTCGCGAGCTTCCCGAACCTCCGGCTGGTCATCTCTTCCGGCGCGGGTGTGGACCATCTGCTGGCGGATGACCGCCTTCCCGCGGTGCCGATCGCCAAGATGGGCGCGCCCGAGGCGGTGGCGCGGATGCGCGAGTATGCGCTCGCGACGGTTCTGTTCCATCATCGGAAGTTCCACCGCTTCATCGCCAACCAGCGCGTGCGTCGTTGGGAGGAGGCGGAGACGACGGAGGCCGCGAACCGCACCGTCGGCATCATGGGTCTCGGAACACTCGGGCTTCCCGCCGCCTGCGCCCTGCGGGAGGCCGGCTTCCGCGTCCGCGCCTGGGCGCGAACGGAGCGCGCGCTCGAGGGAATCGAGACCTTCGCCGGCGCCTCCGCCCTTCCGGCCTTCCTTTCCAGCACCGAAATCCTGCTCTGCCTGCTCGCGGCGACGCCCGAGACAACGGGAATCCTCAACGCCCGCACCTTCGCGATGCTGCCGCGCGGGGCGTGCGTGATCAACGCCGCGCGGGGATGCCATGTGGTGATCCCCGATCTTCTCGCCGCGCTCGAGTCAGGTCAGCTCGAAGCAGCGACGCTCGATGTGTTCGACGTCGAGCCGCTGCCAGAGGACAGCCCCGTCTGGACGCATCCGATGATCTTCGTCACCCCGCATGTCGCGAGCTTCCCGGACAGGGCTGCGCGGGCTCGCTTCGTTGCGGAGGCGATCCGTGCCTTCGAGGTGGACGGGACGGTGCTGAACGCCTTCGATCCGCGCCGCGGCTACTGAGCGCGGGTGGCGCAGCGCCCCCGGCCCTCAGACTTGCGGGTCATGCGCCTTGCGCTTCGCCTCCTCCGCGCACGCCGATCTGGCCCCATCACATTCAGCGCTTCTCGACACCCCAGAAGACGGGGATCGTCGTCTGGCGGATGCCGTGGATGTTGGCGCGGTAGGCGGCGAGCGTCCGGAACTGCCCGGCGTTGATGTAGGGAATCACCTCGTAGGCGCGGGCGTGCACGCGGTGCAGGAGCTCCTGACGCCTCGCGGGATCAGACTCCTCCCACCAGGCCCGCCGAAGCCGCTCGAGCTCCTCGTCGCATGGCCAGCCGGTGATCCCGCCCTCGCAGGGAGAGGCAAGGTAGAGATTGGTGAGCGGGTTCTGGCCGTCGAGCACGTTCGCCACCGTCACGAACATGTTCCACCCCCCCTGCTCAGGAGGCTCGCGTCGGTTGCGACGCTGCGTCACCGTCGCCCAGTCCATCGACGGAACGTCCATGTTCAGCCCTGCCTTGGCGAAGGCCTGGGCCATGGTGAGGGTTGCGGCATTGTTGATGGGGCTGTCGGTCGCGTTCATGAACACGATCCGCCTGCCGTCATAGCCCGCTGCCTGCAGCAGCGCTCGCGCGCGGGGGATATCCGCCTCGCGCAGCCCCTTCGCCCCGGCACTGCTCTCGAGCGGCGTGCCGCACATGAAATAGGCCGGGCAGTAGGGCACCTGTTCCGAGGGGCGAACACCGATCGCCTGCAGCACCTCCTGCTGATTGACGAGGTAGAGCAGCGCCTCGCGCGCGCGCGGGTCATTGAACGGCGGATGGAGGTGATTGATCCTGAGCCAGACCATGAAGCCGACCGGATTGAGAGCGATCAGGCGTATGTTGCGATTACGTTCCAGAACCGGGACGAGGTCGGGCGAGGGCTGCTCGATGAAGTCGATCTCGCCGGTCTGCAGCGCTGCCGCCGCGGTCGCCCCGTCCGGCATCGAGACCCACTCGATCCGATCGACCTTCGCGACCTTCCCGCCCGCAAGCCCATCCGGCTCCTCCGCGCGCGGGCGATAGTTGGGGTTGCGCACGTAGACCGCCCGGTTGCCCGCCTGCCACTCCGATGCGCGGAAGATGAAGGGCCCGGAACCGGTCGCGTCTGTGATCGCCGTGGTCGGCGGGGTGGCGGCGATGCGCTCCGGCATCACGAAGAGGGCGCTCGCTGTCGGCCGGGCGAGTGCCTCGGTGACGAGAGCGAACGGACGCGAGAGCCGGATGACGAATGTCCTGTCGTCGACGACCTCCATCGCCGCGGTCGCAGACGCGAGGGCCCGCCCGACGACGTCCCGTTGCGCCCAGCGTCGGATCGAGGCGACGGCATCCGCCGCGCGCACGGGCGCACCGTCATGGAAGGCGAGCCCCTCGCGCAGGGTGAAACGGTGCTCCATCCCGTCCGGCGAGGCGACATGCGTCTCGACCATCTGCGGGCGTGGGACGCCACGGCTGTCAAGGCCGAACAGCTGATCGTAGACCATGAAGCCATGGTTGCGCACGAAGGCGGCCGTCGACTGCACCGGGTCGAGACTGGCGAGGTCGTTGATCAAAACGATCCTGAGCGTGCTCTGCGCGGGCGCCTGGGAGAGGGCCGGCGCGGCGAAAGCTGCGACCGAGATCGACAGAGCCGTACACACGGCAAGAGAGCGTCGTGCCATCGCGGTCACCTCTCGACATCCGTTAAGTGACCGGCACGGTATCAACCGCGATCCGACGCGGCAAGACGGACCAGGATGATGCTCCTGCCTCCCTCGACAACCTCCGGTGACGATCCGCGTCCGCCGGCCGCCCACGCGCACGGAACAGAACCGCAGCTGCGGCGATCCAGGCTGCGGGAAAGCTCGGCGCGAACACGCCGGGGCCGAGGCGCTTGACGCACCCGCGGATGCGCTCGAACATCCCCTCGCGAGCACAGCATCGCCGGGAGCTCTGCACGTGAGCCGTCTTTTCGCAACGCCCCCCTCGTGGCGCGCCGTCCTGCGGCGATCGCCGCCACGCTGGAACGCTTCCTCGTGACGGACTCCGCACCGGGCGCGGACATCATCCTCTGGGGAGGCACGGTCTGGCGTGGCCTGGGCCTCCCGAAAGCGACCGCGCTTGCCGTGGGCGGGGGATCGATCGTCGCCGTCGGCACCGACGACGAGGTTCTCCCCCTCGCCGGCCCGCACACGCGCCGGGTGGACCTCGCCGGGCGCCTCGCGATTCCCGCGTTGAACGAAGCCCACATGCACCTGCTTCCCTACGGGCTCGGCCTTGCGGAGGTGAACCTGCGCGCCGAGGAGGTGACGACGCTCGACGAACTGCTCCGACGCATTCGCGCCGCGGCCGAGACGGCACCGAAGGGGGCGTGGGTGATCGGCCGAGGCTATGATCACGGTGCCCTGGACGTCGGGCGGCACCCGACGGCCGAGGAGCTCGACCGCGTCGCGCCGGACAATCCCGTGTTCATCCGCCGAACCTGCGGCCACATGGGAGTGGCCAACAGCGCGGCGATGGCGCGCGCGGGCGTCGGCCACAACACGCCCGATCCGGAGGGGGGCGTGATCGAGCGCCGGGAGGGCCGCCTCACCGGTCTGTTCCAGGAACGCGCGATGCGGCTCGTCCTTGATGTCGTGCCACCGCCCTCGGAGGCGCGGATGGTCGAGGCGATCGAAGCGGCCGGGCGTGAGCTCGCCGCGCTCGGCTTCGCCTCGGCGACCGACATGAATGTCGGCATGACGGCGGGCATGGCCGAGATCGCCGCCTACGAGCGGGCAAAGGCCGAGGGGCGCCTCTCACAGCGCATGTGGCAGGTGCTCGCCGGCAATCCGGAGGGGATCGCCGAGACCGCCTGGGCCGCCGGGCTCAGGCCGAACGCGGGCGACGAGAGGCTGCGCTGGGGAGCGGTGAAGGTGTTCGCCGACGGCTCGGCGGGTGGGCTGACGGCGGCGTTCTTCGATCCCTACCTCGAGCAGGCCGGCGGCGGCCGGGGTGTGTTCTGCTTTCCGGACGAGACGATGCATCTCCTGCTCGGCCGGTATCATCGCCAGGGGTGGCAGCTCGACATCCACGCGATCGGCGACGCGGCGATCGAGCAGGTGCTCACCGCGATGGAGACGGCGGACACGCCCGAGCACCAGCTCGCCGGCCGGCGGCATCGGATCGAGCATTGCGGCTTCGTGACGAAAGACCAGCGTCGCCGGATGCTCGCGCGCGGCATCCTGCCCGTGCCCCAGCCCGTGTTCATGTACGAGTTCGGCGATCTCTATGTGCGCAATCTCGGCCTGCCGCGCGCGGAGGCCGCCTATCCGATGCGCACCTGGCTTGCCGAGGGGCACAACCCCTCCGCCTCGTCCGATTGTCCTGTCTCGACCGTCGATCCCTTCGTCAATCTCTACGCGATGCTGACGCGGCGCACGAACCGGGGCACCGTGCTCGGCGCGGATGAGACGCTGACGCTTGCCGAGGCGTTGCACTGCTACACGTGGTGCGGCGCCTTCTCGCAGTTTGCCGAGACCCGTCGCGGCACGTTGAGCCCTGGGCTCGATGCGGATATCGCCGTGCTCTCGGAGGACCTCTTCGCACTCGAACCGGAGGCGCTCATCGAGCGTGTGCGCGGCATCTCCTGCGACCTGACGCTATGCGGCGGTGTCGTGACGCACGATCGCCACGGCGCGCTCGCCGCACGTCACTGACGGCCGATGCTCGCCCATATCGCCCGCCGGCTTCTCACCGCGATCCCCGTGATGTTCGGGGTGCTTCTGATCGGCTTCATCCTGCTCCAAGTCGTGCCGACCGATCCGGCGGTGGTGCGCGCCGGCCCGCTCGCCACGCCGGACGTGATCGAGGCGATCCGGCGCGACCTCGGTCTCGACCAGCCGCTCTGGATGCAGTTCCTGCTCTATCTTGGTCGGCTCGCCCAGGGCGATCTCGGCGTCTCGATCATCAACAACGTGCCCGTCGCCCAGGAGCTCGGCGCCACGATCGGGCCAACGCTCGAGCTGATGGCCGGTGCGCTGTTCTGGTCGATCCCGCTTGGGATCCTGCTGGGAACCGTCGCCGCATATTGGCGCGGCTCGCTGCTTGACCGCGCCGTGATGGCCTTCGCGGTGGCGGGCGTGTCGGTGCCGGTGTTCTTCGTCGGGCTGATGCTGATCTGGCTCGTCGGTTTCAAGTGGCAGCTTCTGCCCTTCACCGGCCGGGGAGGGCCGATCTGGACCCTCGAGGGGATCAAGGCGCTCGCGCTTCCGGCCCTCACCCTCGGCGGCGTGTTCGTCGGCCCGGTGGCGCGGATGACGCGAACGGCCGTGCTCGACGTGCTCGGGGCGGATCACGTCCGCACCGCCCGCGCCAAGGGGCTCGTGGAGCGGATGGTCGTGCTTCACCACGCCCTGCGCAACGCGCTCATCCCGGTGGTGACGTTGATCGGCCTTCAGGTCGGTTTCCTGCTCGGCGGGGCAGTCGTCACCGAAACGATCTTCTCCTGGCCCGGTGTGGGGCGGCTTGCGGTTGGGGCGATCCTCTCCTCCGACATGCCGGTCGCGCAGGGAACGATCATCGTGCTCTCGCTCGGCTTCATCCTGATCAATCTGCTCGTGGACGTGCTCTACGCAGTCCTCGACCCGCGGGTGAGGGCCGCATGACAGCGGTGGCGGCGACCACGGACGCGCCACAGGCGCCCGCGCGCCCGGGCGTGCTGCGGCGATTGGTGTCCGATCCGGCCGCGGCGATCGCGCTCGGCTTCGTCCTCGCAACCCTGTTCGCCGCCCTGTTCGCGCCGTGGCTCACCAGCGTCGATCCTTACGAGAACAATCTGAGGGCCACGCTGCAGCCGCCCGGAGGCGAGTATCTCCTCGGAACCGATGCGCAGGGGCGCGACCTCGTGGTGCGCTGCCTGTTCGGGCTGCGGGCCACGCTCTTGATCGGCCTCGTCTCGCTCGCGATCGGCGGTGCCATCGGCATTCTCGTGGGCTTCCTCGCCGCGTTCTACCGCCGGCTCGACGGCATCCTGATGCGGCTGATGGACATGCTCCTCTCCTTCCCGGCGATCCTGTTCGGGCTTGCGATCGCGGCGATCTTCGGCCCCGGCCTCATCGCGGTGGTGATCGCCCTCTCCATCGCGACCGTTCCCTTGATGGCACGGATCGTCCGCGGCGCCGCCCTCGTCGTGATGAAGCTCGATTATATCGAGGCGGCGCGCGCGGTGGGAATGAGCGACGCCCGTCTGATCTGGCGCCATCTCGCGCCGAACTGTCTCTCGCCGATCTTCGTGTTTGCCACGCTCCGTTTCGGCCAGGTGGTGCTGCTCGGCTCCGCCCTCTCCTTCCTTGGCCTGGGCGCGCAGCCGCCGACGGCCGAGCTCGGCGCGATGGCGGCAGAGGGGCGCAACTTCCTCTTCTTCGCGCCGCATATCGCGGTCGTCCCCTCGGTACTGATCTTCCTGGTCGTGCTCGCGTTCAACGTGCTCGGTGATGCCCTGCGCGACGTGCTCGACCCCAAGCTTCGTGTGTGACGCCTCAACGAGACGGGAGACGAACAATGCCGCTTCGACGGACGATCAAGGCATTGCTGATGGGCGCGGCCGGCGCTTTCAGCATGTTTTCGGCCGAAGCTGCCTGGGCGCAGGCCGCGCCCCGGAACACCCTCGTCGTCTTGCGCGAGATCGACGCCGACCGCTACGACCCGCACAAGGTGACGGCCTTCGCCGCCGGCGAGGTCATCTACATGATGACGGACACGCTGGTCTCGCTTGATTGGGACCAGAAGACCATTCGCCCAGGCCTTGCGACATCCTGGACCGTGAGCGAGGACGGCAAGCTCTACACCTTCAAGCTGCGTGACGACGTGACCTTCTGCGATGGGCGGAAGATGACGGCCGAGGACGTCGTCTACTCCCTCAAGCGCTGGATCGACCCCGCCACGCGCAGCCCCGTGCGCGGCCGAGCCGGGAACGTGAAGGATATCCGCGCCGTCGATGCCACAACTGTCGAGTACGAGCTCGAGGAGCCGTTCGGCGAGCTCCTGCTCCAGCTCACGCTCTACTTTGCCGGCGTGATCGACCGAAACACTGTCGAGCGGCTCGGCGACAATTTCGGCACCCAGGGCTTCAACGGAACCGGCCCCTTCTGCTGGGTGAGCTGGACGCCGAGGCAGGAGCTCGTGCTGCAGAAGCACCCGACCTACGCCTGGGGCCCGCCGATCTACCAGAACCCGCGCCCGCAAGTCGATCGCGTGATCTGGCGCGTGATTCCCGACCCGAACACGCGGATCGCGGCACTGCAGACGGGCCAGGGTGACATCACCCAGTACATCCCCTTCTTTGCGGTGGAGACGCTGAAGCGCACGCCCGGTATCACGATGACGCGCCAGGAGAACTATTTCGTCGACTTCTTCATGGGCTTCAAGGTCGACAAGCCGGTGGTCAGCGATCCCGTGATCCGCCGCGCCGTCAACCTTGCGATCGACCGAGATGCGATGGTGCGGGCGACCTTCTTCGGCGCGGCCGACCCGATGCGCTCCATCATCCACCCCGCCGCCCCCGGCTTCGACCCTGAAGCGAAGGCGATGCAGGTCGGTTACGACCCAGCCGAGGCACGGCGTATCCTCGACGAGGCTGGGTGGCGGCCGGGGCCTGACGGGATTCGCGTTAAGGACGGGCAGCGCGCGTCCTTCCTCGTCTACGGCATCACCACGCAGGCGAACCGGCAGATGACGGAGGCGATGCAGGCTGATCTCCGGCGCGTCGGCATCGAGATGCGAATCCAGCTCTTCGACGCAACCGTCGCTTGGGGCCGGCTCGCGACCCAGGAGTTCGACGCCTTCATGATGTCCTACCCCTACACCTCGGCAACGGATGCGATGAGCCTCTATTTCCGCTCCGCGGCGGTGCCGACGCCGAACCGGATGAACTGGAAGAACGAACAGACTGACGCGTGGATCGCGACCGCCCGCGCAGCACTTGACGAGCGGGTGCGGCAGGAGGCGATCGCCAAGGTTCAGCGCCAGCTCACCGAGGCGAATGTGTGGTTCCCGATCGCGCACTCGCAGCTCTGGCTCGCCTCGGGCAGGCGGGTCCAGGGCGCACGCCCGCACGGCGTGTATTCCGCTGCCCTCTACAAGGGCCTCGACATCCGGCTGACGCAGTGAGGAGGCAGCAATGACCGAAGCGCCGCTCGCACCTGAGCCGACCACGCTCGTCCGCAACGCCGCCTTCGCAGTGGCCTGGGATGCGTCGGCAGAGAGGCATGCCTACATGCCGGGAGCCGATGTCGCCTGGCGCGGCGGCGCCATCACCTTCGTCGGGCGTGGCTACGATGGCCCTGCGGATCGGGTGATCGACGGCTCGGGGCTGATGGTGATGCCCGGGCTCGTCAACATCCACTGCCACCCCTCCTCGGAGCCGATGAACAAGGGGCTGACCGACGAGGTCGGCTCCCCCGGTCTCTACAACTCCTCCCTCTACGAATACCTGCCGATCTTCCGGGGCGATCCATCAGGCGTGAAGGCCTGTGTGCGCGTGGCGCTCGCCGAACTCCTGCTTTCGGGTGTCACCACGGTGGCCGATCTCTCGATGGCCCACCCCGGTTGGCTTGACCTGCTCGGCGAGAGCGGCCTGCGTGTCGTGATCGCGCCGATGTTCCGCTCGGCGCGCTGGTTCACGCGCAACGGCCACGTGGTCGAATACGAGTGGGACGAGAAAGCAGGCGTGAAGGCGATGGAGGAGGCCTTCGCGCTGATCGAGCGGGCGGAGCAGCACCCTTCGGGCCGCCTTTCCGGCATGGTCGTGCCGGCGCAGATCGACACCTGCACGCCCGAGCTGCTGAAGGACAGCCATGCCGAGGCGAAGCGCCGTGGCCTCTCCTGGCAGATCCATGCCGCTCAGAGCGTGGTCGAGTTCCACGAGATCACGCGCCGGCATGGGCTGACGCCGATACAGTGGCTCGACAAGCTCGGCACGCTCGGGCCCAACACGATCATCGGCCACGGGATCTTCCTCGACGACCACCCGCGCACGCGCTGGTCGACCGACATCGATCTCGGCCTTCTCGCTGACAGCGGAACGACCGTCGCGCATTGCCCGACCGTGTTTGCCAGGCGCGGCATCATGCTGCGCGACTTCGGCCGCTATCGCCGCCGCGGCGTCAATATCGGCCTCGGCACCGACACCTTCCCGCACAACATGCTCGACGAGATGCGGCTCGCGGCTTATGCCGCGCGGATGATGGCTGAAACTCCCCGCGCGCTGACCTCGGCCGACCTGTTCGAGGCGGCGACGGTGAATGGCGCCAAGGCGCTCGGGCGCGACGACATCGGCCGCCTCGCCCCAGGCTGCCGCGCCGACCTCGTTCTGGTCGACATCACGCACCCCGGCATGCGCCCCGCCCGCGACCCTGTGCGCAGCCTGATCTACGCCGCGGCCGACCGTGCGATACGCTCCGTGTTCGTCGACGGCCACGAGGTCGTGCGCGACGGGAAGTGCCTCACGATCGACTACGCCGCCGCCGCCGCCGAGCTCGAGGAGGCGCAGAAGCAGATGATCGCAGGCGTGCCGGAGCGCGACTGGGCGCACCGCCCGCTCGAGGCGATCAGCCCGCCAACCTTTCTCACGATCTGACCAGGATGGCCGAGCAGGCCGCCCCCCTCCTCGAGATCGAGAACCTCCGCACCGTGTTCCGCTCCTCCGCCGGCGACCTGCCGGCGGTGGACGGGGTGTCGCTCTCCGTCCGGCCCGGCAGTACGCTCGGCATCGTCGGCGAATCCGGCTGCGGCAAGAGCGTGCTGTCGCTTTCGGTGATGCGGCTCGTTCCGCGCCCGGGCCGGATCGCGGGCGGGGCGATACGCTTCGATGGGCGCGATCTCCTCGCGCTACCGGAAGCGGAGATGCGCGCTCTCCGTGGCGGCTCGATCGGCATGATCTTCCAGGAGCCGATGACGAGCCTCAACCCGGTGCACACCGTAGGACGGCAGATCGTGGAGGCGGTGCGCGCGCATCGCGACCTCTCTCCGAAAGCGGCCAAGGAGCTTGCGATCGAAAGCCTGCGCCGCGTGCGCATCCCCGCGCCCGAGCGTCGCTTCGAAGAATATCCGCACCAGCTCTCGGGCGGGATGCGCCAGCGCGTGATGATCGCGATGGCGCTCGCCTGTGCGCCGCGGCTGCTGATCGCCGACGAGCCGACCACAGCTCTCGACGTCACCATCCAGGCGCAGATCCTCGATCTCCTCCGCGCCCTGCAGGAGGAGACGGGGATGGCGATCATCCTCATCACCCATGATCTCGGCGTGGTGGCGGAGATGGCAGACGAGGTCGCGGTGATGTACGGTGGCCGAGTTGTTGAGACAGGGCCGGTGCAAGCCGTGTTTGGCGACGCGCAGCACCCCTATACGCTCGGCCTGTTCGGCTCGGTGCCGCGGCTCGACGGGGAGAGCCAGACGCTGCTTGCCATCGAGGGAACGGTGCCGCCCCCCTTCGCCCTGCCGCGCGGCTGCCGCTTCCACCCGCGCTGCGGCTTCGCGACTGAACGCTGCCGGGTGGAGATGCCCGAGTTGCGCTCCCTCGGGCCCGGTCATGTCGTCGCCTGCTGGCAGGCACCGGTCGAGGCCGCCCTCGCATGAGCGCGCCGCTGCTTTCCGTGCGCGACCTTGCCAAACACTTCCCGGTCGAGCGCGGGATCGTGTTCTCCCGGGTGATCGGATCCGTTCGCGCGGTGGACGGGGTGTCGTTCGACCTCGCCGAGGGAGAGACGCTCTCGCTTGTCGGCGAATCGGGCTGCGGCAAGAGCACCACCGCCCGCCTCGTCCTGCGGCTTCTTGAACCGACGGCCGGAACGATCCGTTTCGCGGGCGAGGACATCACCAGGTTGCGTGGGGCCGCTCTCGCCCCGGTGCGACGGGCGATGCAGCCCGTTTTCCAGGACCCGTATGCCTCGCTCAACCCGCGCATGACGGTCGGCCGAATCATTGCCGAGCCGATGGAGGTGCACGGGCTTGGCGATGCTGCCGAGCGCCGCGCACGCGTCGAGGAACTGCTCCGCCTTGTCGGCCTCGCGCCCTATCACGCCGAGCGTTTCCCGCACGAGTTCTCGGGCGGGCAGCGGCAGCGGATCGGCATCGCGCGGGCGCTTGCGGTGAACCCGCGCCTCGTGGTGTGCGACGAACCGGTCTCAGCTCTCGATGTGTCGATCCAGGCGCAGGTGGTAAACCTTCTCAAAGACCTGCAGCAGAGGCTCGGCCTCTCATATCTCTTCATCGCGCACGACCTTGCCGTGGTGCGCCACGTGTCGGATCGGATCGCCGTGATGTATCTCGGCGAGATCGTTGAGACGGCGGCCAAGACGGCACTTTATGCAAAGCCGCGCCACCCCTACACGCGGGCCCTGCTTGGGGCGATCCCTGTGCCTGACCCGCGGCGTCGCCGGAGAGAGGCTGCACTCGGCGGCGACGTGCCGAGCCCGATCAATCCGCCGCCCGGCTGCCGCTTCGCGACGCGATGCGCCCACGCCATGCCGCGCTGCCGCGAGGAGCGCCCTACGCTTCGCCCGATCGGCGAGGGCCATCTCGTCGCCTGCCATCGCGCCGACGAGCTCGCCGTTCCGGACATCCCGAGCCTCGCGCCGCACCCGCCGAGCCCCTCGGTCGCCCGCCGGCTCGCACTCGCCGCCGCGCGGCGCCCCTCGCCGTGAGCACGCACCTGCCCTAGCGTGCGCCTCGACGGCTCAGGAGGAACACGATGATCGCGACCATCGTCTCGCCGCGGCTTCTGCTCGTTGGCGGCACTGCGGTGACGCAGGTGGGTGAGGTTCTCGCCAAGCTCGGCCTCTCCCGTCCATTCGTTGTGACCGATCCGTTCCTCGCCTCGTCCGGCACGGTCGAGCGTGTTCTTGGCCCCCTGCGCGCGCGAGGAATCGATCCACCCGTCTTCAGCGGCACGGTGCCTGACCCGACCGACACGGTCATTGAGGCGGGGGTGAAGCGGCTCGCCGAAAGCGACGCCGACTGCCTGATCGGCTTCGGCGGCGGCAGCCCGATGGACACGGCCAAGGCGATGGCGATCCTCGCCGCCGGCGGGGGCAAGATGCGGGACTGGAAGGTTCCAGCCGCCGCCGACATGGCCGCCCTGCCCATCATTGCAATCCCGACTACAGCCGGTACGGGCTCGGAGGTGACGCGCTTCACGGTCGTCACTGACACGGAACGGAACGAGAAGATGCTGATCGCGGGGCTCGCGGCGTTGCCCGCGGCGGCGATCGTCGACCACACGCTCACCCATTCCGTGCCGCCGCGTACCACGGCCGACACCGGAATCGACAGCCTCACCCACGCGCTCGAGGCCTATGTGTCGAAGCGCGCCAACCCCTATTCCGACGCCATGGCTCTGCGCGCGATGGCGCTGATCGCGCGGAACCTACGCACGGCCTATGCCGACCCGAGGAACGAGGCGGCACGAGAGGCGATGATGCTCGGGGCGACGCTCGCGGGGCTTGCCTTCTCGAACAGTTCCGTCGCGCTTGTCCACGGCATGAGCCGGCCGATCGGAGCGCATTTCCACGTCGCGCATGGGCTCTCCAACGCCATGCTCCTGCCCACCGTCACCCGCTTCTCGCTCAACGCGGCGCTGGCGCGCTACGCAGAGGCCGCACGGGCGATGGGCGTGGCCCGCGCCGAGGATGACGACGCGGCCGCCGGTGCGCGGCTAATCGTGGAGCTCGATGCGCTCAACCGCGACCTCGCGGTTCCGAGCCCGCGCAGCTACGGGCTCGACGAACGCCGCTGGAACGATCTTTTGCCGCTGATGGCGGATCAGGCCCTCGCGAGCGGCAGCCCGGCCAACAACCCGCGCGTGCCGACCAAGGAGGAGATCATCGCCCTCTACCGCGAGGCCTGGGGATAGGGCCCGGGCGGCGGCTCCTTGCGATCGGCATCGGCGGCGAGGACAGCGGCGCCTTCGCGGTAAGCTGCGCCTTCCCTCGTCCATCGCCAGGGCGACCCGGTCACACCCCGCTCCGCCACCGTTGCCGGCCTTTCGAGCCTGTCGCTACCCTCCGCCCGCACGATCGATGGACCTCAGGGGATGACGGCCAAGGATCTGCCGGCGCTCATGCCGCGTCTGCGCGCGCGCTTGCACCATCTCTATTTCGGCACCGCGCCGGAGTGCCGACGGTTCCGTTACGGGATCCTCGGATTCGACATCGCCACCATCCTGTTCGTGATCGCGACGTCCTTCATGCCGCGGATGCCCGCGATCGAGGTGGCCGACATCGTGATCGGCCTCGTTCTGCTCGCCGAGTTCCTCGCTCGCCTCGGCGCGAGCAAGAGGGCGCTGCGCGCGGCAGCGACACCGGCCTCCGTGATCGACATCGTCGCGATCGCCTCGTTCCTCGCACCGCTCGCCGGGGAGGGGCTCGGGTTCCTGCGGATCATCCGAACCTTGCGCCTCCTCCACTCCTATCGAATGACCGAGATGCTGCGTCAGGACTTTGCGTTCTTCTGCCGCAACGAGGAGGCGTTCCTCGCCGCCGTCCATCTCTGCGTGTTCGTGTTCGTCATGACGGCCGTGGTGTATGAGACGCAGAGCGGTCGCAACGACCAGATCGCCAACTACGCCGACGCGCTCTACTTCACGGTCACGGCGCTCACCACCACGGGCTTCGGCGACATCACACTCCCCGGCACCACGGGGCGGCTGATCTCGGTGGTGATCATGATCGCCGGGGTGACGCTGTTCCTGAGGCTCGCGCAGGCCTTGTTCCGGCCGCGCAAGGTGCGCTTCCCCTGCCCGAGCTGCGGCCTCATGCGCCATGACCCAGACGCCGTGCACTGCAAGGCGTGCGGCGCGCTGCTCAACATCCCCGATGAGGGACGTGACTGAGAGGGCTCCGGGCGTGGGGGCGCACTTGGGCGCCCGGCGCTCGTCGGAACACGTCTTCAGGCGGCTCCTTGCGCGCAGAGCGCGGCGGAGGCTGCGGATTCACTATACGCTAGCAGGATTTGGCAAGAGAGCGCACCGGGAGCGACCGCGCTGGGTCGCGTGAGTGGATCTCGGTGCGTGCAGGGCATGGCGGGATCAGCCGATGGCGCCGCCGGGGACCGGTTGGCCGAGGCGCAGCTGGTTGTTGTCGGGGTCGCGCAGGTAGAGCTCACGCTGGCCCCAGGCCTGATCCTCCGGGCCGTGCTCGATGCAGTCGGGCGAGAGGGCGCGGAGCCGGGCGGCGATCGACTCCACATCCGGCACGCGGAGATAGACCGCGGTGCCGAAGGCGCCGTCGCCGGCGAAGGAGGAGAGATGGATCTCCGCACCGCAAAGCGTGATGGAGCGATAGCCGGGATTGCCCTCGCCCCAGGTCCAGTTGGCGGAGGCAACTAGTGGAGTGATTCCAGCGAAGGTTTCCCGCGCTGGTGCGTGCCGATGATGGTGTTGGCGGGCGCGATCCGGCGGAAGGGCTTCGGGTCGGCGTTGTGGGCATTGAGATAGGCGCGGATGGCCTGG